>Ga0070741_10000620_pt1 | contig 122832 bp, 112 predicted proteins | sample Coa_R1_4_FD_66440 | JGI IMG/M metagenome (GOLD analysis project Ga0070741, IMG submission 66440) | Surface soil microbial communities from Centralia Pennsylvania, which are recovering from an underground coalmine fire - Coalmine... | ecosystem: Environmental > Terrestrial > Soil >... | reverse complement strand
CGGGGAAAGCTGTTCTATCGTTTGGCTCAACAAGCCGTGCAAGTAGACCCAGCGCCGTTCGCAACTTTGATCAAACCACAACCTATTGGGGTTGGTGGCGTCAAGTAAATACCCCTAAAAGCTATTGAGCTCGATGCGGATTCTCCTTGGGGCTACTCCAACCGCGCCGCTGCCTACATCTTCCTGGATCGCTTACCGGAAGCTCAAGCCACCATCGATCCAGCCTTCAAACTCAAATTGCAAACTCCTGCCCTTCTGGTCATGCAATACGAGATCGCCTTCCTGAGAGGCGATAAGGCCGGAATGGACCGCGTGGCGGCTCAGAGTGAGGGAAAAGTCGGAGCCGAAGACTGGATCGCTGACCTGGAGGGATCTACCCTCGCATACTCAGGTCACTTGCGTGCGGCAAGGCTAATGACCCACCGCGCGATGGATCTAGCTCAAGAAGCCGGAGATCAGGAACGGGAGGCGCAGTACGAAGCCGGAGCAGCAGTGCGTGAGGCCTTATTCGGGAATCGGCTCGGGGCAAGCCGGAGCGCGACGGCGGCACTCGAGTTGTCTAAGGGTCGCGACGTGGAGTATGGCGCGGCTCTCGCGCTGGCACTCGCCGGCGATTCTACCCGGTCTGAAGCGCTCGCGAACGATCTGGAACAGCGGTTTCCGCAGGGCACTCTGGTGCAATTCAATTACGTGCCAACAGTCCGTGCGCTGGCTGCGTTGAATCGCGGCAAACCTTCAAACGCCATCGAACTGTTGGAAGTTGCGAGACCCTATGAGCTGGGCTTTGCCGGCAACGACGATGTTGCATTGATTGGGAGCTTGTATCCGGCGTATGTCCGTGGGATGGCTTATCTCGCTCAGCGTCAAGGGGCGCAAGCCGCCGGGGATTTCCAGAAAATTCTAGATCACCGTGGTATCGTCTTCGCCGATCCGATCGGCGCACTTGCTCACTTGCAACTTGGGAGAGCGTTCGCGCTGGGGGGAAATAAGGCCAAGGCAAGGGAGGCGTACCGGAACTTCCTGATGCTGTGGAAGGACGCCGACCCGGACATCTCGGTGCTCAAGCGAGCCAAAGCCGAATACGCTAAGCTCCAGTGAACGAGGGTGTCCCGATTTCCGTTGGAGGTTGAGCGACGGTTCTCCGGCCCGGTTCGGATAGAATCGGGTGGAGAAAATCTCAAAAAGGAGAACCGTTGTGGAGAAATCGTATCACATCGCGAAGAAGGAAGACACCCCAAAATTAGCGAAGTGGCTGACCCAGAACGGCCAGGCACTGCTGCCCATGGTCGAGTGGATCGAGCAGCCGAAGTTGGTGGTGGATGAATTGATCGACGTGCTGGGTCGGGCGCAGATCGAAGCGCTCCTGCAGTTGTCTGCCGAAAGCTTGGCGTGAATTCGGAATAAATGAAGAACGCGACCTGAGCGTCGTCCTGATTGCGCCGTCTGACATCATGGAGAACGTCGTTCGGTTGCTGACCGACCTGCTTCACAATAACCAGCAGTAGCGGCTCGCGGATGCGGTTCCAGTTTACTGCTTCAGCAGTTGCATAATTAGGATTGCTGCACGGGGCAGATGAAAGGAGTCCTTGACGGACAGGGAGATTGTCCTGCCCCAGCTGAAAATGGAGAGTTCTCCCGTTAAGATAGCTACAACGAAGAGGGCTCATGAGCAACGAGCGCAAGCATCACAGCCCCGAGGAGAAGGTAGCCATTCTGCGCCGACATCTAATCGACAAGATTCCGGTTTCCACTCTATGCGAGGAACATGACCTCCACCCCACGGTTTTCTACCGTCGGTTGAAACAGTTCTTTGAGAACGGGGCAGCGCCTGTGGGCTGGCGACTCAAACCAACGAAAAATTGGCCTTCTGGTGGTTCGACGCAACGGACCACCGGCCTGCGCGACCGCTACGAGGAATGCACGTCAAGAGTCGTGGCACGGTTCAGGGAATACGCGGCAGCGAGACTGCTGGTACGCGTGGAGAGATGCGCGACATGGCACAATTCCTGAGTGCGCCGCACAGTGCGTGAGCCGAAACCGGATGCCGCACTTCTGATATCTTGGGCGGGAGACCCAGAGTCTCCCATCAGTAAAATCTGTGCGTTGATTTTGGTTCTCAGAGTCTCTTGTCGATCGTGGCGGAGGGCTGTTTCGGCAGCATCGTTGCGCAGGTATACCAACCCGCAGGAGGGATCATCTTCGCAATGAATGTGTACGCACTCAAGGCGGTATTGGTTCTTCCATTTCGAAGCTGGCTTCCGGAGTCCCCGTTCAGGGCAAGTTGGTGTTTTGGGGACGATGATTGGAACACGGAAATCACTCTGTATCATTCCCAATTCTTCCCGATTCCAGTTGCCCCGGGCCGGGTTGACACGAGCCTCTCGACTATTACGGAAATATCAACTGGTCTTCCTTTCCAAGACGACAGGGAAGTAGCGAAAAAATGGGCGATGAACCACTCTGCAGATATTATCGCGGATAGGATACTTCCACGCCTTAATGATTTTCTGCTTCGCGTCAAGCACGCTTATCCAAACCCTCTCCAAACTGGGATGATGCGAAGCCTCGGAGATATTGATTTGCTATTCTCCCGGCTATTTTTCGAAGGCAAAATCATCGCGGCTCGGTCCGGTTCGGCATTCCTTTCTTTCTTAGGGATAACGGTCTCGCCCGCGCTGTTGCCGGGACAGGACCTCACCACGGGGCGTGGTATAGCCGATACCGTCCTTTCCCGTGAGCCATCGAAAGAGTGGGTCGCTATCACGCGTACCGTAGACCTTGTTAACCATGGCTATTTCCCCGAAGCTCTTGTGGTGGGCTTCGCGCTTCTCGATGCCCTCGCGGAGGAGTTTGTAAAGGGGCGTTTGCCCAATCTAGCCCCAAAGGACGCAGACGCCCTCGTTACAACAATTGCGCATAACCGTTTAAAGACGTTCCTTGGTCCCCTCATGCGACTCTGCCTAGGTGAGTCCCCACTCGATGACAAAGAAACGGAAAGAGATTTAGTCTGGTTGAACGGCAAACGTAATGCAATTCTGCATCAAGGAGAATCGTGTTCTCCCAAAGACTCGCGACGGGGGCTTACAGTTGCCTGGCACTTGCTCATGTATCTAAGCGAAAATGGTGCAAGCTATTCACTTCCGTCAAAGCTGGAATTCTGGACAGTTACCGACGCCACCCAGGGCTCGTAGGGCATCCGATCCTTTTTTTGTCAGGCTCCGGCTTGACTGGTCATTCCATCGCTCGCCTTGCAAAGTTAACGATCACGGATGGAGCTTGACGCTCATCAGTCAATTCCCGGTCGCGCTCCGGCATCGGCACGCGCTTGATCGAATCGCGGCTGCCGGTAAACCCGCAGGGTGGGCGTGCCATAATTGAATAATCAGCCCCCGGTTGGGAACTTCACCAGGGCGGACTCGACTTTGCACAAAAGGAATTCGGTTGACCGCTGCCGAAGGATGCCATTGGGCGAAGCGTCTGCCTCTGACGGATACAACTGACTCTCTCGCCGCTGGTGTTGGTCGCGGGGGTTCTCTCCGGAGCCGCGTGGCCCGGATGGGTCAGGTTCATCACCCGTTTTCAGGCGGGCACGATATCCATCACGATTGCCGCCGGCCTGACGGCCTTTAACTCGATCTTCCAGGTTTTGTTCTATTCGCTCTACGCCTAGATCTTTGTCAGCGCGATTCCCCGCTGGCTCGGCTTGAAAGGCACTGTCATCGCCATTTCCATGGAAGAGATCGCTCCCAGTGTTTTCCTCTATCTTGGGATTCCATTTCTGGCCGGTATTCTTACGCGCCTAATGCTCATCCGGACCCGCGGCCGGAAGTGGTATGAAGAGAGATTTATACCTCGGATCAGCCCGCTAACGCTGGGCGCGCTGCTCTGCCTTCGCCAGCCTGCAAAGACGCGCAAACTCAGACGCTGCTCTGGGAATATAGCTTCCTCGGGGAAACACCATTCCCACCTCACAGTAAATTCGCAGGCCGCGGGTCGCAAACATACGGATTTTGGGGTTATAGGCGCGATGCCTCGATCGTAGCGCGACGCCGATATCGATTTCGATCAGCTTTTCGATGGCTTCCTCATTTTCAAGCTCCATGGCAACTCTCGGCTTCAGACCCGCGTTCTCAAAGAGCCGCTCGCATGTCCGACGGATATGACTCGTTCGGGGAAGCATAATGAGCGGATGCTGCGCGATCTCGCGCAGCGTGGCACGTTTTCGCCGGGCTAGAGGGTGCCCTTTGCCGACAGCCCAGAGAAACTCTTCTTTATAGAGGATTTCGTAGCGCGTTCCGTGACTTCCCGGCGGCACATCAGCAGGATTAAAGACAATCCCGAGATCCAATTTTCCATTCGCAATATCCTCAATCACGCCGTCGGCTGTCCCTGTCATCAAAAAGACTTCGACACCGGGAAACTCCTGGCGGTAGCGCTGAAGAATCGGAGGGAGAAAAGAAACCAAAATGCTGCTCCCTGTCCCGATGCTCAGATGCCCTGATAATAATTGTGTCGCCTCCCCGATTTGGCGCTGAGCACCGGAAATTTCATTCTGAATTCTTCTTGAAAGATTCACCAGGATGCGGCCGGCTTCGGTAGGCTCCACGCGTCTGCCAATCCGGACGAGGGTCTTCTCCTGTATCTCCTCCTCGAGCAGCTTGACCTGCCGATGGATGGCTGAGTGTGAAATATGAAGCCGCTCGCCGGCCCGCGTGTAACCCCCACCTTCAACCACCGCTAGAAGCATCTCGAGCTGGCGGAATTCCATAAAACCTCTCCAAAAACATGTATCAATAACAGACATACATTGTCTGATAATTCTAATTGACATAAAAATCGGGCGGCAATATTTTGTTGCCATCGGCGAGCATTCGGGGCTTGGGGACTCTACAGCCGACAGGAGGTGACGCATGCACGGAAAACCTTTCTATCATAGGGTATCGCACGTCTGGCGGTCGCTCTTCGTTTTGATTGCCTGCACGGCGTGCCTTTGCTTGGGCCAGATTATTACCAGCTCGATCGTGGGGACAATTACCGATCCGACCGGGGCCGCCATTCCGGGAGCCAAGGTGACGATAGTGCAGGCGGAGACCGGCTTTACGCGGACGGTGGCCGCCAACAGCCTGGGTGAATACCGGGTGGTGGGAATACCAGCTGGCACTTATACTCTTACCGTAGAAAAGGTCGGCTTCCAGACCACCGAGAAATCTGGCCAGGTGATTACGCAGCAACTGGCCGCACGCATTGATTTTGTAATGCAAGTGGGGTCGGTTCGGCAGACCGTTACCGTTCAAAGTGCCGCGCCATTGCTGGAAACGGAGACTCCCGCCAATGCCGTGACCCTGAGCGAGAGGCAGGTAACGCAGTTGCCCACTCTGGGCGGATCTTACCTTTCCATGAGTATTCTTTCGCCCGGGGTACTGCCTACGGTGGGCAGCAGCATCCTCAATGTGGTGGAGGGAGAGTCCCTAACCGGCGGAGCTGCCTGGAAACCTGTGAGCATCGATGCCTCCGGGGGACCGCCCGATTTGACGGGATTTGTCGAGGACGGTTTTGACGTGCGCGATCCGACCTATGGCGGCGATCTCTACCAACCTTCAGTGGACGCCATCCAGAGCGTTCGAATCGTGCGGGGGTTTGACACCGCTCAATATGGGGGAGAGCCTTCCGTCGTTTACATCAACACCAAAAGTGGCACCAACCAGTATCACGGTTCCGCGTTTGAGTATAACGAAGTCGGTGCTCTCGCTGCGCGGCCATTCGGGACAACCCATAATGTTCCGCTGACCTATAATCAGGCCGGTGGGGCGTTCGGCGGACCCATGACGCCCCGATTGCGGGATAAAACCTTCTTCTTTGCTTCGTTTCAGTTGACCCGCAACCGCTCGGGTAATCCTCTTCTCGGGATCGTGCCCACTGCTGCAGAATGGAATGGTGATTTAGCCGCCTTGCCTGCACAAATGTATAATCCGTTTGACATCGTCAACGGCCAGAGGGCTCCTTTTTTGGGCAACCAAATTTCCCCAAATTTGCTAAGCCCCTTCGCTCAGAAGCTAAAACAATATGTTCCGCTCCCCAATATTCCTAATGCACCTTTCGGCAGTCCTAATCTGTCAACCATCGGTTCGGAGCTCAATGATGACACTCAGTATCTAATCCGTGTTGACCAGACGTTACCCCGAGGGGGCCGCGTATTTGTCAAGTACTTTCGGGATCATGTGAACGCTATCTCCTACGGCCTTTCCAAATTTGCGGGTACCGCTCAACCCTTAAGAGGGCAAACGGCCTCGATCGAATGGGACCAACCCCTGGGAAGCGGAGCGATGGTGAACCAACTCCGTTTTGCCTTCTTCCGCTCCGTCACAGACTACGGGGCAGTGCCCACGTCTCAGAACATCGCCGGAGCAGTATTGGGTCTCAAGAATGTGAGTACGGATCCATTATTCTTCGGCTTGCCTGCAATCAGTGTCACAGGCATTAATCTTCCGAGTACTCTTTTGTTTAACCTCCATCGTTTAACGACGCGGGGCGGGATAACAGAAAACCTTACCCGAATACAGGGACGACATTCCATTGATCTAGGCTTCGTCTTCCAGCCGACCCAGTATCCCCAGAAGAATGGGGAGTTTTCACGGGGTGACATTGCCTATGGGGGCGGTTTTACGACCCAGGCTCCGGGAGGCTCAGGGGGATCCGGACTAGCCGATTTTCTACTCGGTGCTTTTAGCAGTGCGGAAGGAAATCCGACCGGGTTTGATCCTCTTTTGAACACGGCGTACTGGGCTTGGTACGCTCAGGACCAGATCAAGGCAACTCGGAAACTTACGCTGAATCTGGGCGTGCGCTGGGATTATTGGGAACCTCCCACCGAACGCCACAACCGCTGGGCGGCCTTCGATCAGAACACCGGGATGCTGGAGTATACGCTAAAAAATCCTCTGAACTTCCAGATGAGTGACGCACCCGGCGGTGCACTCCCCCGGGGTCTCTTCGAGAACTGGAAAAAGACAAACTTCTCACCAAGATTCGGCTTTGCCTACCTGCTAAAACCCGACACTACTCTCCGCGGGGGCTACGGCATGTACTATGCGCAGGGCATGGCCAACTTTCAGCTCTTTTCCTCGCTGGGTTTTGGTGCGCCCCCGTTCACCAACATCAGCACCGTCACGAACGATACTTCGCTCCTGACACCGGCGACGCTTGACACGCAACTCTTTCCCCCTCCGGCAGTCGGCGCGCTAACTCCCGGAACAATCTTCGTTTCGCAGGACATCCATGCGCCGCAGGCTTATGTGGAACAGACGACGCTTTCGGTGGAGCATCAGTTCGGAACCAGTATGCTCGCCAGCGCCGGTTATAACGGAACTTTTGGCCATCATCTGATGGCACCTTACAACATCAACCAGGCAACGCTCTTTAACCCGAGCAATCCATTGCCGCTGGCACAGCGAAGACCCTACCCCTTTTTCAGTGATATCCTTCTGCAATCGAATTCGGGCAACTCCACATATAACGCCTTGAACCTTCATTTCGAAAAGCGCTACAGTCACGGATTGGATCTAAGCGCCAATTATACGTGGAGTAAGTCCATGGATATGTTTTCCTCTAACTCCGGTGGCTGGGAGAATCAGAATGCGCTATGCCGGCGGTGCGACTACGCGCCTTCCGATTATAATCGTGCAAGCTACTTCAGTGCAGGATATGTCTGGGATCTTCCATTGGGGGCCGGACGCGAATATGTCCGCCAAGGGGCGGCGAGTCAGATTCTAGGCCACTGGAGATTCAGCGGCATCACCCAGTTTCTTTCCGGAGCGCCCCTAAGTGTCAGCATGCCTACTTTTTGGCCCAACGTAGCTGCCGTTTTTACGACCGCACGGCCCAACCGCGTATGCAACGGCAGCCTCAGTCATCCTACCCTGGACAGGTTTTTTAACACAGGCTGCTTTGTGCCCCCGCCCCTCAATACCTTCGGCAGCTCCGGACGCAACATAATTACCGGACCAGGGGCTCAAGCTTGGGATATGGCGTTGGCGCGGGAATTCCCGATCCGAGAAAAGATCCGGTTAGAGTTCCGGGCGGATTTCTTCAGTATCTTCAACCACCAGAACTGGAATAATCCGGACACTGGAGTGGAAGACCCCACGTTTGGAAAAATTCTCACCAAGTACGACCCCCGAATCACTCAGTTTGGGCTGAAGCTGTCGTTTTAACAGATTGGTGGATAGGAGAAATCACGGGAACAAAGAACGTGAACCGAAGAATATTCTTGGAATCTCTAGGTTGTTTGCCTTTCGCCGGATTTCAGCCTGCGGTTAAAGCGGCTACGCCCCAACGACTAGAACCATACTTTCCAACAGCTGCTCACCAATTGGTCTGGCGAAATTGGGACCTCGTGCCCGCGGAGCGGATTGCCGCCGCTTTGGATTGCAGCTCAGCGACGGTTCATATCCTCGCAAGAAGCATGGCCCTTGAGCCCCAGCTTCTGCGCAAAGAATACCGGCCCCGCCTTCGCTTTAAGGTGCTGCGCCGCAACTGGGATTTTGTTCCTTACAGCCAACTGACGATGTTGCTGGGCATGACGGTGCCGGAAATCCAGGCGCTGTTATCCGCGGACGCATTCTATATCTCCGACCTGGGGTCAAAGCCGAAATGCCCACGGGTCCAGATCGAAAAGCCGCCAGGTTCGGGAGTGATTACGCATTTCCGCGTCAGCATGACGGCTGACCTTGAGGAGGAGCGGTTCCACTTTATCAAACTGCTCGACCAGCCGGTCCCTGAAAGCCCGCAAACGAGGGGCGCGGGCAAGATGGCCTTGCAGCCGCGAATCGCATTTCCGTACTACGCAAAATTCGGCAACGTGCTGGGTAACGCTGATTTCAAGTCTGCTTACCCCGCGGCGCTTTTGGAAAACATGGCGCGCATGGGGCTGAGCGCGATCTGGCTCGGGGCGGCGTATCAGCACTTCATCAGAACTCCTATGTTTCCTGAGTTTGGAAGGGGGAGCGCGGTACAGCTCGCGCATCTAAATTGGCTTATCAGCGCGGCCAAAAAGCACGGCCTGGGGGTCTATCTATATTTAAACGAGCCTCGCGGCATGCCCGCCAGCTTTTTCAAAAAATATCCCGGAATCAAAGGCGCGCCAGGGCGGCCAGGGGACGGACTCTTTTCCATGTGCACCAGCACGAAGAGGGTACAACGTTATCTTGTCGAAGCCACCTCAACGCTTTTCAAGCAGTCGCCGGGGCTGGAAGGAATCATCCTGATTACTGCGTCCGAGAATCCGACCCATTGCTATTCGCTGACCCGCCATCCCCTGTGCCCACGCTGCAGCCGCCGGCCTGGCCCGGAAGTTGTGGCCCAGGTCGTCCAGTTGATGGACCATGGAGCGCGCAGCGCGGCGCCGCACGCTCGCGTGGTCGCCTGGGACTGGAGCTGGGAAATTATCGAGGACGATCCCCAAAAGGAGATCATTGACTGCCTCCCGCCCAGCGCCACGCTGATGGTGGACTTCGAGCGAGGCACGGTCATCGAGCGCGAGGGCATCAAGAGCACGGTCGAGGAATACTCGCTCTCGGTCGTGGGGCCGTCGCCGCGCGCCACCGTGCATATTCGCCTGGGAAAAGCCCGCGGGATGGACGTGATGGCCAAAATCCAGGTGGGGAATACGTGGGAATGCGGGCTGGTGCCTTACCTTCCAGTCGAGCAGCTTTTAGTGCACAAATTCGAGGCCATGCGCAAAGCCGGAATTTCCGGCGCCATGGAGTCTTGGACGCTTGGCGGCTACCCTTCGCAGAACTGGCAGGTGGCGGCATCGTTTTATCGCGGCGATACGGGCGGCGGCGCTCTGGAAGAAGCGGCAGCGTCGATCTACGGCGCCAGCGCGGCCAAGCGCGTGGTGCGCGCTTGGCAGCTCTTTTCCGAAGCCTTCGAGCGATACCCGTTTTCCGATTCGCTGGTCTATTCGAGTGTGGTCCAGTGTGGGCCCTCAGCGTTGCTCTATTTCGAGCCGACAGGCTTGACACCGCGAATCATGAACAGTTACGACAACCTGGACTGGACGCAGCCGTTCGGGCCAAAGATTGTCGCTCATGAGTTCGCGAAGATGGCGGCGGGATGGGACGCGGGACTGAAAGAGCTCGAAGAGGCGATGAGAGAAGTCCCGACGGTGAAGCGTGGCGAGGCAGCAAAAGACCTTAGTGTATGCCGGGTGATCGGGCTTTATTTCCGCAGCATCGCCAATCAGGTCCGCTTCCATGCTTCGCGCCAGCGTTGGAAAGCGAGCGCCACGGGATTAAATATCATGAAGACAATAGTGAATGATGAGATGAGTATTGCCCGGCAGTTCCTCGACATCTGCGCGCGGGATTCGCGGCTGGGCTTTGAGGCCTCGCTCGGGTATCTTTATTTGCCCTTGGATATTCGCGAGAAGCTCGTGGCATGCCAGTACATGATCGAGAGGCAAATCCCAGCGGCCGAGGCGCGATTGCAGGCGTAGCGGCGGGCAGGGTAGGTGGAGGCAGAATGGACCGGCGCAAATTTCTTGGGCAAGGCGCCGCTTATGCTCTGGTACTGGCAGGGCCGTGGCCATCCCGGCTGGAGGCGCCCATCGAGCAGTGCGTGCCCACGCCGCTCCCAATCCCCGAACCCCATTTCCCCGACCGCCTTCACCTCTTCGTCTGGCGCAACTGGGAGCTGGCCAATACGGACAGGCTGGCGCAGGTCCTGGGCACGACGCCGGAAAACGTTCTCGAGGTCGGGGCGTCGATGGGGCTGCCGAAGAAAATCACGCTCCCCGATGACCAGCTCCGCAGGAGCTATATCACCGTGATCCGGCAGAACTGGCACATTCTGCCGGATGGGCAGATCGTGCAGCTTCTCGGATGGAGTTTCCAGGAATACGAATATCATCTGAAAGAAGACGACTTCCTCTGGGCCAAACTAGGGATGTTGAAGCCCCACTGCGAAACACTACACTACGAGGTGCCGTCCTCTGAAGCGAAGCGACGGGCCGCCGAGATCAGACGGCTTGTGGAAAAGACGTTAGGGTCTTCGATCAACGAGCGAGGCGAGCCGCCTTTCGCGTTTGTCGGACAACTGAGCAAACCCTATCCTGCGAAACCTCAGGCTACTGGGAGGCCGCGACTGAATCCACGATACGTCTATTCTTACTTTGCACTTTATGGGGATCCCTTGGCGACAGATGCCGATCCGTTCCCTGAGGGATTCCTCCAGCGGCTGGCCGACGCAGGCATGAACGGGGTTTGGCTGCAGGCAGTCTTACGGAATTTAGCTCCATCCAAAACCTTTCCGGAGTTCGGATCAGGCTGGGAGAGGCGGACAAGAAATCTCAACAAATTGATCGAACGCGCGGAAAAGTATGGCGTAAAAGTCTATTTCTATCTGAACGAGCCCCGGTCCATGCCCCGCGGGTTCTTTGCTGGCCATCCGAAGGTTAAGGGGACTCACGACCCGGGTAACACAGACTTCTTTGCCATGTGCACCAGCACGCCGGAAGTCCGCGGCTGGCTTCAAGATTCTCTATCGCATCTCTTTGCCAGCGCGCCAGGCTTAGGCGGAGTTTTCTGTATTACCGCGTCGGAGAATCTCACAAACTGTTACTCCCATGGCCATCCTGAGTTCTGCCCACGCTGCTCCAAGCGTCCCGGCTCCGAGGTAATTGCTGAGGTTATCCAGACGATCCGAGATGGCGTCCGCCATCGCAGTGCAACGGCTGAAGTCATTGCGTGGGACTGGGGGTGGGGGTGGGATTGGATCCATAATAGCGCTGAAACCACTGCCATCGTGCCCAAGCTCTCTGCAGATATTGCTTTGCTGAGCGTCAGCGAGTGGGGGAAGCCACTGGATCGGGGAGGGCATGCCACGAAAGTCGCGGAGTACTCAATTTCGGCCGTGGGTCCCGGACCGAGGGCGCTCAGAAACTGGGCGCTGGCGCGCAACCACGGTATGGCTCCTTTTGCGAAGGTACAGTGGAGCGCGACCTGGGAAATCTCCGCGGTCCCTTATATTCCAGTCCCGAACCTTATTCTCGAGCACTGCGAAAATCTTTTACGGGCGGATGTTCGAGGGCTCATGGCTTCGTGGACCGTAGGTGGCTTTCCCTCTCCGAATTTTGATGTCGCCAAAGCGTTTTACTTCTCTCCCGCCCCCGATCGTGACCAGGTGCTTCATGATGTAGCCGTCGAGCGCTATGGGCCAAGAGCGGCCGCGGGAATCGTTCAGGCATGGAGCATTTTCAGCCGGGCATTTTTGGAATATCCCATGGAGGGAGGCGGTATCGTCTACCACATTCCTGTGCAGCACGGCCCGGCCAACCTACTCCGGCTTCACCCAACAGGTTACAAGGCGAGCATGATGCTTTTCCCTTACGACGATTACAAGGATTGGGTGGGCAGTTATCCCGTTCCAGTGGTTCAACGGCAGTTCGAAAAGATGGCGGAATTATGGAAGCCGGGCCTCGAAATATTCCGTCGCGCACTCGAACATGTCCCACCCAGCCATCGGCCCACGGCCATTAAGGATCTCGGTGTGGCGGAAACATGCTACCTCCACTTCAAAAGCGTAGCGAACCAGATTCACTTCTACCGGCTGCGTGCGGAATATGAAACGGCGTTTGCGGATGCTCGACCCGCGATCGTGGAACGCATGGCAAAGATCGCCAGGGAAGAAATGGAGCTGGCCACTCGCCAGTACAGAATCGCGAAGCATGATTCAATGATCGCATTTGAGGCGTCGAATCATTATTACTATCGTCCGTTAGATTTAGTGGAAAAGATTCTGAATTGCCAGTATGTGATCGATCAGCTTTCCCAAATGAGGGAGTCTTATTCATGGAATCTGTTCGGATCGGGATGATCGGTTGTGGGCTTTTCGGTGAAAGCCATCTGCGGGCGTATCAAGCCATTCCCGGAGTTCAAGTAAGCGCCGTTTATGATCCCGTGACGGAGAGGGCTAAAACGCTAGCCGAAACCTTCCACATTCCCCATGTTTGTTCCGCACTCGGAGACCTTTGCCAACTGAATGTCGTCGATGCGGTAGATGTGGTTTCTCCCGAAGAATTCCACTTGGAGCCTGTGCTTGCAGCTTTTCGCGCTGGCAAGGAGGTCTTCGTTGAAAAACCCATGGCAACGGACTTGGATCATTGTTCCCGAATGATCCATGCAGCCACCCAGGCAGGGCGGATTCTAATGGTGGGACACATCTTGAGGTTTGAAACAAAATGTGTGCTTCTCAAGCAAGAGTTCGAATCGGGGCGCATCGGAAACATTGTCTCGATGCATGCGCGCCGCAACCGTCCCCGTTCGCTTCTCAACCGGTATGATCGAACCCACCCGGTATTGGAGAACTCGATTCATGATATCGACTTAATGCTTTGGTACGTGGGCGAGCGTGTGCGCCGCGTTCGAGGTTTTGGACGCAAGGCTACAGGACGCAAGCACCACGATGCGTTCTGGGGCATATTGGAGTTTGAAGGTGGCACCCTGGGCATCGTGGAGACCATCTGGCTTCTTCCGCAGAAAGCGGGAGTTCTGCTGGACGACGCCTTCCAAGTGATTGGAGATCGTGGTGTCGGTAACCTCAGCCTCTATCCGGGGGCGTTGAGCTTCTGGCGTGATGACGGCTTTGAGATTCCTGACAGCGGTTACGATCCGCGTATTCGGGGAGCCGCAGTGGGAGCCCTGCGCGATGAGCTCATGTACTTCTGCGAATGCGTGCGAAACCATCGCCAGCCTGAAATAATAACACCGCGAGAAGCGAAGAATGCCGTGCGAGTAGCCCTGGCGCTGGTCGAGTCAGCAAACCAGCAGCAGGATATTGAAATCATCGACTGGGATTAGAGGATGCGCCTGAGCGAGAGAGTCTACTTGATTGGCGGTGGCGCGTTGGGCTTTGGAATCTCTCATGAGCTCGATTGCCATGTTTATTTAATTGATGGCGGTCGAGAAATGGCGCTAATCGATGCCGGTGCCGGCGTGACGATTGAGCCGATCATCCGCAACCTTCAGCTGGATGGCTTAGACTTAGGCCGCCTCAAATATCTCCTGCTCACGCATGCCCATGCCGATCATTCGGGCGCTGCTCGGGAATGGTACGAGCGATTGGGTGTCGCGGTTGCGGCCTCGAAGGAAGCTGCCGAGTACCTCCGGACAGGCGACGAGGAAAGAATCAGCCTGGCAGTTGCGAAACGTGGAGGTTTTTATCCACAGGATTACATCTTTCGCGCTTGTCCGGTGGAGCACATTTTAGCGGAAGACGATGTTTTCCGTGTTGGCGATCTGGAGCTGAAGGTGATCGAAACCCCGGGCCACTCTTCGGGAATGCTTTCGTTTGTTTTGAAGGAGCAAGACCAACGGTTTTTATTCGATGGTGACACGATCTTTCACGACGGCAAACTTCTGATTACAAACGTTTGGGATTGCAACCTGCAGGAATATGTCGCGAGTGTTCGAAAATTAGCTGCACTGGAGGTGGATGCGCTGTTGCCAGGCCACTTGACGATCTCATTAAGCCAGGGCACCCGCCACATTCAGAAAGCTTGGAATGCTCTTGAGCGTCTTGCGGTGCCGCCCAATATTCTCTAATGGTCCATTCGAATTTGATTCAGACCTTGGCGAATCTCATTCGCATCTCGAGCGTGAATTCCGCCTACGATCCCCAAAGTTCAGAATCGCATATCCAAGAATGGATTTCGGGGTTCTTCCGCGACCATGGAATCCCAACCCGGGAGCAGGAGGTATTGCCGGGGCGCCCAAATATCATTGCGCAGCTTCCCGGCAGAAACTCCGATCGCCGCCTGGTGTTTGAAGCGCATTGCGACACGGCCGGCGTCGACGGGATGACCATTCCGCCGTTTGATCCCCTAATCCGAAATGGACGAATTTATGGTCGGGGAGCCTGCGATACCAAGGCGGGCCTCGCGGCGATGATGCATGCTCTTGTAGACCTGAGAAAGGCTAACCTGCGACCGCCGTGTGAGGTGTGGATGGCTTCCACCGTGGATGAAGAGCATTCCTTTCGCGGCGTGCTGAAGCTCAGCGAAAACCTGAGGGCCGCCGCTGCCGTGGTTTCCGAACCCACTGAAATGAAGATGGCTGTCGCCAGCAAAGGTTGTCTGCGCTGGCGTATCACGGTCAAAGGAAAAGCAGCCCACAGTTCGAAGCCGTGCCTGGGAACCAACGCTATCGAGCAAATGGCACGAATCATCAGACTTCTTGAGGATCATGGCCGACAACTCCAAACCTACGGTCACCCGTTGGTCGGCAGCCCCACGCTCAATGTGGGCCTGATTCAAGGCGGTACCCAGGTGAATGTGGTCCCCGAAACTTGCTGGATCGAGATTGATCGCCGCCTCATCCCTGGCGAAGACCCCGCGCAGGTCCTGGACTCTTATCGTGTTCTCCTCAACGGTGTCCAGACTTCCAATCCGGATTTGGAATGGTTCATGGAACCTCCTCTGCTTCAGGATCAGCCTATGCAAACTCCTGCAGATTCCGCCATCGTCCAGTGCGCGGCCAGAGTTTTGAAAGAAGCCGGCCTAAATGGCTCGCCGGTGGGCGTACCTTTTGGAAGCGATGCCAGCAAGTTCGTGCGAGCGGGCATTCCCAGCATTATTTTGGGACCGGGCAGCATCGAGCAGGCGCATACGGCGGACGAATATGTGGAACTCGAAGAGGTGGAAAAAGCTTTTGTCGTCTATCGAAACCTGATGAAGTCCTTTGAATGAGAGGACCCGTGTATAAACATCTCTTCCCGCGAGCCCAAGAAGTCGCCTATCTCGACACTGCTGCAGAGGGACTGCCGCTTCCTGCGGTTGAGCAGTCCTTTTCTGAATACTATCGCGCTAAGGCCCGAGGCACACCGGGGCGCGAGGAACTCCATGCTGTCGAATCAGAGGCTCTGGAACTGGTCGCCCGCCTGCTTGGAACAGAACCGGCCAACGTAGCGTTTTTGGCCAGCGCCTCAGATGCTTTGAGCCTTCTCGCCCTGTCGATCGACTGGAGGCCTGGAGATCAGGTCCTCATTAGCGATTTGGAGTTTCCTTCCAATGTCCTTCCTTGGCTGCGGTTAAAGAAGCAGATGGGATTGGATGTGGTCGTGATTTCCAGTGATCGGGGAGGTCTTTGCTCCAAGCAGGTGATTGAACGCATCACGGGGAGAACGCGCGTGATCTCATTAAGCTCGGTCAGCTATAAGACGGGCTCTCGTCTGACTGGCATCGAAGAGATTGGTATCGCAGCCAAAGAGGTTGGGGCTGTTATCTGTATGGACGCAACCCAGGCGCTGGGCCGCTGTCCAGTGTCCCTGGAAGGTGTGGACTATTTGGTGTCCAGCAGCTTCAAGTGGCTTCTGGGCCCTCACGGGCTTGGCATCGTGTATATCGCTCCAGAGTTCCGGCAGCAATTTCAGCCTGCGAGTGTCGGTTGGTACTCCGTTGAAGATCTTTTTTCAAATAGGCGCTTTGAAAGCTATCAATTGAAAGACGGGGCGGCGTGCCTCCCAAGCGGCATGCCCAATTTCCCTTGCATCTACGCTTTTCGTCCCGGAGTCGAATTCCTGCTTCAGGCAGGAATCAATCGAATTTATCAGGAGTTGACTCCTCTCGTTGTACGACTGCGAGAAGGCCTTTCCAGTCTTGGAGTTGACTTGTTGACGCCGGAGGGAGCAGAGTTCTTATCAGGAATTGTCTCCTTCGCCCACCCTAGAGCGGAAGAAATAGGCGCTGCGCTCGAGCACCAGGGTATTATCGTGTGGGCTGGTGACGGGCGTGTTCGAGCGTCTGTGCACCTTTACAACGAAATGTCAGACATGGACCGTTACTTAGAGGCGCTAGGGTCGGTTTTAAAGCGGTAGGACTTGAAGCATGTCGAATGCCCAATGGGTCGGGTTAGGAGCGGTACTGGCAGGCGGCCTTTGTCAGGGAAGCTTCATGGCCCCGATGAAGTGGACCAAAAACTGGAGTTGGGAAAACACTTGGTTGGTTTTCGCCTTCTGGGCTTACCTGCTCTCTCCATGGCTTATCGTTTTGGCTTCGATTCCTCACCCTTTTCGAGCTTTCGAGGCCACTAGCATCGGCCCGTTGCTGGCGGTGGCCGTGTTTGGCATCGGTTGGGGAGTCAGCGCTGTGACGTTTGGCTTGGGAATCGCCGCGGTGGGCATGTCTCTGGGGTTTGCCGTGATCGCTGGTTTGGGGGCCTTCGTGGGAACCGTCATCCCTTTGCTCTACCTCCACTCCCATAGTTTTTCCCCTTGGCGGATCGCCGTGACCAGTGTTTCTTTGATCCTCATGTTGGCTGGTGTTGCAGTATGTTCGTTCTCCGGGAAGTGGAAAGAGGAGAAGCCAGAACCCGGCACCACACTCCCATATAAAAGGGGGCTTCTTGTCTGTGTCATTTCAGGAGTCTTGTCATCCAGCGGCAATTTAGGCTTTATTTCCGGCGGTGAAATCATTCGAAAGGCTCAAGCCCTGGGAGTTTCGGCATACTTGGCGCCCAACCTCGTTTGGGCCTTCCTTTGCGCCTTCATGTTTATATTTAACGCCGGCTATTCGATTCTGCTGCTGCGGCGCAATCACAGCGCCTCGAATTTCGTCAAGAAAGGCACGAGCCAATACTTTCTGTTCGGAACGCTGATGGGCATCCTCTGGATGGCCGGTTTCTTCTTTTATGGAGCCGGTGCAGGGCAGTTGGGAGAACTAGGACCATCGTTAGGATGGGCCATTCTGATGAGTACAATTGTTCTCACGGCCAATCTCTTGGGCACTCTGAGCGGCGAATGGCAGGGCGCGCCGGTTTTAGCGAGGCGACATCTTGGCCGGGGCGTCATTCTTTTGTTGCTGGCAATTGCCGGGTTAGGTTATTCCAACAGCATCAAATGAAGACTGGTAGTCCCTTTCGTCTAAACATTATGCTGCGGTCAGCGATAAAAAGGTCATTCCGCCCGCCTTAGGATCCACTCACGGGCATCGCTCGTCAAGAACCGGAGATTATCCCGCAGGCGGGAGATACTGTCTTCGTAGGTTTCCGCTTCGGTCTGCTCAGCAAAGGCCTGCACCTGGGAGGCGAATTGCGAGGCAGTGAAGCCGTTGGGAGACGCGGCCAGTGCCAGAACAGCTTAAAGAGCAGCACGCAGCCGAGACTTATTCAGGTCGATTCCGCCTTCCCGAGTATTCCCCAGTTGTACTGCCGTGGACAATCGATCCAGCGTATCGTCGGCAATAAAACAGATATGCACGCAGCACTGAAGAGGGTCGAGAAACGCCTCCAGCATGGCTTTCAACGGGTTAACGATCGCGGTGAACTTCGGCAACAATCGGCCGCAGCGCAACTCTCGCGTGTCGTGGGCGTGGGCTTCAAAGCGGAGTGCACTCACCTTTGGTATAACCCTTGAGCCTCAGCTTGCCAAAATGCAGCTTGAAAAATCGTCAGGTCATACTGAGGGGTATCGACCGCGATCCCCACCTTCGGGTTTCGCCTTTTCGATCTCGATGGAGGCAGGCTTTCGCACCCAAAATCGTCTTCAGGTGCTTCAGGTGATTCTGTCAACCTGATTTGGCCCACCTGGATTTATCATTCACTTCAGTTCTTCCTGTCAGCTTTCTCTGATTTTGGGTTTGTGCCTTTCTTTCCTGACTTCGTTGGAGGCTCCGGCTGAAGCGAAGCCCCAACGAAACGCCGCGCCCCCTGATCCGTTTTTCTTCTTCCGCTTCTCCAGAGTCCTGCGAAAACGGTACGAGTCAGTCCCGGTCTCAATGATGTGTGCCTGGTCGGGCTACGTGCTCCTTCAGAATGGTGGCCACATTTTGTGTTATGCTCATGGCGCACTCCGTCAAGGCCTCTCACCCGCAATGCGGTAACATCAACCGGTTGGTCTTTACCATACCCGGTTTTGATCTACAACGGAGCCTGTTCGATTTTCGGGGGCTCTCCTGCCCGTCGCAGGCAGCGACTGTGAGGCCTCACCCCGTCCCTTTACCCAACATGGCTTGAAGGTCTGAGGAGTAGCCTCGCTAGTGAATCCCCGTACCCGTAAATGTGTGTCCCATGCGGGTCAGAGGAAGCATGTCTGAGGTCGAGCGGGAGGGGGGTTGACTTTCGCTTTTTATTCGCTTATTGTCGGAAGTCAGGGAAAGGAGTGACCTTCATGGATCGCACAGAGGTATATCCCGCCCCGCCCACCCTGCCTTGGCGGTTACCCAGGAGGGGCTTAGTCCTGTTCGAGGGGGATTCCGATGTGCCCCGCCTGAGCCACTATTTTCTGCCTCGTCTGGTTCTGGGCGGCCAGGAGATTCTCTTCCTGGACGGAGCCAACTGTGCTGATCCTCGCGAGATGGCTCGGCTCGCCAGGCGGCGCGGCATCCCCTTTGAAACATTTCGCCGCTCTGTCCAGATTGCCCGCGCATTCACTTGCTTTCAACTAACGGAATTGATTCGGCGGGTTCCCGAATTTATGGATCGATTCCCGGCGCAGGTTTTGATGGTCACCGCATTTCCGGATCTTTATTACGACCAGGACATTGGCGAGGGGGAGGCGCGGGGAGCCTTTGAGCAGGCCCTGTTGGATCTGCATCGCTGGAGCAGGCCGGGCAGGCGGGCCCTCGCGGTGGCTGTGTTCACCTCGTGCGCGCGGTTCACTCGGCCCGCCGCGCGCCGGAACTTCCTCCTCCGAGTGCGTGCCGCGGCCAGCGAGCTCTGGAGATTTGAGACCGGCCCGCAGGGCAGGCTTACGCTCTCGCCGCGGCCGCCCCTTTACGTACCACGCGGGCAGCGTCTGCAGGGAGGAAAATTCTGAGAGATTCCGCGAGGTAATCGATGGGCCGTACGGTGGCAACGTTTCGCGATCTGATTGAACAGGAGTTACAAACCTGGCAGCGTACGTTTGGCCGCGCACTGCGCCGCGAAGAGCGCGCCTATTTGGAATCCATGTTTCACCGGGTTCGCCTTTACGCTCAGGCTTGCACATATCAGTTCCCGGTAAACGCCATGGAGGCCATCAACGTGGCTATCGGGCTGGACCATGAAATCCGTTTGCGCGCGATAGAAGCGTGCCTGGGGATCAACCTTGAAACTCAATGGATGGATTCTCGACCTCTATCCCTGCCGCGAGGGGATGGTGATCTGGCTGATCGAATCGAGCCGGAGCCGGCATCGTCTGACTGATCCGTCGTTCAGGCCGTGTTTTTATGTGGAGGGGCCGGAGGCCCGGCTTTCCCGTCTTGCGAGGACGCTCGAAGCTCGGGCGCCGGTGAGTTGTTCTTTTACAGAGAAGACCTGCATCTGGGACGGCCGGCCCCAGCGCGTGCTGGAAGTTTCAGTGCGGCAGCTGCTGCTGTTTTCCGCTCTGGTGCGGTTTGTCCGCCGCCAGGACAACACCCTAAGGCTTTACAATTCTGACCTCATGCTGGCTTCGGTCTACTGTTGGGAAAAGCAGGTTTTCCCGCTGGCCCAAGTGGAGGTCGAGGCGGACGAAACCGGGAAGATACGCGCCCTCACGAGTGTGGACGATGAATGGGCCATTGACTACGAGCGCCCGCCGCTCACCCTGATGCAGGTGCATCTGGAAGGGCGGAGTGTGGTGAATCCGCGGCAAGGAGGATGGAGCGGGGCCATTGAGGTGGAGGTGGAAGGTGAGCGGCAGGTGCTGGATGATTCCGATCAGCCGGCAGTTGTTTCCTTCGAGCGCCTGATGCGTGTCCACGACCCGGACGTTATCGTGAGTGAATGGGGTGATGCGGTGTTGTTTCCTGCCTTGCTCCGCCAGGCGCGCCGGTGCAAAGTCCCGCTCCGGCTCAACCGCGAGGCGGGGCCGGTCGAAAGGCGTCGCGCGCGGAGCTACGTGAGCTACGGACGCATTTTGTTCAAGGAAAGCACGACGACGCTGTTGGGCCGGCTGCACGTGGACGGACAAAACTCATTTATTGCCGGCCAGTGCGAGCTCGAAGGGTTGTGGGAGTTGGCGCGGATAACCAAGCTTCCCGTCCAATACGCCGCCCGCACCACGACGGGCACAGGCATTTCCTATATGCAAATGGAGCTGGCCTACCGGGACGGGGTGCTGATCCCGGAGCAAAAAGCCGAACCCGAAACGCCCAAGCATCCCGATGAGCTTCTCCTGGCGGATCGGGGTGGCTTCGTTTTCGCCCCCCGGCCCGGCTTCTTTGAAAATGTAGCCGAGTTGGACTTCGTGAGCGAATATCCCAGCATCATGGCGAAATACAATATTTCGCCCGAGACCGTCAACTGCCCTTGCTGTCTGGAGGCGCCACGAGTTCCCGAACTCGGCTATCGCGTCTGCCAGAGGAGGCGGGGCATCACGAGCCGAGTGGTGGAGCGGCTCATTCACAAGCGGCAGCTTTATCAGCAGCAAGCCCAGGCGCATCCCGAACGGGCCCGCGAGTATCAGTTATGCCGTGAGGCCCTGAAATGGTTGTTAGTCTGTTGCTTCGGCTACACGGGTTACAAGAACGCTCGCTTTGGCAAGATCGAGGCGCATGAGGCGATCAATGCCATGGCGCGCGAGAAGTTGCTGGTCGCGAAGGAGACGGCGGAAGCGTCCGGGTACCGCGTGCTCCATGCGCTGGTCGACTCCCTCTACGTGCAGAAGCCCGGCGCGGCCGGCGAAGATTACCAGCGTTTGGCCCGGCACATCGAGGCGAAGACCGGCCTGCCGCTGGCGCTCGAAGCGGTCTACCGCTATGTCGTTTTTCTGCCCTCCAGGCAGGATGCGGAGATTCCGGTGCCTAACCGTTTCTTTGCGCTGTCGGAGAAGGGGGAATGGAAGATCCGAGGGCTCGAATGCCGCCGTCATGATACGCCGCCCTTGATTGCCCAAATGCAGCGCCAGGTGCTTTCGATTCTGGCCGAGGCGCACGACTTTGAGAGCTACTGCGCAAAGCTCCGCGAGGCGCAGGACGTGTACGAAGGTTATCGGGCGCGGCTGCAGGATGGGAGGGTACGGCCCGAAGAATTGATCATTCGCAAGCGCCTTACGCGGGCGCCCGGCGATTATCAGAGCAACCAGGCGACAGCCCTTGCCGCGCGGCAATTGGATCGCGCTGGCGTGACCCTGCGGCCTGGTGAAACCGTGGGGTTCATCCTCACCCGCGTGGATTCAGCTCTACCGGACGACCGCGTCCGCGCCTGGGCGTTATGGGAAAGCTGGAGGGGTTACGATCTGCAAGCCTACCGTGAGGCGCTGGGGAAGGCCTTCGAGCCTTTCCTGCATTTTGCGACGAACGGCCCCGGGGTGGAATCCCGGCTGCCACGCCGGGAGGTGGCGGGCGCTAGCAGCTCCGCGGCCTCAGCCTGTAAACTCAGAATCGGGACCCCATGCCTTCAATTTCCGCCCGCCCGGTGATTCGCGTCGGTCCGGCAGGGTGGTCTTACCCTGACTGGCGCGGTGTGGTCTATCCCAGGCGTACACCCCAGGACTTTCATGAACTCGAATACCTGGCCGAGTTCTTTCCGGCGGTGGAAATCAACACAACGTTCTATCATCCCCCTCGGCCCCCAGTGGTAAAGGAATGGGTTCGTCAGGTGGAAGGTAAGGAGTTCCAATTCACCGCCAAACTCTGGCAACGGTTTACTCACGAGCGAAGGGCTGGGGCGAAGGACGAGCGCCTCTTCAAGGAGGCTCTTGCTCCGTTGGTCGAGCAAGGTCGCCTGGGTGCGCTTCTGCTTCAATTTCCCTGGTCGTTCAAGAATGATCCCGAGAATCGCCAGTACGTCGCCAGCCTTCGCCAGCGGTTCCGAGAATACCCTCTGGTCCTCGAAGTCCGGCATCGCTCATGGAACCAGCCGGAAGTTTTAGAGCGGCTCAGAGAACTGGGCATCGGATTTTGCAATATCGACCAGCCGGTGATTGGGCACTCGATCCAACCCAGCCGACACGTCACGGCTGCGGTCGGGTATGTTCGGCTTCACGGCCGGAATTACCAGGCATGGTTTTCCTCCACCGGGGATCTTGGCGAGCGCTATAACTATCTGTACTCGGCTGAGGAGTTAGAACCGTGGGTTGAGCACACCCGGCACATCGCTCAACACAGCAAAGTCACCTTCGTCATCACCAACAATCACGCCCGGGGGAAGGCCGTCGCCAATGCCCTTCAGCTTATCGCCTTGCTGAGCGGCCAGCCGGTACCGGTCCCGAAGTCTGTCATTGAAAATTATCCAGACCTCGCCGACATTGCAGCGCCTTCCAGGACGTTGCCACCTCAGCCCCAATTGCCTTTCTAAAGGACCCTCCTGCAGGCCCTTTTTGATTCGTTTCCGGTCTGTCTTCTGGTTTAGCGCGCTCGGTCAGGTCTCCTTTTCGCGCCTGTTCTCGCGGGCAGGGCAGGCGAGTGAAGACCCCTCCGCCCTGCCGACGCACGCTCTGCCCCGGCTTTGCCGCCCTCCAGGTGACGGCCCCCCCGAAAAAATCAAGCGATACACGCGAGATTTTTTGCGGCTCCCCCGTCAGGGCAGCGGCGGGAAGAGGCACTCCCTGCCTCTTTTTGCCCCGCGAGAAGCAGGGCAGAAAAGGAGATAAAAAAATGACCGAGCAAAACCAAATTCGACAGACCGAAAATCAAAGCGCAGAGCCGCAGGTCCACACAGTGGGGGCGCGCTTGGGCGCTGAGAGAGAAGAGAGAACCAACAACAAGCCCATGATCTCATGGGCGGCTTTGCTGGACGAGGCCGTCTCGAAACCCGGCTTCATTCATCACGCTTACCGCCGCTTCTGGAACTACTCCCTGGGCAATCAACTTCTGGCACTGTTTCAGTGTTTCGAGAGAGGAATCACACCCGGACCTCTTGCCTCATTCGGGAAGTGGAAGCAACTGGGAAGGCGCATCAAGAAATCCGAGAAGGCGCTCATTCTTTGCATGCCCCTTTCCTGCCAGCGGACCCGGACCGTCAAGAAAGACGACGGAACGGAGCAGGAAGAGGAATTCACCTATACCCACTTCACTTATAAGCCTCACTGGTTCGTGCTTTCACAGACCGAAGGCGAGGAGTATCAGCCTCCGGTTATTCCCGAATGGAACGAGCAGAAGGCGCTTGCAGCCCTAAAGATCGAGCGCATCCCGTTCGAGGACCTGAACGGCAACTGCCAGGGATACGCTCGGCGCGGCGGGAAGATCGCCATCAATCCGCTGGCAGCCCTTCCCTTCAAAACCCTCTGCCATGAGCTGGCCCATTCAATCCTTCATTGCGCCGAAAGTGACATGGCCGATACTGACCAGACACCGCGCAGTGTGGCCGAAGTCGAAGCCGAGGCCGTGGCCCTGCTTTGCTGCGAATCGCTCGGACTGCCTGGCGCTGAATTTAGCCGCGGATATATCCAGTCTTACGCAAAGGGTGAGGCGATCAGCGAACGTTCCGCCCAGCGCATCTTTCACGCTGCCGACCGGATTCTGAAGGCCGGTTATGTGGACAACTCAACCACCGAGGCCCCGTGAGGGCCTCGGTTCCTGCCTGTTTTTCAAAACCCATTCATTGCGAAAGGAGAAAATCCCAATGGGACAGTACCACTTGGTCGTGAATCTAGATCGAAAGCAATTTCTGAAACCCACCTCTCTCGGTGACGGGCTGAAGCTTCTCGAGTTTGGAGACGGCGGCGCCACGCTCACCGCCTTGGCCATTCTGTTAGCCCAAGACAACGGGCGCGGCCTGGGCGATCTGCGTGTCACCATGCCCGACACGCCGCTTGAGGATTGGGAAAGGGGCAAATGCGGAGTGAAGCGCATCCGCACGCCTCATGCCCACCTGGTGGGCTCCTGGTCCGGCGACCGCATCACCATTGCCGGCAACTATGGCGACCAGCTGCCGGGCAGAGACGAAAATCTCTATGACATCGCGCAGAAGGAATATGAGGATATCTCGGCTCCGATGCGCGAACTCATCAACTGCGACCGTTACCTGAAGCAACGGTTCGCCGACCAATTCAAATGGGCTGAATCTCTTAACCAGAAGAACTCAGCCTGAATCCTCACATCATGGGCGGCCAGGTTACCCATCGGGCGCTGGCCGCTCCCTTTGTACCCACAACAAAATTTCAAATTCAAAAAGGAGAGAAAATACCATGAGCAACAGGGCAGTCCTTGCAACCCCAAAAGAGAACGGCCTCGTTCAGGAAATCCCACTCGAATTGATTCAACCCTCTCCCGACAATCCACGCGGGAGCCTGGCCAAGCGCACCGCTCGCCGAACTCGCCGCGAGCATTAAAATCCACGGCATCCTGCAGCCGATTGTGGTTCGGCTCAAAGGCAACCACACCTTCCAGATTGTCTGTGGTGAGCGGCGATGGAGAGCGTCAAAAGCCGCTGGGAAGACATCCATCCCTGCCCGGATTGTGAGAGGCTGAATCCTATCAAAGGCTCTTGGCGATGAACCCCGCCTCGAGGCTGGCGATGCTGGCCGAACGAGTGGGAAAGAGTGTCAGCCACATCCACCGGCGACTGCAGCTTTTCAAGCTGGATTCCAGATTGAAGCAGTATTTTCGGGAGGGCCAAATGACTGCCGCCCATGCCTGGATTCTGGCCCGTTTGCAACCACGGGATCAGAAAGAGGTTCTCAACCAAATCCATCAGGCTGCAAAGAAGGGCGCCGTTGAGTTTCCCTCGGTTGCCCGATTGCAGGAACGGGTCGAGGCGAATATTTGGCTGGATTTGGACGGGGCTCCATTCAGTAAAGACGACGCCGCCTTGCTTCCTGAAGCTGGGTCGTGTACGGCCTGCCCGAAGCGCACGGGCTTCAACCCGTCCCTCTTCCCAGAGGTGAAGGCGAAGGACACGTGTACCGATAGAGAGTGCTTCCGGCGGAAGCTGCGCGCATTTGTTGAGATTAGGGTGAAGGAAGCGCCGCCCGAAACGGTGAGAATTTCGACCGCGTGGCGGTTTGAAGGTGAGGCTAAGCCTGAAGGCGTGCTCACCCGGGATGAATACCACGAGTCGCAGAAGGGCGCTTGCGATCACACCGTGCCGGCGATTGTGGCGAATGGGGAACCGATCGGAAAGATGAAATGGGTCTGCGTCAGCCGTGAGCGGGAGTGTCCGGTGCATGGCGCCCGGTATCGCTTTAGCGGAGAAAGCCTGGAAGCCAAGGCCGAGCGGCTGAAGCGGGAAGCTGAGGCGCGGCTGGAATTGAAGCGGCGGCGTGCCGTCTTTGATGCCATCCGCGAGAAGGCCCGGCAGGACCGGAGTCTCGACCTTGAAGACTTCCGGCTTATGACGCGAGAATTCTTTCAGCGGCTGCCATACGACCTGGCTAAGCAATTTGTCGTCCTGAACGGCTTCATCACGCCGGCAATGGCGAAGAAGGGGAAGGCGGAAGCGACCGGCGAAGATAATGCCCGTGAGCACAGCCGATATTTCGAGAGCCTTGTGAGCAACGCCTCAGGGCAGCAACTGGGCGCCTGGCTGGTTGAGATCGCGCTTATCCAACGTCGAGACCACACGCCGTATTCATATTACGGCGACACCGCCAAGCCCGACCCGCTATTCGACACCGCCACCCGCTGGGGCCTCGACATCGAATCGATCAAGGCCGCCGTGAGCGAACCAGCAAAACCACGCAGCAAGCCAAGCTGCGGCTCGAAGGCCAGCACGACTTGAGCCAGCATTAAGCGGGGCAGGGCAGCATCCGCCGCCCAGCTCAGACCCCGGTCTTTGCGATTGTCCTGTAACTCTTGAAAGGGGAACAAAGCTATTGTAAAGTCACATCACTATGATGGCGCGTCTTCCCCGGTGGCTGTGGGTGGCCGGAGGCGTCGCGATCCTGATCGGCGCCCTTGCACTCGTGATCTTCCTTCGGGGCGGGTTCCAAACGCCTCAGCCCGCTAAGCTCAGTCTCAACTCGACGAATCCCCAGGCATTGCTTCAGGAAGCTGATTACCTGGCCTATCTTGGCAACTGGGAAAAGGCGTGTCCGTATTTCGCGAAAGCTCAGAGGCTTTTTTCTGCCCAGGGAGACCAGCGAGATGCGCTCTATTGCAGAATAAGTTGCGTTGAGGCTGATGTTGAGAAGGGTTCCTACACGGCGGCGGCGAGCTATCTGAGCCAGGAATTGCACGACTCGCTTGTGCGAAATGACGCGCGGCTGAAGCTGAGGTGTCTTACGGTCAAGGGCATCGTCGATCTCAATACGAATACCATTGATGCCAAGCGGGATTGGACCGAAGCCCTGGCCCTGGCGAAGTCCCTCCATGATGCGGTCTGGGAAACTCGAGCCACGGGGTGGCTCGGAATTGTGGACTTCGTGAATGGCAACACCTCCGGAGCCGGAGCAAAGGTCATCGGGGCGATCACCAAGTCCATGTGGCATCACGATCTCGGTGCGGAGGTTGTGTTCCTCACTTACCTGGCTGACGGCCTCACCGAAGATGGGATGCCAAGCAGAGGGCTGGAAGCCACCAACCGTGCACTGGCTCTGGTTAAGACCAATCCGGATGCGCCGTATCCCTACCGCACATACATTTCAAAGATCGGTGCACTTGCCGCTCTGCACAGATATGACGACGCACGATCACTCCTTGCAACGGTTCTTGCACACGCACGGCGCGAAAACATTCTGGGCGCCGAGGCGGACCTGCTCCGGGAGGCGGGCGATCTCGAGCAGCACGCTGGTAATAACACGCTTGCCATGCAATATTTCCGGCAGACCGACGCGGTGGCGGGTGAGGCTCAGCTGCCACGAATCGTTGGGGAATCGATGTTTCGCCTGACCGACCTCTACCGGAAGGCAGGCAATCTGCCGCAGGCGGCGCAGTGCATCGCGCAGGGCATTGAGGCTGTGCGGCAGGTGGAAGCTCCTTACGAATTGCCGCACTACCTTGCGGTCGAAGCGGAACTGAAGGAAGCTAACGGCGAATACAGGGAAGCTGACTCAGTCTTTTCACAGGCGTCCGATCTGGTGACCGGGATGCTGGTAACCGTGCCCACGCCGATGCTCGAAGCCGCCCTAGTCGGAACGATGAGTGAGATCTACGTGGAACACTTCGAGCTCGCCGCCACGAGGCTCAAGGACGACAACGAGGCTTTCCAGATTGTCGAAAGCGCCCGTGGGCGCGCCATGGCCGACGCGCTTCAGGAGCGGAATCGACTCCGCGCCGAGGCAGTAAGCGATACCAATCCAGCGCTCGCTACGATCACGGAGTTGCAGCACCAGTTGCGGCAACAGCAGACGGCCGCCGAGCGCGCCCGCCTGCTGGTCGATCTTGATGAAGCCGAAGCCCAGCTTGCTGGGTCAGAATACGAGCACCATCAATTCCAGAAGCTTGTCCCATCCCAACCCATCGCCCTGGGCGAATTTGAAAAAGCCTTGGTACCCGATGAGCTCGTGCTGGAATATGTCCTAGCCAACCCGCGCTCCTTTTGCCTGGTCGTCACGCACGGCGGTGCCACGGTTCAAACACTTGCCGGCGAGCGCCAGATTGCTCCCGCCATTGACCGGTATCTCGCAGCCATCAGGGCGAAAAGACCAGCAAGTTTGTACGCGCGTGAACTGTACGATTGGCTGCTCAAGACCCCGCTCAAAGGTCGCAATGAAAGACGGCTCATCATAATTCCTGACGGTAAGCTCAATGAGATTCCCTTTGCAGCGCTCGCCGATCCGGCAGACCGTTACCTCGCCCAAATGCACATCATTAGCATCGCTCCATCGGCCACTGTTCTCTATATGCTCCGGCATGAAGCTCGGCCGGAGCCGAGATATGCATTCCTTGGGGTGGGATATACGAAGGGGCCGCCGGACCGCAAGCCGCCCAAAGGGCTGGGCGGTGAGCTTGCCGCGGTGGTAAGAGGGGTCTTTGACCTCAGCAACCCGAACATCGATCCGCTACCCTACGCCGGCGAAGAAATTCAAGCAGCGGCCCGCACCATCGGCCAAGGCAGCGTCGTTTTGGTCGGCCAGCAAGCCACGGAAGAGAATTTGAAATCGGAACCGCTCGGCGATTTCGCAATTCTGCATTTTGCGGTGCATGGGGTGGTGAACCGGCAGGAGCCGGACCGATCAGCACTGCTCCTGGCCGATGGGCCACAATCCAAGGACGACGGCCTGTGGCAGGCAAGAGAAATTCGCGCGCTTTCGCTCAAGGCGGAACTGGTGATCCTCTCCGCCTGTGACACGGGGATCGGCAAGCTCGAGGGCGAAGAGGGGGTTGACAGTCTGGTGGGAGCGTTCCTGATGGCCGGAGCGAAGGACGTTGTGGCCAGCTTGTGGCCAGCCGATGACCGCTTCACGGCCACGCTCATGGAAAGGTTCTACGGCCATCTTGCCGAGGGCATGGATGACGCTGCCGCTCTGAATCGCGCAGAACTCGATATTCTTCAGGAATACGGTGATCAAACCGCTCCGCACTACTGGGCCGCGTTTGAGATCATCGGCCAAGGGGGAGGCAAGATTCCATTTCACAAAGGTGCTAACAATGCAACTTTCACGCGATGACCGGGAGAAGATATTTGCCAAGACTTGTCGGGTGGTGGAGAAGCAATACTTTGATCCCCAGTTTAACGGAAGGGACTGGCCGGGACTGGCCAACCAGCACAAGCAGGCGATTCTCGAGGTGAACGAGCCTGCCGAATTCGAACGTGCCATGCACGAGTTGGTGCGGAAGCTTGGGACCAGCCACACCGGGTTCTTCCATCAATCAGTGAACCGCGTTCCGGGCCGGCTGGCGGTTTGCGCGACGTTTCGCAAAACCGAGACCCCGGAAGGATTGCGATGGATGTTTCAAGATGTGCATGAGGGAGGCCCGGCGGACCGCGCTGGAATCGTACCGCTAGATTTTCTACTCGCGATTAACGGTAAGTCCATCACGCCGCCCGAGCAGCCCATGTTCCCCATGGGGGCGACGGCCCAGGCCACGCTTCGCCGAAGGGATCAGACGGAATCGACAGTCAATATTAGGATTCCCAATCCGCGCACGCGCAGACAGCCTTACGCGGAGCCACGGGAGGTATCGTTCCGTAAACTCGACGGTGGCATCGGCTATCTGAAGGCTACGATCTTTCCCGGGCTCTTAGGCGTCGACGTGGCGCGCGAGCTGGACCGGGGGATAGCCGCCTTGAGCGATTGTGACCGGCTGATTGTGGACTTGCGAGGGAACCTGGGCGGGGGCCTGGGGCTGCTTCGGCTAATGAGCCACCTGACGCCAGGAAAGATCCCTGTTGGCTATAGTGTGACGCGCAAACGGGCGGAGCAAGGGTTCGACAAGGAATCGTTGCGGCGCTTCGGCTGGATTCCGTCGAGTAAGCTGGCCATTCCGCTAGTTGCTTTGCGGCACGCCGGGCGGGATGGTTCAGTGGTGCTTATGACCGAAGGGCTGGGGCCGAAAAAGTTTCACGGGCGCATAGTCGTTCTCGTCAACGAACATACCGTCAGCGCCGGCGAGATGATCACCGCCTTCGCCGCCGAAAACAATCTGGCTACGATTGTGGGGACCGAAACTGCCGGGCGCTTGCTGGGCGGCACCGGCTTCAAAGTCGGTTACGGATATCTGGTTATTCTTCCCAAAGCGGCGTTTTACACCTGGCAGGGCAGATCGTACGAGGGCCATGGCATCATGCCCGACGTGCAGATTCCCTGGTCGGCGGAAGCGGCGCGACAGAGAAAGGATAATCAGCTGGAGAAGGCCATCGAGATTATCAAATCCCTGTAATCTTCATTGAGACTCGTTGGGCTCGAAGCACCATGGTCCCATCGCCTCCACCGGCGAGATGGAGTTCTCAGGCAACACGCGCTATGGCAAAAATCTCGTTCACTGGATTCTACCCTTGACGTCCCTATTGGGCCGTCAGCAGGGTGAATTTCCACGTGCCGCGAGTTGACCGCTGGTTTCACGACCAAATGGCGGAAGTCATGTTTTCGAGAGACACGGACGCGCTCAGCCTGAGAATCAGCAGAGACGGTGAAATACTCATTCGTATAGCTCGTCTCGAATCCAACGCGCCCAATACTGTACCTCCTCCGATTGAGGATACGGTGAGGCGCTGGGGAGAATACCTCGACTACCTGAACACCTTCTATCTGCTCCTCGACTCCGCGACGATTGAAAGGGACCACCTCGCCTACTTCAACCTGCATGAGATCACGACCCGAGATGCGTTTCGCGTAAGTTACGAGGACGGCAAACGAATCGACGAAAATATTGCGAACGAAAGCATCGCCTCCGTTTTTCAAACGGCCCGGTTTGTAGGGACTTACCGCTCGGAATCCGATATCGAGCACCACCCTCTCATAGTGATGAGAGCAGTTATCTCGCGGGATGCGATATCGCACGCTGCGTCGGAATTCGAGCGGATTGTTGCTTCGGCGGGAGCCGAAAAAACCCTTGCGTCATTTGCGAAGAGCCTTTCTGAATACAAGGTTGGCAACTACGAAACCTGCATTGTGCTTGCTTGGTTTGTCACGGAGGCGGCAATCAGCAGCCTTTGGGAACGCCAGCTCGACGCTCTAAACCAGGATCTGCCGGACGGGCGCAGGAGAATAAACAGCGACCGAAGGCACTTTCTTACAGGTAGGGACTTGCCGACAAGCGTTGTCTCAAACCTGCTTGAGCTGTTCGGTGCGGTGGATCATGAGCTTTTCGAGGACATAGACAAGGTACGCCGGTTCAGGAACCAAATCGTGCATCCCACCCAATTCACACCCAGAGCAGCCGAGGCACAGCTCGCGATGGGAACCGCGCTCTCAATGATCCGGCGCATCTGGAATATTCATCTCACGCCGAGTCTCGGCTATTCGGTACCCGGTCTCTGATGCGGAGATTGCCCGGCCTGCGTCCGCCCGATCTGTTTCGGGGAGCGCGATTCCTTTTCTCGTTCAGCAGGCCCTCACACGCAAACCCCGAATGCTTGAGACGCTCGCGTAGAGTAAAGTCGAACTCATATGAGTGGTCGGAATCGACTCTCAGCGGTTGAACTTATCGAAGAGCGGTTTGAGGCGGAGCAGATGGAGGAATTGCAGCCTCGTTACAACATTGCACCGTCGCAAGAGGTCCCCATCATCGGGCAGGCTGATGGTCACCGGCGCGTCTCGCTTCGGCGCTGGGGCCTCGTGCCGTTCTGGGCGAAAAACGCGAGTATCACCTACAAACTGATTAACGCCCGCGCTGAAACGGATCCGAAGAACGAGAGGGCAGTCTGCATCACGCCGGTTGAGCGCACTCCTTAGTCACCTCCCGCGCGATCTTATACTCAAGCAACCCTCGCCCACCTTCCCATATTCGAGGCACAGTTGTCTGCTCGTATGTCAATGATCGGATCAGACGAGTTGTAACAGACCGCCGATGAGACACAGAGATGCATCATCGTCTGAACGCCCACGCCACCATCAGCGGGAACTCTTCTCGCCAGAATTTGCCCCCGTGCGACCCAGCTCGCTCATTCATGACGACATCCGCACGTGCATCGCGCAGCGCGTCCGCCCACCTCCTTGCGTTCCCGAGGAAGAACGGCTCCCGTGTGCCAGCGACAAGATATGTGCGCGGAAGTGGGATCGGCATAACGCCAGGCGGCTTGTAACCGCCGCCAGGCGAGGCGCAGAAGACCGCGCCGTACACATGTGGATGCCGAAGCCCAAGAGCGAGGGCCAGCTCTCCACCCGCCGAGCAACGTGGCATCCCAAGCGAGGACGTCCCATACTAGATTGGGGCCACCCCTTGAGCCTCAGCCCTTCGGGGCTGAGGCTCTTTCTATCTCCCATCTATGTTTCCTAGCTCGCCCAAACTATTGCGCACCCACTACACAATTCCGAGGCGCATTATGATGATCTTCCTGCCGGGCTTTGCCAAGGTCGGAAGTGAGGAGCGAGAGTGTCAAGGCCAGCTTATCAATCCGGCGCCAGAGTGAGGGTTGCCACCGAGACGTCCAGCCAGTGAACACCATTTGATAGTACGGCTTCACAAAGGCACCATTCCTTACCGTTTCCAATCACACAATGGTGTCCATGCGTAACGTGTCCGCCTTGCTAACCACGCTTGAATGTGCGTCAAGCATTCTTGGACAACGGAGCAGGCGAATGATCTTTTAGGGACGCTGTATTGGATTTTCGCCGGCAACCAGCGCGTGAGGAACGGGTTGTTCCATTCGCCATGAAGGTCTAACCAGCTTAAATCCTCGCCCGCCGCCCTGTAGGGCTTGCTCACCTTATCCTCGTGTGCAGCCCCAATAACGGCCACTCGATCGGCCTTCGACCCTTCGTCAAACGACCAGCTGTGCCGTGTTGTACAACATGATGAGCGTCGCCAGACGGTTAGCTAAGCTCTGGAGATACTGCTCACATTGTACCTGCATCTGTGCCGTCGAAAGCCCGATGTTCTGGGGCTGCGTGGGGTCCCAAGTCCATGTTTCCGACGCAGTGATGGGCGATGTTGCCCCCGAGGGCGTATAGGATGCGGTCGCACTAAATACCAGAACGTTGCCGGGATTACCGATGCTCGGCTGTGCGGATACGGTGATGTTCAGGCCGTTGATCGTATAGGTTCTTGAAATCGCCATGTGTTCCTCCGTCAACGGGCACGAGTGCAAGCCCGAGAAGATCTCCAGCATCCAATCTAGCAATGTGTAGGGAGAAGGTGGGGACGAATGGGACAGATGAGACACTTTTTTTATAGACTAGTGCGCACGGGTGGGCACTGGCAAGACCAGGGACGCCCCATCGGGGGCTTGGGGGGATACAGAAGGCCGCCGGCACCCGCGATAGTGTACCTCTACTCTCCTAGCAAAGGTGATGGCACAGCTAAACGGTCAATGACTCGGGCGCCTTGTGGCACGGCCCGTATGAGCGGATTCGGTCATGAAGATCTGCAACCAAGCAGTTCGTCCTCGGAGTAAGGATGGTACATGATTCAACCGCGCCACTGTCCGAACACTGCCGACCACCCCATAACCGGGCGTACGCAACCGCAAAGTGTCTTTCAGCCGAAGTGAAACGGGAACTTACGCTCCAAATATAAAGTTAAGTCAGCCGTGGCGCTTCAATGGGGCCGCGATCTCTCGATCGCAGAAATGAGCACTGTCGAGGAACTGGTGATCGGATTCGTGATGCTTCAATGGGGCCGCGATCTCTCGATCGCGGAAATTCACGCAGCCTTTGCAGGATATCATCCGGCATTTCGCTAGCTTCAATGGGGCCGCGATCTCTCGATCGCGGAAATGCAAGTTGTTGTCAATAGCCGTTTTGGTTTAAGGGAGCTTCAATGGGGCCGCGATCTCTCGATCGCGGAAATTGATAATGCCTCCCGTCGAAAGACTCGTGCCCGTCGGGCTTCAATGGGGCCGCGATCTCTCGATCGCGGAAATTGTGGTATCCGGCGATCCTTCGCTTTCCGGCTACCCGCTTCAATGGGGCCGCGATCTCTCGATCGCGGAAATTGAATCCCATCCGAATGGTCTTTGCTTCATCGTCGGCTTCAATGGGGCCGCGATCTCTCGATCGCGGAAATGGATGAATCTCCCGGATGAGTTTGAACCAGACGGGCCAGCTTCAATGGGGCCGCGATCTCTCGATCGCGGAAATAGGCCGCCCGACTTCGTCTTGAACCGGGCGGAGTAGCTTCAATGGGGCCGCGATCTCTCGATCGCGGAAATGCCGTCACCCCTCTCATGGTCAGTCTGGTCATCTGAGCTTCAATGGGGCCGCGATCTCTCGATCGCGGAAATTTCTGTGCATTCTGCGGAAACAGCGGGTCCGTTCCCGCTTCAATGGGGCCGCGATCTCTCGATCGCGGAAATTGCTCATCGGTGCCTTTTAATCTCGCGCGAAGGTTGGCTTCAATGGGGCCGCGATCTCTCGATCGCGGAAATTACGTTCCAAACCGCCGTGGCGATTAAAAAAATTGCTCTTCAATGGGGCCGCGATCTCTCGATCGCGGAAATGTCAGCGTCGAACCGAATGTTCCCCGCCGGAGTCACACTTCAATGGGGCCGCGATCTCTCGATCGCGGAAATGCGGGATTCGGGCGGGCGGGTGGCACGTTGATATCGCGCCTTCAATGGGGCCGCGATCTCTCGATCGCGGAAATGAAACGAAGCTGGCAATTTGTGCATTATACGGATGCGTCCCTTCAATGGGGCCGCGATCTCTCGATCGCGGAAATTAGCACTGCATACTTCGCCATCATCGCCTCCTTGGTGTCTTCAATGGGGCCGCGATCTCTCGATCGCGGAAATTGTTAATCAGGGGAATGGCAGTGTTCCAAACTGGAGCGCTTCAATGGGGCCGCGATCTCTCGATCGCGGAAATTGCTGGGACAGATCAGGCCAATTCCGGCTGAGAAAAGCTTCAATGGGGCCGCGATCTCTCGATCGCGGAAATTCAGTTGCTCCAGAGCTTCTCCGCGAGAGCCGAGTAGCTTCAATGGGGCCGCGATCTCTCGATCGCGGAAATTTGCCGCAACTTTGAAAGTCAGGATTAAGGCCGTCGTGGCTTCAATGGGGCCGCGATCTCTCGATCGCGGAAATTGCCAGTTCGTCAACGGTAAAGACGAGGTGCGACTTCATGCTTCAATGGGGCCGCGATCTCTCGATCGCGGAAATTCATTGCCCCACTCCCAGCCCCACGAGTTCTGGGCAACGCTTCAATGGGGCCGCGATCTCTCGATCGCGGAAATAGCACCGCTCAGCGGTCGTCATTCCAAGCCGGTGAAGCTTCAATGGGGCCGCGATCTCTCGATCGCGGAAATTGAAACTCACTGTTGATCCTGTTGCTGGAATCGTAGCTTCAATGGGGCCGCGATCTCTCGATCGCGGAAATTAAATCCGCGGCATCGATGATGCTGGCGCCGGAGGCCGCTTCAATGGGGCCGCGATCTCTCGATCGCGGAAATTAGGGCGGATGTCACGATCATCTCGTCGTGGTGCTGAATCTTCAATGGGGCCGCGATCTCTCGATCGCGGAAATGCGCAGATCAACACCAGGGCCATCTCGAACCTGAATTCTTCAATGGGGCCGCGATCTCTCGATCGCGGAAATCCACCTATAGGGTTTGCCGCTTGGGTGAACAGATGGCGTCTTCAATGGGGCCGCGATCTCTCGATCGCGGAAATGGAGAAACAGCCGCGAAGAAATACATCTTAACGGCTCTTCAATGGGGCCGCGATCTCTCGATCGCGGAAATGCACTCTTGGTTAGGTAGCGAGCGTGGTATGGATTGTTCTTCAATGGGGCCGCGATCTCTCGATCGCGGAAATGAACGTAATCAGCCGCAGCGTTTACCGCCCACCACACTCTTCAATGGGGCCGCGATCTCTCGATCGCGGAAATGAGTGGCCACAGCGCCCCAGCCTGATGTAGGTGGCAGGTCTTCAATGGGGCCGCGATCTCTCGATCGCGGAAATGCGCGTGAGCCGCTGGCCGTGCGGCCCAGGTTCAATCTTCAATGGGGCCGCGATCTCTCGATCGCGGAAATTACATTTGGGCAAATACCACTACATTTTGTGTCTTGATCTTCAATGGGGCCGCGATCTCTCGATCGCGGAAATCCGCCTTGCCGCCCAGTATATTGTTGAGGTATCCCTGTCTTCAATGGGGCCGCGATCTCTCGATCGCGGAAATATTTTCGTTGAGAAGCAGACGGCTCTCGATGGGTTGTCTTCAATGGGGCCGCGATCTCTCGATCGCGGAAATGCAATAATGGGAGGCGGCAGTGCAATGAGCCAGCTTGATCTTCAATGGGGCCGCGATCTCTCGATCGCGGAAATATTCACCACATCAGGGACGATTGCAAGTGTAAGCGGCATTCTTCAATGGGGCCGCGATCTCTCGATCGCGGAAATGCGGCAAAAGCCCTCTATAAGCGTCTTTCAGAAATTCTTCAATGGGGCCGCGATCTCTCGATCGCGGAAATGATTAGGCCCCGACGGAACACTGTCGGCTGAGGGGTCTTCAATGGGGCCGCGATCTCTCGATCGCGGAAATAAATGCAAAGTGGCGCTGGGAAAGCTCACAATGATTGTGGGTCTTCAATGGGGCCGCGATCTCTCGATCGCGGAAATCCATCTTGAGCCGCGAAAGGGTGGCAGGGGCAGGCTTTCTTCAATGGGGCCGCGATCTCTCGATCGCGGAAATGGAGAGAAAGCATGCGTCTTTTGCCGTTGACCGGATATCTTCAATGGGGCCGCGATCTCTCGATCGCGGAAATCGGGTTACATGTGGCAGATAAAGTCCAAAAACTCCAAATCTTCAATGGGGCCGCGATCTCTCGATCGCGGAAATGGCGGAAGGGCTCCATGGGTAAACTCAAGGCCCTGTCTTCAATGGGGCCGCGATCTCTCGATCGCGGAAATGACGGAACCCCCACGCCAGGGGCCATCAGGGCGCAGTCTTCAATGGGGCCGCGATCTCTCGATCGCGGAAATCACGGGGCCGTAGTATGTTCCAAAACCACTATTAGAGCTTCAATGGGGCCGCGATCTCTCGATCGCGGAAATCTTTGGCCACAACGCTTGTGTTAACTGCTTGCGGAGGCTTCAATGGGGCCGCGATCTCTCGATCGCGGAAATCGGTTGAGCGGGGGCGCTACCGCATCGACGCCGCCGCTCTTCAATGGGGCCGCGATCTCTCGATCGCGGAAATCTTCCAGCCGAAAACAAAAAGGCAAGAAGGAGTTTTCTTCAATGGGGCCGCGATCTCTCGATCGCGGAAATGAAGCCGTCAAGGCGATTGCCAAAGAAATGCTAGTCTTCAATGGGGCCGCGATCTCTCGATCGCGGAAATGGTTTCGTCCGGCCCAAGCTATCAGAGCCGCAGGCAGTCTTCAATGGGGCCGCGATCTCTCGATCGCGGAAATCGAGCCGGTCGCGCATTCAAAAAGAGCGCGACCGGCGGGTCTTCAATGGGGCCGCGATCTCTCGATCGCGGAAATCTGCCGGGTCACAAAGGCCCGAGAAAGTGGCAGGCTGTCTTCAATGGGGCCGCGATCTCTCGATCGCGGAAATAGCACGTCAGCGTCTGCTGCATTACCAGGAGTTTCCGCGTCTTCAATGGGGCCGCGATCTCTCGATCGCGGAAATCCACCGGCCTGTCGTTTGGGTATCAAATTTCAGGTTCTCTTCAATGGGGCCGCGATCTCTCGATCGCGGAAATGGTTTGATTCAACATTCCACGTCAGAGAAGACATCATTCTTCAATGGGGCCGCGATCTCTCGATCGCGGAAATATGCGGATTTGGATGTGGTGGGCCTGGGTAGAGTTTCTTCAATGGGGCCGCGATCTCTCGATCGCGGAAATCAATAAACGATTGGACGGATTCGGCGGTAATGTCATTCTTCAATGGGGCCGCGATCTCTCGATCGCGGAAATGTAGAACCGGACTGGTGGAAGATAATCGCAATATTTCTTCAATGGGGCCGCGATCTCTCGATCGCGGAAATCTAGCTCCCAACTTAACAGCTCCGGCATTAAGCCCTGTCTTCAATGGGGCCGCGATCTCTCGATCGCGGAAATGGTGTAAACACAAGCTATCCGACAATCAAAAGCCCTGGTCTTCAATGGGGCCGCGATCTCTCGATCGCGGAAATGGTCGCTACCATCGTGCTGGCCATCATCATCCTGTGGTCTTCAATGGGGCCGCGATCTCTCGATCGCGGAAATGAGTCGATCCCGGATTACGAATGGCAATATTGTTCAGGTCTTCAATGGGGCCGCGATCTCTCGATCGCGGAAATTGGCAGCTGGGTGAGATGGAGTTTGAGTTTCTGTGTCTTCAATGGGGCCGCGATCTCTCGATCGCGGAAATCTCAACCTTTTGGTCAACCTGACGTACGATGAGGCCCTCTTCAATGGGGCCGCGATCTCTCGATCGCGGAAATCGAGGCGAAAATGAGCCTGTCCTCAATGGCCTGACGTCTTCAATGGGGCCGCGATCTCTCGATCGCGGAAATTGCGGTGACTCAATCGCGCCAGTTCGTCAACGGTAATCTTCAATGGGGCCGCGATCTCTCGATCGCGGAAATCGTCCAGGGGGTAAAGTTGTTACCAGGGGCCGTCACTCTTCAATGGGGCCGCGATCTCTCGATCGCGGAAATGCTGGGCGGGATGCGCATCGCTCACCTGACGGCGATCTCTTCAATGGGGCCGCGATCTCTCGATCGCGGAAATGCCCCGCCATTGTCGTACTCTTGAAAGGAGGAACAGTCTTCAATGGGGCCGCGATCTCTCGATCGCGGAAATGCCCCGCCATTGTCGTACTCTTGAAAGGAGGAACAGTCTTCAATGGGGCCGCGATCTCTCGATCGCGGAAATGAGAATAATTCCAATTGGGCGCGTATGAGGATTTAAGTCTTCAATGGGGCCGCGATCTCTCGATCGCGGAAATCGCATCAGGGGTGGCAGTTACCGTAACTCTGGCGGTTCTTCAATGGGGCCGCGATCTCTCGATCGCGGAAATGAGGCAATACAACAAATTCAGGAAGAGATTGGCAGATCTTCAATGGGGCCGCGATCTCTCGATCGCGGAAATGCGGTCAGTAAAATCAAAATATTCGCGCGCCTCTTTCTTCAATGGGGCCGCGATCTCTCGATCGCGGAAATACAAAACGAAGTCACAGCCTCTCTGATTGACAAATTTCTTCAATGGGGCCGCGATCTCTCGATCGCGGAAATACAAAACGAAGTCACAGCCTCTCTGATTGACAAATTTCTTCAATGGGGCCGCGATCTCTCGATCGCGGAAATATGAATATCGCAGACATTTCTGAACAAATAGACGCTGTCTTCAATGGGGCCGCGATCTCTCGATCGCGGAAATTGAATTGCGTGGAAAGATGAGCGAGAAGTCCGTTTGGTCTTCAATGGGGCCGCGATCTCTCGATCGCGGAAATGATACAGCCTTGGCGCGCAGCAAGGCCCTGTTAATTCTTCAATGGGGCCGCGATCTCTCGATCGCGGAAATGGTTCAGTGACCTTTGGCGTGGCGTGCTTCGGCAATTCTTCAATGGGGCCGCGATCTCTCGATCGCGGAAATGCCAAAAAGGTTTGTTTTTGGAAGTAGCGAGGGAGATCTTCAATGGGGCCGCGATCTCTCGATCGCGGAAATGGGCAGGCGAGACGGGAGTGAGGCTGTGAATGCGGTACTCTTCAATGGGGCCGCGATCTCTCGATCGCGGAAATGCGTGCTTACTCCTCAGCAAGGGGCGAGCGCCATTCATCTTCAATGGGGCCGCGATCTCTCGATCGCGGAAATATTACACTGCAGCGCCTTTAATTTAATTGGGAGCGGGTCTTCAATGGGGCCGCGATCTCTCGATCGCGGAAATATATCACCCAAAGCGACGCCCTGTAAGCCGCTGATATCTTCAATGGGGCCGCGATCTCTCGATCGCGGAAATATTGGATATCCTGAGTCTGTGGTAAGAGGTCACCCGCATTCAATGGGGCCGCGATCTCTCGATCGCGGAAATATGGCTTGGGATCACACTACTGGCATAATTGGACGAATTCAATGGGGCCGCGATCTCTCGATCGCGGAAATATGACGGCCCCGCAATCCATACTAACGGGAGACGTTAATTCAATGGGGCCGCGATCTCTCGATCGCGGAAATATCCCGGGCCGCTGTGGATATTGTTTGCATTCGCTGTTTCAATGGGGCCGCGATCTCTCGATCGCGGAAATATGGAATACGCCGATCCCGGTTATCAGCCCGACAAGAGTTTCAATGGGGCCGCGATCTCTCGATCGCGGAAATTCCACCATCGGCGAGTTCCGATGGTGGATCATCGAACAGAGTTTCAATGGGGCCGCGATCTCTCGATCGCGGAAATATATGCCAAACGTGCCAACTCGTCATCAGCAAAGTCACTTCAATGGGGCCGCGATCTCTCGATCGCGGAAATACCGGACGAGGAGGTTTAAAGGGATGGGTTATGTACCACTTCAATGGGGCCGCGATCTCTCGATCGCGGAAATATGCCAACATGCAGTACCTGCTACGCCAGGCGTTGGGACTACTTCAATGGGGCCGCGATCTCTCGATCGCGGAAATATGCACCCACCGAAGCGGTTTGTCAAGAGGGTAACATACTTCAATGGGGCCGCGATCTCTCGATCGCGGAAATATATGGAGTCTTCAGCGAGATGAAAGTGAAATCTGAAATTTCAATGGGGCCGCGATCTCTCGATCGCGGAAATATAAAGGGAAAACGAGGATGAGGACGAGGGATATGACTTCAATGGGGCCGCGATCTCTCGATCGCGGAAATATGTTCGAAGACGGGAAATGTCTGCCTCAAAGGTACGGACTTCAATGGGGCCGCGATCTCTCGATCGCGGAAATATCGTTCCCAAGGTGCTTGTTGAGATGGTTGGCCCATGCTTCAATGGGGCCGCGATCTCTCGATCGCGGAAATATTCACCGGAGGGCCGCAGGGGGACTGCGGCCAACAGAGCTTCAATGGGGCCGCGATCTCTCGATCGCGGAAATATCCGGGTCCTTTTCCTGGCAGTCTGCCAGCTTGCCTGTTCAATGGGGCCGCGATCTCTCGATCGCGGAAATATGCCCTCACCTTTGCGGTGAATGTCAGGCGCTTGGATGTTCAATGGGGCCGCGATCTCTCGATCGCGGAAATATCGCGCCCCTATATCCTACCAGTTTTCAAAGAGCTAGGGCCGGGTTTGCGAGCGGTTGGGCCGCCCGCCCGGCCGACGATGAACCTTGGTTCCGTGCTATCGCGTAACAAGCTGAATCCTGGTCACTTGCATGCCGCGAGCGCCCCCCGCCTTATCGCCGGCACCGGGCCGCTCGCGGGCGCCCTCCTCATCATGATGAGCGCGGCGATGCACGCTCACGTCTGACCCCTGGCAGATTCCCACACGCCGTTGTCGCCGATCGACCATTCCTGCGTCCGCGCAGAGCCGCGGGTTCGCGAACCTGGAGTCCACAGAGCGGTTTCAGAAAGCGCACTAAACGGATCGACTTTCGTGCGGTCCCACCCAGCCAGGAGTTCGCGGGTCCCTGTGATTTCCTGCGTGCAACCGTCTGCACGCGTGTGGGCAAGAAGACGATCGGTTCGAACCGTCGGCGGCTCCTTTCTGAGATCGACCTGTGCCCCGAAGACGTCGGAAGCGGACTTCCATTCGACGCGTTGCAAGCGTCCGAGCCCGTAGCGCGTGTCGCCACCCAGAAAGAGAGTCGTGATGTCGTAAACTTCTCGCCAGTCCTGCTTCAGGAACCCGTAGCCCACAAAGGCGACCCGAGATCCCGAGTCTCGCCAGTGGGGCAAGACGCATTCAGTTTCCCGGAGACTTCCCTCTTCGGCGCTATCGGAATCGGGATCAATGGCGGTTGCCGGGCGAGCACCCAACAGCCGCCGGCGTATCTGACGGTCAGTTAACTGGTGTTCCTCGCTGCCCTGCCGGTCCTCGCGCCGCCAGACCAAACCATCGCGCTTTTCGTAACGTGGCAGCCAGGCCCGCCACGCTTCCCCGTCGCCTTCCGCCGGAAACAGATAGGTGAGGCGGGCGTTTTCGAGCAGCATTCGGCCTTTCTTGCCGTAATCCGGGAAGTCACTTGCGCCACGCCGTGCCAGTTCAGCCGTCAGGCCGCCCCACAGAGTGCGCGAGGGCACATAGAGCCGGCAACGATTCAGGCTCCCTGCGGGCAGCGCTCCCACGAACAGAGAAGACTCTAACCGCCATGTCCAGCGATAGAGCGTCCAACTCACCGCGTCTCCTCCTTCTTGGCCTTGGCGTGATAGCGGCCATAGACGAGCGCCTGCCGGAGCAGGTCCCGCGCGAAGAGCAACTTGTCGAGATCCCCGGCGAGCGCTTGAAGGGCGTTGAACAAGTCGCCGGTCCCGAGCAGGGGCGACTCTTCGGGAATGTTTTGAAGAAACTTAGCAAGCTTGCCACTGACCTTCCGGCCACCCGGCCCGCCTTGGGCGTTCAGAAAGAGGAAACAGGCGTAGACGCCTTGCTCTTCCAGCACGCTCAATGTGCTGGCAAGGATTTTTTCATCGACTTCATCGAGCTGAGCGAGTTTGCGGCCGCCTTTGGCGCATTCCATGTCCAGGTTCTGCATCAGGCGCCTCCCGCTTGGCCGCCGTCCGCCGCTGAAGGCTGAGACGGCCCTTTTGGCGGAAGCACGCGGAGCCGTCCCATCCCGCGCGTGCCCATTCCGCCGATCCCAAGGCACTCCAAATAGGGATGTGCTGCCTCCACCACCTTGAAAACGCCATTCATGTCCTGCACGGCACTGACTGCGGCATCACCCACCTTGAAGTGTGCCGGGTTCTTCGAGATCACCTCCCACAGGAGCACCGTAGCGCGCGGGAGCGCTTCGTAGGTAAACAGGGCGCCTCCCTCGGCTGCTCCGGTTTCCGGATTGATGGACACGGAGGTCCGCACTTCCAGATTGCTGTTGACGATGTGGGAGAAGAGCTTGTCGGAAACCACAGCGAGGTGGTCACCGATGAAGCCGGGAATCGTTGAATCCAACCGCTGTTTGGGATCATCCCCATCAGGAAGCTTCTCCACCGGCAACAGCAGCCAGCCCAGATTTAACGGCTGTCCGTTCGTTGAACGATACACCCTCGCATCATTCAGTCCGTTTATCTCGGTCCCGATCAGCCGCGTCGCTCCTGGACAAGTGATCCAGACCGGACCTTCGCGCGTCGCTACAGGGAAGAGCAGCACCTGCGCGTCGCTAAAGGCGGCCAGTCCGGCAAATCCGCCTCCCGCGCTCCGAGCGAAACCGAACACGGTACAGATAGGACAGTCGCGCTGCCCGCAATGGCCTCCCTTGCCTTGCTGGTCCGGCTGTCCTTGGCCGGCGCAGTCGGGGTAGTACGGTTTGGGTTTCCCATCGACCTGACGCGTAGGGCGCGATGATTGCTGATGCATCGCGCAGTATGCGCGATAGACCCCAGCCAGGCTTGACCCGGGAATCTTCGGCACCTGCGTGACCGGATCCCGGACGATCGATTGATCCACGCGGCCGAGCCGCCCGCCGCCAGTGCCGACGTGAATCGGATCAACTGCCATCCCCGTGACGCGATGCGTTTTGAAGCTTTCTCCCATATTCAATCCTCCATTCCCTGCTTCAGCCAGCCCAAATGCCACTCAACGGCCCATTCCAGAACGCCGTCGCGCGCGGCTTCCGTCAGGTGCTCCAACGCTGCGGCGGAGGCGCCGAGCCGGTTGCGCAGCACGGCGCGCGCAAGGTCAGTCCACTCTGCTTCTCCGCCGGGCAGCCAGGCTCCATCGGGAGTGCGCCAGGCGATCTGCAGCTCTTCGAGTTCCGCCCAGGCGCCGCGCAAAGCAGTAAGACTCGGTGTGACTCGCGCCAGCAAGTCCCACGTCTCCCGCATGTGGCGGAAATCGGAAAGGTACCAACTTCGAGCCTTCTCAAACCGGCGAGCGGCCGCATCCAGAAAGACGGCGGTCACGCGGCTCGGGTGGACAATGACGCCATCTCCAGGACGGAGCGCCGCGGCATGCCGGTACACCGGTCCCTCCGGGTGCTGGAAGTCGCGGACATCGCGGAGCTCCCGATCTTCCACACGAAGGTAGGGATAGAAGACGTCTTCGCGGCCGTCGGGCAAAGCCGTGGGCACAAGAACCGTTTCATAGGCGCGATCGGAACGAACGAGCGTCAAGGCCGTCACTCCGTCCTTTGTGCGGCGCTCATGCACGCGCCACACTTCGGGTTCCGTTTCCGCCAGATCCGCTTCCAGGTTGCGGGCGCTTTCGATCACGGCCTGAAAGGGCGTCATCCGGGGGAATGCGACGATGCCAACCCGGAGTGGCATCCGGTCCCAGACGCGGCCGAACTCTTCCTGCCACTTTTCCATCGCCGTTTCGATGCAGGCTGGAGCGCATTCAAGAGGAACAAGCACGCGGAACCGTTGTGGACTGCGGTCCAGAGGAATCACCGGCGCATAGGTGCCGATTCCGTCGGGAGTGGAGACTCGCTTCATCTTCAACTCCACTTCCCTTTGGTCGTCCCCCTTTAGGAGAATAGGATACCGCTGCGAATCGTTAACCAGCGCATCGCCAGTCTCGTGAGGCTCCAAGCAGCGCGCCAGGTTGCAGATCGTTACGAATGCTTTCCGGTCTTCCAGGTACACGACCTCGAACGGTGCACCGCGCCAATGCCCAAGATACGTCTCGCGGTCCCGGTAACCGCCGGATCCGCTGTTCTGGCTCGGCTCGAGCAGGAGACGCCTCGTGCGCCATCGGTTCTCGTGGACAGCGGAGATCTCCCGGAACCGTACCAGTAGCCCATCGAAAAAACCTTCGGCCGTTCGCCAGAAACGGTGCACCCGACCCGGCGAAGGAAGCTTCCGAAAAAGCTGGTGTACAAGCCATTTGGCTCGGCTCTCGTTATCAAGCTGATCCCACGCGGGCGTATCGGCGCGATCTTCGACGATTTTCCGGAAAAAGCTCTGCCAGTCGCTTTCGTGCTTATATCCCTCTTGAAGGCTCGAAAGGACCGGGTCGTCTTCGTTGAAAGTTGCCAGTTTAGACCCGATGTAACCCCGCAAGTTATCGAAGGGCTTAGCCGGATCCACTGGATTATCCGTGCCGACGAGCAGCGGATTGAAGCGTCTCCATTCAGGGATGCTCTGCGCCCGCAGCGAATCTACGTGTCTGCCGTCCAGCCATGGCTCCAAGTCGAAGCTGAGGGTGAGCAACGCCACCCGGTCGTTGGCGTCGGCCACCTCGGAAATCCAGATCGTGTCCTCCTCGCCGTCAAGCCAGGCGTCCAGTCTTCCGCGCCGGCGCTCGCGGCAGACGCTGCACGGATAGCTTTTGCGAGCGTTCTCGGTTTCCGCGTGTTCCGGCGGCTGGTTGAATCGCACCAGGCAGACCGGGCAGACATGGCGCGCTCCGTGAGCCTGCGTCGTGCCGCTGCCGTTCACCGTCCAGTTCCGGTGGACCGGAACGGCCAAGCAGTCTCGCACCTTCCGGAGTTCCCCGACCATGGGCACGAAGGAGCGGGTGGACTTCTCGGAGAGCATGCACAGCGGGGGGGTCTCAAGCTGGGCGTCCTCGGCAAGCCGGTCAACTTCCTGCTGAATCGTCTCGTTAAGCGTTTTGGCTTGCTGATCGTCGAGGCTACCACTGCCATCCGCCCGCTGCCCGGGAAAGGTGAACGCCAGGACCTCGTCGTCACGATAGACCAGGGACCCCACCGCCAGGTCAACTTCGATGAGCTTGCGAGCTTGCTCGAACAAGCGCTTGATGTCCCGCCGGGCGCCGGCCCAGTCGCCAATCTTCACGGCCCGCGCCTCGTAGTGGCGGCTGCCAAGACCGATGGTGAGCACGCGCCAGCGCGTTTGCTGCTTGAGCTGATTGTCCCACGTAAATGCATTCCCGGCGAGCACGGCGCCGGCCACGGCGGACTTGAATAGCGCCGCCGCCACGTAAGACTGGTCCCAGAGCGTCACGTCGTTGTTCGGCAGCCGCGTTTCGGCAGGGGTAGAAAGGAATGCCTCTCGCAGCCAACCGCCCGGTCCGATTGCGCCTTCCCGCCACTGCCAACACGCGTCGAGATCGTTCGGCGTGTGTGGCTGATTGGGGTTGCCAAGCGCTGCCAGTTGATCCAGAAGCGTCTGGATTCGGTCGAGCAGCTCTCGCCAGCCGCCCGGCTGCAGAAGCGGCGGCGGATCCGCGAGCAAGTTGCGCACCGGGTGGCCGAACGGGGACGCCAGCCATATGTGGGTAATGTCTTGCTCGAGATACTTGGAAGTCGATTTGGGTACATTCTTCTCGATGCCGGACGCTATCCCGTGCGCGGCTTGCAAAAGGCCCAAAGGTCCGCTGTCCTGCTTCCGATGCTTTTCCAAAAACTCGGAAAGGGACGTTGGCCACTTATCGGCTAGAATGGGCCATGGTCCGTTCTTGACCCATGCCAGCTTGTCGCTCCACGGAAAGGGCGGGCTCTGATTCTGGTGCCAGCGCAGGTCATTGTATTGCACACCCGCGCGGCCGTGGTGGCGCAAAAAATCCGGGTGGGCCTTGCCCGTCATGTGCAGCCAGCCGATAGCCTCGCATGCCAGCAGGAGCGGCCGGCTCTCGCGGAGTTTATTGATCATCGTTTCCTGAGCCGGAACGCTCATCTCTGATCGACCTCGGATGGAAGCAGAGTGGCGAGCTGGTCCTTCAACCCTTGTAGGGGATTCTCTTGTTTCCACTCCCCGCCGTTGGCTCGGGCTCCTATCACTTCTGCGATCCCCCAGCCCGCGGTACGTTTGGCGGAAAATCCGTAGACTGTGAGGATTTGCTCGGCCGCATCGAGCAGCTTTTGGAGCGCATCGGCCGGTTTGACACCGTCCCGCTGCACGGCGCCAGGCAAAGGTGCGTAGAGTAGGCGCAGCAAGCCTTCGGTGCCCGGCGGAACGACCTCGTAGAAAATGGGCTTCGTGCCGGCACGCGTCTTCCGGCTGTGCGGATTGATTACCTCAAAACCAACTTTGTTGAACCAAGTTGGATAGAAAGCGAGAGCGCCACGGAGAAAATCGTTCTCCTCACCCTTTTCGTTGCCGAAAAGATGAATGACCCAATCCGGATCGGACCAGTCGTTCATCTTGCCGCCGTGACGCTGAAGGTGCCCCTGCAGGCCAGCCTGCATCCGGCAGGCCCAGCGAAGAAGCCCCTTCCAGCTTGCCGCAGACATGTAAGTAACACCAAACACCCGGTCCTTTCGCACCGGGTTGTCGAGCACGTGGAAGAGCCGGTCGTCCCTGGAATACCACGGCGTGAGCAGCTCGAATTCGACCTCGATGGCGAGCCAGGAGCGGTGGAGCAACCGGGGCGGCCAGGGGTCGAGGCGAAGACCTTGCGGCAGCTCGAGTGGTCTCTGCACAGCGCCCTCGATATAGCGGCGCCGCGCCTCGTTCTTGGCGGGCTCGTACCCCCGTTTCTCCTGTTCGAGGTCTTTCTTCCTATCCTTGTCTTGTTCACGATCCAGCCGTGCCTCGCACTCAGCAGCCCGGAGCGCGTTGACCGCGAACCACGTTGTGCACCAGTCCACGAAGCCCGACGCGAGACCGAAGGCCTCGAGGGCGTGCTCCTTTGGGCATGTTTGCTCCGTGGCAAGTCTGGCAAAATGGTCGAAGCTCATCACTTACCTCCGCTCGAATCGCTGCGAAGGTGCTGTAGAAGGGCCTCCGGATCCCGATGCCTTGGCAGCGCTTCGAGCTTGTCGGCAGCCGCCCACTCGAAGCCTTCGTGGTTCGGTCGGCGCCAGCGACTCTCGTGCAAATGGTTTGAGATTTCTTGCCATGTCGGGCTGGCAAGGTCGCTCGGGCTCTTCTCGACGCGAACCTGCCCGAGTCCGTGACCGGGCCGTATCCCGATTCCGTCATTCCGCTTCCGAAGCTTTGTCTTGCCGCCGAGGGCCCCGTACTTGGCGATGAGCCGCAGGGTCAAATTGAGCAGGGCCCATTCCTCAGGGCGAACGGACCGAAGCGGTGTAAAGCGCAACTTGAAGATTTCACCCTTCTTTATCTGTGAGGTTTTGACCTTCCCGTTGCCGTTATTGTCGAGAACCTCGAAGCGGAACTTCCTCGCCCATCCGGTGCAGCCGAAAAGCTCGCAGGCCACGCAGTGATGGCCAGGCATGTGTGGTTTCTTATCGGCATCGGGGCAGCGGTTCCCGTCTTGCGTTGGATCGCACGCGCTGCCGCCCAGCCCGCGTACCAAGACTTCAAACCACCACCGGATGGACCCTAGCAGCCCGGTGGTGATCAGACGGTCGCCCTGACGGTTGGCGTCGCCGGTCCAGATGGGAGTGAGGGCTGTTAGCTCAGATTCATGCGGATCTTCCATCTTAAGCCTCGCGGGGGCGTTGATTGGCGCACATTCTACACGAGGGGGGTAAGATAATCCACAAGTATCCTGGCGGTTCTACCTTGTGACGAACACTGGATATTCGGGAATCTCTCCCTCCAGCACGCGCGCGAGCAGCCGGGATTGAATCTCCAGCAGGCGCCGGTAGCTGACCCGGTAATCGAACAGGGGATGGGTGGCCAGCGTATCCATGCGGAGCTCGTAGGCGCGGAAAAAGCCCTTTCGGCCGCCGGGAGTCAGGGCCACGGCCGGGCCAGCCTGAACGAAATCCCGGGGAGTAACCATGCGCGTGTTGATAGCCGTCAGCACGGCGGAGTCGGCAATCAGGGGCCGGAACGGTTCCATCAAGTCAAGAGCGAGCGCCGGCCGCCCGAAACGCGGGTGGTGATAGAAGCCCATGTAGGGATCGAAGCCGACGGCATAACAGGCGATGGTCAGATCTTTGGCCAGCAGGCTATAGGCCAGCGACAGCATGGCGTTCACCGCGTCGCGCGGCGGGCGTCGGTTCCGACACGAGAAGTCGAAGCGAAATTGAGCGGAGTCTCCCCCCTCGTTCTCTTCCAGCTTGATCATCCCGGCGAAATCGCCGAAGTACACCCGCGCCGCGTTGCCCTCGATGCCGAGCAGTTCCTCGAGACTCTGAGCGCGCTCGGCCTGCCCGGCCATTTGCTTCAGGGCCAGCAACGATTGCGCATTGGGCTCAGTGTGATTGCGCTGCAGCATCGTCCGCTGGTTGCGAATCTTGCCTGCCACCAAACGGCGCGCCAGCGCAAGCTGGAACCATTCTTCCTCCGCCAGCCGGAACTGGGCGCGGCGGAGAAAAATGTTTTTCGAGTTCAAGCCAGTGGTGATGCCGTAAAACCATCCGCCTTGGGAAAAGTAGCAGACCGGCTTCCCAGCCTCGCAAAGTGCCTGCACGGCCTGGGTGGAAACCTGGACGTTGCCCATCAGATTCACCTGGCAGATTTCGCCCAGGCGAACTTCCTGCTTCAACTGATCCTTCTCCCGCACCTGCAAAACTTCTCCAGACTTGCCGATGCGGACGCCTTGCGCGTTCACGTAGAGCGGCCGAAGGTCATCGCGAGGCGTCACCAAGCGGCGGATGGCCTCCCTGGCGGCTGCTGCCTCGCCGAATGGAGCTGAGCCGGAAGATGGCTGACCGTTACCAAACAGGCAAAGTTGTACCGGCTGAAGACCATCGCCGGCGGGCCGGATTTGCTCTGCGGACCGGTACAACAAATTCGTCTCATCGGGAAGGCAAATTCCCACCAGCGAGCAGCCGGGGCACTTGGGAGAATCAATCAGAGGCGGCGGGATTTCGCCCGCCCGGGCGAGAGCCCAGGCCTGCGCTATGGTCTGGTCGGCTTCGCGCATGAGAGCTTCGTCAAAACTCACGCGTACCCGCTGGCGCGTCTGCGCGTAATAGGCGATACCTTCTTCGCACCGGTAGCCATTTTCCCGCAAGATAAGGGCTTGCACGGCCAATTGCATCCGGTCCGAGGGCCACAGCTCCAAGCCGGCTTCGGTCTCCCGCGGGCGTCCGTGCTTGTAATCGACGGGCGTCACCACGCCCTCGGAGGCCTCGAGCAGATCGATGCGGGCGATCACCCGATGAGTTTCACTCGAGAGCACCACCGAACGGCACTCGAACTCGTCCGCACTCGCCTCACTCGGCGCGGGCAGCGCCGACGCCGGCGCATCCACGCGCCGGTGCTGAAACTTCCCCTCCAGCGTGTCCACGCTCTCACGAAACAGGCCGTCCACCCATTCGTAGAAGAAAAGGCGCGGGCAATAGACGAATTCGTTGACCATCCGCGCCGGAAGAAGATCCGGCAGGGAAGGCTCCGTCTTCTCCGCAATTTCTGCAAGAGCTCCCATGGAAGTTCTCCCAACTCGAGACGCCCGCCGCGCCGAGGGAAGCGTGGCAGGCTTTACCTTCTTAGCGCGTCTTCTGTGGTCTCTTCACACCACGATGCAGGGCGCATCGATCGCCGTGTACGGCTTGCCGAGCGCCGTGATCACCCGGTCGCCACGGCCCTCCGCCGGGCCGAGATTCACAAACAGCACCTGATCCTCTTCATGGTGGATGATGGCGGCCAGATCGTTCCGGCAACGGGCCAAATCCATCGGTGTCAATTGGCACTCGAAGACCGAATACTGCAAGTGATCGCCATAGCCGCGCATTGCCTTAAACACCTTCCGCAGCCGCTTCTCATCCGCAATGTCGTAACACACCAAATAGCTGGTTCGCATGGCACCTTGGCTCGGTCCGGGAGCCTCCATCAAGAAACTTCGGCCGTAAGAGAATTACACTTGAAGACGTCTTCGGGAATAAAAAGCCCCAGACCAAAATGGCTGGAGTGTCCTAGACAAATAGGGCCGCGCACTGGGCGTGGAAAAACGAGACGGAATGCCCCAGCAGGTCGACTGCCGCCGTCATCGCCGCGCTTTTGCCGATAGCGTTTGAATTGAATCGGGCGCCACCGCCGAGGGCCAACTCGGAAGACGCCGCGGTCGTCCGTGTCCGGCTCAATCTTGATCGAATCCACCCGCAGTGCTCCCAAGTCAGGCCGACGCTCGATGAATCGTGCCAGTTCTTCGCGTAGTACAGTGCTCAGAAAGGCCACAGGGGAGTGCCAGACCTCTTCGGGGTCACGCTTGGTCCCACGCTTCTTCAGGTGACGCGAAGCGATGAAAGGAGTGCTAGAGATCCAGGTTGCCGAAGAGCCCAGCGGCCCCGTCTGGTAATCACCGAGTCGCCCGAGGCCGAGCAGGAGGACGCGCAGCGGATGGCCGGATGCATCACGCTCGCGGCTCTTTAGTTCCCGCAGGCAGTCCAATGCCTTCAGCTCGCGAGAATCAAACCCGTCGGCTGCCACTACAGTTAAGTGATCGAGGCGCCCATCATTGTCTTCGTCGGTGGGTAAGTAGTAGGCGTGGCCGTGACCTCGAAGAGGCTGAGATTCCTCGTTCTTGCCGGAGAAGATTGGTGATCGGCTCCCGGAATTCTCAGTCCTAGGAGATAGCCGTCCATAAATGCCCATCAGCGTTCGGCGTGCAGCCTCTGCAACGGGCAGAGTCTCCGTGACCAGCGGCAGCACCGTCGAATCCAGAATAAAGCGGGCAATTTGAAAATCGCGTTCGGGCCGACGACGAGAGGGGAGGCATCGCCGCTGCGTAGGATCAACCTTGAAGCATTCTCTTGACCGCTCGTAGCGAATCCAACGGCTGCCAGGCGGGTCCGACCACCGCTCCTTGTGGAGCGCTAGTGTTTCCATACAGAGGTGCCAGTCAGGGTCATAAAGGGGCCTTTCTTTTTTGTCTTTAGGAGTGTGCTCATTGCTAAAAGCTGACTCAGGGTTAGCGCAAAGTATGCGCACGACCTCTCCATTCGAGTCCGTGATCTTACCCTCCAGCGGCCGACAATTGATGTGGCGAGCCTTCTCCTTAGCTTCTTCGTCCGCAAGCAAGCGCGCGAAACACCACGCCTCGGCGCGCCCGAAGAAGTTCAGGTGTCTTAACAAAAGCGCCAGTTGGTCGTGCTTTTCCGGTTGCAAGGACACGTCAGGCCACAAGACGAAAAGCTCCGACTCACGGGGCACGACTACGAATGTATCGAACACCATCGTCCTGTCGTCTGGTCCCTTCTTGAACCAGGGCATGTAGTGACGGGTATGGCCGGTGCTCGCCGGAGGAAGCACAAAGAGCGGAGGAGCGGTCAGTTCTCGTAGCAACGCTTCAACTTGCGATTGGGTGAGGCGATCACTGAGCTTCCGCTTCCAGGTGGCTATGAGCGCACGGAGCAGCCTCCACGGTGAAGGCGGCCATTCCGGCACGCCTTCATTGACGTGCCGTGCCCACGGCGTGGCATGATAGCGGCCCGAAGGGAAGCTCAAAGCGACGCCTGTCAATGCACTTCCTCCTCAGTCTCAGAGCCGGATGTGGGCGGCTCCTCGCCTTGCCCTTTCTTTGATGGTTTAGGGTTGGGGGGCTCCCACTTCAGCGTGGTCACACCTGCAAAAAGTCCCTTCTCCTTACAGGCTTGAATCAGGTTCTTGCACTCTTCAAGAAGCTCGTTTTCCGACGGAACAACGAAATCTTTCGGTTCCGTGACACTCAAGCCTCCGCCATCGACCTTCAGATCGCAGGCTGTACGCAGCCTCAGGCCAGTGGACAGGAACCGTCGTACTTTAAATAACGCAAGGGCGATGAGGAGCTTGGTGGCCTCATCTTTAAGTCCGTAGCTACGCAACAGCGCCAGGTCGAGGTTGAAGAAAGCGGTGATCCGCTCGGCAACAAACTCGGTACGGTGAAAGGGCACGTTGCCGTAGCCAGTCTTCGCGTCAAGCCCCATTTCCTTGGGAGGACTAGGAAGTACCCGGTCGACTTTAGTTCCGCCGCTTTCAGCAGGCCGGACGCGGCTGGCTTCAATGAACCCAGAGAGCGCTCTGCTCATTCGAAGCCGGCCCGACACCTTCTCGAGGAATACGCCGTGGAGGACCGAGTTCGGGTCCCACTTGAAAACGGCCCTGTAAAACCTGCTTAGGTCGAGTACACCTGGCACTTCAGCCTTCCCCTCTCCCTCTTCTTGCCCTTTCTTTTTTCGCCTCTGCATCGGCGTCAGCCCCACATCAGCCATGAATTCGTCTCGAAACCTCTTACTGGCGTCAGTTTCCTTGCCCTCCCAGATGTAGGGTGAGTTGAGACGATGAAACTCCTTAAAAGTGCTGGTCTTGCCCCAGGCACCGCAATCGATACAAACGTACGGCAACCCCTTCAGTTCGGGAATCAAATCGTCGTTGGCCTCGTCCCAGCAGGCGAGTTCCATCCGGTTTGCGACGGATTGGGGTGATTCGACAAGAAGCATTTCCGTTCCATCTGGTCCATCTGGCAGGGTATAACGGGCGGGGCCCAGATCGGGGAAGCCAGTGGGCTGAAATCGGTCACCTTGGAGCGGACGCAGCTCCGCCTCCATCAGTAAACGAGGAACTCCTTGCAATTTTTCATATTCGAAGGGCATTTTATTCCTCTCCTTTTTGTCATCACTCTGAGTCTTCGTTTGGAAGGTCGCGAGTCACGAGCCTCTGCAGCTTGGTGATCGATGCTTCACTGATCGGCATAAGCAACGCAGCCGCCAGGCGTCGGCCGTCGATTTTGGCGTCGTTGAGTTCGTCCCAGTCCTTGTCGCGGGTTATGCCCCGGCTGGTAGGGTGAGGCAGCGGAGCGAGGCCGCTCGCCCGTAGACGGCGCATCGCGATCTGGCAGGCTTCGCCCACTCGGCCAGCCTTTAGCAGGACCACAACTCGGGGCTCGGGCTTGATGCAGATCTCCTGATTGCTTGCCTTCAGTGGCTCAGGCAAAAACAGGAGCTTCAATAGGGCGTAGGCCCGAGGCAGGGGTCCTGAGGATTCATTCGCGGGCGGAACATCGGGTCTCTGTTTCTGGTCGACAAGGGCGAGGCCCCAGAGCAAATCTTCAATGTGGGAGTCATCCAATTCCCCTGCGAGAAACTGGCGGAGAGTCTCCAGTGAAACCGTGCTGCCGCTTTTAAGCGGCAACGTGTCGGAGCCCGCCCGGCTCGCATCCATCAGTCGCCGCGCCAGGACCTGGGCGAGGTTCGTCGCAAGATCGGCAGAGTTCCAGACGGTGGCGCGGTCCTTCTCAGCCCACCTGGCAACCAAGTTGCTGTCCCTGGCTTGAGTGAACCTAACGGGTTCCAAATTCGCGCGTATCAGTAACACCCCGGCGCTGTCACCTCGGATACCTGAGAGTGCAAGGGCAATTTCGAATTCAGGAGACCTGTTGTCCGCCGCGTCGATCCATTCCGGTGTCAGGCCGCCGATTGGGTCGACACGGACCTTGTTGGTGACCCAGCCTTCACGGAGCGCCAATTGCCTCTCCGCTTGGCCCAAGGCGACGACAATCGCCTGAAAGAACGTCGGACCACCGTACCGGCAAAACTCGAAGATTGCCTCCTCGATGCCACGCAACAGGCTCTTGATGGAAGGAGGTGCTTTTTTCGATTCGCAGGCTTGACGGAAGTGCCCGAGCCAAGGGTCGATCTCTTGAACGAGATCGACCGCCTCTCGTCGTTTTACGTCCACAGTGCCTGCTGGCACAGCAAGAAAACTCTGGCCGTTGCGCATCAGGAAGATGTTTCGCTTGAACTGGCTTATCCCCCGATCTACGCCAAGTCCAGCCGCCGCCCTGGCCATATCCAGGCCCGATGCGGCCATGCGGGTTCCGACGCTCGCCCTGCCTTCGGCTAGTAAGCTGCGTAATTCCGAGAGCGAGAGCAGTCGCGACCAGATCGGAAGCCAAATTTCGGCAACATCGCGCTTGGCAGTCCTGGGCTTCACTTCCTCAGCCATAGCCAGCGATCCAGAACCCACTCCAGAGATGTTCACCGTAAAGGGAAACGAGGCGGCTCTGGGCCCGCGTTGCCCGAGTCTGCGTACAGCTCCAGAGGCCCATAGACAGCAACCTTCAAGGCACAGCAAGTAGTCCCACGGATTTGTTTTGACGCGGCCTTCGAGGCCCTGAGTCGCGTTTGCACCACCGGCAGCTGTACCAGAAAAATGGCCCGGAGTCTGATCCGTAACCGAACCATGGCGCAAATCTCCGAATAGAGCCGAGCAGAGAGCCGAATCGTGCTCGTGCCTTACCAGGCAAGCCACAACTTGCTGAGCAAATCCGGAGACGTAGCTGCCGCTGCCCTCGTTACCGCCGGTGCCGAGAAGCGGAGGAAATTGCCGCCCGTTATCCAGAACCACATAACATGCGTCCAACCAGAAAGTGACCTGGTCAGGCAAACGCGACCGGCACGCCGCCAGCAATGCGAGCTTGCCTTCGTCTTCGGCCTTATGGCTGATGCCCATCTCCCGCAAGAGGGATCGAACCCGTTTCACCAAATCTTGGAATAGTGCAAGCCGAGGGTCCTTGGATTTCATTATTGCTTCGAGAGCGTCGCGCGCGGCTCTCTCTGATTTTCCCCCGTAGAAGCCCGACCTTGCCCCCCAAGGAGCCACGATGGGGGTAGGTTTATACTCCTTCAGGATGAAGTCGTGCAAGGCGTCAAAACCTAATTTGGAGCGCAGCACGAACACATCGTTGCACCAGCACCCACGCGCTTCGGCGTCGCACTGTTCAGAAACTATACGAAACACACCAAGCGCCTTTAGATAGTTCATCAGCGGCTCTGGAGTGCAGCCAGAAAGACGGACTTCAGGCATCGCACGGCTCCTGCAGGTTCATTTTCATACTCGCCCGCATGTCGGCAGCTCTTAAGATCGATTCCAAATATGCAAGCCGGCACGGGCCTACTGAGTCGCGCAGCGCCAGCATGCACTCTGCCCAGCTCGGCTTCCCTTTCAACGGCCCTTGTTCGCACAGCCCCAACTCCATAGGCTCCAGTGAAAGTTTGACCTCAGGGGCCATCACTTCCCCTCCCAGGTCGACGGCGGGCAATACGTCACCGTCCCAGATGCCACGGGCAAAGCGCCGGCCATCCGGTGGTATCGTCTCTCCCGGCAGCGAGCGGATGGAAATACGAACTTTGCCGTGATGTGCGGCGACGAGATAGGCAAGAAGATTCAGTTCGCCATCAGGCAGAGATTTCAATGCCCCGTGGAGCTGTTGAAGGACTGCGAGTGCTGAAGCCAGCTCGTGCCGGAAATGCTTGCGTCGGTATTGCCTTTCCCACCATTCCTTAGGAGCCTTCGCAATTTTACCGTCAGTCCAGTCCTCCGGTCGCTCTCGCCCGTCGCCAAGACGCTGCTTGATTGCCGACTGAAATACCTCATGTGCCTTGCCCCAGTCATGCCAGCGAGCAGCCAGTTTAAGCTGGCGCGCCTCCCCTATGGAGAGGTCGGCTAAGATGGCTTCCAGCTCTTGGCAGACACGGTTGGTGTGCTGGGCAATGGACTGCCAATTCCCTTTGGAGAGCCGGTCGTCATCGTTCGACTCCTCCCCCGGGACGGAATCCTCTGGGGAAATGGTTGGCACCGGTTCCTTTACAGCCGTGCTCCACCCCTCTTCAGTGCTGTAACCACCACCTTCGGCATGCAAGAGATAGATTTGGCCAGGATAGATGCCGCTAGGATCCACCTTGACCCACTTGCGGTTCAGGTAGTCCCACCGGAATGCCAAGTCGCGCCGGTCGCGTTCTCCCACGAATTGCTTAAATTCACCGACCGGCGCTGAGCAAAGCTCCTTGCGTTGTGGTCGCGGCAGTTCGGGGCTCGGCATTTCACCCTTCCTCCACTCCCGCCAGAAGACTTGCACATCCGACTCCTCGACTTCGCGAACATAGCGGTCGATGTCAATGTCATTCCCGGCCAAGTCGGGGGTTGTGTCGAAGAGCTCGATGAAGTCCTTTCGGCGGATAACCCAGGAATGTTCGAATGGTTGCTGGTGCTGGACATCATCGAGTGATTTCGGCCCCACATCGTCAAGACCATTTAATAATTTCTGCGCCGCCTTCATTTCCTCGAGCTCGTAGGGATGGCGGAGCTTCTCTTGTTCTTTTTCGCCTGCAGGCAAATCGATCCAGAAAACTTGACAGTTGTTGTTGTCCAATCCGCGGCGGTTGCAGCGCCCAAAGCGCTGAACCAACGAAGGCCAGGGTGCTAGGTCGGTGAAGAGTGTCCGCGCGCTGACGTCTACTCCAGCCTCAACAACTTGCGTGCTGATGACAACCCTCCCGTGATCGGCCGGTTCAGCCAGCAAGCGGCTTATCTGCTTTGTTCTATCTTCGGGGCGGAATCGGGAGTGAACGAGGACAACGTCAAAGGAAGCCTTCTTCTTCAACTTGTTCAGCTCGGCGTAAACTTCTCGAGCTCTCGTAACGGTGTTGACGATGACCAGGGTGAGTTCGCGAGCCTTTTCGTGTGCAGTCTGAACTTCTTTGGCAAGTGCGCGAATATCGCCCATTCTAGCGGTCGCGGGGCTCAGCGGCTTTGACGCCTGACGTATTTGTCTTAACTTCTCCTTCGTTCGTCGTGTATCTTCGTTGTCTTCCAGATCGACATTCGCATCTTCTGCCTGCAATTGGGTCAAAGGCAATCCATCGACCTGATCGGCGTAGTCGACCGTCTTCAGCCAACTTCGCTGGAGAGTGGCTGACATCCACCATGTGTGGCAGGAGACAGAAGTGCTGCTATTGCGGAACGCCTCGAGTTGGGCTGTGGTTGCCAGCCCACTGCCCATGAGCTGAATTTCGTCAAACACCCAGAGGCAGTCGTTGTTGAGCAACGCGAAATGCATTGGCCAACGGTAGCGGCTCATGGCGTAGCCGCGATTGAGGGCGCGCGAAAGAAGCATATCCTGGGTGCCAATTAGGATGGCTTCCCGCTCCGGGTACAGGTCCCAGCCTTCAGCCTCCTCGCCGCCCATCAGAACGTAGAGTCCTACCTTGCTGGCAAGATCGAGACTCTTGAGCCACGCGGTGACATTGTCACGTGTCTGTTCCACAAGAACGCGCATCGGTAGACAATACACCAGGCGGCGCGGCGTATGCGTGGCATCGATTCGCCGCCACCACAGCCAAGCCAGCACAACCGCGGCGGTTTTCCCACAGCCCGTTGGAATGTGGATCAGGCGGCTTCGAATCGCTTCAGTCGCCAGTTTTTCCTGGTATGGATAGGGCAGGCTACCCGTAGCCTGATGAAAGAAGGAACGGAAGTCACCCGGCAGCACTCGACGATTACCCCCTCGAAGCTGGCCGCAATTTTAATCGACTCGACGGCCGGATGCAAGCCGAAGATTTCTCGCTTTACTCCCTGAAGACGCCTCCGCATAGATTGCAGACTCACTCGTCGGGCGCATTTGATGATGCGTGAGATCCGAATCGATATTTCTACATAGTACTACTGTGTTATAAACTCAGATACGCCCGATTCATGAGCACCCACTTTCTGGCGCCAGGCGCACCACAGAAACGCCTTGCGGATTATCTCAACGGCCTGGCGCAAGCCGCAGGACATCGAGACCGGGAGGAGCTGCTGAAGGCTTATTGCACCGTCCTGCTGCTACCCGGCGAGGCCGCGCACGAAGTCTTCGCTGCGGATTCCGAAGGCTCTCACCTGAGATGACGAAGCTATTCAGGAGTTGCTTCTGAAGGTCTGACCCCGCGACACCGCTCGCTTGATATCAATAATGACGATCAATGGCCCACCCTTCAGTGATTTGGTCCCGAGAGGTGGCGAGTTGCGAAGGTCTACACGCGCCGCATATCGCGAGTTTAACGGAGTGTTAGCAAGGAAAATCGCCAATCCCACGGCGGCTGGCGGATGCCGAGCATGTAATGGCCGGGAGCAAACCGGCTGAAATCAGCTTGCGCTCGGAAAACGGTATTCCCGTTTTCAATCTGCGCCGTGCCACCCGCGTTGAATATCGGTTTGCCGTCTTTGTCCACGACCCGAATCTCGTATTTCCCTGGTTCGCTGCCCAGTGGCAGATAAATTACAAGCTGCGTGTTCCAGCGGTAAAGCGTGATATTTTCGCTGGTTGCGCCTCCGGTTGCTCCATCACTTCGCTCTTGGGACCAGTTTCTCAGGTCCAGGATTTGCTCGCGCAGAGCAGGCGCGACCTCTGCCACAGCCGGAGCAATAGAACTCTTCTCTTTTATCCGGAAGTGTCTCCATCCCCACACCCCGAGCGCCGCGCACAGCATCACCGCGGCGGCGATGCCGGTCGTGCGCAGACGCTCCGTGCGTAACCGAGCGCGCCGGAGTTCGCTATATTCTTCAGAGCAAGGTGAGCAAAAGCAGAAGTGATCGATCCATCGCTGCTCTTCATCTGGCGCGATGCGGCCAGCCACCATGCCACGCATTAGTTCCCGCCCCGGACATCCCTTTCGCTCCGGGTTTGGGAACGCCAGCCGAAACGCTTCGCGCAGCTTTTTTAAGCGCTGCTGTTCTTCAGTTCTTGCCCGCACGATTCTCTCTTCGGTCATTACGAATGACTTTTTGGCCAGTGTGGTCTCACGTCGTTTCCGCTCATGGTTCCGCAGGTTTGCGGCTCTTCCCGATCAGTTCTCGTACTCTCTCCAGACCCCGCGCATAGGCTTTGATTGCCGTGTTGACGCTCACACCTTGAATGTGCGCGATCTCCTTCCACGACTGTCCATGCAGCCGCGCCCAGCAGGTCCGCCGCGTCGCCGCGTCCATGACAGCGAAAATTTCTTTGAGCAGAATCTCCTGATCCGGGTCTGGCTGTCGTTGTAGCGACCTCGTCGCAGCCAGCCGCTCCAGCTCCGCAATGGTGTCTACATATTTCATCCGCTCTTCTTTCGCCCCCAGCCGGTTCACCGCGCGCATGAAGGCGGCCGCTAGGTAACCCCCAGGGTGCCTGATCCTCCACGAAACGGGCTTTGCTTCCTGCTTTCGTGCAAGTTCTTCCACCAAATTCTCGACCATGTCCGCGGCACGAGAAGCATCGATCGAACGGCGCACGGCGTACTCCCGCAGGTGGTCCCAATCAGCATCCGCAACCTCCGCGAGCCGGCGCTTCACTGCGCTCTTGCCGTCGCTTCTTCCCGGAAGCCATAGCCGCGAAGTTTGATTGGGTCGATCTCCCATGGCATTCCCTGACCGTCGTTTGCCCCGCTATCCCCGGGTATCTGCCAAACGGAAAATTTCTCCACCTTTCCGCGTCACATTTTGCCTTTTCAAAGCCCCTTGATAGTAGAGGGCCTTTGAAGGATGAAAAAGGGGGTTCTGAGACTTCGCCGCCCGAGCACAGCAGGCAAACTCGAAAGGAGTTTTCTCATGACATATGTTCCTGTCCCGCTCACTGGCTACCGCCGAAGAGCCGTCCTTGCTGCGGCTCGTGCGCAGGGCATCACGCCGGCTGAATTCATTGCCCGAGCCGCCGTGGAAGCCGCCAAAGCCTTTGCCGCTCGCCAAGGGGCAGGTTGGCCGGAGGCGAAGGCATCCGAACCGCCGCTTCCGTCCTCCCGACCGTGCAAGCTGCCGGTCAGCCGGCGCGAACGACCAACTCTTCATTATTGAGGTGCTTTCGCCCATGTCCGAAAGATGTTACCATGCTGGCCTAAGCCGTAAGGTTCTCAGGCCCATCGATGAGAAAAGGCTCAATTCCCAAGGCCGCCACTGGCCGCTCCCGCTCGCGGCGCCCCAAGCGTGGCATTTACAAGTCCATCCTCGTGGCCCTCACCCCCGAGGAGCGCCACGAGATCGAAGAGGCCGCCGCACGCGAGGATATCAGCGTCAGCCAATTCATGGCCGAAGCCTCGGTGCGGGCCGCGCGGCGGGCTTTGTCGCGGCCGGCGGCAAATCCCAGAGGCTAGCCCTCCTCTTGGGTGCACCGGCCGCACCCGATGACCCAGGCGGGAGGGAGAGCCCCAATAGTCACATGACTGGAAGGAAAGCGCAAGAGGAAAGTCACAAGATTTTTTGCTTGACATAGTAATATGTCTATGTCAAGCTCGTCTCCGGCGCGACGAGAAGTGAAGCCAGGCTGCGCTGAATCTTAAACGGGAGGTTGCCAGGCAATGAGAACTTTGTCAAAGGAATGGAGAGCATGTTTCGCGTCGCCCGCCGTGCGACGCGGTGCGTGCAAGACAGCACTGACGCTGGCCGCAAGCATGGCCCTGGCGGACGAGGTCTTTGCCCAGGGGGTGGGGAATTCCCCCTGGGAGAACGCGGTTCAAGTGTTACAGACGTCGTTTACCGGACCGATTGCTACCGGCTTGGCGCTGGTGGCTATCGTCGTGGGCGGGCTCGTTTTTGCCTTTGGCGAAGGCGGAGCCAAGCGGACCATGGCGGGCATCATCTTCGGCGTCGGCATGGCCATTGGCGCCGTCAACTTCATGACCTGGCTCTCTCCGGCTTCGTAACCGATGCCTTCGAGACGAACCAATCCGGTGTTCCGCTCTCTCAATCGCCCGCTCACCATCCTCGGCGTCGAGCGAAAGCTCTTCTTCTTCGCCCTGCTGATGGGCGCGGGCGTCTTCAACCTGATGAAGACCTTGTTGGGCGGGATTCTGATGTTTCTGTTGCTCTACTTCATTGGCCGGTGGGCCACCCGGACCGATCCGAAGATTCTAAGGTTCCTTCTGAATTCAGGAAGAACCAAGGCTCAGTACGACCCGATGAAGTTTTCGCCCGTCGCCGTTCGGAGAATCGACCATGTTTAAGCTGGACCGAATTGACAAAGCCTGGCGCGAGGCCGGTTCATTCAACGAACAGGTGAACCTGTTCGGATTTATCGAAGACCAGGTTTTCCTCACCAAGAGTGGCGATACAGGCGTGGTCCTGGAAGTCCGGGGAGTGGATTACGAATGCCTGGAGTCTTCCACGATTGACAATCTCACCAAGCGCCTCGAATCGGCCTTCAGAATCTTCGATGAAAAGTGCCGGGTCTACCAGTACCTTTTCAAAGCCAATGGCGAGCAGATTCCCTATCAGATTTACGGCAGCCCGGTCATTGACGCAGCCATCGAGAACCGCATTGCATTTCTCCGGGGCAAGGCCGAATCCCTCTATTCGCTCAGAATCTACTTCGTCATCCTCTTCGAGGGCTTCCGGTATAAGCAGGCCCTCGTCTCGAGCCTTGCGAAGCTCGGCTCAGAACCTCGCTCAGCCTGGAAAGAGATCAAGGCTTACCTCTCCCGCCGCAACCAGGTGGTCCTGATTGATTCCGAGATTGAGCGCACCCGCGCCGCCGTGCTTGGCAAGGCCCGCAATTTCATCCTCCAGATTAGCGACTTCTGCTCGGTCGAAACCCTTGGGAAGCAGGAAGCCTTTCGGGTCTTCAAGCGCATCCTGAACTTCGATCCGTGCAAGCTCCAAGCCGCTCATCTCAAGCACGATGCGTTTCTTGACTGGCATCTGTGCGAGTCCCACCTCGAATGCCATCGCGGGCACCTGCGGCTCGATGATCATTTCGTCAAAGTCCTGACGCTCAAAGAGCCTTCCGCCCAGACCTTCCCGCTGATTTTCAAGCGGCTCCTGGAAGTTGAAGCCAATTATTACGTCGTGACGGAATGGAAGAGGCAGCCGGCCGATAGAAGCCGCAGCCTCATTGATTCCCGCCGGCGGCATTTCCATAACACCAAACGCTCGCTCATGAGCCACTTGACGCTTTCTGACCACCCTGAGCGGACCGATGACATCCTGATCGACGATTCCAAAGAAGCTCAGGTCCGCGATTTGGGCCTTGCCCTCAAGGAACTCGAGATCAACGGCAACTACTTTGGCGAGTTTTCGCTCACGGTGGTCATCTACGACCTCGATTTGGGCAAAGTGGAGCGGGCGTGCTCCGATTTCTACAAGGTCTTCAGCGTCTCAGACGCCACGCTTTACGAAGAGCGCTACAACCTGCTGAACGCTTATCTTGCGACCGTCCCCGGCAATTACGCCTTCAATCTCCGTAAACTGCTGATTCTAAACACCAATTATTCCGATTACTCATTCCTGTTCACGCTCCATTGTGGCGATCCCCGGAATCAGCACTTGAATCAGGAGTACCTGGCGGTCCTCGAGACCAACCACAAAACGCCCTATTACTTGAACCTCCACCACCGTGACGTGGCGCACACCATGATTCTCGGTAAGACCGGCGCCGGGAAATCGTTCCTGCTGAACTTCCTGATCACCAACCTGCAGAAGTACGCGCCGTATACCTTCATCTTCGATCTGGGCGGCAGTTTCGAAAGCCTCACCCAGCTATTCGGCGGCGCTTACGTCCGCATCGGAATCAACTCACCCGATTTCAAGATCAATCCCTTTGCACTGCAACCTACCAAGCAGAACCTCGATTTTCTCGCCCTGTTCGTCAAAGTTCTGGCCGAGTCGAATGGCGCGGAGCGATTGACGGCCTCAGAGGACCAGGACCTCTATCAACAGATCGAGAACCTGTACGAGATCGAGCCGGAACTGCGAACGCTCACGGTTTTGGCCAATACTCTAAGCCGCAGCCTCGCCAGCCGGCTGCAGAAGTGGACTGCGGGCGGGCAGTTCGGCTTCCTGTTCGACAACTCCGAGGACACAATCACTTTCTCCCGATTCCAGTGCTTTGACTTCCAGGGGATGGATCACTATCCCCAGGTCCTCGAACCACTGCTCTTTTACATCCTGCACCGGGCGAACGAGGTCATCTGCGACCGGGCGATTACGCACATCTTCAAAGCCTTCTTCATTGACGAGGCCTGGGTATTCTTCCGCAACCCGGCCGTCAAGACATACATCGTCGAGGCGCTTAAGACCTGGCGGAAGCAGAACGCCGCCATGGTGCTCTCTACCCAATCGCTCGATGAGCTCCGCAAGTCTGACATCCTCGACGTGATTCTTGAAAGCTGCCCAACCAAGATTTTCCTGGCCAACCCAGACATGGACCGGGAGCTCTACCAGCGGCAGTTTCACCTAAATGACAACGAGATCGAGCTGATATCAACCCTGGTTCCGAAGCGCCAGATGCTCATCAAGAACCCGGACATTGCCAAGGTAGCGAACCTGGAGGTTGATCCCAAAAGCTACTGGCTCTATACCAACGACCCGTTCGATAACCGCAAACGCAAAGAGGCTTTTGAACAGTACGGCTTCGAGAAGGGCTTGGAGGTTCTGGCAGGGGCATCAGCATGAATCTTGATTCTCTATTTCGGAGGTTGCCGGTGCAATTCCTAAAGCTTCATTTTGTGATCGCCCTGGCGCTCGTCTCGCTTCTTGTCCCTTGTGGCCGCCTGCGGGCGGCGTGGACTGCCAGAGTAGTCCACTACTCCCAGACCGACATCATTCCCATCCGGGCAAAGATTCGCTTCTCCACTCTCATTGTGCTCCCAGCGAACGAAGAGATCCTCGACTTTACGACCGGCGACAAAGACTTCTGGATCATCAACGGCGTTCACAACCTCTGCTACGTTCACCCGGCCCAGGCCAATATCAAGAGCAACCTGAACCTGATTACCGCGAGCGGCCACGTCTATTCGTTCCTGCTGACCGAGATCAGCGACCAGCCGGATGAGCAGCCTGATCTGAAGGTTTTCGTCGTCCCGAAAGACGAATCGAGCGTTGCGACCGTAAACGGACAAGTGAGATACGTCCGAGCCTCTGAGGTTGAGGCGTACAAGCAGGAGGCTGAAGCCGCTGAAGCTCAGGCGGCGGAAGCGATCCAACAAGCAAAGGCCCGCGCAAAGCAAGAGGTCACAGCCTACCGCGAGCAGTATCCGGCAAAGCTCCGCTTCGACTACGAGTACAAATCGCAGGCCACGCGGCCCCCGTTCTTCGTCACCGCCATCTATCACGACGATAAATTCACCTACATCAAGTCGAACGCCCAGGAGAAGCCGGCGATTTACGAGCTCAAGGACGGCAAGCCCGACCTGGTGAATTTCGAGGTCGAGAACGGTGTCTACATCATTCCGGAGATTGCGAACCAGGGGTATCTGGTGATCGGGAAGCAGAAAGTAGCATTCAAGCGCCGCGACCGGCAGGGAGGCAACTCGTGACGAGCGCTGAGAAGTGGGAATCGGTCACCTGGGATTGGGTCGAGCGGGAGATTGTGGAGTATTTGCTGACCGCCAGTAAAGAGCCCGATAAGGCCCAATCGCTCTTCAATCGGCTGGTGAAGGCGTCAGAGCCGGCCAGCCCTTCGCAAAGATCCGCGGCCGCGCTGCGACGGAGCGCCAGCAATGCCTGATAATGAAATTCCGAACCTGCCGAACACGATTGAGGACAAAGCGCCCAAGCCGAAGGGTGTGATCCCGAAGAACACGCAATCGCTCGTCATTATCGGCGTGGCGGTGCTGATGATCCTCATCATGTGGCTGACAGGCGGCAAAAAGGTTCAGGCCCCAGCGCTTTCTTCCTCGACGCCTCCGCCCCCGCCGGTGACCGCCACCGACACGGCTAAGGTGCAGGCTTTCAAGCAAGCGATTCAGGCGGAGCAGCAGCAGGCGATCCGGCAACCTGTACCGCTGCCAGGCCTGGGAGCGCCCAACGGCGCGCCGACAAGCACTGGCAGTCCTTACGCCTCCGAGCCAGGGCAGATGGCGGTTTATCCTGAAAACACTGGGCCGTCCGGTTCTCCCTATTACGGCCAGCCTCAGCAACCCGCGCCGAGCACGGAGGCCGACCCGATCAAAGCGGAACAAAAGAAGCGCGCCTACTTATCCCTCTTCGCGTCGAATGTCGCCCTGACGTACCGCAAGGGCGAGGCGGCCGAAAAGCTCGCTGCTTCGCCGGCAGACCCCGGACTGAGCGCGACTGCCTCTGAAACGCCATCCTCCGCCTCGCAGGCCCAGGCCTTGCGGGATGCCGAGGCGCTCGCGGCAATGGGCCTGCCGCTTCCTTGGAATCAACCGCCACAACCCAGGCCTGACGGATCAGCACCGGAAAAGCGGACCTCACAGACCGGCCAGCAACCAATGAAGCCGGAGATCAAGACCGTAAATCCTGATGTTGCTCGGCCCGGAGAATTCAATTCCGCCAGCGGCAAGAGATACGTCCTCTTCGAAGGCACGATTATCGACACCGTGCTCATGAACCGGCTGAATGGGAGTTACTCGGGGCCGGTCAACTGCCTCGTCACGCACGATGTTTATTCCCACGACCGGCAGCACGTCCTGATCCCGGCTGGCACGAAGGTTCTCGGCGAGGCGGACAAGGTCAACGCCTTCGGCCAGCAGCGGCTTGCCGTCTTCTTTCACCGCCTCATCATGCCGGACGGGTATTCGGTCAATCTCGACCAGTTCAAAGGACTTGACCAGCTCGGGGCCACCGCTCTGCACGATAAGGTCAACAACCACTACATGAAGATCTTTGGCGCTTCGCTCGCCGTCGGGCTTCTCGGCGGCGTTGCCGAAGCCGGAACGGGCAATGTGTTCACCGGCTCGGCGCTTGACCAGGCACGGATCGGCTTTGGCGAAACCATGGCCATGACCGGCGAGCGCATCATGGACCGCTTCCTGAACCTCATGCCGACAATAACGATCCGCGAGGGTACGAGGGTCAAGGTTTATCTCTCAAATGATCTCCTCCTCCCTGACTATAATCAGCACACAATGCCGTCAGACTTTTGAGGAGGACGTCACGATGAAAAAGCTCATCAATCTGTTCGCAATCTCGATGTTGATTCTACTCGCCGGTTGTCATTCCGACCGGAGGCCGCCCCAGCCGGGCCTTTACAACACGAAAGCTGAGGCGCAGGCGGAAGCCGACAGGGTAAATGCCTTAACCCAACGCGAGAGGGCGATGGGGAGGGCGGTCGGCATCCACGAGCAATATCTCGCCTGCGGCACCGCGAAACCCGTTCGCACGGCGAATGGTTACTGGCTCGTCGAAACGGACAAGACCGGTTGCCCGCCTACCGCCGGTGAGGAAGACCCCAACCCTCAGCCGCCCCATTCGTCGAAATCGAAACCTGGAGGAACGAATCCATGAAAAAGGCCATCGCAATCGCGGCAATTCTTTTTTTCATCAGCGTCAAGCCGGGCCAGGCGCAATTTTTCGGCGGGATTGTTTACGATCCAACCAACTTCCATAACGCCGTGCTCCGTTATTACCAGCTGCGGATGCAGCTCGCACAGCTTCAACAGACGTATCAGCAGGTCCTCAATCAATACAACTTGGCCATGCGGATGGCGCGAAGCATCCCGAACATGCCTGCGCGGTACAAAGCATCCTTCTCCCAGTGGCGCTATCTCACCGCGCGCGATCTGTACAACAACACGGGTCCCTGGGTGAACGCCGTCAACTCTGGCTCGCCTGTGGCCTCAACTGTCGCGTATCAGCGAGCCACGGTGCCCTTGCTACCTTACGACCCCGGTGTTCTCTCCTCAATAAATCCCAACGATGCCGCGGCGATACGATCTCGCTTTGCAAGCGTCGAACTTGCCGACGGGGCGAGCGAGAACGCAATGACCACGATCGGCAACATCCGCGCCGACGCCCAGGCCGTTCAACGCCAAATTGCAAATCTGGAGCAGGATTCTCTGTCCCGTAACCCGGCGCTGAATTCCGAAGTGGGAATTCTCAACAAGATCAATGCGACAAACATATTGCTTCTTCGCAGCCTGCAGGACGCAAACAACCTCCGGCTTTCTAGCCTTGAACAGCAGCTCGCTCAGACCAAGCTCCAGAGAGACGTTGCAACGGTGAACCTCGACCGAAATACCCTGGTTCATTCGAACACTCAGGCGCGCAGCCCTTTAACCACCGGCATGGGCCAAGCCGTCGATAACTTCCAAATTCCCTAATCCTCTCTTGATCGGCAACGCAAAGGAGCATCATTGTGTCAGCCCAAAACTACATCACGTACATCCAGAACGTGGTTCTCACGCTCGCCGGCCAGCACAGCGGGCTGTTTCAGGGCATAGGCAAGAACATGTTCCTCGGCCTCGCCACCATCATGCTCGCGTGGTTCGGGATCAAAACCGCTCTCGAGGCTGGCGACTTCTTGGCCGGAATGCATTTCTCGAAATTTGCCAGCCTCGTCATCACCATCAGTTTCGGCTTCGCCATGATCAACTATTACAGCGCGCCGATTCCCGGTGTTGGGGTCGACTTTCACCACCTGATAACCGACCAGACGCTATACCTTTCAAAGGCCATCGGCAACGCCCAGATCGACCAGATTGCGCAGGACGTGAGCTACGTGCGTGCGAACCTTGTGATTCCGGGCATCACGGATATTCTCGCTATCTTTTTCTACGGGCTCACCATTCTCCTGCTTGCCGGCTGTGAAGCGGTTGCGATTATCGTCACGGCGTTCGGGCTTGTCGCTACATCCGTCTGTGCGCTTGTCGGTCCCATTTTCATTCCCTTTTTCATCGTGCCGAAGCTCGATTGGCTTTTCTGGGGATGGCTCAAGTGCTTTATTCAATACGCCTTTTACCAAGTGGTGGCCGCCGCCGTGATCTTTATCATCGGGAACTTCTTCACGGGAATCATCCATGCGCAAATCACCGGGGCGCTATCGCCAACCGACCTCATCAAGGCGTTCCCGCTAATCGTGGTAACGGCGCTGTCCGCCATCTACGCGATCATCAAAATTCCGATGCTCACTAGCCATATTTTCAGCGGTAGCGCGGGAGGCCACGCATTGGATTTCTGGAAGGGCGCAAGCGGAGGCGCGTAAATGAAAACTGTCGCCGCCACGAATGAAGCCAAGCAACTCTATATGGAGCAGTTCGGCGAAGCCTTGGCTACCGGATCTTACCTCAAGGTTGCTGTCGCTTTGCTCGCACTGGCTGTTGCGGGCCTTGTTGTGCTGAACGTTAAAACCATCCACACATTCCGCAACTTCAAGCCGCTCGTCATCCGCATTGACGAGCTCGGCCGCGCCCAGGCCCTCAGCTACGATTCGTTCGCTTATAAACCGGAAGCCAAAGAGGCGAAATACTTCCTCACGCAATTCTGCCAGCTCTACTATCGCCGCAACCGCTACACCATCAACGACGACTTCACCAGGGCCATGTACTTCCTTGACGGCAAGCTCGCCAACGACATCATGGCCGCCGACCAGAAGAACAAAGTTGTCCAAATCTTTCTCGACAACCCGTCAGCGCCGGAGATCGATATCGATGTTCAGCAGGTCGCCATCGAACCGATGATCAAGCCGCCATATAAGGCGAGCGTGGACTTTTACATGATCCAGTACTCGCCGGTCGATCACTCGGTCCTCAAAAAGACCCTTTGCACGGCGAGTTTCGTCTTTGAGTTTCGCCAGAACGTGCCTAACCCGTTGATCCCCATCAACCCGCTGGGGCTGACAATCACCTATTTCCGCGAGGATGAAGCCTTTAACTGAATGAACCAGGAGAGAACCCAATGCCCATTATTCAATTGCCGCCACCGCCGCCGAGGAAGATCACATTTGCCGTCCGGCTCGAAGAGGAGAAGTTTGCCGCACTCAAACGCTACGGCGCGTTCGTCGGCACAAACAATTATTCGATCATCATTTCGCAGAGTCTCGACAGGCTTTACGAGATCGACACGGACTATCACGAGTGGCTCGAAGTCCATCCCGAGTTCGAGCCTGACAAGCGGACCCGGCGCAACGGCGCCGCAAAGCAACCACGGAAGGCTGTTATCTCCGGCGCCGCAGTGCCGTCGCTTGTGGCCGCTGTGGAAGCGGCGAGTAGTACCGAGTAGGGCCGAGGTGTGATGCCCATGATGTGCGCCTGTGGCGAATGGTTCGTATGCCCAAGACGCTGCTTCGCAGCGGCAGAAGGAGGGTCCTGGCTTCGCCGGCCCCTGACACATCACCCCTCGGGAGGGTTACGCCGGGAATCCTTTGGATTCCCGTAGGAAGCCGTTGAAGAAGCGGCGCTTGCGCGCGATCCGATTCCCTTGGGAATCCAAGGGTTCCCACGGGCAACTTGTGCGATATGAATACGATAACGGAGACATGGTTCCGATGAGTAATTCCAACAAGCTAGCCAAAGCTGTCACTGCGAAGTTCGCCGAGAGCGATTTTCAGCGCCTAAGATTTGCTTCCGAACGGACTGGCAAGCGCCCAGCCGAATGGTGTCGCGAGCGTGTGCTGGAAAACCTCAATGGCATCCGTCCGTCACCGGCGCAGCAGGCGATCCTTGCCGAGATCCTTGCCCTGCAGGACACCCTGGTGGGCCTCATCTGCGCGCTCGGGCGTGACGGCCGGCTGACGCCACAGAAGGCAAAAGAGATCGTCGACGCCGCCCACGAGCGGAAGTACCGCGATGTGGCGGCGCTCTTCAAAGATGCCGAAGCCGAGTGCAGGAGATCGGCTCGATGAGCACCCAAATCCCCACGCCAACGCGACCATTCAACGAACGCCCCTGGCCGAGGCATACGCCGGCATTCACGCTGCTCGTCTGCTTTCTGGCCCTGATCGGGGCGGCGCGCTGGTGTTCGCCTGGGAGTACAAGACGCGCTGGACTCCGCTTGAGCGCTACTACTTCCAGGACTACTTCCGAACCGCCCATCTTGGCGAACCACAGAACCCGTATCTGCGCCCGGCCCGCAACTGGGAGGTGCTGCTCATCCGCTACTCGCACGGGGCGCGTCTGGCAGTGGACCAGGAGGTCGAGCCGGCCGTCTTTTCAACCGCCCAGCATCGGAAAGTGATGGCGTTTCGGCTCTCACCTTCCGCTATCGCAGATGGCGCTCGCAGTTTGAGGTTCGAATCGTTGCGGCTCGATGATAGCTGGTTTCACGGCTGGCTTGCCCAGTGGGTTTACGGGCGATCTCTGTGGCAACTGTTTCGCACTCCCTGGTACGCCGCCCTGTTGATTCTGGCTGTCGGGCTTCCCTTCGCCATCCGAAACGATCGCGGCCAGGCCCGGAGGCGCCGTGAAGGAGTTCCGCTCAAGGGTGCGAACGTCGTTTCCCGAACTCATTATCACCGTGCCTGCCGGTGGTTCACCGGGATCGGCTGGCTGACTACGGACCGGGCGAGCCTTTGGGAATGCCTCCACTTGCCGAAAGCCGAGCGCTGCATCGTGCGTATCGCCCGCCGGCATGAGCGCGAGCATATCCTTCTCGTCGGCGATACCGGAAGCGGGAAGTCGTCCCTCATTCGCCAGATCTTGCGCCAGGTCCGCGACCGCCAGGAAACGGCCATCGTCTACGATCCGGCACGCGAATACCTGCCCGAGTTCTACGATCCGGATCGCGACGACGTGATCCTCAACCCGCTCGATGCCCGCATGCCGTACTGGTCCCCTTCGGACGAGATTCTCCATCACGCTGAGGCGGAGACTCTGGCGAAATCGCTATACCCGGATCGGGACCGCGAGTACCGGTTCTTTGTCGAAAGCCCGCGAAAGCTATTCGCCCACCTGCTTCTGTACCGGCCCACGCCCGAAGAGCTTTGCCAGTGGATTGCCGAGGCCGACCCGGAAATTGACATTCGCGTCGCCAGGACGCCGCTCGAAGAATTCATCGCCAAGCGGGCTCCGCAGCAGAGGAGTGGCGTTCTCTCCGGCCTCGAACGCGTCAGCAATGCCTTCGGCTTGCTACCTCCCGAATCCAGCAACGGCAGGCGCTGGACGGCGACTGAATGGGCTCGGGAGCGAAAGGGCTGGTTGTTTCTAACCAGCACGCCGGAGACGAGGGAGCGGCTGCGGCCGCTGTTGAGTCTCTGGCTCGACTTCCTGGTTCTCCGGCTTACGGCTCAGACCGGATATGGACAGCGGCCGGTCTGGGTCATTTTGGATGAACTCGCGAGCCTTGATGTGCTGCCGACGCTGCCTCTGGCTCTGGCCGAGAGCCGCAAGTCGAATACGCGGCTCGTCATCGGCTTTCAGGGGAAAAGCCAGGTGGAAGCTCGCTACGGGCAGGAGGCCGAAGCCATGCTCTCGCAGCCGCGAACCCGGATCTTCTTACGGACGGGCGAAGCGCGGGCGGCTGAATGGGTGAGCAGGTGTATTGGTGAGGCAGAAAAGGAGCACGTCCGGGAGGGCCGCAGCCAAAACGACTGGGGTATCCGCAGCTCAACTAATGCCACGCTGGACCGGCGAACCGAGATGGCCATTCTGGCCTCCGAGATTGAAAACCTCGAAGACCTGACGGGGTATTTCCAGACGCCCGGCTACACCCTCAAGCTCGCGTTTCAGTTCCTGCAGCCGCAGAGCCTTCATCAACCGCTCATCTGGCGTGAGGTATCCGGGCCTGGAATCCAACAACTCGAATCGGATCGCCCGAAGAGGAGCCGATGGGTACGCGTCGCCGAAGGCCCTGAGCCAGCCGTCACCGATCCACCTCCAACAGAGGACGTGTACTCGCGGCCGGCGCCTAAATCCAGCCAAGAGACCGGCGATACGCACCCGGTCACAACGGGAGCGGCCTGATGCTTCGCATGTCCAAAGCTCCGCTGAACGCCGCACAGGTCCGCAGCTATCACGAGCGTGAGTTCGTGAACTCCGAGCAGCGGTACTACTCCCAGGACAACGCCGTGCGGGGTGAGTGGCAGGGCAACCTGGCCGCCGAGTGGGGCCTTCGTGGAAGCGTCCGGGATGTTCAATTCTATCGCTTGGCCGAAGGCCAGCATCCGGTAACCGGCGAGCAGCTCGTCCGCCACCGAATCGCCTCCGAGTACCAGAATCAGCAGGGTGAGACCGTCCAAAGCGCCGAGCACCGGGCGGGCTGGGACGCGACGTTCAATGCCCCGAAAAGCGTCTCGATCACCGCGCTCGTCGGCGGTGACGAATTGGTCCGGGAAGCCCATCGGGAGAGCGTTGCGGCGGCCCTCAATGAGCTTGAACGTTACATCCAGGCGCGCATCGGCGGCAACCATCCGGCTGAGACCACGGGCAAGATGGTCGCCGCCAAATTCGAGCACGATAATGCCCGGCCGGTGGATGGCTACGCGGCGCCGCACCTCCACACTCACGTCCTAATCTTCAACATTACCGAAACCCTGGATGGCAAGAGCCACGCCCTGCAGCCGCGCGAACTCTATCGCAGCCAGCGGTATGCCACGGCGGTTTATCAGTCGGAGTTGGTCGGCCGTCTCCGGCGCTTGGGCTACGAGATCGAGCGCGACGCAAACGGCACGCCGCAGATCAAGGGCTACGCGAAGGAATATCTGCAGGCGAGCAGCCCGCGGCGAAAGCAGATTGAAGAGTATCTGGCCAAACAAGGCATGGAAGGGTATGCGGCCGCGCAGATTGCCGCCCACCGGACCCGCGAGGCCAAGATCAACCTTCGGCCAGAAGAGATGCAGCGGGTAAACCGGGCGCTGGCCGCTGAATTTGGGAATGATCCACAAGCCGTGGTGAACCAGGCGCGAACCCGCCGTCAGGCGCTTGAACAGCAACCAGCCAATCGTGAAGAGACCCTGAAAGCTGCTCATGCCGCCCTGACCTTTGCGCGTGACCGGAACATCGAGCGCGAGGCGGTGGCGGGTGAGCGGGCGATCCTCGGAGATGCCCTCCGCCGCTCCCAGGGGCAGGCAAGGCTTCACGATATTCGTGCCGCTCTCGAATCGCGCATTCACAAGGGCGAGTTCATTCACCTGCGAACGGCGCCAACCGGCGAGCGCATGTTCACGACTGCCGAGATGCTTGGCTATGAACGAGAGAACCTCTCCACAATGGAGCGCGGCCGGAACAAGCTCGCTCCGCTCGTCCGGCCTGAGAAAGTGCTCAAGCTCCACAATGAACTGCAGGGATTGAATCCAGCCCAGCGTCAAGCGGCAATAGAAGTTACTCAGAGTACCGACCGGATCACCGGCCTTCAGGGCACAGCCGGCTCGGGCAAAACCACCACGCTGGCGGCCGTTCGGAGGCTGGCCGAAGCCGAGGGCTACGAGGTTCACGGCTTCGCACCCACATCGCGGGCCGCACGGTTACTTGAAGACGCTGGCATCCGATCCGGCACCTTGCAGCAGTTTCTGGTAAGGGGTCAGGAGGCAGAAGCGGCGGCACGCCGACTTTTCGTTCTCGATGAATCGAGCCTGGCGAGCACCAAGCAGGTGAATCAATTCTTCAAGCGCCTTGGGGTGCAGGACCGCGTGCTGCTGGTCGGTGACATCCGGCAGCATCAGGCGGTCGAGGCCGGGAGGCCATTCGAGCAATTCCAGGAGGCCGGGATGAGAACCGTGCGCCTGGAAGAAATCATCCGGCAGCACGACCCGCAGTTGAAGCAGGCCGTGGACCTGCTCTCAAGAGACAAGGTGAAAGAAGCGGTTGACCAGCTCAAGCAACAAGGCCGCGTCCACGAAGTCGCAAACGGCCCCGCACGGCTGAAAGCGGTGGTCGAAGACTACCTTCAGGCGCCGGAAAAGAGCCTGGTCATCTCGCCCGACAACCGCAGCCGGAACGAGATCAACCGGATGGTGCATGAGCGCCTTCGCGCCGACCAAAGGATCGGCTCCGAGCAACAGCGTGTAACAGTCTTGATCAACCGGCAGGAACTTACCGGTGCTGACCGTCAGTGGGCGGCCCAATACGAGCCGGGCGATGTCATCCGCTACACCCGCGGCAGCAAGCAGGCTGGCCTCAAGGCTGGGGAATACGCCACGGTCGTTGACCTGAATGTCGCGGCCAATTCAATTACGGTCGAGCGGATGGGCGGTGACGAGGTCACGTACGATCCGCGCCGGCTACAGGGTGTCAATGTCTACCGCGGCGAGGAACGGGCGTTCTCCGAAGGCGACCGCGTTCAGTTTACGGCTCCCTTTAGGGAGCAGAGAATCGCCAACCGCGAGCTGGCCACGGTCGAGCGGATCGATTCAGACGGAAACCTTCGGCTACGCCTGGAATCAGGGCGCACCGTAGAGTTCAACGTCCGCGAGCATCCGCATCTCGATTACGGCTATGCCATGACGAGCTACAGCAGCCAGGGGCAGACGGCTGAGCGAGTGATCGTTCATGTTGCGGCGCGTGACCTGGAGAACCGCGAGCTGGTTAACCGCCGCTTTGCCTATGTTGCACTTTCGCGCGCCCGTGAGGACGTGCAGATTTATACCAACGATGCCGCAGCGCTTGCCGCGAAGCTTGACCGGCAGGTCTCAAAAGAAGTCGCCATTGAAATGAAGCCGGCGCAGGAGCTCGGGAAAGCGGCTACGCAACAGCAGAAGGGGCAACCCGCCCTGGAGCAGAGTATCGCATGAACGGATTTGAAGTCATCTTGCCGTTTTTGAGACCCATAGAAGCGCTGATTCTCAATCCCGATATCAGCGAAATCATGGTGAACGGTTCGGAGCGCATCTTCATCGAGCGGGCGGGCTTCGTTGAGCCGGTTCCGGGTCTAACCCTCACGGAGAAGAGCCTGATGATCGCCGTGAAGAACATCGCCCGCCGACTGGGGGCCGACGTCTCCGAAGCGAACCCGATCCTCGATTCGCGCTTGCCGGACGGGAGCCGCGTGGCGGCGGTCATCCCGCCCTGCAGCGTAAATGGAGTCACGCTCACCATCCGCAAGTTCAACGCCCGGCATTTCACGATGGAGGACCTGATCGAGATCGGCACGCTGCCTCGAAGTTTAGCCGACTACCTGAAGCAGGCAGTCCTCAGCCGGAAGAACATCCTGATCAGCGGCGGAACGGGTACCGGCAAGACCACGCTGCTCAATATCCTGGCCGGCTTCATTCCGAATGACGAGCGCCTGGTCGTGATCGAGGATACGGCGGAGATTCAGCTTCACAAGGACAACCTGGTGCGCCTGGAAGCCCGGCGCGAGCAGGATGGCGTGCCCGCCGTCACCATCCGAGAATTACTCCGTGCCACGCTCCGCCACCGGCCCGACCGGATCATCCTGGGTGAAATTCGGGGAGGAGAGGCGTTCGACTTGCTCCAATTGCTCAACACCGGCCATTCCGGGACGCTCTCAACCGTTCATGCAACCACGGCCGCCCAGGGCCTCTCCCGGTTTACGAGCTGCGTTCTCCAGAGCGGCATCGAGCTGCCCTACAAGGCGATCAAGACCAATATCGCCGATTCGCTTCATCTGATCATTCAGCTTGAGCGCCGGCCAGGGCAGCGGTTCGTTTCCGAAGTTCTCGAAATCCAGGGATACGACCCTGAGGGGGACCGGTACGAATTCAGTCCGATTTACATGCGGGAAGTCGAGAGGAGGTGATCGTCCGATGCCGGCGCGTGACCAACGACCCGAAGGCGATCATGCTTTGACAACCGAAGAATACATCCGCCGGAATTTCCAGCCGACGGACCGGATCGCGGTGCTGGTGCTTAACCGGGAGGCCAACACCAAGACCCAGCGGGTGATAACGGCCGAGATGCTTGCCACAGACCGCTGGCAGGCATGGCTGAGAGGCGAGAACGCCCGCGGCGCCAATGTCTACATCTCATACAACGCCTTGCGGGAAGACACGCGCAACCGGACCAAGGCTGACGTGGCAGCCATCCGGCACGTTTATCTTGACCTTGATAAGGATGGCGAAAGGTCGCTTGCCGCAATTCAAGCAAGCAAGGAAATCCCGCAGCCGAACTACGTGCTTTCCACTTCACCCGGCAAGTATCAGGTGATCTGGAAGGTTGAGGGCATGAGCCAAGGTCAGGCGGAATCATTGCAGCGCCGGATGGTCGAAGCCTTTGGCGGGGACCCTGCGGCCACAGATTCAACCCGCGTCTTGCGGCTTCCAGGCTTTTACAACAAGAAGTATCAGCAGGACTACCGTGTGGAAGCGCGCGAGCTCTCAACCGCCACTTATCGGTTATCCGATTTCAAGCTGGGCGAGCGGCAGGCTCAAATGCCTGAGCACGCGCAGGCGGCCGGTCATTCGAACCGGCCTCAGGTGGCGGCCAAGCGAACGCCTTCCGATCACGATTGGCGATGGGCGCAGGACCGGATCAGGAGCGGAGAGTCAATCTCCTCCCTGATCCAGCGGCTCGAGGATTACCGCTACGACAAGCCGCGGCCGCAGTACTACGCCCGCCGCACCGTCACGCGAGCCTACGCGAAAGTCGCGCTCAGCCGGGGAGACCATCCTGAAGCGGTCGTTCAGGCGATCCAGGCCTATCCGCCGAACTCTTACGAGAGCGGCGAGCAGTACGCCCGCCAGACGGTCCAGGAGTTCATGGCAAAGCTGGGAAGGGCCAAGGAGCAGCAACCGGGAGCACCCGCGCATCAGCAGGAACAGGCTCAGCAGCTCGGATTGGGGGTGATGCCGTGAGTTGGGCGGTTCCGCTAGCGCGGTGGGGAGCGTCCAGTCTCGTTCTCGCCACAATGCTCATATTGTGCGCCGGAGGGATGAACGGTGCGATGAAAGCGTACCTATTGGTCTTTGCGGGCACGGGCCTGGCGACCGCCCTCGTGACCGATACCTCACAAGATAACGAGCGGCGGAAGCCAGGCCCGGAGGAAGCCTATCCCAATTCGCGCAGGGGGGCGACGGCGCTTTTCCTCGTGACCGTAATCGTGGCGGCTCTTGATGATGGCCGCTTTCACTGGACCGCTTTGAGCGGATCGACCCAAATCTTGGCCTTGCTCGTGCTGATCCTGGCGGCTGCGCTTCAGGTCTGGACCATGATAGCCAATCCGTTCTTCTCAACGGCAATCGAAATCCAAACGGAGCGCGGCCATCAACTCGTCACGCGCGGCCCCTATCGCTTCATCCGGCATCCCGGCTACTTGGCGATGCTGATTATCACGCCAGCGAGCGCCTTGGCGCTTGGTTCGCTGATGGCACTCATTCCGGCCATCGGCTACTCTGGCCTGATTCTGTGGCGGACAAAGAGGGAAGATGAATTTCTGGCGGAACGGCTCGCACGCTACGCGGCGTATGCAGCGCAAATCCGCTATCGGCTGGTTCCGGGATTCTGGTAAACAGCAGGCATGAACCGTCAACGCCATACGCTGGCGCGCATGAGGTCAAAATGGTGGTCGTAGGTCCAAACCTCTAAACCGAGCCGCGACCCCAGAACGGCGATGATTGCGTCAACCAAAGTGATTGGCTGGTCCGTGAAGTTCAGCACGACGTTCGCTGCTTCGCGGTAGTCTTCGCCCGTGGGATTTATCAATGAAGCTCCGGAAAGAATTTCTCTTAGCCACTTCGAAGCAGTCTCAATACCCAGCCGGTAGAGTACGAGCGTGTAGGCTTCAAGAAGCGCTGGATACGCAACGACAACGTCGCGCCGCTCGCGGGCAAGCCGCTTCAGTTCTCGCTGAGACCGCTGATGGTGGGCGTCGTCAGGATCAACGGAAGCATAAAGCGGTCCGGTGTCCGCCAGAACGGGGCCTGTCATCGGGCCGCCAGGTAGCGGTCATGAGCTTGGCTCACATCACGGCGACCGCTGCCGCGCCGCGCTGGGGTGATGCGAAGGGGTCCTGGCGCTCGCAAATAGCCCCGCTCAGTCAGGTAGACCCGCAGAGCCGTCTGCACGACAGCCGTCAGCGCTGGCGGCGCCTCTTGCGCCTGGACATAGCGATCCACGGCCGCGGCGAGGTCATCGGGGATGGTGATCGTGGCGCGCTTCATACGGGTAGTATAGCACCCGTCGGTGAAATTGGTGACAAATGCATGAAGATCACTGAACGTTCTGGGAGGCGAAAAATGAACATCGAATGTCCGCAATGCGGATCAACGGAATTCAAGAAGCTCTCGCTAGTCTATGCTGAGGGCCTCTCTGATTTGAACGCTCGCTCTCGCGGCTGGGGGCTTCTCGTCGGAGGCGGCGGGGCGGATCTGGGTTTCGGGAAGGTCAGAACCAAGGGCCAGATTCAAACCCGCCTGTCGCAGAGAGTTTCGCCGCCGCGCAAATGGTCCTACTGGAAAATCCTGCTCGGCGGGCTGATCGGGATGCTGGTTGTTGAGTTCGTCCTCGGGTACATAGATACGTTCCTACGCGCAGGAGGGAACTTCAACCAGCAGCTCGCCTGGTTCGGTTACGCCTGGCTTGGTCTTGTCGGCTTGGTTCTTTGCCTCGCCGCCCGCCACAACCTTGGTCTCTATCCACGGCGATATCGCTTGTGGGATCGCTCGTTTATGTGCCGAGGCTGCGGTCAAATTACAGCACGACCGCAGCGCGACGGCGACGAACATCATCGCCGCCAAAGCGGTAAAGCGGTAGAAATTTGACGGAGGTTCAGCGTGCATTCCATGAACGAACGGCCTGAGACGGACTACGAGCAGAAGACTATCCCGTCAACTGCCAATTTCGGCCGGTTGTTGACACCGGAGGATGTAGCCGAAGTTACTGGTCTTTCCACCGAAACACTTGCTCAATGGAGGAGCCAGCGACGAGGCATCCCGTTCCTGAAGATCAGCCGCAATCGCGTGCGATATCGCCAACGAGACCTCGATCTTTGGCTGTCAGACCGGCTTATAACCACCGAGCGTCGCGATAGGACTTGATCAACGGGAGGGAATGCCATGTCTGTGTACCGCCGCGGCAACGTGTACTGGTATCACTTCGAATTCGAGGGTCGCCATATTCAGGAATCGTCCGGATTTTCGAACAAGACGGCCGCGCTTCGGGCCGAAGCCAGAAGGAAGTCTGACCTTCTCGAGAGGAAAGCTGGCGTCACACCGCGCCAGCCACCGCCAAGGTTGGATGTCTACATCAAAGAGTTTCTCCGATGGTCGAAGCAGCAGCACAAGAAAAACACACATGAGCTGCACCGCCGAAACTGCGACACGCTGCTTCGCTTCTTCGGCGGGAAATGGCTTGATCAGATCACTCCTGGAATGGTTGAGGAGTTCAAAGCGGCAAGCCTGCGTGAAGAGAGACGAAACGCGCACGACGGGAGTACGCTTTCACCCGCAACCGTCAACCGGGCGCTCACCACGCTGAAGTTGATCTTCAATCATGCTTTGAGATGCGGCTTTCCGGCTCGCAATCCCACTCTCGGTGTCCGCTTTCTCGATGAAGGGGGCGGGCGTATGAGAGTCATCACCTGGGACGAAGAACGGGCGTACCTCAGGCACGCGAGCCAACCTCTCAAGGATATTTCCCAAATTATTCTTGAAACCGGAATGCGTCCGGAGGAAGTCTTTCGGATGGAGACCGCAAATGTTAGCTTCGAGAGGCGAACCATCTTTAATCCTTACGGAAAGACCAAAGCTGCGAAGCGGACGATTCCAATGACTGAGGCTGTATACGAGATACTACGACGACGAGTGAACGGAAATTCGCGGAGGTTTGTTTTCTGCTCGCCGCGCCGTCCCGATCAGCCGATCGGTTCGGTCCGAAAGGCTCACGACGCCGCTGTCCGGCGCGCGGGTATCGCCGATCATTTCCGCCTGTATGATCTGCGGCACACTTACGGGACTCGTGCAGCGGAGGCGGGCGTGGATCTGGCGACGCTTGCCGCGTTGATGGGCCACACGAAAATTCAAATGACCATGCGCTATCTTCATCCTGCGGATCAACACAAGCAGGAAGCAGCCAAGAAACTCGAAGCCCTCAAAGCGGCTCAATGCCTACGGGAAGAGATTGCGCCATCCAAGCAACCCTCTGCCCAAGTCGCTCCGCGCGAGCCGCGTAAGCGCCGCAAGCTGATTAATCCGAGCATTCGGAAGGTGGGGTAGGGATGGAAAGCTCTCACAAGGCTATCCGTTACAAGAGCGCACTCGCGCCGATTGCACCACCGCCTATTCCAGAGCGACGGCGGATTGGATTCTCGGTTTCGGAGGAGGAATAGAAAAATGCGCGGACTCACACCAGGAACATGGCTTACGGTTAACGCCAGGAGTCGCAGGGTCGCTACATTTTCCGCTACAGTAGCCTTCACTCGGCGGGCTCAGTGCAGGCCTAAGTTATTGAAAAAGCTGGCGGGGACGACGGGGCTCGAACCCGCGACCTCATGCGTGACAGGCATGCGTTCTAACCAGCTGAACTACGTCCCCAAGGAATGAGCTTTCATGACAAGCAGAAGCCGATGCGCAACCGTCCTTGAGCGTTGAACTTCTGTTGCCACACCCCTTCATTGATGATTATATGCGATATCCCTTGATTTCGTCTCTGTTGACGATCGCGTTGTATGAATTTTAGACTTGAATGAAGAGACAGTATGCTTTCCTCGATGGGTATCGCGGATCCCTGGCTTTTCGTGGTGGGCGGTATCCGGCTCGAACGGATGACCTTCTGCTTGTAAGGCAGACGCTCTGACCAACTGAGCTAACCGCCCAAGTCCGTTCAAAGCTCAACGGCGCCCTACAGGGGGGCCAAAGGACTTCACATCACCCTCTCGCCTTGACACCCCAAAACGTGACACTATACACTACCTTCTGATAAGCGTCAAGGAAGAGGAGTTGTTCACAACTTTCCGATGTAATTTTATTAAAGCGGCGCGATGAGGCTACTTTCACTGCTCGCTGAGCGCGTCAGCGCCGAAGGAAAGATTCTATTCCTCTTTTTCTTAACATCGCATTCATGCGTGTACCTCGAGAATACGTCACATACATGGCCAAGCAAGTCCTCAAACGGCTTACAGACAGGGGGCTTATCCAGTTTGAGCAGCCCGATTACGTGAAAGAGGTCGTAACGCAGGTGATGCTGGAAGAACTGAGCGTCGAGGATCATATCAACGAAGAAGTGCGAAAGATCCTTGAAGAATATGACCAGCAGATGAAGCAGATGGGCGTTTCCTACGAGGAGATGTTCAAGAAAGTGAAGAGACAATTGGTGCGTGATCGCAATGTTGTCCTTTGAAGGGGGGATCCATTCGGCGGATGAAATTAACCTATGAGAAGATCAATCAGCTTGCCCGCCTCTTGACCACGGCCCTCACCGATCTAGATGAGGTCGAAATTTACGAAGAGCCGAACACGATCCGTCAGGAAATTATAAAGATTCTCAATGATCTGATGCGGGAAGAAGAAGAGATTGATAATCGGGTACGCCAGCAGATCACTTCTCAGAAAAAAACCATCCCTGAAGGAAGCGCGGAATGGGATATCCTTTATAGAAAATACTATTCGGATGCTCTCAGGAAATTAGGCATCACGGTTTCCGCACCGCAACAAGCCCGCGTATAAAAAACACCGAAAAGCTCCATCTCAACCAAAATTCTTTTTATCCACCACCTGCAACGAAGGGACCGTGGAGGCTATGGAAGCCTCCACGACTCATCGCATGCGATGGGGATATTAAAGAACAAAGCCGGAGGATGGATTAATCCTTGCGGCGCAGCACCGGCGGTTGATCTCCGCTATCCTGTCCTTGCGGGTTACTGGGAGGCGGAGTGCCTGTGGTTTCAGAGGGCTGGCGGCGCTCCAGTGTAGGACCGCTTTGATTCTTGTTATTACGATGGACGGTCAGCAAAGTTTCCAGCCTGCTCTTGACATCATTGAATTCAGAGGTATTCACAAGATACTCCGGGCGATTCGGGAGGATGCCCTTAATTTCTTCTTCGCATTTAATGATTCGGTCTGGAGTCGGTGGGTGATCTGAAAAGATCGATGCGACGCTTCCCGGGCTGGAGCGTTCCTCATTCAAAACTTTGCCGAAAAAGGCGACATAAGCATTAGGGTCGTAACCCGCTTTAAACATATACTGCAGGCCGAGAAAATCGGCTTCCGCCTCATCATTGCGGCTGAATTTCAGGAACGCAATTGGAATGCCGCTCATGGCAGCATTCAATCCATAATACGCGCCCAGCGACATGGGCGTGAACATCAGGGGGATCATCGCATACTGCAAAAGGGTCCTTTTGGTCATTTCCGAAGCCCAGTGTCGCGCTGCGACGTGCGCAATTTCGTGTGACAGCACGCCGGCCACCTGAGCCTCTTCGTTGGCTGCAAGGATCGTTCCGCTATCCAGATAAATGAACCCGCCTGGCAGGGTGATGGCGTTGATGGTAGGGTCATCGATCACTTTCACGCTGATGGGCACTTTGGCATCCGAATTCCGGGCAAGGTTCTGCGCCAGGCGATTGACGTATTCATTGACAACAGGATCTTTGATCAGTTTTGCGGAATGGTCAATCTGGTCGGCATATTGCTTCCCGATTGCGACCTCCTTTTCCTCGGAAATAATGCTGCGGTGCGCAACCCTGCGGTTACCGATATCGTTGACGTCGTCCTTCTTATTTTCCGCTCTCAAAGGCAGTGCGGTAAAGAAGAGCAGCGCAATTAAAAACCAAATGCTATCCTGCCGCTTGCTCATAATCGTCACTCCCTGGCGAAGCTTTACCCTTCATTATATACTAGGCACTCTGTCAACTCTTGCAGTTTTTCGGCTTCCCTCGCTCATGTCCCTTGATCTTGAACGTTATCGCCTGGAATTTCCGGTAACCCGGTCATCCGTCTACCTGAATCATGCCGCAATATCGCCTGTCGCGAGCCGGGTTCGCGATGCCATGTTTGGGATCATAGAAGATCGGCATTGCTTCGCAATGGAACATTTCGAGAGCTGGTTAAAAGCGACTGAGGCGACGCGAGCATCCACTGCTCGTTTACTGAATGCCGACCCGGAGGAAATCGCTATCGTCAAAAACACTTCTGAAGGCATCTCTCTCTTCGCCAATGGATTAGAGTTAAAGAAGGGGGACGAGGTTGTCTCGATTGAAGGAGAATTTCCCGCCAATTATTTTCCCTGGAAAATGCTTGAGCGACAAGGCGTTGGGCTACGGCTTGTGGAGCAGGAAAAGGGCGAAATTCCGCTGGAAGTGATCGAGCGCGCTTTAACCAGGCATGCCCGAGTGGTGGCTGTCAGCTTTGTGCAATTCCTTTCCGGTTACCGCATCAATCTCGAACAGCTTGGGCGGTTGTGCGACGAGCGCGGCGTTCTGCTGTTCGTGGACGCGATTCAAGGAATGGGCGCGTTCCCGATTGACGTGCGAAGGGCAAAGATTGCAGGTCTCGCAGCGGGCACTCACAAATGGCTGATGGGCCCTGAAGGTTGCGGAATCTTGTTTGTCCGTCGAGACTTAGCGGAGAGAATGGAGCCCGCCACCGTGGGCTGGACCAGCTTCGAGGGCTGGCAGCAGTTTACTTCCTCCCACCTCATTTGGCGGCCCGGGGCAGGGCGCTTTGAATGTGGAGCTCTCAATATGGCGATGGTCTATGGCCTCGGCGCGGCGCTGGAGCTCCTCCATGAGGTTGGGGTGGATGTGATCGCTGAGCGCATCCTGAGCTTAACAGATCGACTGCGCCAGGGACTCGATCGGCGTGGATACAGGATTTACGGTCCACAGACGCGCGAGTGTGGCTCGGGCATTGTTTCCTTCGAGCCCCGGAAGGGCAGCGCCGGGGATTTGATAGCCCGGTTGCAGGATCTTCGCATCATGGGCTCTGTGCGCGGCAACTTTGTGCGGCTTTCTCCCCACTTTTACAATACTGAGGGTGAAATCGATCAGGCTCTGGAAGTGCTTTCGTAAACCCTTGCTGTGGCCGCATTGCTCCTCGCATCCGGAAAGGAAGCCACCATGAAAGTTACCGAAGTAAAGCCCGGACAGATCTGGCGTTCGAACCAGAAAGGCGAAGAATGGCTGGTGACGAAAGCCTACCGCGATGCATTTGATTCTTACGTGGTCTTGCGCAGAATCGGCGGTTCGGAATCCGAGGTTCGGCGGCTCAAGGTGGAAAGAAGTTCAGAAGGTCTTACGCTACCCGGGTTCACTCTGATAGAAGGATAACCGCTCCTCGAATGCCAACTTCTCCTGGCGCGCTTGAATTTCTGGGACGTTTCATCACTTCCGTAATTTCTCATGCGGGATATCCTGGCATCCTGCTGCTGATGGGGATTGAATCCGCCTGCATCCCTATTCCCTCTGAGGTGATCATGCCCTTTTCCGGCTACCTCGTCTTCTTGGGCCGGTTCAAGCTGACTTGGGTCGCCTTGGCCGGCGCATTGGGCTGTAATGCGGGCTCAATGGTGGCCTATGCCGTGGGCGCATTTGGAGGGCGACCCCTGGTGGAACAGTATGGGCGATATTTGTGGATCTCAAAGCACGATCTGGCGCTCGCGGACCGCTGGTTTGCGCGCTACGGCGACTGGACCGTGTTTTTTGCGCGGCTTCTGCCCGTTGTCCGAACATTCATTGCCTTACCGGCCGGAATCTCCCGCATGAATTTTCTGCGGTTCAATCTTTACACTTTTCTGGGTTCGCTCCCCTGGTGTTGGGCTTTGGCCTATGCGGGCGTAAAGCTGGGCGCCAACTGGGAGGTTCTTGATCCTTACTTCCGGCGATTCGACAAGGTCTTTGTCGCAGCTTGCGTTGTGGGTGTCGCGATCCTGATCTATCATCGCTGGAGGACGAGACTCACCCTCACGAAGTGATCCGCTGGGGAGCGCCGTGAGGAGAGCCATGCTTTATCAAATCGATTTTACCGGCATTGTGACCACGTCTTCGACGGCGGCCACCTCGCGCGTGACGAAGGGTTCCCCGTATCTGGCGCCAATCATCAGCCCGAAGTGTCTGGCCAGCGCTCCGATACGCTCCCGCACATCGGACCGCGATGGAAAGAGATTCTGGGTATCTTTGCGGGACGAGAATTGCGAGGAATAGCAAAGGATAGCTTTGAGCTTCCTTTCAAACTGGCGGGTAATATCCACGACGAAAGTGGGGCGGAGGGAAGGCACGTACCAAGTGGAGTAGATAATCTTGTGAGGCCGAAAAGGCTCCCCTTCGAGGGGCGCCTTGCTGAGCCCGGCCAGGAAACACGCTTCGTAGCCAATCTGGCCTGCGGTATAGTGATCCGGATGCCGGCCTTCCCAGTAAGGCAGAATCACCGCGCGCGGGCGCAATTCGCGGATTTTCGCCGCGATTTTCAGCTTGTATTCACGCCGATGTTCGAGAGCCGCATCAGGAAGCCCTAAATTCTCGCGGTGACGGATGCCCATCACTCGCGCGGCCCGCGCCGACTCTTTCGAACGCAACGCGGCGCTTCCTCGCGTGCCGGCCTCGCCGCCTGTGAGGTCAAGGAGTCCTACTTGATATCCGGCCTGGACCATCTTGATGACGGTCCCGCTGCAGGTGAGTTCGGTGTCATCGGGGTGGGCGGCAATCGAGAGCAGATCGAGCTGCATGTTCTATGGTCCAGCGACTCAAGTTTGAATTCTATGCAAGCAGACGAGGAGGGTCAAGGAAATGGGGATGGCGGAGCGTCCTCCGAAGCGCCCCCTGGACGGGCAGGTGGCGCTGGTTACCGGCGCGGCTTTGCGCATCGGTCGTGGCACGGCGGTGGCTCTCGCCCGGGCCGGCGCGCACGTGGTGGTGAACTATAGAACCTCAAGAAAGGATGCGCTCGAAGCGGTTGAAGAGATCAAAGGGTTTGGTGTGGATGCGATAGCCTTGCGCGCAGATGTTTCCATCCCGCGCGAGGTTCGTGCCATGTTTCAGGCAGCCCAGCGCCGCTTCCGTCGTCTCGACCTTTTGGTGAATAATGCTGCAATCTTCTACTCTGTTCCCTGGCAAAGGCTCGCGGCACGGGACTGGGACCGCATCCTGGGGATTAACCTGAAAGGAACATTTTTCTGCGCTCAGGCCGCCGCGCGGATCATGATGGGGCAGAAACGCGGGCAGATCATCAATATCTCTTCGCTTGGAGGTTTACAGGCCTGGCCTGACTCTATGCACTACTGCTGCTCGAAGGCGGCCGTCATTATGCTGACAAAATGCCTGGCCAAGGCGCTGGCGCCTCACATCCGCGTGAACAGCATTGCTCCCGGCACCATTCTTTTCCCCGGAGAGGAGCGCGATCCCCGCATGATGAAACGAGTTCGCAGCGCACCACTACAAATTCCGGGACAGGCGGGCGACATCGCAGATCTTGTGGTCTTCCTTGCCACGCGCAACCGGTTTATCACCGGGCAGGTGATTGCCGTAGATGGCGGGAAATCAGTTCATTAAATGATTGAATCAATGAACCGATGCCCTACTGAGCCGGCGTTCCGGGAATCTGGGGCGGTCGCGGCACATCGCCCCGCACCGCATCGGTGAGTTCGATGTGGTTCTTTTTCAGAATAGTCCCGGTTGCCTGCTCAAACTGGATGAGCGCCTGCGCGTAGGCGGTCTTGGCTTTGACCACATTGTTTTCGGCTGTTGCAAGGTCACGCTGGGAGTTGATGACTTCCTCGACGCTCGCCTGCCCCACCTTGAATTTGGTCTGTTCCATGTCCAGTGTCTGGCGCGCCAGGGCGGTGACTTTAACCGCGGCTTCGAGCTGACTTTTTGCCTGCTCAACGGCGCTTACCGCCTTGCTGACATCCCACACCACCTGATTTTCCGCCTGCTGCAATTTCATCTGGAGCTGCCGCTGCTCAAGCAAAGCGCGCGCCGCATCCGCCTGCGCGGTGCGATTGCGAATGGGGATGCTCAGTTCCAGCCCATAGGCGTAATTGGGAAAACGCCCATGAAATAACTGCCCGAACGAGGACCCAAACTCGCCACTGAGGCCCGATGGCGTGTAGATGGCGTAAGCGTCGAGGGTGGGCAGAAGCTCGTTGCGGACCGCCTGAATGGTGACCTGCTGATTGCGAAGATTCAATTGCGCTTGCTCAATTTCAGGCCGGTTCTCGGCCGCTTCGCGCAAAGCCTCCGCCAGCGATGGAATATCATCCGCATGGGGCTCAGGCAATTGATCGACAGGCTCCACCTGAACAGCGGCAATTTCGCCGTTAAAGCTCTTGGAAATTTCCGCCTTCAGAGATTGCGCGTCCTGCGCGAAGGTGTTCCCGGCCACCAGGCGGTCCTGCTGCCGCGCGGCGACTTCCTCTTCTGCGCGAACCACATCCAGTTGCGCCGCGGCGCCAATTTGGGCCTCCGTCTCGTTGTCGTTTAACAGGTCTTTCGCATATTGCAGCCCCTCATCGGTTACGCGAATGTTTTCGAGGTCAGCCAGCAGATCGTAATACGTTGTCATCACCTTCGCGACAGTGTTGATCACGTTCTGGCGAAAAACACTCAGGGCATACTTCTGATCATTGCGCGCGATGCGGATGAATTTGGCGTTCGCGCGATATCCGAAACCGTTCAGGAGTTGCTGATTCACGCCGACAAACAATCCTGAATTGATAAAAGGATTGAACAACTGCGTGGTGGCGTTCGAGGCTTCGCGGTAACCGTTCACGTTTACAAAGATGCTCGTGCCGGTGAGGAAACCCTGACTGTATGAGCCGGAAACGTCGGCGGAGCGCGTGGTTTCAATGGGCACACCGCTCACCACCGTGAAGTTCAGGGGATTTACAGCGTGGTCCCATCCGTAAAACACGCTGACGGTGGGGTCGCAGCAACCCACTGCGCCAAGGGACGGAATGCCGCCCCCCAGGACGGTCCCCCCTCCGCCGCCTCCATTGCTCCTGCCATTGCCGATGCCACCGCCGATAACGCCGGAAAAGATGGCACTCGATTGATAAGCGCCGGCAACACCCCGCGTTGCGCCGCCCGCCTTGGCGCGCAATAGATCCGTCTGGGCAATGGGCAGGTCATAACGCGCGACAGCGATATCCAGGTTGTTCTCCAGAGCCAGCACGATGGCATCTTCGAGTGAGAGCTTCAATTTGCCGTCAGCAATCAGTTCACTGAGCAGGCGCGAATTCTCCAGCCGCGCGCGCGGCACAAAAGGGACAGTATAGGCGGAGAAAATCTCCGGAAACGACTTCCTGCTGGTGTAGTCGTAAAGCGTTGCTTCGGCCGGCTCAGAGTTCTTCTCCTGCTGCGACCCGCCCAATCCTCGCGAGCTGATCGACAGGATGAGGCAGAGGACTGTGAGAATCAGATAGATCTTCAGGTATCGCATTGTTCATTCCCCTTCGTTTCAGCTGTCAATCGTGGAATCCGGACTGCGCATGTTTGAGCACCCGATATGAAACGCTTTCAGCTTTCTGCGCTAAAGGAAATGGCACTACGGGCAACCATGGACAGACTCCGGCGTCGAGAATCCTTCCGTTCGATCTGTTCTCCATCCTCCCGTTGATGTCGGATATCTATTCATATCTCAGCGCCGTCATGGGATCGATTCTTGTCGCTCGCCGAGCTGGAATAAAACAGGCGAGAAGTGCCACAGCGACCAAGAGGACCGAAACAAGGGCAAAGGTGACAGGGTCAGTGGGTTTAACCCCGTAGAGCAGACTCGCGATGAACCTCGTTAACCCCAACGCAGCGATGCCCCCAGCACCCACGCCGGTGAGCGCCAGGGTCATGCCCTGTCCCAGGACCAGCCGCAGCACATCACCCCGCTGCGCTCCCAGCGCCATGCGGACGCCGAATTCCCTGGTGCGCTGCGCTACGGAATAAGAAATCACGCCGTAGATGCCCACCGCCGCGAGGGTGAGCGCCACAATTGAGAAAAGGGTAAGAAGAAGCGCCAGAAAGCGAGACCGTGATTGTGCGGCACTCATAACGCTCTCCATGCTGCGAATGTGGGCCAACGGCAAGGTGGGATCGAGACTCTGCACGACATGCCGGACCTCGCTGACCACGGCGCTCGGATCGCCCGAAGTCCGGGCGGCAATGTAGGCGCTATTCTCACCCATCCCTTGTGCCTGCTGATAGGGCAGGTAAAGCTCCGTTCCGGTGGGCCTTTCGAGGCCAGCATTCTTCACATCGTCCACGACGCCGACCACCGTGTACCAATCCTTTGACTCATACCAAGGCATGAGCCTGCGGCCAACTGGGTTCTGGTTCCCCCAAAAGGTGCGCGCCATCGTCTCATTCACGATGGCGACTCTTGGGGCGTTTCGCCCGTCGCGATCATCAAACAGTCGGCCTGCAATCAGGCGGACGCCCATAGTCTTGAAATAGCCCGGGCTGACCACCTGATAGAATTCAACGTTCTGAAGTGGGCCGCCTGGCGTGGGCACAAAACCTTCGATCTTCGTGTCGTCGTCATCGGGAGGGCGCACCGGGGGCAAGCCGGAAAAGAGAGCGGAGTCCTCCGCTCCGGGCAGATAGGTCAGCCGAGTTTCAAGCGCCGACCAGAAATTCAGTTGCTTTTGGTGCGTGGCATAAACAGCGTCGGGCAGGTTCACCTGCATGGTGATCACATTCCTGGGGTTGAATCCCGCATCGACTTGCTGAACTTTCCAGAAAGCGCGGACCATCAGCCCGGTGCCAATCAGGAGCATCAGCGCCAAAGCCATCTCGCACGCCACCAGCGCATGACGGAAGCGTCGGGCGCCGGCGCTGACGGTGGTGCGGCCCGTACCGGAGCGCAGGCTTTCATGGGCGTTTTCCTGCAAAAAATGCATCAGCGGTGCAAGACCGAAGCAGATACCCGTCAGGAAGCAGATCGTCACAGCAAACAGCGCTACATGACTGTCAAGCGCGATAGCCGAAGCGCGAGGGATGCTCGCCAGGCTTGCGAGTTTGAGCAGCCCCATGACGTCACTGGCCAGAAGCAAGCCCGCACCGGTTCCCACGGCGGAGAGCAGGATGCCCTCAATGATGAATTGTCGTGCGAGTTGCGTGCGTGTGGCGCCCATCGCGCCACGGATGGCGATCTCGTGTCGCCGGCCTTCAGCGCGCGCGAGCAGAAGGTTGGCGACATTAACGCAGGCAATGAGCAGCACAAAGCAAACCGCACCCAGCAGCATGAGCAAGGCAGGCCGCACGCCGCGTACCACCTCTTCCTGATACGGGTAGCTGATGAGGGTGTGGGTTGCTGGATCGAAGTGGTGTTCTTTTGCCGAGCCCGTTTCACCCCAATCCTTCACCAGGCTTGCAAGCTCAGCCTGGGCTTGCGGAGGTGTGACGCCGGGCTTGAGTAATCCGAGAAGCGATAAATAGTGGCTGGCCCGGCTGCCGGGATTGGCGGGGTTGATCTGAAGCGGCGTCCAAACGTCGGTGGGACTGGGTTCGCCCAATGGGAAATGAAAGTCGCGCGGCATGACGCCAATAATCGTGGTCTTCTCGCCGTTCAGAAGGATGTCTCGTCCAATAATCTTTGAATCGCCGCCATACGCGCGCTGCCAGAGGCCATAAGAAATGTCTGCGACACGGTTGGCACCGTGCTCATCATCGGCGGGCGAGATCAAGCGTCCCCGGGCAGGAGCGACTCCAAGCGAGCGCAGCAGGCCGCCCGAGACAAAGGAAGCCGTGGCATATAAGGGATTGCTTGTGCCGGATAAGTTCACACCACTCATCACCCACGCATCGACTGACTGGAACAGTTTGGCGTCTCGGCGGATGTCGAGGAATTCCGGAGCTGAGACCCAGAACCTGCGCAAGCCCCCTCCTGGAAATTTGGGGAACTCCGTGTAGATGCGCATGAGCCGGTGGGGATGCGCGTAGGGTAAGGGTCGCAGCAGAACCGTATTGACCACGCTGAAAATTCCTGTGGCTGCGCCAATGCCCAGCGCCAGACAAACCACCGCTGCGGCCGTGAAGCCGGGTCGCTTTGCCAACATGCGCAGACCGAATTTGAGATCCTGGATCAATGTGCTCACGCCAGACTCCATTCACATTGTGAATTGTGAATCTTGAATAAATAAAAGCCAGTCCACTCGGTCGGCTCCATCATTCAGCATTCAGAATTCATGAGTTCGTTATTCGTATCTCAGTGCCGTCATGGGTTCAAATCTGGTCGCCCCGGCGATCTGTAGTTCCTGAAACGGCTATCTATCTGGTTCGGGCTCCGCCAGGCACTGGCGTGGAACAACAATTTGTAGAGTCGCCGGTGGCAGCAGAAATCATGGTGGAAAACCTCACACGTTGCTGACCTTACACGGCTCTCCGGAGTTGGTCAGAAGATACCAATCCCCGGTCCTCGTCGATGCCACCGTAGTGGCCGCGGCCGAACGGCTGAAGTTGCGAGCTCTGGTCAAATCTGATCGACCGATTTCCGCTGTGTGCAGCTCGGGCGCGTCCATTCCTCCGACCTCCTTCCTTCCCTGATAAACGAGCAATTGGCTCTCGCAAGCGTAAAGTTCGTTCTTCACGACCTCAGCCGTGTCATTATCCGCGACGGCAGCTTTCATCTGTAAGGCATTTCGGATGCCGCCCTCTGCATGCTATGTAGTTCATTGATTTTAAATTACTTAATGAGTTCCTGTGACGGGATTAAACTCGGCGAGATGTCCGATTTCGCAAAATTATGTCCGAATTCGGACGGTTGGCTGCATCGCAGGTCGCGACACACATGAATCACGCACTTCCATAACGGGCAGGGCGTCAGATTTCATACATGCCCTTCCACGTATGCCAGCGCAGCTTCACCAGGTCCAACAGCATGCGGCTGGAATCGCGAAGAAATCTTACCTTGGTGGCAGGGTCGTTGTTCCAACGCACTGGAATTTCCAGGATTCGCCCGCCTGAGCGTCGAATCAGGAATAAAAGTTCAGGATCAAACCCGAATCCAAAAACTGTCTGGCATTCAAAGGCGCGTCGCGTCGTTTCGCGCCGGAATAGCTTGAATCCGCATTGGGTGTCGTGAATGGCGAGCCCGGTCAGCAGTCGAACGACCCAGTTAAAAAGAATCCCGCCCCACTCGCGGAACTTTGGTTGATGAATGCCGATGAGTTCTCGTTTCAAGGCGCGCGACCCGATGGCGGCGTCGGCCTCCGTCGATTCCATTGCTGCCAGCAGACGGTCAGCTTCTTCAATGGGTGTCGAGAGATCAGCGTCTGTGAAAAGAATGTAGGGAGCCCGCGCTTCCAGTGCTCCGCGCCGCACGCTGTAACCTTTTCCTTGGTTCGGGTCATTACGCAGGATTCGAAGCTCAGGCCAGACGGCTGCAAAGGTCTCGAGCAACGCGGGCGTGCTGTCGGTCGAGCCGTCATCCACCACAATCAGTTCAGTGGCGAATGGTTTTCGAGAGAGATACTCCCGGATTCTCTCAAGGGACTTTCCAATCCGCTGGGCTTCGTTATAGGCGGGAATGATGATGCTTAAGTAAGGCTGGTCCATCGCGATGGAGGATTACAGGATGAGGTGGGGACTGCGCTTCCAGGGTCAATGCCCTCCCGCGGCTCATCAAAAGTTATTCGGACGCACCCCAACTCCCCAATTTAGGGTCCTTAATCGCTTCTGGGCAATTGGGATCGAAATATTGAACGCAGCCAGGCTTCTCCTGTACCGAAAACAGGAGGCGATTCGATGTAACAGGCTGGGGCTGTTCCGCCGCCAGGTCTAGCTTTGGCCTAACTCTGCGAGGGTTTGGCGCACTTTGCCCGCATCTTTGAATTTGGGATTAAGCGCAAGGACGCGCTGGAGTTCCTCCTTTGCCTTGGTGCGATTTCCCAGCTTGGCGTAAGTGAGCCCAAGATGATAGTGAATGGTGGCATCTTGAGGATCCTTTTGCGCGGCTTCTTCGAGCAGGCCCAAGGCAAGCTGATAAAGTCCCTTCTGGTAATAAGCGCAGCCAAGCGTATCCGCCGTAGCGGGAGATTCCGGCAGGGCACGGCGCGCCGATTGAGCCATGGAAAGCGCCACATCCAGGTTCTGGTGGTGTTCAATCATTAGATAAGCCAGATTATTCTGAGCGGGAGCGAAATCGGGCTGTATCTGGAGCACCTTCTGGTAGAGCCCCTGAGCCTTTTCCCAATCGCCTATCTGGTCATCGAGCTGAGCCAAACTGAAATAGGGACGAATGTCTCGTGGGTTTGCCTGGATAGCCTGTTGGTAAGTCGCCACCGCCTTGCTGTTGTCGCCCTGCGCAGATTGAATCTGACCAAGAAGCAGATACGCCTCCATGTTGTTTTTACTCAAGCGCAAAGCCTGGGACGCCGCTGCTTCCGCTTGAGAGAGATCGTGGTTTACCACATAAACTTTTGCCAGAAGCAGGTAATAAGCGCCACTGGTCGGAACCTTTGCGATCTGGGAGTTGACAAGCTGGATGGCCTGCCCGGGCTTTTTCTTAGCCAGTTCGATATTGACCAGCCCCTGGAGCGCGGCCGGATTATCGGGGTTTTTCTCAAGAGCCTGCCCATAGAGTTTCTGGGCCTCGCTGAATTTTTTTTGCGAGAAGCGCAGATCGGCGAGGGCCGTATATCCCAGCGGGCTCTCGGGGGCCGCCTTAATCGCTTTGTTCAAATCCGTCTCAGCGGCCGCCACATCCTTATGCATCAAGTCAGCCTTGGCGTGAAGGACGTAGCCCTCCGGTGAACCGGGCAGGGCGCGCATTAATTGCTCAGAGGTTTGGTCCAGTAACTCAGTGTCATTCTTACGAATGGCAACTCCGGCCAGAGCTTTTTGCGCCTCCACCATCGCTGGGCGCAGGCGAGCAGCTTCACGCCATTCGCTTTCTGCGCGATCTAATTGCCCCGTCATATTGAAAGCGACACCCAGGTAGTAGTGAGCCGAAGGATTATCCGGCTCCGCCTTTAAAACTGTTTGCAAAATATTGATCGCGTCCTCGGGCTTGTTCTGACCTTCATCGATTTCAGCCTGGAGGATTTGAGCGCCAGCATCCTTGGAGTTCTTTTTGAGAAGTTCGCCGACGATTTTCGCCGCCTGATCATCCTCGTGGTTGAGTATCAGCAACTGAGCGTAACTCTTTTCAACCACAGGGTCCTCAGAGTGTTCCTTGTGAAGAGAGGCAAATTCCGCCAGGGCTTTATCCATTTGCCCGGTTGCAAAGTAAAACTGACCCAGCATACGATAAGCCTCGGGATTATTGGGCATGGCTTTCTTGGCCGCTTCTAGGACCTGCTCGGCTTCAGGTTTTTTCCCTTCCAAAAGATACAGGCGCGCCAGCGCCGCGCGCGGCATGGGATCCTGAGGAGCCAATTCAATGGCGTGCTGGAATTGTTGCTGCGCATCCGACCAGCGTTTCTGTTGAAGATAAAAATTTCCCAGCGCCATCACCGCCGAAACGGACTTGGGGTCTAACTCAACCGCCTTCTTGAAACTCTCTTCCGCGTCGTTCACCTTTTTCGCGTCCAACTGGAGCATGCCCATATTCAAGTAGCTTTGCGGGCGCGAAGGCTCCATCTGGATGGCGTTCTGCATTTCCTCAAGTGAGGCGTTGATGTTGGAAAGGCCCGCGTCAGAATTCGCCATGAGCACCATGGCGTCGATGTTCTTGGGGTCTTTGGCCAGTACAATTTTGGCCTGCTCTTGCGCGCGTTTGAATTGGCGGCTGGCCAGAAAGAGATTTCCAAGATCAATCTGAGCCTTAAGGTCATCGGGCCGGAGCGCAACAGCCCGGGTCAGCTCCTCGTAGACTCCGTGCCAGTAGCCCAGTTTCATGTAACAGCGGGCAAGCTGGTAATGAGCTTCCTCATATTTGGGGTCAATGCGGACGGCGTTGGTGAACTGGATGGCTGCGTCACGGTATTCTCCTTTGGCAAAGAATCTCGATCCGCTGTCAAAGAAACGATGTTTTCGCACATTGGGGTCTCGAGTGCACCCAGCCACGAGTGCGACGAGCATCAAAAGAGCCACCCAGGTGTTCATACGACGCAACTTGTTCATCATCTTTACCTCCTGGCCGAAACGCCAGCTTTGTTTGCACCCTTGAAGATTTCTCGACAAACGCTCATTCAGGAATATAGCCGCCTAGCAGCGGCAGAACCCTTTTAGTAAACGCCAGAGCTCTCTTCTTTCCATCCTGGACAGATTCCTGGGCTGCGAGTGGAGTGATCACTCGCACCAGCGCGCCATCTGACCGATTCATGCGCAGCGAATCTTCCACCAGGTAAAGCCTGGCCCAGTACTCGCTCGCCACGGTGCGCCCATGTGATTGAAACCAATAGATCACAACTTCTCGGTTCAGCCCTAATTGCAGAACGTAGTAGTTCGCATTCAGGATCTTTCCTTTGCCCCAAGGCACGTGGATGACGCTGGATTGAATGGGAGTCCAACCCGATCCCGGCAAACAATGCTTTGGCGAATGGATCGTATTGCCAGTCCTCTGGCTGGGAAAGTAAGCGATGAAAAGATCGATGTCCGCCTGGTCAGGACCATGATAAAGCCTTTCCAGGAATTCGCCTGGGCCAAGAATCGACAGGTCCTCAGAAGGGATGGTCAGCGTCGTTCCAGTCCATGGGCCAATTGCGGTTGGAAACAGCGCCAAACCTTTCCGTGGAGGAAGAACTTCTGCGCGCGTATGGGCGTGCAGAAAGAGCGCGGCCAGAAAGAGAAGAGCCACCGGAAACAATCCTTTCAGCCATCCAGGTCTTGATGAAGTCACGATTTGGCCCTCCTCAGAGCTCGGAACAAAGAGCGCAGAACCGTATGAACAATAAACAGGGTAATTAATGACAGCACAAAGATGACCCAACCCGAAAACTCATGAAAGAAACCCTGCGCCTTGGCAGGGTCCCAATAAAGCCCCGTCAATCCTGTTCCCATAATTCGCAAACCGTTTGCCAAAACGGCAATCGGAACCGCAGCAATGGCTAGCAACACGCGGATAACGTTATCGGTTTCAAGCAGATATCCATAGACAATGGCCAGCGTACCAAGGGAAATCAGCGAGCGAATTCCGCTGCACGCCTCCACGACTTCCAATGACATGTTTGATAATTGGATGACGTTGCCATTCTGTAAAACTGGCACTCCGAGCGCCTGAAGGAACCACGTGGCAAGATCGGAGGCAAGAAACTGAAGGGGTAATGTGACCATATTCATGATCAGGGTCGGCGGTGGAATCATTAAGAAAAGAAAGAGCCACGGGAACAGCACCGCCTTGAAAAATCTCCAGCCCTGGAAGTAAATGACCAGGCCGGCTGCGACAAAAAGCAGCGAAGATCGCGACAAAAACAGTTCCGCCCCCAAAACGCCGCAGATCAATATTCCTAAACCGCCGGCGATAACCAGAAGCCCTGACCAAGCGGTGCGAGTCTCAATTTTCGCCAGCCGTCTGCGATCCTTCCAGATTAGAAATGCCGCAAATAAGGGAACAAAGAATCCATGAGAGTAATTAGGGTCGGTCCACCATTGGTCCACAAGGCGGTGGATGATTCCCAAATAAAGATAGGCGAGGAGCAGCGCTAGAGCGACCCCCGGCCATACCCAGGAGGGTACGCCTGACGTCTGAACCTGTGCTTCTTCCGTCAAATCCTGGCTCTGAAATGTATTCATTGCGAAATCTTTTGAGCCTCTGTAGAAAACTGATTTAGAGTATAAGAATCAGAGCCTCCGCACAGACTCTTTTTAACGCGCTCTGAGAAAGTCTTCCGCACTGGTGCAGGGCCATATTCCTTTCAGCGGCAAAGCATTGGCAACATTTTCCCGGCATCTGGAAAAATAGACCTGTGTCCGCAACCAACGTTTTTCTGCAATCTTCCTTCCAGTACAAAGGGGAATGGGAGATATCTTTAACAAAAGAGGATTTTCATGTCTCTCAGAACAGATGACTCCAATGTATAAATAAGCAGATAACCTTCAATCGACACAACGCCAACGCGTTATGAAATGAGTTGTGAGTTATATTCCTCCGACAAGGCTGTGCAAAGATGTCATAATTGTGGATAGTTTACCAAAATTCACTTGCTGTAGTGTGAAAAAAATTACCACTTTGTGGCAATTTATCAGAGCGCTTTGTATCGGATTCGAAATGCTTTATGGCGATCTTTATTGTATCCTGTTAGAAATGAGATGATTAGAAGGTACTGCCTCGGTAAATTCAATGAACTCGCAAAGTGGCCTGAGGCGTGCACTGCAAATCCCATGCGGGTAAGGTGTTTTTCTCACCGAAGTAAAGGCTGGGAGAGTTGAAGGATGTTAGTCAAGGTTCCTCCCCAAAATGACGATGAGTCTGTTGTCGGCTCGCAGGAATCAAAAAATTACCTGGCTCCCTGCTTCAGCCCCCTGATGCGGGATCTGGAATCGGTCATTGCGGATATTGCGAAAACAGACATTCCGGTTCTTCTGATTGGGGAAACGGGAACGGGCAAGGAAGTGACGGCGCGCATGATCCATCAGCTTTCGCGGCGCCGGGAGGGGCCGTTTATCAGATTGCGGTGCTCCAGCCTTAAACCGGAAGACTTTAACCACTTGTTGCCAAAAAGCGATCAAGAGCGCGCAATTTCAAATCTAAGTACTGTTTTCCTGGATGAAATTTCAGACATGAATCCGGCCTGCCAAGCCCGTCTGCTGGAGTCCTTTTCAGGATGCGACGGAGGTCCTGAAAGATTCCAGTGGGGCGCCGGGCTGATCTCGACGACGTGTCAGAGCCTCGAAGAGGCGATGGAGGCAGGTCAATTTCGTCAGGAGTTGTATTATCGCCTCAGCGGCATCTGCCTGCGGCTTCCACCACTACGCCAAAGGAAAGAGGATATTCTTCCCTTAGCGGGGTTTTTCCTGGATAAGTATTCGGCTCTTTTTACTCGCCAGCGTCCCCAGCTTAGCCCATGGGCAATTCGGCTGCTTCAAGAATACACCTGGCCCGGCAATATTCGACAACTGGAAAATACGATGCGAAGAGTCGTGGCCTTAGGAGACGAGAAAATGGCGCTGAGGGATTTGGGAGAATTAACTCGAGAAGCCCCTTCGTACAAGCTCAATCGAGAGTTTCATTCGTTGAAAGAGGCGGCTCGTGAAGCTTCCCGGCACGCTGAGCGGGAGCTGATTCTAAAAGTTCTGTCACGGACACGCTGGAACCGCAAACGTGCAGCGGAGGAACTTCGAATCAGTTACAAGGCGTTGCTCTATAAGCTAAAGCAGATTGGTTTGGAAGAGGAGCCAAGTTCATAAAGGACTGCAAGTGATCTGTTGAAAAAGCGGCAGCAGGCAATTGATGCTGCCATCCGGCAATGGTACAGATGGCAGAGAAGGGTTCCGCTAAAGATACCCAATGTTCTCAACAATGGATGAGGAGATCTGACCATGAAAAATCTGATCCAAACGATGCTTGTTCTGGCGATTGCCGCATGCATCGCTGTGGTCCCGGTCTTGGCTGGGCAGAAGGGCCAACATCCCGAGGCTAACGCTAACTCGGGCGCCTCCACTTCCTCGGCGTCCACCCTTCCGGCGAGCTCCACATATGTGATCAGTCCTGGAGACGTGCTCGATATCAGCGTATGGAAAGAGCCGGAGATTTCCTTCAGAGGATTGCCGGTCAGGCCGGATGGAAAAATCTCACTGCCTCTCATCAACGACGTCAAGGCCTCGGGGCTCACTGCGATGCAACTTTCGGCCTTAATCACCCAAAAGCTCAAGAAGTATATCGAGGACCCGCAAGTCACCGTCGTCGTGGCGGCCGTCAATAGCCAGCATTATTACGTCTTGGGAGAAGTTCTTCACGCGGGCGTTTTTCCACTGCTTCCGGGCATTACCGTCCTTCAGGCGCTTTCCGCTGCAGGCGGATTCTCACAATTTGCGAATACCAAAAAGATTTACGTTCTTCGAAATGTCAACGGACAGCAACACAAGATGCCGTTTAATTACAAGGATGTCGTCGAAGGAAAGAACTTGCAGGAAAACATTGAACTGAAGCCGGGCGATACGATCATTGTTCCTTAAGAGCCCAGACTGAATCTCATCATATGAACCGAAAAATTTCTCTGTTGCTGATTTGGATTCTGACCGTAGCTTTGGCCCCGATTGCCATGCCTCAGGACGCTTCGTCGCAGAGCAACACGTCTGCATCCTCCGGCCCCACACAGAGCGTGAACAACCCCGAGAATGAGCAGAATGCAGGCGCTCAAATGCAGCCGGATACCCATCCCCTAGCAGGCGCTTTTCTGTTTACGCTGGGGTCGGAGATGGAAGGCCGCAGTTATTTTCAGCCGGAATTCTCGGTAAGCGAAGTGGGGCAGACAAATGCCCATTATATTCCCAACGCCAAGCAAAGCCTTTCCACTGCAACCATCCCGATGGCCCGCCTTTCTTTGGTTCACATCAGCCGGAGCAATGAGTTTGCAGCGAGCTATATGGGGGGAGCGTTTATTTACAATAACGACACCTCTTTCGATACTTCCTTCCATGGCTTAGTCCTGAATGACACTTTGGAGCTACGTCGGTGGCGTCTGAGCATTGCGGATATCTTTACGTATTTACCGGAGGCCGCCTTCGGATTTGGAGGAGTAGGTAGCTTTGGCGGGCTGGGTTCAGGCTTTTTTGGCGGCTTCGGCTTCAGCACCGGTTGGGGCCAGATCAATCCGGTATTTACGCCTGGCCAAACGATCCTGACCTCTCAATACAGTGTTTATAGTAATGCTGCGATCGCTCAGGCCTCCTACAGCGCGACACCCCGAACTTCTATCAATGTGGCGGGTTCTTACGGCACACTCCAGGCCGGAAGTCATGGGGCGGGCTTTATCAATGGCAACAATGCAATGGGGTTGATCGGGTTGGATCATCGACTAACCGCCAAGGATACGATTGGCGTGCTTTATTCTTACGGAACCTTTCATTACGTGGGTTTGCCAGAGTCTTTTAGCTCGCAGATTGCGAACTTTGCGTATGGACGCAAAATCACTGGGCGGCTTGCCCTGCAACTTTACGGCGGCCCTGAGCTTATAACCTTCCGTACAGCCTTAGGATCTCAAAATCAAGTTTACGTCAATGCTTCAGGCGGGTTGAGCTATGCCTGGGGGCGTAACTCCCTGGGCCTCTACGCGGCCCGATACGCGAGCGGAGGTTCCGGCGTCATCCCTGGGGCGCAGACAACCAGCGTAACCGGGAGTTGGGGTCGCCGGTTAACGCGAAAATGGAACATAAGGTCTTATGGAGGGTATTCAAGGAATGCTTCATTCAAACAGTTGAATAACTCCGTCGAGACTCATTACGGTTACTGGTTTGGAAATTTATCCTTAAGCCGGAACTTCGGACGGTATGTCAGCTTCTTCGTGGGCTATGAATATCAACGGCAGGCAACCAATTCCGGCCCTTGTACAGCCCGCGTTTGCGCTGGGAATCTCGCCACGCAAATCTTCGGCCTCGGCTTCGTTTTCACGCCCCGACCGTTGGGGCTTTGAAGGCGGGCGTTTGACGGGCCATGGATGATGCGGTGAAAAGCGTGCTGAGTTGTTGTGAAAGAATGATCGTCGTGAAGAACTTCGCAAGTTTTTAAAAGGCAGATTTCACGTCCGAAACGGCGTGGGCTGTAATTTTCAAATAGATCGCCGCGGAAAGAAAGGTTGTTATGCTTGTAGGTCGCCAACTGAATCTTGAAGATTACTGGGGAATTCTCCGTCGCCGCTACTGGCTGATTCTGATTCCCGCTTTGTTAGGTCCAATCGCTGCTTATTTCATCGCCAAGCAGCTTCCGCCGCGCTACACATCCACAAGTCTGATCCTGATTGAGCAACCGAAGGTGCCAGCCAGCATTGTCCCTTCCATTGTGGGAAACGATCTTGTGGCGCGCCTGGCGACGATGGAGGAGCAGATTTTAAGCCGAAGCCGGTTGGAGCCGATTATCCGGAGATACGGCCTCTATAAAGACGATATTAACCACGTCCCGATTGAGTCCCTGGTTGAACGGATGCGCGAGTCGATTGTTGTGAAGCCAGTTTCGTTCTCCAATACGTTTGATACGACCAGCCAGCAAGGCAACCAGGTTCCAGGATTTCAAATCAGTTTCACGGCGGATACGCCCAGCCTTGCGCAGGCGGTCTGTACGGAAATCACCTCCATGTTTGTTGAGGAAAATCTGCGGCTTCGTGAGCGGCGAGCCGAAGGAACCACAGATTTTATTCAGACTCAGCTTCAGCAAGCCAAGCAAAGGCTCGATGAGCAGGATGCAAAACTGGCAGCGTTTAAGCGCCAGTATTTCGGCGCCCTTCCTGATCAGGAACAATCCACGATCCAGATCATCGGGAACCTGACGTCCCAGTTGAACAGTTTGTCGGACGCTCTGGGCCGAGCCCAGCAGGATCGAACTTACACGGAATCGCTTCTCACCCAGCAACTTGCGGCCTGGAAGGCCAGCCAGAACGGAGCGGGCCCCCAGACCTTGCAACAACAACTCGCGGTTCTGGAAAATCATCTGATCGAACTGCGGTCACGCTATACCGATAATTATCCCGACGTCGTCAAGGCGAAAGAGGATATTGCGCGGTTGAAGAAAAGAATCGCTCAGCAAGAAGCGGCGGAGAACTCGGAGAAAACCCAAGAGGTGGCGACTTCCAAACCTCTCAACATCCTGGCAGAACCCGTCGAAATCCGGCAACTTCGGGCGCAACTCCATTCTCTGGAAGAGACCATTCAAACCAATCAGCGAGAGCAGGCGCGTATCCGTCAGGAAATCGCCGCTTATGAAGCCAAGCTGAAAATGACCCCGGCTGTCGAACAACAATATAAGGACATCACGCGCAACTATCAGACGGCCTTGGAATTTTATAACAGCCTTCTTGCCAAAGAAGATCAGTCGCAAATGTCCACCAGCCTGGAGAAGCGGCAGGAGGGAGAACAGTTTAGCGTGCTTGATCCAGCAAATTTACCTCACGAGCCTTCGTTCCCGAACTATTTGAGATTTGCGGGGGGTGGACTTGTCGTGGGCTTGCTGCTGGGTTTTGGCGCCGTCTTGTTGCTTGAAATGCGGGATAAAGCGCTCCGTGATGAACGGGATATCGAGTATTTTCTGGGCGTGCCAACCTTGGGGGTGGTCCCGGCCCTCGATTCCGTCAAAAGGGACCGGCATTTGTTGGATTGGAAAGCCCGCGTGAAAGGCGTGGGGATGAAGCGGCTGGCCGGGTAGCCGAAGGACTTGCAATATGTACAAGAAATTCTTCGGGCTACGCGAAAATCCGTTTAATGTCAATCCGGATCCGCGCTATCTCTTCGTAACGCCACACACGGAGGAGGCTCTTTCATGCCTAACTTACGGGGTGCAGGGCCGGAAGGGATTCATTTTGCTGACCGGAGAGGTAGGAACCGGAAAGACCACCCTCATTAACAAGTTTCTTGAATGGCTGCACCGGGAAGGTCTTCCTACAGCATTTATTTTCAATTCCCGGCTCAACGAGGAGCAATTTTTTGAATTTATGATGACCGACTTTGGCATTCCCTGCGATGCCAAGTCCAAAAGTCAGATTCTGCTGCGGCTCAATCAGTGGCTTCTCGAACGATATCGGGCGGGTGAAACGGCGGTGTTGATTATCGACGAGGCGCAGAATCTTTCGCCAGGAGTGCTGGAAGAGATTCGTCTGCTGACGAACCTTGAAACTTATACAGAAAAACTTCTGCAGATTGTGCTCGCCGGCCAGCCGGAGCTGGATCATAAATTAAGACAACCCGAGCTCCGGCAACTGCGGCAGCGCATTACCTTGCGAAGCAGAACCTATCCGTTAACGCCTGAGGAGACCAGCGGATACATCACCAGCCGCTTGCGCATCGCCGGCAGCGACGGGCAACCGATTTTCACGCCGGAGGCGATCGATCTGATCCATCGGCATTCGCGAGGGATCCCGCGTGTGATTAACGTGCTGTGCGAACATTCGCTGATCAACGCCTTTGCGGACCAGCGAAAGCCGATCACCGCCGACATTGTCCAAACCGTGGCGGAGGATTTTGAATTGCTGGCTGCTGAGGCCCCTCCGCCCCAAAATTCACTTAATTCGATCGCTGAAAATCCGCGCCTAGTCGAGGCCTTAGAGGGCTTAGCAACCCTGATGGATCGGCTGCGTCGCAATGAATAGCAGCGAGCCACATTTAAAGGAACTTTATGAGTCGGATTCACGACGCGCTTAAAAAGGCCGAGCAGGAAAGCCTGGCCAATCTCCATTCGGAGGTTGTGATCCAGCCTACCGCTCCTGATTTCTCTCCTGTGCTCTCCCAACAAGAACAGGCGGAAGCGGAACCCGAGCCTGAGACGAAAGTGGAATTGCCCTTGCGGCCTTTGCAGGGCGGCGGGCCGATGACGCTGGAGAGTTGGATTTCAGAGTGTCCGACAGCGCGCTGGAATCTTGACCGGCAGAGTGTGCTCTTTACCGATCCCCAGGCGCGTCAGTTGGGGATGGAGGAGTTTCGCACGCTTCGCACGCGGCTTCTCCAGATGCGAGAAAAACTCCCGTTGCAGACTATTCTGATCACCAGCGCTTTGCCGGGCGAGGGGAAGACCTTTGTCGCGGCGAACTTGGCACAAGCCTTCGTTCAGCAGCGTGGACGGCGCGTCCTGTTGATGGACTGTGATTTGCGCCTGGCCCGGCTCCATGCCCTGTTGGGAACAGAGATTGCCCCCGGGCTTTCGGATTTTCTGCGTGGCGATGTCGAGGCTTCCAAAATTCTCCAGCGAGGAGTTCCTGAGAATTTGTTCTTCATCCCCGCCGGCCATCCCACGCCGAATCCGGTGGAGTTGATCGGCAATGGCCGGCTCAAAAGCTTGCTCCATCGCCTGGCGCCCCTATTCGATTGGATTATTATTGACTCGCCTCCCAGCGTTCCTTTGTCCGATTCCAGTTTGCTTGCCGACCTCTGTGACGGCGTGCTGCTGGTGGTTCGGTCAGGGAAAACTCCTTTTGATATGGCGCAGAAGGGGAGCCAGCAGTTCCGAGATAAGAGACTACTCGGGGTGGTCCTCAATCAAGTGTCCCCACAATCTGCGTATAGCGCATATTATTACCATGCCGTCGAGGAGCGCCCGCGAGAACCACACTCAAAGGAATGAGCAGCCGTGGTTCGTCTGTTTAACGTTTACTATCCTGTCCGCACTCTGGTCCTGGTTCTTGGAGAATTATTCATCGTTTGCGCCTCATTTATTCTGGCGGCGATGATCCGGCTTGGCCAGGATTCGATTCTGGTCCTGGGTTACGAAAACGGCATCTATAAGATTCTCGCCATTGCCGGAGTCGCTCTGGCTTGCTTCTATTGTTTTGACCTCTACGACACCCAGCGGGTCTTTCCGGGCGGCGAATCGTATTTCCGGCTGCTCGTGGTGCTTGGCATCCTGTCATTTTTGCTGGCCGGACTTGGATATTTTTTCCCGGGATTTCTGCTGGGCAATGACGTCTTTCTGGTAGGCTTGACCATCCTGACCCTGGCTCTGATTGGCTGGCGTTGGGTTTATCTCTGGCTCATTTCGCAGCCCTTCTTTCGGGAACGAGTGTACGTGATGGGGTCAGGCGAGCGGGCGCAACGCCTGGTGGAAGCGTTGCGATCCCGCCCGGACCTCGGTCTTGAGGTCGTGGGATGGGCCGGGGCAGTGGGCAACGGGTCGCTGACGCGCGAGCAACTGGGCGCTCAACTCATGGCGCTCCGGGATAAGGGTGCGGTCGATCATGTGATTGTCGCCATGAGCGACGGCCGGGGGAAAATGCCCGTGCGGGAACTCCTGGAGTTGCGGCTTTCCGGCATCAAGGTGGATGACTCGACCGCATTGCTCGAAAAAATTTCGGGAAAGATTGAAGTTCACGAATTGCACCCGAGCTGGCTGATCTTTTCCGATGGCTTTCGGCTGAACTATTCTTTCCTTCTCATTCGCCGCTGTGTTTCAATCCTCATCGCGCTAATCGGACTTATCCTGTGCCTGCCGCTCATTCCCTTCATCGCGCTGGCCGTCAAATTAAGTTCGCCAGGTCCGGTGTTTTACCGCCAGAAGCGGGTGGGTTACCAGGGTCGCGTCTTTAACTGCTACAAATTCCGCACCATGCGGGCGGATGCGGAAGCTGACACTGGCGCAACCTGGGCACTGGACAATGACCCGCGCATTACCCGGGTGGGGCGACTGTTGCGGCATCTGCGGCTGGATGAGATTCCACAAATGTGGAACGTGCTGCGAGGCGACATGGGGTTCATCGGCCCGCGGCCGGAGCGTCCCGAATTTGTGGAGACGCTGAACCAGCAGATTCCTTACTATAACCTGAGGCACATTATTCGTCCCGGCATTACGGGATGGGCGCAAATCCGTTACAAATACGGAAATACGGTCGAGGATGCCCGACAAAAACTTCAATACGATCTTTTTTACATCAAGAACATGTCGATTGGGCTCGATTTCTGGATCCTGCTGCAAACGATCAAGGTGATCTTGCTCGGGCGAGGAGCGAGATGAAGTGGATCTTCTGGTTTTCGTTTTTCCTCGCCGTGTATGCATACCTGGGTTATCCCTTTTTGATGTACCTTCGAAGCCGGTTACGTCCGCGGCCGGTGCGTTCGGCTCCCATCCTTCCCAGCGTTTCGATTGTCATGGCGGTTCGCAATGAAGCGCTGACGCTGCCGGATAAGTTGAAGAATCTGGCGTCGCTTGATTATCCCCGCGATCGATTTGAAGTGATTGTCGTCTCAGACGGCTCGTCGGATTCAACAAATGAGATTCTGCAGAGTGCAGCCTGTGCGTCAATGCGGCTTCTGCTTTTAGAACGGCACGAAGGAAAAGCGTCTGCCTTGAATCGCGGCATGGAAGCTGCACGCGGTGAGATTGTGGTGTTTACAGATGCAAGACAACTGATTGAGCGGGACGCGCTGAAGAATCTGGTTGCGAATTTTGCTGATCCCGAAGTGGGCTGTGTGAGCGGGGAACTGATGCTGGGCGAGCCCGGGGAAGACGAAAAAAGCCAGGGGGTGGGGCTTTACTGGCGCATTGAGAAACTGATCCGGCAATGGGAGAGCAACTCCGGAGCGATGGTCGGTGCGACCGGGGCTTTCTACGGGGCGCGCAAGGAACTGCTTTCGTCGCTGCCCACGGGAACTTTACTGGATGATGTTTATCAGCCGCTCCAGATTGCGAGGCGCGGAAAACGGGTGATCTTTGAATCCCGCGCCAGAGCCTGGGACCGCATTGCTCCTTCGCAGCGGGAATTCCGCCGCAAAGTGCGCACCCTGACCGGAAATTACCAGTTGCTGCAGCTTGCTCCGTGGCTACTGACTCGTTCGAACCCTATCCGGTTTGAGTTTGTGTGCCACAAGCTGCTGCGCCTGATGGTTCCTTTTGCCTTGATCGCGATGATGGCCAGTTCGCTGGCGCTCTCGGGGCCAATTTATGATCTGGCCGTAGGGGCCCAGCTGGTTTTTTACGGATTAGCCATGCTCGCCTTACTGCGGCCGAGGTTTGGCTTTTTGACCCGGGTGGCGGATGTGGCGCTGGCCTTTTTGCTTTTGAATACGGCTGCGGCGCTCGCATTTGTTTATTTTGTAACGGGAAAAAAGCAAGTATGGGTTCGATGACTGCAATCCCAGCCGATCGGTATTTGAGAGATTTATGGAAACTGTCGCAACCCTAAGCCAAAAAACAACTGACCAGCAAAAGCAGCCGTTGGCTGGCGCCTATTTCTGGCTGCTGGCTTTCTTCCTGGTTTATTGCGCCCGGCCGGAGGATTACATTCCGGGCCTCGGTCATCTGCATCTGGCGCGGATCGTGGGCTTTTTTGCGCTGGTGGCCTTTGTGATGAGTGTGGGTCGTCTGAAGCAGAGCTTTCCGAAAGAGACCTTTTTCCTGATCCTGCTGTTGTTGCAGTTTTTTCTGGCTTCTGTCTTCTCTCCCGTCTGGAAGGGGCGTTCTCTGGGAGTTACCCTGGAGTTTTCCAAGGTCGTCTTGATTGTGGTTGTCATGTTTCTGGCTGTGACCTCCCTGGTCAGACTGCGAAAGCTGATTTTTGTCCAGGCGGCTTCCGTGGCAGCCGTCGCGCTGGTTTCCGTGATCCGGGGGCGCGCCCATGGAGGCCGGCTGATGGGCGTGCTGAACGGAATCTACGCCAATCCCAACGACCTAGCTCTGGCCATCGTGCTTACGCTTCCGTTCTGCCTTGTCTTTCTGCTGCGCTCTCACAGCGCTTTCCGTAAAGCCCTTTGGATGCTTGCCTCACTCGTCATGGTCTATGCCCTTTTCCTGACCGGGTCGCGCGCCGGTTTTCTGGCCTTTTTGGTAGCAGCTGTGGTTTGTTTGTGGGGCTTCGGAATTCAGGGCCGTCGCCCACATCTGGTGTTGATTGCTTTTTTTTGCGGCCTGTTGATCTTTGTGTTCGCCGGGAAAGAAGTGGTAGCGAGGCTTTCAGACACCTCAGACGCTAACGGCAACTACCAGGGCGCGTATTCGTCCGCGGAACATCGAAGGCAGTTGCTGATGGAAAGCTTGCGGGTAACAGTGGATTATCCGATTTTCGGCGTGGGCCTTGATAATTTTCAGGTGATTTCCGGCGCCTGGCAGCCCACCCACAACATCTACACGGCGCTCAGTGCCGAAGCGGGCCTTCCCGCCTTGATCTTGTTTTTGCTGATTTATCGCTGCGCTTTGCTCAACTTGCGGCACGTGAAGCAAAAAACAAAAGGTTCCTCAGAGCTCGGCATGTTGGCAACTGCCCTGCTGGCCAGCCTCTTGGCGTTCGGGCTGGCAGCCTTCTTCTTTCCGGATGCCTATCAGTTTTTCGTATACTTTCTTTTTGCTTATACGACCTCCGCATGCGGGATTGCGAAGGCGATGGAAGCTTCCGGGAGCACCCTGGAGCCTGAGAATGGCTCGGCGCGTCCTTTCAGTCCTAAAATCCAGCCCTTAGATGCGGACTACCTGGAGCGGCTCTCTCGCCAATTTTCAAGGTGAGCGACGCCCCTAAGGCCGCGCCCTAATCGAAACGATCGTCGCATTTCAGGTTGCGCCGGAGAACCGAAAGATGACTGAGAGCAGGCTTAGAACTTCGGTGGCCATGTGCACGTACAACGGCGAGGCCTTTGTGCGGGAGCAGTTGGAAAGCATCCTGCGGCAGACCCAGCTTCCCGACGAAATCGTAATTTCCGATGACTGCTCTCAGGATCGGACGCTTGAAATTGTGCGGGAAACGCTTGCGGGCTGTCCTTTCTCGGTTCGAATTCTGCAAAACCCCGAAAACCTCGGTTTCATCAAGAATTACGAGAAAGCCATCCGCGAGGCCTCGGGCGATCTCATCTTCATGTGTGATTTCGATGACGTGTGGTTCCCTGAGCGGATCTCACGGATGGCGGATGCCTTTCTGGAGAGCCCGAAAGTCTGGATGGTCTACAGTAATGCAGAGTTGACCGATATCGAACTGCGGCCCCATGGCGAGACCGTATTTGAAAGGAGGAAAGATCGGCCGCTGACGGCATTCCCCACGGCTCACCAGCTGGGCCGCGGACTGGGAATCAACGGTCCGATGATCGCCTTTCGTTCCGCGTTGAAACCCTATATTCTTCCCCTTTCCAATCAGTGGTCTCAGGATCACTGGATCACGTTTATTGCTTTCGCGGTGGGAGAGGTCCGGTGGGTTGAGCAGCCTCTGTTCTATTATCGGAGACATGGGCAGAATCTGGGTTCCGATCCGGATTTGGATGGCGGTTTCTGGTATCGTTTGCGCGTGGCCGCCCGAAAATCAGAGCACAAGCAATATGCCCATCGCGTGCGCCGCTTCAACGATTTATCCCAGCGGCTGCATGAAATCCGGGATCGCGGCCTTCCGGTCAGCTCCCAAGACCGGTTTAATGAATTGCTCGCGGAGTGCGAGGATTGCCTTCGCTTCGCGCGGCTGAGAGAAAATCTCAAAAAGCGGTCACGACCGCTGCGCGTGTTCACCGGCCTGCGATCACTCGTTCGCGGCGATTACCGCCATCATGCACATGGAGCAAAGAGCTTTGTTCAGGATTTGCTGATTCCATAGGTCCGGTGCCTTCACCGAGAGGGGCATCTCGGGGCCGGAATCGTAGAAACGTTTCGCCAAATTCTCGTGAAGAATCCGGCAGAAGGGATCAGGTATGGCAAATGAAAAGTTTTGTGTTTCGGTTGCGATGTGCACTCACAATGCCGAAAGGCTGGTTGAGCCGCAGCTGGAGAGTATTCTGACTCAGACGCGTCCGCCGGATGAGATCGTAATCTGCGATGATGTTTCGACCGATCGAACTGTCGAGATTATTCGCCGCATCGGGCGGAATAATCCAGTTCTTCGGCTGGTGCAAAACCCTGAGAAACTGGGCGTGAGGAGAAATTTCGAAAATGCCGTGAGGCAGACAACCGGCGACATCATCTTCCTGAGCAATGATGACGATGTCTGGTTCAAGGAAAAGATTGCTGTCATGACAGCTGTCTATGCTGAAAATCCGGAAGTCATCATGGTCACGAGCGACGCCGAACTCATGGATGGCGACTCGCGGCCAACGGGCGTCACCCTGAATGGCCGGCGACGGGAGAGTTGGGTGCATGCCGGAATAAGCGCCGATCATTTTCTGAGAGGTATCTGGGTTAATGGTTGTGTTATATCGTTCCGATCGGTTTTAAAGCCGCTGATCCTGCCGTTCGCAGAGACTTGGGTATTCGATCGCTGGATTGCGGCGCTGGCCTATGCTTTGGGCGAGGTCAGGATGCTGAATCGGCCGCTGATGTACTACCGACGGCACAATGGGAATTATCGTGCGGACCCGGACCTGGATTCCGGATTGTGGGGTCAGATACGAATGAGCTGGAAGTGGTCAAGTCTTCCCGGCTATCAGCTGCGATGCCGCCGCTGGAAAGAGATGTATGAGCGCCTGGCGAATTTTGAGAGCCGGGGGTTTGCTTCGGCAGGCTCGCAACGGTTTCGCAATCTGCAGGATCTTTGCAAGCGATTCTTTGAATTTGAGATGGCAAGGGCGGGGCTGAAAGCAAGACACCCGGCATTGCGCATTTTTGGCGCGATGCGTCCCCTTTTGCGGGGCGATTATCGCCAGTACGCTTACGGGGTAAAGAGCTTTATTCAGGATGTCATCATTCCATGAGTGATAACCTTGGTGAGAATTTTTGATGTGCGGGATTGCCGGAATCATAAATTCTGATGCAAGTGCTGCCATTGATCCGCAGTCGATCCATGGCATGTGCCAGGCCATGGTGCATCGAGGGCCGGATGATGAGGGACTTTACGTGAAAGGGCCAGTCGGCCTTGGAATGCGGAGACTGAGCATTATTGACGTGGCTGGCGGCCGCCAGCCGATTCACAACGAGGATGAGACGGTCTGGGTTGTCTTCAACGGAGAGATTTACAACTTCGCCGAACTGCGTTCGGAGCTTGAAAGCAAAGGTCATCGTTTTTATACCCACACCGATACCGAAGTGATTGTACATCTCTATGAGGAACACGGCCCCGATTGCGTCCATCAATTGCGAGGCATGTTTGCCTTTGCGGTTTTCGATGAAAAGAGCCGGCGCTTGTTGCTGGCACGCGATCGTCTGGGCATCAAGCCGCTGCATTACGCCTGCACGGAAGGACGGCTTTTATTTGGGTCCGAGATCAAAGTAATCCTGGCCGCAGCCCCGGAGCTGAAAGAGATCCAGCGGGAAAGCCTGCTGAAATATTTTCATTTTGGCTACATTCCTGATCCAGATACGGCTTTTCAGAAAATCTGGAAATTACCGCCGGGTCACTTACTCGAGTGGATAAACGGTAAGATACAGATTCGACCGTACTGGGATTTGCCTTTTTATGGTGTTCACCAGCCGAATTCGGAAGAGGAATGCCTGGAGGAACTGGAAAGCCGCCTGGCGGAAGCTGTGCGCATTCGGCTGATTTCCGAGGTGCCGCTCGGAGCCCTTCTGAGTGGCGGGGTGGATTCTTCCATCGTGGTCGCGCTGATGGCGCGCGCCAGTTCTTCAGCCGTCAAGACTTTCTCCATCGGCTTTTCCAAGCAGGATTTCAACGAGGCTCCCTACGCCCGAATGGTTGCTCAGCGTTTTGGGACGGAGCACCACGAGTTGATGGTGGAGCCCCATTTGAGTGAGGCGCTCGATGCGCTGACACGCTCCCTGGAGGAACCGTTCGGTGACTCCTCCATGATCCCGACCTATTACATCTGTCGTCTTGCGCGCCAGCATGTGACCGTCGCGCTTTCGGGAGATGGCGGGGATGAGCTCTTTGCGGGCTACGAGCGTTACGGATTCATTCTCCGCAAAACCTTGGGTGATTATATTCCGTCGTTTTTGGGACGCTGGTACCGGCAGCGGATTTTTCGCCTTTTACCTTCTGGGATTTATGGCCGCAATTTTATCTATAACCGGTCGATGCCCGTGCGTGAGCGTTATCTGGACTACATCTCCTGGCTGCCAGTTCATTCGCGGGAAAATTCCGTCTTTTCGCGCGAGTTTCTGGATTGGGCTGCCAAGGTTCCCTCTCCTCTGGCCCAGTTCCAGGATTATTTTGAACACGCACCCGCAAAAGACCCTTTGAGCCGTATCCTTTACCTGGATACCAAGGCCTATCTCCCGGGTGACATCCTGACGAAAGTGGACCGCATGAGTATGGCCTGGTCGCTTGAAGCGCGTGTGCCCTTGCTGGATCATCCCTTCGTGGAGTTTGTCAGCCGCTTGCCGGCACAATGGAAGTTTCGAAACGGCGACCAGAAGTATATTCTGAAACGATTGGCCGAGCGCCTTGGTGTACCGCGGGGCGTGATCTATCGTCCTAAGCAGGGCTTCGCGCTGCCCCTGGTGCATTGGATGAGGAAAGAGTTTCGGGAGGATTTGGTCAGGCTGCTGCTCGAGCCTCGAACTCTTCAACGCGGCTATTTTAACCCGAGTGCCATCCGGGAAACACTGGATGAGCATTTCACCGGACGGCGCGACCGCTCAAGCCGGATCTGGCGTTTGCTGGTGTTGGAGCTCTGGCATCGGAATTTCCTCGAGTCGGATTCTTCGAGCCAACCTGAACCGCCGACTTATGCACTCAGCAGTTCGCAGCCGGCGCAGAATCCAGCCCTGCTGACCCTGACGGACTGAAGTTCACTACGGGATCACCGCTTGGCTTTTCCGTGGTTCCGAAACGCTTTTCAGAAGCCTGATTCATCTAGCTATGGCAGAGACTGCACTCGATCGAACAGAAACAGCTCGGGGGCGAGGGGAAAAAGTCACCTTTTCCTTCGGAAAGAACTGGCAACGGTTCGTTGAGCGGGCTCTGAACCCTGAGCGTGAGCGAATAGCGATCAAGTCGTTAACCGAATTTCTGGAGCTTTCGGATCTGCAAGGACGCAGTTTTCTGGATGTCGGCTGCGGAAGCGGGCTTTTCTCTCTGGGGGCTTTCCGCCTGGGAGCTAAAAGGATTGTCAGTTTGGATGTCGACCCGTTCTCGGTTCGCTCCTGTGAAGAGTTGAGAAGACGAGCCGGCAATCCGGAGCATTGGCAAGTATTGCAGGGATCGATCCTGGACGATTCATGGATTGCGGGACTCGAAAAGGCCGACATTGTTTATGCCTGGGGATCATTGCATCACACAGGAAACATGTGGAAGGCCATTCGCAACGCCTCCAGCCGGGTGGAAGTCAATGGTCTTTTCTACCTTTCGATTTACAATAAAGTTTACGGGCGCAAAGGCTCAGAATTCTGGCTCAAGGTGAAGAAGCTTTACAACCGCTCGTCACGTCCCGGCAAGTTTCTGCTCGAAGTCACTCACTTTGTGCGCAACGGGCTTTTGCGGAAACTCGCATCCTTCGAAAATCCCATCTCGCTGTTCACCGAATACTCCCAAGGCCGCGGGATGAGTTACTGGACCGATGTCCGCGACTGGCTGGGCGGTTATCCTTACGAGTTTGCTTCCGCCGATGAGATTTTTCGCTTTTGCACTCGTGATCTCGGTATGGAGATGGTCAATCTCCGTGTGACGAATACACTGGGTACGAATGAATTCCTCTTTCGCAGAAAGAGCTAAATGGAGAACGAGTATCATCCGCAATGCCCCGCGGTCTTTCTGATGACCAACACCTTTGAAACCGGGGGCAGTGAGCGTCAATTTGCAATTCTGGCCGGGGCTCTTGACCGGCGGGCCTTCCGGGTGGAAATCGGATGTCTGGGGCGAATCGGCGCGTTTCAGGATGGTCTTGAGAACATTGAGGAGTTCCGCGTGGGGGGCAGCTTGTATGGCCTTCAGGCCTGGCGTTCGCGCAGGGAATTGGCAAACCATTTACGGGCTCGTGAGATTGCAATTGCCCAGGCTTTTGATTTTTATACTAACCTGATGCTGATACCCGCAGCGCGCTGGGCGGGCGTTCCTGTGGTGATTGGAAGTCATCGGCAACTCGGCGACCTGCTGACACCGATGCGTTTTAAAGCCCAGAACGTTGCCTTTCGATTCTGCGATCGTGTGGTTGCGAATTCGCGGGCGGCTGCGGATTTTCTTCTGCAACACGGTTTGCCGAAACGTAAGATCGCCATCATCCCGAACGGGCTTCCTGCTGAGGCCTTTGCGGAGACTGCGCCCGCTTTACCTCGAATCCCGGGCGTGCTGCGCGTGGGGATGATCGCCCGCATGAATAACCCCGTCAAGAACTATCCCGGATTTCTCCATGCGGCGGCGCGACTGGCGCCGAAGTTTCCCAATCTCGAGTTTGTACTGGTGGGCGACGGGCCACTTCGACCGGAACTCGAGAAAATGGCGAAAGGTCTGGGTTTGGAACGCCAGGCCCGCTTTCTGGGCGACCGACGGGATATTGCGGCTGTACTCGCCTCGCTGGATATCTCCGTCATGCCGTCTTTTTCAGAGAGCCTCTCAAATTCCATTCTGGAATCGATGGCTGCCGGGCTCCCTGTTGTGGCAACGCGGGTGGGAGGAAATTGCGATCTGGTGCGCGAAGGGGAGACAGGCTTTCTGATTCCGCCCAATGACGAAATCTGCCTGGCCGATGCCTTGGAGCGGCTTCTCACCGATCCTGATCTGCGGAAGCAATGGGGCCGCCGGGCGCGCGAGATTGCTCGGACCCACTTCTCATTGGACTCAGTTCGGCACCAGTATGAACAACTTTATCGGGAGTTGCTGGCCGAGAAGGGATGGCAGGAGCGGCGCAAGGCGCGGCCTGCCGTACCTGTACCACCATGAGAGTTCTGCTACTGGGAGCTTATCCGCCTCCTCATGGAGGGGTTCAAAGCCACATCCTGACGCTATGCCGTTATTTGAAGGAGCAAGGAGTTCCTTATAGGGTCATTAATCTTACCCGGCATCGCCGGCCCGACTCCGAGGAGGTCTATTATCCGCGCTCTGCTGCCCAGGTGGTTCGGCTCCTTTTTCGACTACCGTATGACGTTGCTCATCTTCATGTCGGGGGAGATTTGAGTCACCGGTTGCTGGCGCTCGGGCTGGTATGCTGCTCGGTGCCGGGTAAAGCCACGGTATTTACCTTTCATTCCGGAGGCTATCCTTCCTCTCCCCAGGGCCGCCGGGCGCACCCTCGAACATTTCGAGGTTTTGTGCTTCGGCGATTTGACCGGCTGATCGGCGTTAACCAGGAAATTATCGATTTCTATCGACGCTGCGGGGTTCCGAAGCAACGGTTGCGTTTGATTCTTCCCTATGCGCCAGTGCGGATTCCACCGGACACGGTGCTGCCGCCTGAGATGGAAACGTTTTTCCGCTCGCACGATCCGGTCCTTCTCAGCGTCAGCGGGCTTGAGCCGGAATATGACCTGCCGCAACAGTTCCGCGCGCTGGGCCTGGTGAGAGAAACCTTTCCACAGGCTGGCCTGGCTATTGTTGGTTCGGGAAGCCTGGAGCATCAACTACGCCGCATGATTTCCGAGCAGCCAGGAGGTGAGCATATTCTGCTCTGCGGCGATGTTCCACACGACGCCACGCTCCTGGCGATCCAGCGGGCTTCCCTGCTGCTTCGCACGACATTGTATGACGGCGATGCGATCAGCATTCGAGAGGCTTTGCAACTGGGCACGCCGGTCATTGCAACCGATAACGGCATGCGTCCGGAGGGAGTCATTCTGATTCCGGCCTCAAACCTGAATGCGCTCCATGCAGAGATTGAAGCATGCCTGCATAAGAAACGGGGCCGCAATCCGCATCCGCCGATTTCTTCGGGCGAAGAGAATATGGCCGCAGTTCTTGCGCTCTATCGGGAACTTTGGCGAAGGTGAGCCGCTGGGGTGAGGATGGTCCCTCACACGGTCGGCGCCCGGCCTGCTCCTTTCAGCAAAAGATCGGGTTTGTCCGTTGCGCGTGGGGAAGCGGCCAAAGATTTTTTATCTGCAATCCTTATAGAAAGGGGTTTTACATTTGCATGAGTCAACACCTGATTCCGCCTCACGGCGGGGAGTTAGTCAATCTTTTAGTCAGTCCGGAGCATGCTGACGAGCTTAAGGCTCAATCGCGGGATTGGCCTTCCTGGGATCTCACCGCCCGTCAGCTTTGTGATTTGGAGCTGTTGTTGAGCGGGGGTTTCTCCCCGCTGCGTGGATTCATGACGCGTGAGGATTATGAGAGCACATGTCACCAGATGCGGCTGAAGAATGGGCTTGTCTGGCCGATGCCCATCACGCTGGATGTGACGGAGGAATTTGCCAGGAAGCTTCATCCAGGGAGTCTTGTCGCCTTGCGAGATCCCGAAGGGGTGATGCTGGCTGCCCTCCATGTGGAGGATGTTTGGAAGCCGGACCGTGAGGCGGAAGCTCAGGCGGTGTTCAGAACCACCAACACGGATCATCCCGGAGTGGCTTACCTGCTGCGCCAGGCAAACCCCTGGTATGTCGGGGGAAGGCTGGAGGGCATCCGCCTTCCTGTGCATTACGATTTCCGATCCTTACGGTTGACTCCCGCCGAACTGCGTGCGGAATTTACCCGGCTGGGGTGGCGAAGGGTTGTAGCCTTCCAAACCCGGAATCCCATGCACCGCGCTCATCAGGAGCTCACGATGCGGGCGGCAAAACAGGTGGAGGCCAATTTGTTGATTCATCCTTCAGTGGGCATGACCAAGCCGGGGGACGTGGAATATTATGTTCGCGTCCGCTGCTATCAGGCTCTTCTTCCCAAGTACCCGAAAGATACCGTCCGGCTGGCGTTGCTGCCTCTGGCCATGCGCATGGGAGGGCCGCGTGAAGCCGTATGGCACGCCCTGATTCGCAAGAATCATGGCTGCACGCATTTCATCGTGGGACGCGATCATGCGGGGCCGGGGAAGGACAGAGAAGGCAAGCCCTTTTACGGCCCCTACGAAGCGCAGGAACTTCTGCGATCTCTTCAGAATGAGATTGGGGTGACGATGGTCCCGTTTCAGATGCTGGTATATCTCGAAGATCAGGACACTTACGTTCCCGAAGATGAAGTCCCGAACGGCGCGAGAGTGCTCAATATCTCGGGCACAGAGCTTCGTCGGCGGCTCGCGGAAGGCCGCGAACTACCCTCGTGGTTCACCTTCCCCGAAGTGGCACGCGAGTTGCAGCGATCCTATTTGCCGCGTCATCGCCAGGGTTTCACGGTGTTCTTCACCGGCCTCTCGGGTTCGGGAAAGTCCACCATCGCCAACGTTCTGCGAGTGAAGTTCCTGGAAATGGGCGGCCGTCCGGTGACATTGCTGGATGGTGATATTGTCCGCAAGCACCTCTCCTCCGAGCTTGGTTTTTCCAAGGAGCACCGCGACATCAACATTCGCCGCATCGGTTTTGTCGCCTCAGAAATCACTAAAAATGGAGGCATCGCCATCTGCGCCCCGATTGCACCTTACGATTCCATCCGCAAGGAAGTGCGGGCGATGATCCAACCGTACGGTGGTTTTATCTTAGTCCATCTTTCAACACCGCTTGAGACGTGCGAAGCGCGGGACCGGAAAGGGCTTTATGCCAAGGCACGGGCGGGTCTGGTCCCACAATTTACCGGCATCAGTGATCCCTATGAGCCGCCGGACGACGCAGCCGTGGTGATTGATACTGCTGAAACGACTCCGGAGGAAGCAGCGCAGGAGATTTTCCTGCATCTTGAGCGCGAAGGTTATATTGGCGCAAACAGCCAGAACGGCTCGACTGACTGACCGCCCAGTGAAAGCCGCCAAGGATCGGCGCAACCAGCGGCGCCTTTGTGGCTGCGACGGAAGGCGGGGGTCATGAGCTGGGTGGTCCTCACCAGGCGCCCCCTGGCTGACGACGTCGTCGATCATCAGGCTGTAAAATGTCTGCGCTCCCTCGTCCCCTGGAAACTTGATGCTCCTGACCTGGGTACACGTTCTGATCGGGCTGGTGGTGGGAATCCTCGTGGGGCTGACCGGGGTTGGAGGGGGAGTGATCCTGCTTCCAATTCTGATCTTTGGGTTGAAAGTACCCCCTCTGGTTGCGGTGGGGTCTGATGCGGCGTTTAACGCTCTCACTAAAATTGGCGCGGGGTTCTTTCATTGGCGCGCTGGAAACGTCAGCAAACGCCTGGCAGTCTATCTGGGATGCGGTAGTCTGCCCGGAGCTTTGATCGGAGTTCTGGTCCTGAATGAGCTGCGGGCGGACTGGGGAAGCGAAATCAATTCGTTTCTTGTTCGTTTTATCGGCGCGCTTCTGGTGTGTATTTCCTTTCTGCTGCTGTCCCAGGGAAGAATCGAGCGTTTTTTCAACCTGCAAAGGCGGCCCCCACGGCAGATCATTCCGAAACTTATTGGGATCGGCCTGCTGTCCGGTATTCTGGTGGGAATGAGTTCGGTAGGATCGGGAAGCATTGTGATTGTTCTGCTCTTGTTGTTCGTTCAGCGCCCCGTCGTGGTTCTCGTCGGCACGGACGTGGTTCACGCGATCGCCTTGACGGGGTTTACGGGTCTGCTTCAGCTTAATTTCGGCAATGTAGACCCGTGGCTTGTGGCCGCGCTCCTGGTGGGGTCTGTGCCCGGGTCCTTAATTGGGGTGAAAATCAGCAATCGTTTGCCGAGCCCGTGGCTTAAAAGAGCCCTTTGTGCTCTGTTGCTTTTAACAGGGATCAGAATGCTCGGAATCTAGCGCTTCTCGATCAGGGCCTTGTACACGTTCCTGATGAGGATCACGGAGAGATTAAATGAAGAATGATGAAACAATAAGGGAATTGCTCGCGCGCATCCAGAAAGCGCTTGAAGCCGCGGTTGCGGAGCTCGAGCCGTTTGTGCCGGGGGCTGTACGAGCCGATTATAAAATCGGCGATGATCCGGTGACAGAGGCCGACCGCGCCGTGAACCATAAGCTGCAAGAGGTTCTGCTTCGAGAGGGTGAGGGATGGTTCTCCGAAGAGAGCGCGGATGACCTTTCGCGCCTGAAAAAGGACCGCGTCTGGATTGTGGACCCGCTCGATGGGACGCGCGAATTTGTGGCTGGAATACCGGAGTGGTGCGTCTCTATCGCCCTGATTGAGAAAGGTTCAGTCGTGGCAGGAGGCATTACGAATCCGGCAACGCACGAAACCTTCCTAGGCTCGATCGAGACAGGACTCACCTATAATGGAAGCCAAGCCCTGCCCAGCCAGCGCAAGACGCTCGCGGGTGCCGAAGTCCTGGCCAGCCGCAGTGAAGTGAAACGGGGAGAGTGGGAAAGGTTCCGGAGCGATTCCTTCGCGATCCGCCCGATGGGGTCGGTCGCTTATAAGCTTGCGCGAGTGGCTGCAGGCTTGGCCGATGCAACATGGACCCTGACTCCGAAACATGAATGGGATGTTGCGGCAGGGGTTGCCCTGGTCAAGGCATCTGGGGCGTTTGTGAGCGGCTTGGACCTTTCACGGCCAGCTTTTAACAATGAATCGGCGCTTCTCCCTGGGCTGATTGCCTGCGGTCCAAATCTTAAGGAGGAAGTTATCTCCTTATTGAAACCTTATTTGCAACCTGTGAGGAACAATCGGAAGAATTAGTTCCCCGTATTCAGGTGGCTCCAGACGGGTTGACCATGCTATGCCTCATGCCTTCAAGTATAGGAAAACAAAGTTTAGTAGTATGCTTCTTGAGGAGAGGGCATGCGGGGCTGAAGGTATCGCACAATAACTTGAGAGCATTCCCATAGGGCCGCGCTTGTGAAGCCTTCTTCCTGGAGGCAAAATTTTCGAAACGAACCCTAAGATGCGTCAAAATTTTATATAATAAAATTTATAATTTGAGATTTGAAATAATTTACGATTTCAGTTTTGCAAGCAGTTCCAACTCGCTTGAAGCGAGGAGCTGCGCTTAACGTGCTTAATCTGATTAGAGTTCCCTCTTTCGGGAGGGACTGTGCACGTATGGACGTGAACTTGTGAGAGGTGTGTCATGGATAGGAGAAGGGCTCCCGTCTTCATAGTGGGTAGTCCGCGTTCAGGAAACAACTTCCTATACCACACACTGCTCTCTTCGGGTGGATTCGCCATTTATCGGGCGGCATCCCAAGTGTTCAACATGCTCGTTCCGCGCTTTGGCGATCTGAGCCTGCTTAAGAACCGGCAGAACCTGATGAAGATGTGGCTGGCGAGTCCTTATTTCGAGCGCACAGGCCTTGATGCCGAATCCATTGAGCGCAAGGTGCTTGCGGAATGCCGGAATGGGGGGGATTTCCTGCGGATCGTGATGGGGGAAATGTGCGCTCAACAAAAAGTTTCACGTTGGGCCTGCGTGGGCGTTGAGGAAATTCTTTATTTGCCGGAAATCAAGCGGACTGTTCCCGATGCGTTGTTCATCCATACCATCCGGGATGGCCGAGATGTTGCACTCTCGCTAGGCAAAAAAGGGTTTATCAGGCCTTTCCCTTGGGATAAGGGTCGAAGCGTGCTCGTGGCGGCGCTCTACTGGGATTGGATTGTCCGAAAAGGAAGGGAACATGGCCGTGCTGTAGGCCGTGATTACCTCGAGATCCATTATGAGGATCTCGTGACCACCCCCCGCGAGACGCTGACTAAGATTGGTAGCTTTATTGAACACGATCTCGATTATGACCGTATTCAGCAAGCGGCCATCGGCACCGTCAGTCAGCCAAACACCTCATTTGGTGCAAGTGAAGAAAGGAATCCTGGCTTCAATCCTGTAGGCCGATGGAAAAGCGGATACTCCAGTGAGCAACTTGCTTTAGTTGAAAGCCTGATTGGCCCTCTTTTAAAGCAACTCGGCTATCCACTTGAGACACAAGGGAAGGCCAACTCAGCCCTGTTCTTCAGGGCAGACCAATGGCTCTACCGCTTTTTCTTTGGAACCAAGCTTTGGGTGAAGGCCAACACCCCTTTGGCGCGCTTTCTGGTGAATATCGACACGATGGTTGACGAGGCGGCCTTCAGGAGCTGAGCCTGGCCTAGAAAAAACATGCTACCGAAGAGCCGTTGACTTGATCCGGATTTCCCATGCAGAAATCCCGCTTGCATGATCTACTTCCGACTTGGGCGAACCGAATTCGACCTTATCCTACCGGCAAGCCGATTGAGGAAGTCGAACGCGAGTTAGGCCACACCGCCATTAAGCTAGCCTCCAATGAAAATCCTTTTGGGCCCTCGCCGAAGGCCATCGAAGCAGTCCGCAGCTCTCTGGATCGCGTTCATCTCTATCCTGATTCGGCGGGCTATGCCCTGCGAAGGAAGCTGGCGGAGATGCATCAGCTCGACATGAATCAGATCATTCTGGGTGCGGGTTCCACGGAATTGATCGAGCTCACCGCCAAAACCTTTCTTTCAGTAGAGGATGAAGGGATCACGTCAGAATCCTCTTTTCTGATTTATCAACTGGCAATTCAGGAGACCGGAGCCACGCTGACGCTCGTGCCTCTCAAAGACCACAGTGTGGATCTCGTTCGAATCCGCCAGGCAGTGACGCCCCGCACCAAAGTGATTTATCTCGCCAATCCCAATAATCCTACCGGCACGATGTTTCGGGCGAGCGATTTTGACCGATTTCTGGAAGGGCTCCCCTCACATGTTCTGGTGGTTTTGGATGAGGCATACTTCGATTACGTCGAGCAGGACGATTATTCACATTCGCTGGACTACGTACGCGAAGGAAAGAACGTTTTGGTGCTCAGGACGTTCTCGAAGGTTTATGGCCTGGCAGGAATGAGATTGGGATATGGCATGGGGCATCAGGAATTGATCGAAAGTCTGGACCGTGTGCGCACTCCCTTTAATACCTCTCGGCCGGCGCAATCGGCGGCTCTGGCAGCCCTGGAAGATCACGATCACGTGGCGCGCTCGGTGGAGATCAATCGGCGCGAGCGGCACTTCCTGAGCGAAGAACTGATGCTGATGGGAGTACGATTTACTCCTTCGGTAGCTAACTTCTTGCTTATTGACACTGGCAGGGATTGCGAGCAAGATTTCCTTAAGCTGCTGCAGGAAAGAGTGATTGTACGACCCATGAAAGTTTATAATTTTCCAACTTCGCTGCGCGTGACCATTGGAACCCACGAGGATAATGAGGTTTTCTTGGAAGCGCTCAATCGCGTGATGGTTACGCCCGTCCGGATCAGTCGATAGGTAGGAATGGTGGCCCGGCGCGAAGCTTGCAGTGGCAGGGAGGTTTTTCATGGCTTCACCAGGTGTCTCGAATCATTGGGCCGGGCCTGACTCTCGACCCGATCAGATGGCTTATAAAGAGCCGAACTCTTCTGACCCTATTGCGAGAATTCTGCGACGGTTCAAAACGCTCGTCGTGGTGGGGCTCTCACCCAAGCCCTCAAGGCCCAGTCATGGCGTAGCTGCCTATATGCGCTCTCATGGCTACCATGTGATCCCCGTAAATCCTAATGTGGATTCCATCTTTCATGAAACCTGCTATGCTTCTCTCGAAGAGGTTCCCGGTCCCGTGGAAGTGGTTGTGATCTTCCGCAAGCCTGAATTTGTACCTGAAATTGTGAATGACGCCATTCGCAAAGGTGCCAAGGTGATCTGGATGCAGGAAGGCATCCGGAACGAGGAGGCCGCGCAACGCGCCCGCCAGGCGGGACTCGAAGTCGTTCAGGATCGGTGCATCTTAAAAGAACATGCCAAGCGCTTCGTTGCCGAAGGCATCTGATGCAATGCCACCCCACAAGACGATCGAAATTTTTTTTAAAACCTCCAGGGCAATCAGCAGCCCCGTGAAGAATCCTCCAGCCTATCCCCTGAGAGCCATCCCTTGTCACGGGTAGTTGCAATAACTCTTTCTGCTGGATTTCTCACCGCCTTCCGACGGATCTTCCTTTCATTGGTGGGCGGGATTTTCTATTGAAGTGCTAGAAGTGAAATGAGTTGTAGATTCGGCAGCAGGTCCGCAGCCTGACTACATCGCCGGTAAGAACACGCCTAAAGCCTTGAGAATTAGTTGCTGCCAGGCGTCCGGC
>Ga0070741_10000619_pt1 | contig 122938 bp, 115 predicted proteins | sample Coa_R1_4_FD_66440 | JGI IMG/M metagenome (GOLD analysis project Ga0070741, IMG submission 66440) | Surface soil microbial communities from Centralia Pennsylvania, which are recovering from an underground coalmine fire - Coalmine... | ecosystem: Environmental > Terrestrial > Soil >... | reverse complement strand
TCTCGTTAGATCGAGATATCCCGCGCGCGATGGGTTACAGCTTGCTTCGCGGACCCCCGGAGGCATGACCATTGGTGACCTCCGCTACGGGGCTGCAGGAGATTTCGCTCCCCACACCACTCATAACGCCGAAGTGCTCGGCGCCAGGACCTTCGCGACTTGGGCCGCCGAATGGATTGGGTGTTCGTCTGAGTGCACCCGTCACTCGGCCATCGCATCCCGCCCCGCGACTGTAGACGTTTGATCAGACGCCCCTTGGACTTGGAGCGGGATAAATGTGGTTATAGCTGTTTTTCGTGAGGACGGAAGCGCGAAAGCGAGTTGCCAACACCACACTCCCGATATTCACAGCCCCGCAGCGGCTACGCCGCGTCGACCTTGCGGAAACCGTTCCAGAAGGCGGTGCCGGCGCCCGACATCAGCACCTTGAGATAGCGCTGGCGCTGATATTCGCCGTTGACCGAGATGCGCGGCAGCGCGGTGAGATGATCGCGATGCGCCTTGAAGAGGACGCCAGGACGCGTGGTCACTGCCGTCCTGAAGCCGAGCTCCGCGGCAATGCGGAATTCACGCGGGCCGGCCGAGGTCGGATCGCCAACCGGATACGCCAGATGCTGCGGGCGCACGCCGAGCGCCGCCTCGAGCACCGCGCGGCTCATGTCCATCTCCGTTCGCACCGCGGCGTCGGTCGGCAGCTTCTTAAGCATGACATGATTGACCGTGTGCGCGCCGATGGTGCACAGCGGATCGGCGGCCATCTGCCCGATCTCCTCCCAGTCCATACACAGGTCGCGGCAGAAGGAGGAGAAATCGACGCGGTGGCAGGCGCAGAGGTCGCGCACCACGCGGCGCAGCTCGTCCTCGGATTTGAGCGAGCGCAGCCAGCCATAGACCGCGTCGAACAGCTCGCGCTTCTCGCGCACGCTGCGGCAGTCGAAAAACTTGTCCTTGCCGTCGATGGTCAGCCCGATGCGCTTGTTCTGCGCGATCACCGCCTCGACGCCGAGCCACCACAATTCGCCGATGCGGTCGGGAAAGCTCGTCGGCACGAACATGGCGAACGGCAGCTGGTACTGCTTGAGCAGCGGATAGGCCCAGCGCAGCACGTCCTTGTAGGCGTCGTCGAAGGTGATGCAGACGAAGCGGCGCTTGGAGGTGCCGCTGACCAGGCGCGTGTGCATCTCGTCGAGTGAAATGACATCGATGTTCTTGCGCGACAGCCGGCGCAGCATCCGCTCGAAGAACACCGGGGTGACTTCGAGGAGGCGGTTCGGCTGGAAGGCGTTGGGCCGCGGCGGCCGCACATGATGCAGCGTAAGGATCGCGCCGATGCCGCCGACAAAGGGGCGCATGAAATGATGCGCGCCCGTGAAATAGAGCGTCTCCAGCCCGGTGCGGATAATGGTCCTTTTCACGCCCGCAGCACCCCAGATCGCCCCCGAAAAGCGGCCCAATATCCCAACGGATTATTGAGAAATCTTTGCGATCTTATGGCCAAAGAGGCCGGTACCCCTCAAAAAACCCAATGAATGTCGTCGTCCACCGCGCCTTCGGGCAGAATCTGGCCGTTCCGGCGCCTTCGACCCGGATTGCCCGGGTCGACGTGATCGAGGACATGGCGGCGGCGGAAGGCGTCTGGCGGACACTGCAGCGGGCAGACACGGTCGCCACCCCGTATCAGCACTACGACCTGCTCGCCTTGTGGCAGCAGCATATCGGGGCCGCGCAAGGCATCACCCCGTTCATCGTCGTCGCCTATGACGGGACCGGCGCGCCGATGTGCCTCCTCCCGCTCGGCCGGCGCAAGCGCGGCGCCTTCCACGTGGTCGAGTTTCTCGGCGGCAAGCACGCCAACTTCAACATGGGGCTGTGGCGGCGCGACATCGTCGCCAGTGTCACTGCCGACGACCTGCGCGACATCATCAAGGTGCTGTCGAGCCGCCGCGTCGATGCGCTCGTCCTGCTCGACCAGTCGCTGACCTGGCAGGGCACCACCAATCCCTTCGCGCTGCTGCCGCATCAGCCAGCACCCGATTTCGGCTACAGCGGCGCGCTGACGCCCGATTTCGAGACGGTGATGCGAACGCGCACCAACGCTTCGGCGCGCAAGAAGATGCGCTCGAAAGAGCGCAAGCTCGCCGAGCACGGCCAGGTGCATTTCCAGCGCGTCGCCGAAGCCGCCGAGGCGCGGCGCGTGCTCGACGCCTTCTTCAAGCAGAAATCCGCGCGCATGGGCTACAAGGGCCAGCCCGACGTGTTTGCCGCGCCCGACGTGCGCCGCTTCCTCGAGGCCGCGGCATCCGATCGCCTGGTGCAGGGCGAGGAGCCGGTGATCGAGCTCTATTCGCTCTCCGTCGACGACATCGTCGTCGCCACCATGGGCGGCATCGCCGGCGGCGGCCGCTTCTGCGGGATGTTCAATTCGATCATCCACGGCCGCTTCGCCGCCGAGAGCCCGGGCGAGCAGCTCCTGGTCAACATCGTGCGCACCTGCTGCGATCGCGGGCTGATCACTTTCGACCTCGGCGCCGGCAAGGCACGCTACAAGGGCCTGTTCTGCCCGGACGCGGAAATCCTGTTCGACAGCTTCATTCCACTGTCGGCGTCAGGGCATATCGCCACCGCCGGGCTGCGGCTGATCTACAAGGCAAAGCATTTCCTCAAGCAGAACCCGACGCTGTGGAAGACGATCGAGGCGACGCGCAAGGTCAAGGCGAAGATCAAGGCGCTGGGGCATTAGCCCCAAACTAAGACCGATATCGCCGCGCTCACCACGCCGCCGCACCCTCACCGCTTGCGCGCGCTGGGCCGGCTCGGGGGAGGCAGGAGCTGCGGCACGTATTTCGCCAGCACGACGGGATCGAGCGTCCGCAGCATTTCGTCGGGCAGCCTGTTCCACACCTCGTCCATGCCGAGGAGCGGAATACCAAGATAACCGCGCAGGGTGAGCGTCTGGCCATCGGGGCTGAGCGTCATCATGGCGTGATAGATGCTGCCGTCGCGCGGATCGAGAATATTGCCGTCGACATATTGCAGGCCGCGCGGGTGCATGTCGCGAATGAAGTCGAGCCCGAGCAGCGGCGCGCGCTGACGATCGTCGCGGCACTTCTCGCAGATCGGATCAGGCGGATCGCCGGGGCGCGGGAACAAGCGCGCGATCGCGCCCTGGTAAGTTCCATCGTCTTTGCGCACGAACAGGAACCAGCCGACCGGATTGCCCTCGCGCGTGCGCTTCTCCCACAGGCCGGCGACCGTGCTCTCCTCGAGAGCGGGAGCCGCCGCCGTCGGGCGCTGCGCTGGCTGCGCGCGCATGGGCTGCGCATGCGCCATGAATGGGGGGAGCATCGCCGCAGCCAGCACGGCGAGGCACATGAGGTTGGCGCGACGTTTCATTCGCATTTGTTGCATGTGTTGCATCCACTGCTTCGCGGCAAACGTCTCGCCTGCAAATATGGCCGTTTGACGAATCGCGCCGAAACCGCGGGCGCAGCCTGTTGTTCGACGCTTCGTGCTTTGTGCGAAGGCTATATGCCGAGGAGCAAGCGCGATTTCAGCCTCGCGCGGCGCCTGTCGGTATGGACCACCGCAGCTGACATCGCGGACGAAGACAGGTGTGCAGGCGCCGCCAAGAGCCGCGGCGCCCACAAGACGGCAGCTAGATCACACCGACGACGCCTTGAGCATCGGCACCACGACTGGATCGTCCAGCGTCTCTTTTTCGCCGCTGGTCAGCGCCTGGAAGACTTCGATCGGGGCGGGTCTGCCGAGTAGATAGCCCTGCGCCTGATCGCACTGCTCGTTCTCGAGGAACTTGAATTCGGGCATGGTCTCGACGCCTTCGGCGAGCACCGGCAGGTCGAGCGCGGCTCCGAGGCCGAGCACGGAGCGCACGATCGCCGCCGCCTGGTCGTTGGTCTCGACCGATTTGATGAACGATGAGTCGATCTTGATCTTGTCGAATGGGAAGGCGCGCAGGTTCGACAGCGACGAATAGCCGGTGCCGAAATCGTCCATGGCGATGCGCACGCCCAGCATCTTGATGCGGCGCAAGGTGGCGAGAGCACGATTGAGATCGCGCACCAGCGCGGTCTCCGTCACCTCGAGCTCGAGGCGCGACGGAGCGAGCCCGGTTTCGAAGAGAATTTCGTGCACCACATGCGCGAAATTGTCGTTGTGGATCTGCACCGTGGAGACGTTGACCGCGACCGTCAGCGGCTTTTTCCATGTCGCGGCTTCGCGACAGGCCTCGCGCAGCACCCATTCGCCGATGGAGAGAATGACGCCGGTCTCCTCCGCGATGGGAATGAACTCGGCGGGCGGGACCGAACCGCGCGTCGGATGGGTCCAGCGCAACAGCGACTCGAAGCCGACCACCTCGCCAGTCTTGATCTTCTTCAGCGGCTGATAGACGAGCTTGAGCTCCTTGCGCGAGATGGCCTGCCGCAGGTCGTGCTCGAGCAGCCGGCGGTCGTGAACCGCGGCGCCCATGGAGGCCACGAAGAAACGATAGGTGCCACGGCCGTCGTTCTTGGCCCGATAGAGCGCCGTATCCGCATGCGTGAGCAGCGCATGCCGATCGGTCGCATCGTCCGGGCACAGCGCAATGCCGATGCTCGCCGAGACCGGCGCATTGGCGGCATCGCCTTCGGTCCCCTCGGGTCCGGCGACCCGCAGCGCCTCCAAGATCGCTTCGGCAACGCGGCCGGCGACGGTGGCGCTGGACAGTCCGGGAAGGATAAGGGCGAACTCGTCGCCGCTCAGCCGCGCCAGCGTCTGCGTCGCATCGAGCACGCCGGAGATCCGCGCGGCGACGGACTGCAGCGCCTTATCGCCGGCGGCGTGACCGAACAGGTCGTTGACTTCCTTGAAGCGGTCGAGGTCGAAGCACAGCACGGCAAGCTTGCGGCCGGTGGCGAGCGCCACCTCGATCTCCTGGTCGAGCTTCTTGTTGAAGCTCGACCGGTTCGGCAATCCGGTCAGTGAATCGTTGTGCGCGAGGAAGCGGATGTGCTGCTCGGCGTGTTTGCGGGCCTGCAGGTCGCGCACCGCGACGGCGCGATGCGGCTTGCCGGAAAACACGACCGGCCGCACGATCAGCTCGACCGGTCCTTTCGATCCATCGGTTTTCAGCAGCTCGCCTTCGATCGGCGCGTCGGTCGCCTCGAACAGCTTCACGCGCAGGTTCTGGTCGGCGAAGAACTGGGACAGATGCGCCCCGACGAGCTTTTCAGTCGAGGAGCCGACCAGCGCCGCGAAGCTGTCGTTGACGGTGACGATGGTCTCGCCGTCGCAAACCAGCAAGCCTTCGACCGCGGCATTGGCCAGGCCGCGCATGCGCTCGGTCTCGAGCTCGCCGCGGCGCCGATCGCGCATGTCGACGGCAACTCCGGCCAGCGCCAGCGTGATGATGATGAAGCTTCCGAGCGCGACCGCGACCGCCAGCCAGCCCGTCGGCAGCGCCGCAGCGGAAATGACGATGGTCGGATCGGGAATGATCGCAGCGGCACCCATCGCGGTGAAATGGTGACTGCAGATCGCCACCGTCAGCAGCAGCGCGCCGTAGATCTTCGACTTCAGGGTCGGCGCGCGCAGGCCGACAGGCAGCGCGAAGGCGCCGATAGCGCCGCCCAGCACGATCGAAACCACGACCAGAACCGGATCCCATACGATGCGGCCCTGCACTTCGAACGCGGCCATGCCGGTGTAATGCATCGCGGCGATGCCGCCGCCGACCAGCGCCCCGCCGAGCCATTCGCCCGCGCGGATGCCCGAGCTCACGGCAATGGCGAGACCCGCTCCGGTGAGGACGATGGCAGCGACCAGCGAGAGAAAGGTCAGCGCGATGTTATAGGCGGTCGGCAGGCCCGGCGAGAAAGCCAGCATGGCGATGAAGTGCGTCGCCCAGATGCCGAAGCCGGTCGAGGTCGCCGCAACGCCCAGCCAAAGGAGGCGCATTTGCCCGCTGGAGCGGCGCACGTGATGCAGCAGGTTGACGGCCGTGAACGAGGCGAGCGTGCAGATCACAGCCGCCAGAACGACCAGTCGAAGGTCGTGCGCATTCACGATGCAGTTGTATACGGTTAACATCTGGTATCCCCGGGCATGACACATGCCGCCGTGTCGGGGACCGTACCTGACCGGTTGTAAGATCAGGTAAATGCGAGACGATGAAAGTTATCGAAAGTTCCCGATGCTGATCGGAGAGGATCGCGCTCACGCCGGTCGTCGCCCCTCAAAGCGGTCACACGGGCGCGTGGTGGACCGGCTCGGGCAGCTAGTCGACCTGGAATTCGCTCAGGAACGAGCTGAGCGCCTTCCGCCCGGCCCAATTGGCTTCAGTGAAAGTGGCGAAATGAACCTCTGACCGTTCGACCGCACTTTTCCTGCCGGAACGGTAGATCTCCCAGCTCCACGGCCTTCGAAGATGGTTTTTTTTAACGATTACAAAAAAATCGCGCTGGTCTGTCATGGATCCGGCGCTTCATCGCGCATTACCTTGATGGTGGGGAACCTGGGCGTTGTCCCGTCTTGTGTGCCTCGAGCAGCTTCTTCTTGCGCATGTCGGGAATGAGCCCTTCACGCTGCGCTTTCTTACGCGCGAGCTTCCGCGCGCGGCGAATAGCCTCGGACTTTTCCCGGGTCTTGCGTTCTGAAGGCTTTTCATAGGCGCGCCGCTGCCGCATTTCACGAAACACGCCCTCGCGCTGCATTTTCTTTTTCAAAACGCGCAATGCTTGCTCAACGTTGTTGTCGCGGACGAAAACTTGCAAATGCTCAACTCCTTCATGACGTAGCGAAAGCGGAATCAGCGGGTGGCTCTTGCTCGTCTGTTTCCGAAGTTCCCTTCGAGCGTTGTGCGGCAAACGTCGGAAACGGAGCACTCCGCCGCTAGCCAGGAACGTGCAGCACGGTTGCCCATTCGTGACCGCATGCCCGGCACAGCCAGAATCGGAAGACTCGCCCCGCCCCAGGATCGACGGACCGCTTGCGACCGGCCGATTTATGTCCGCCGCACAACGGGCAAAGTGTATCCCCGTCGTGATTGTCGTTTTGCGCCACAGGAGCTTTGACGCGTCTTCGCTGTTTCCAGCGGCGCTCGATCTCGCGCGCAATATGCAGCGGGTAAATGCCGGTCACGGAAAGCCCCCTCCTTGTCGGCGGGAGCACAACCGGCTCTCAGCCATCGGCGGCCTGTGCCGATGCCGATGATCTGCTCAACATGGGCGCTTCAGCCGCAAAACGCCAGTTCTTTTTCCCGATCGTCGGCCCCTGTCGCAGCCGTTCCAGCTTTATGTGTGATTGAGGGCGCTAAGTTAGGTGCGTTTCGTTGTCCGGAGGCGTACTCGCATGGCTTGTTAATGCATCGAAGCCATAGAGCGCGGACAAAAGATCACTCTTTGCCGAGCCGTGGCACCAAAGATATTGCTCGACTTACGAATGAATTCGGCGCACGTTGCATTCGATTGCCCGATACTGCTCAATGCCAATGCGGCGACCGGGGATCCGCGGAGCAGAATTCACCACAGAGCGCTTACGGCCGCGCGCAGCGTTGCTTTGCGCCGCTTCAACGTTCGGCTTGCTTCAACGAAACGGGATGTTTTGATCGCCACCGCGCCGCGGCGCTTCCAGCTGATTCTGATCAAGCCGTCGCATTACGGCGATGATGGCTATGTGATCCGTTGGTGGCGCGCGATGATCCCGTCGAATTCGCTTGCCGCTCTGTACGCCATTGCCGCGGACTGCGCGGAGCGTCGTGTTCTCGGCAACGACGTCGCCATCGACATCACAGCGATCGATGAGACCAATACGCATGTAAACGTGCCGGCCTTGCTCACTCGCTTGCGGCGTCAGGGAAACTTCGGAATGCTCGCGCTCATCGGCGTGCAGTCGAACCAATATCCTCGCGCCCTCGATATCGCGCGGCCATTCCGGCAGGCCGGAGTTCCCGTTGCGATCGGTGGTTTCCACGTCTCCGGGTGCCTGTCGATGCTCGACGGCCGCGCCGTAGAGCTCGACGCTTGCCGCGATCTCGGCATCTCAATGTTCGCCGGCGAAGCAGAAGGACGACTAGACGCCGTGCTGCGCGATGCGGCTGCGGGAGAGCTCGCTCCCATCTACAACTTCATCAGGGATCTGCCGGACATCGAGGGCACTCCGGTCCCGTTCCTGCCCAAACGCTATCTGCGGCGTACGCTCGGCTTAAGTACGACGTTCGATGCGGGACGCGGTTGTCCTTATCAATGCTCGTTCTGCACGATCATCAATGTCCAAGGACGCAAGTCGCGTCACCGCTCGGCCGACGATGTCGAGCGCCTCGTGCGCCTGAATTGGGCCGACGGCGTTCACAAGTTCTTCATCACCGACGACAACTTCGCGCGGAACAAGGATTGGGAAGCGATCTTTGATCGCCTGATCGAGCTGCGCGAGGGCGGCATCCCGCTCGGGCTCATGATCCAGGTGGACACATTGTGTCATCGTATCCCGAATTTCATCGAAAAGGCCAAACGCGCCGGCGTCACCCGGGTCTTCATCGGGCTCGAGAACATCAATCCCGACAATCTTGCTGCCGCCAAGAAACGCCAGAACAAGATCACAGAATATCGCAGGATGCTGCTCGCCTGGCGGGCGCAAGGTATCCTGACGTTTGCCGGATATATCCTCGGCTTTCCTGCGGACACCGCCGAGACGATCCGGCGCGACATCGCCATCATTCAGCGAGAGCTGCCGCTCGACGCGCTGGAATTCTTCTGCCTGACGCCTCTGCCAGGGTCGGAGGACCATCAGGTGCTGTGGAAGAACGGCACTCCGATGGATCTCGATCTCAACAAATACGACGTCGAGCACGTCTGCACCGCCCATCCGCGGATGAGCGGTGTGCAATGGGAGACGATCTATCGCGAGGCGTGGTCGCTGTATTACTCGCGCGCGCATGTGAAGACACTGATGCGCCGCGCGGCGGCGACGGGGCTGCCGATGAACAGCTTGATCAAAGTACTGGTGCCGTTTGCCACCACCAATCGCCTGGAAAGAGTGCATCCATTGCAAGGCGGACTCATTCGCCTCAAGCGGCCGTCAGAACGCCGCCCCGGCCTGCCTCGCGAGAGCGGTTGGATATTCTGGCCGCGTTTTGCCTGGGAGACGGTCTACAAACACGCGGTGATCGCGGGGACGATCGGCCGATTAATGTGGCTCAAAGCGGCGATCGCCCGTGACGCGAATGCGAAGGCGTATCGCGATCAAGCATTGACGCCAGTCGCCGATGATGAGGACACGACCTTCGATCTGCTCACGAAGACGACGGGCGGGCTCGCGGCAGTCGCACATGTCAAGAAGGTCGGAGAGCTCACTGGCTCCAGCCGCATGGCCTGATCCAGCACCTGCGTTCGTCCTGCAATACCGGGGGCGCCGCGGCTTTTTGGTGTGTCGGGTCGGAAACAATGGACGCGCGTTAAAGAATCTGAGCACGCAAGAGGGTGAAGCACATCACATTCGCCCTGGTAGTCGTCGAGCTCGTCGTTGTCGGGATTGCGGTCACCGGCTGCTTTGGATTTCCGCATCCCTGAAACAATGAGGAAACACGCCATGCGCATTTATATATTCAAGGCCGATAGTCTCTGCGCCTTCGCCGGGGACGCGAACGGCAGCCGACTGCCTAAGCAGTTTGCGCCCTGGACGGCCGACGGCTATGTCGAGACAGGCGCACACCCGCCGCACAGACTCTCACGCTACCGCATCGAAAGCGCCATCAAGCAGCACGGCTTTCAGCTCTGGCGCGCGAAGCAAAAAGTCGAATAACAGGCAGCTCTGGCTGCCGCCGATCAGACGGCAGGTGCTTTTTTCTGCGCCGGCGCACGCCACGCCGCGCAGGGCCGCATGTGCTTTGGTTCGAAGAATCCCGTCGCCCGCCTTGAATAAGCCTTTCTTCAATCTTACATTGCTGCGATCGATACTTGGCCGAACAACTGGGCCGCTTCGCCCCCGTCCTGATGGGGCGCGCACGTTTCAGAACCTTCTCCAAAATCGACTAACCGGGCATGGCCGCGCATCATTGCGCGCCAGCTCCAACGTGTACGCCGTCAGTGAAAGGAAAATTTCGATGAATACGGGTACTGTGAAGTGGTTCAACAATCAAAAGGGCTTCGGCTTCATTCAGCCGGAAGACGGCAGCAAGGACGTGTTCGTCCATATCAGCGCGGTCGAACGCGCCGGCATGGGCACGTTGAACGAGGGACAGAAAGTGTCCTTCGACCTCGTTGCAGACCGCAAGAGCGGCAAGTCCGCCGCAGAGAATCTGCGCGCCGCCTAATGCGCGCGGCGAACTTCGGAAACGGAGCACTCGTCGCCAGAACACCCATGCTGCTCTGACCACGGATGTACTGGCAGAGTTTGGTGGTTTGGAGTCCCGCCGCCGAGCCTTCGGCGAGCGGGACTTTTCTCGTTTGGCAGGCAACAGGTCGGAGGCCTCATGTTCGGCACGGAGCCGATTCATCCTGCTGCTTGAATCGGCTGGCCGGAACGTTGTTCCACGTGCTGAAATGAGGTAAGCGGAGGGCGTCGCAATCTGAGCCGCACCCGTGCCGCCCCGAAAAGCCAAGCGCAGCAAGCCGACGACCGCCACCGTTCCGGCACCCGCCGCGCGCGGCGCCGGCAGCCCCTACTCCATCGAGGTGCTCAATCGCGCCGTCGACATCCTGTCGATCTTCAGCCACGCGCGGCCGGCGCTGAGCCTCGCGGAGGTCGTGCATCTCGCCGGCCTGCCGAAGACCACCGTGTTCCGCATTCTCTCGAGCCTGGTCGCGCGCGGCTATTGCGAGCTTGATCCGGCAAGCGGCAAATACAGCCTCGGCTTCGAGCTGATCCGGCTCGCCGACATCCGCCGGCGGCAGAACAATGTGCATGACGTGGCGCTGCCGATCATGCGCGAGATCCGCAATGCGGTGAACGAGACGGTGATCCTGTCGGTGCGTACCGGCGACTCGCGCGTGCATATCGACTTCGCCGAAGGCCTGCATCCGATGCGGCGCATGGCCGATCTCGGCGTGCACGCGCCGCTCTATGTCGGCGCCGCCAGCAAGGTGCTGCTCGCCGGCATGGATGACGACGAGGTCGATTCCTATCTGGCGCGTACCGAGCTCAAGCCGTTCCAGGACACCACGATCACCGATAAGGACGAGCTGCGCCGCGAGGTGAAATCGATCCGCAAGCGCGGCTATGCCGAGAGCAAAGGCGAGCTGTTCGCCGGCGGCGGCGCGCTCGCCGCGCCGGTCAAGGATTTCTCGGGCAAGACCGTCGCCGTGCTGGACATTCTCACGCCGGTGCATCGCTATACGGCGGAGCACCGCGAGCTGTGTATCAAGGTGCTGCTCGACGGCGTGCGCCGCGCGTCGGAGCGCTTGGGCTATCGCTGAGCCGGCGCAGCGGACGCGCGTTCAGATCGGAACGGCGCCGGGCACCTTGCTGGCGATGATTTGCTGCACGGCGTCGGGAATCTTCCCCTTCGCCATCATCAGGACTTCACGCGCCTCAGTGCAGCGAAGGCGGATAGCCAGAAGCGGCGCGTAAGCGTCACCGGTATACCAGGCGATGACGTTCTCGGCGGTCGGAAACTGCATCAGTGCCACGCGGTCCGGCGCGAATGCGCCGGCATGAATGAATACCGTGCTGCTGCGCGCGAGATACCTGCAGCTATGCGGCGCGATCACCGGCGCCACACGCTCGATATATGGCTTCATGCCTTCGGGATCCTTCATGATATGGGCGCCGAAGACAAAAACGGGTTCGTCGCCCGGCTCCGCAAGGCCGGCGACACTGAAGGCGACGATGTTCGGAACGGCTTTGAGTTTCGCAAGGCCGGTTTCGTCTCGATCCTCGACGCGCGAAACCAGCACGGGACCGAACGGCCATGGCTGTTCCAACGATATCGCCTGGCCCCGCGCGATCGCGCTGACGCCGGGCGGCAGATCGGCTTCTTTCAGATTGGCGGTGAAAAGGTACTGCATGGTGCCTCGTGACGAACGGATACCGCGTGTTTTCAGGGTTCAGCGTAATGAGACTTCCACGCGAGCACTTTTACTTTTGGGCAGCATGGCCGCAACGCCACGCAGATCGCCCTCGCGCTCGATGGCATCGACGCGCTCGATCAGCTCGTCGATGGCGACTTCGCGCATAGAGACCGCCGCAAGCCGACGAAACTTCGCCAGCACCTCATCGCGCGAGAGCGGATGCTCGGCGGAGCCGCGGCGCTGCTCGATCGCCGTCGAAAGCGTCGCGCCGTCCGTGGTGACCACCTCCATCTTCACGGTATGGCGCTTGCCCGCTCCGCCTTTATCGATATCCGGATCGTGGATGAATTCGATCCTGGGCACGAGCGCGAGGATTCCCGGGTCGCCAAGCCGCTTTTCGGCGTACTGATCGATGAAGGCTTCGCCGTCGATCAGCGCCACCGCGGCGGCATACTGCCCGTTCATCTGCGCGGTGATGACTTCGGCGGGCGCATAGGGCCAGCCGATATTGATGTGCGTCTTCCTGCTCACGCGGATGGTCAGCTTGCGCAGGTTGCCAGCGGTGAGACCGCGCGCGCGCAAGGCGAGAACACCGTCGATGGTGGTGTGCGCACTGGCGCAGGCGGCATAGGCCTTGAGCCCGACGCGCGCGCTCTCCCAGCGTTCACCGAGTCCGTCCAGCATCGTCGCGGCATCGAACTGTCCGTGCAGCGTCGAGAGAAAGCCGCCGAACGGCGCCTCCAGCGCGTCGAGGCTGCCGGTGAAGCCACGCTCGGCGAGCGCGCCGGCAATGACGCCGCTCTGCGCCGCGCGACCGGCATGGAAGCGCTTGGTCATGGCGCCGAGCCGCGCGGCATAGAGCCCCGCTGCCTGCGTCGCGCCGATGCCGAGCGCATGCGCGCTCCTGCTCGCGTCGAGCCGCAGGATCGAGGCAGCGGCCGCCGCAGCGCCGACCGCGCCAGCAGTGCCCGTGACGTGATAGCCGCTGGTCGAATGGCTCACGCCGGCGCAGACGCCGACGCGCAGCCCGATCTCGTAACCGGCCGCGAGCGCGGTCAGGAATTCCGCGCCGCTGCGGCCGTGCGCCTGCGCAAGCGCCAGTGCCGGCGGCAACGCCACCGCGCCGGGATGCAGCGAAGACGCCACATGCGCGTCGTCGATCTCGAAGCCGTGGATGGCAGTGCCGTTGGCAAGCGCCGCATCGGATGGACTCGCGGCCTCGCTCCGGCCGAATAGCGATGCAGGGCCGCCGCCGCTCATGCTCACGGCGACGTCGGCGGCGATCTTCCCCCATGGCTGCGCGGCGCCAAAAAGCCCGCAGCCGATGCTGTCGAGCAAGCAGAGCTTGAGATGATCGCGTACCGCCTCGGGAATTGCCGTGAGCCGCAGCTCCGCCACCCAGCGCCCGAGCGCGGGGGTGACGGCAGCGGTGGCGGGCTTCGTATCCATCACACCTGCACCGTTTCCGTCAGCAGCGTGAGCGCATCGAGCGCGCGTTCGTCGACGGTGATGCCGAGCCCCGGCCCGCTCGGCGGCGCGACGTGACCGTCCTTGATGACGAAATCGGCCTGCGGCACCAGCGGATCGGGACCAATGACGCCGAGGCCGAAGATGAATTCGCCGGCCGGCATGACATGCGCGGCGGGACGGCTGGCGTAGAAATGCGCGCCGGCCGCCGCCTCGAGCTGCGAGAGCACAGCGAGCCCGCCGCAATTGATCTTCAAGTTAGCCGCCTCGGCGATGGCGGCGATCTTGCGCGCCGGCGTGATGCCGCCGTGCTTGTAGAGCTTGATGCAAAGCACGTCCGCGGCCTGCGCGGCCACGATGGCATGCGCGTCCGCAATCGACATGCAGGCCTCGTCGGCCATCAGCGGCACGCCCTGCGCCGCGCGGCGGATCGCCGCCATGCCGGCGAGATCGTTCCGCTTCACCGGCTGCTCGAGATAGTCGACGCGATGATCCGCAAGCGCGCGCAGCACCTGCAGCGTCTCGGGCACGCTCCAGCCGGTGTTGGCATCCATGCCGATGGTGAAATCCGACCCGAGCGCCTCGCGCACGGCAATAAAATTCTTCACGTCCTCGTGCCAACCGGCCTTGTGGCCGGCCTTGAGACAGACGACGCGGATGCCGAAGGTGTCGCGCGCTCGTTGCGCGTCGGCGACCATCTGTTGCGGCTCGGCCATGCTGATCGACCATTCGAGCGGAACGCGCGGCTGCGCGAGCCCACCGATGAGATTGTACACCGGCTGACCGAGCGCCTTGCCCATGGCGTCATAGAGCGCGGCATCGAGCGCGGCGCGTGCCATGAAGTTTCCGGGCGCCCGCGCATCGAATAGTCCGTGGATCGTCTCGACATCGAAGATGCGCTGGCCGATGAGCTTGCCTCCCCACAGCTCCTTGATCGCGGAGATCATGGTCGCATAGGTGTCGGGCATCGCATGATGCGGCGCCAGCGGCCGGATCTGGCCATAGCCAACGACGCCTTCGGCGAAGATCTTCACCAGCACCGGCTTGCCGATGAGCGTCCCTGGCGCGCCGGTGTCATAGCTGCCCGTCGAGCGCTGGCGCTGCAGGCGCGTGGTCAGATCGGTGACACGGATCTCGATGCGTTCGATGCGCATGCGTTTGTCTAGTGCTTGCCGAAATAGCGTTCTTCAAGTGCCTGCTGCTTCGCCGCGCCCTCGCCGTCCTCACCGAGCGCCGGCTGGAAATACGGCTTGTCCTTGCGCCGCGCGGCGAAATCCTCCCAGGCGGCGATGCCGCGTTTATCGAAGTCCTGCATGAAATCCGAGAGCGCCGCCCAGACCACGTGATGCGTGAAACTCGGCAGCCAGGCGATGTTGACGCCGAGCGCGAGATGCTCCTCGAGCGACAGATAGCGCGGCAGCTTGCCCTTCATGAAGGAGAGTGGCCCTTTGACGAGGGCACGGGCGCGCTTGATCTCCTCGACCGAATGCGGCGCCTCGAGCTGCACCCAATCGACGCCAGCCTCCTCCCGGTAGGCTTTGAGCCGCGTGAGCGCATCGTCGATGCCGCCGTTCTCGGCGTCGCGCGCATAGCACTGCGCCATGATGACGAAATCCGGATCGAGCTCGTTCTTCATGTCGACCGCGGCGCGGTAGCGCGCGATCGCCTGCTCGCGCGGCACCACGGTGATGCCGGCGTCCTGCGTGCGGCGCTTGCCTTCGATCGGCTGGTCGTCAATCCGTACGCCAGCGATGCCGGCGCGGATACACTCCTTCACCATGCGCCGCACCGCCATGATGCCGCCGTGGCCGGTGTCGCCGTCCATGATGACCGGGAACTTGACCGCCTGCGCGATCCAGCCGGCGACGGTGACGCATTCGAGCATGGTGAGCGTGCCGACATCGGCAAGCCCCGTATAGGCGCCGACCACCCCGCCGGTGCCGACAAAGCCGACCTCGCAGCCGGCCTTCTCCATGACGCGCGCGCAGGCGGCGTTCGGCGGATGCATCACCGCGAGCACGCGGTCGGTCCGCCGAATGAGACTTTGCAGGCGCGCGGAAGCGCTCGGTTCGTTCGGGGCCATGGACGCTCGCAGTGCGGTTCGGTGACGAAGGGGCGCGCAATTGACGCGCCAATCAACACGATCTACGGTGCCTTGACAATGAAATCGCATTCCATCTGATGGAATGTCGAGCAACGAGAGTGGCCCCTTGCTCGCAGCGCCGGCCGCGGCCGCACCCAGCAATGTTTCCTGCGCACCGTTCGTGATCGAAGCGAGCGGCGTCAGCCATGCCTATGAAGGGCAGACCGGATGGGTGCACGCGCTGGAGAATTTCGAGATCAAGATCGCGCGCAACGAATTCCTCTGCCTGCTCGGTCCATCCGGCTGCGGCAAGAGCTCGTTCCTGCGCATGGTCACCGGCTTGATGAAGCCGCTCGAAGGCGAGATCAAGCTCAACGGCACGCGCATCGAGAAACCCGGGCTCGATCGCGGCATCGTGTTCCAGGAGCCGGCCTTGTTTCCCTGGCTCACGGCGCTGCGCAATGTCGCCTTCGGGCTGGAAATGTCCGGCATGGACCGCGAGGCGGTGGACGAGCGCGCCGCCGAGGTGCTGCGCATCGTCGGACTCGAGAGCGCGATGCATCTTTATCCGTATCAGCTCTCCGGCGGCATGCGGCATCGCGTGGCGGTGGCGCGCGCCTGGGCGTTGCCCGATGCATCACTGCTGCTGATGGACGAGCCATTCTCGGCGATCGACGCCGTGAACCGCATGACGCTGCAGAAATATCTGGTCGACGCCTGGCTCGCCGAGCCGCGCACAGTGATCTATGTGACGCACGATATCGACGAGGCGGTCTATCTCGCCGACCGCATCGCGATCATGACGCCCTCGCCCGGACGCGTCGGCTCGACGGTGCAAGTCGATCTCGAACGACCGCGCGACCGTAATTCCGACGCAGCAACAAAGCTGCGCGCCGAGCTCACCGGAACCATGCATCGGCTCGGGAAACATTGAGCGAAAGAAGAAACGGCACGATCGAAGCGGGGCGACGCGAAACGATCAGGGAGGACGCATCGATGATGAGAATGAACCGCAGGCAGCTCCTGCTCTCCGCCTCGGCGCTGATCGCGGCGCCTGCGGTCGTGCGCGCCGCGGGCCCCGACACCGTGCGCTTCGGCGTGCTGCATCCGAACCTCACCACGGTGATCCACGAGATCGCCAAGCGCACCGGCGCCTATGAGCGGCATGACCTCAAAGTCGTAGAGACGCGGTTCAAGTCCGGGCAGACGGTCGAGGGCGTCGAGCAGCTGTGGCGCGGCAATCTCGAGTTCTACATGGGCGGCGCGCCGGAAGTGCCGCGGCTCAATTCGCGACTGATCGAAGCCGGATCGCCGGCGCCACTCGCCGTGGTCAGCGGCGCCAATCCAGGCCACACCAGTCTCGTCCTTTCCAACAAGCTGCAGCCGAAGTCGATCGACGACATTCTGGAGCAGCATCTCAAGATCGGCGTATCCTCGCTTTCTTCCGTGCATCTCGCTTTCTTCCGCGGCTATCTGCGCGCGGAAAAGCAGCGCGAGATCAACGCCATCGCCTGGCGCTTCCTTCCCGTCCAGGGCAGCAACATGGTGCCGGCGCTGCTCAGCGGGCAAATCGACGGCTTCCTGCATTCGGAGCCGACGACGACGCTCGCGATCGTCAACAAGGCTGGCCATCTGTTCATGCAGGCCGCACACGGCGACATGGGGCCGAACCCGCCGCCGGCGACTCTCATGAGCTCGCGGCGCGACTACATGAAGAGCAGCAACGAGGTGGCCAAGCGCTTCATGCTGGCGATCTTCGATGCCAATGCCGCTTACGCGAAGGATCCGGCGGCGATGGCGCCGTTGGTCGCGGAGTGGAGCGGCCAGGACGAAGCGATCGTGCGCGAGGCGCAGGAGCGCATGAACCCGACCACCAGCCTCACCCACGCGCAGGCGCAGAAGTGGTGGGACTTCATCGGCACGGCCATGGTCGAGCGCGGCGAACTGAGCTCGAAGCTCAAGCCATTCCCCGACCTGTTCGATCTTTCGCTGCAGCCGCTAAAGGCATGACCACGGGCGCATGATGATGGACGCGCGGCGGACGGACATCGAGCAAGCGCAGGATGCCGCGGAGGTTGATCCCGGCACCCACGAGAAGCTGTCGGCGTTTGCGCGCCAGCGTCGCCGCAAAGACCGCATCCGCAAGCTCACGCGCGGCGCCATCGGCATCGCCGTGCTGCTGGTCCTCTGGCACGTGATGTCGGTCGCCTACAATCTGCAGCAGATCTTGCCCACTCCCCTCGCCGTCGCCCGCAACATCATTCATACACTCACGCTCAACTACGACCAGCGCTGGCTCTACGGCCCGAACATCTATGAACATCTTGCCGCGAGCTTCGTGCGCGCCATTACCGGCTTCGCTGTCGCCGCGGTGATCGCGATCCCGCTCGGGCTCCTGGTCGGCCGCGTGCGCGCCGTGCGTGAATTCGTCGATCCGGTGATCCGCTCGCTCTACCCGATCCCCGGCATCGCCTGGATCCCGATGGCGATCCTGTGGTTCGGGCTCGGCAACACCGCGGTGATCTTCGTCGTGTTCATCGCCGAGTTCTTCCCGCTTTATTTCAACACCGAGACCGGCGCGCGCACGATCAATCCGATCCTGGTCGATGCCGGGCGCTGCTTCGGCGCGACCCGTTTCACGCTGTTCCGCCGCGTGATCCTGCCGGCCTCGATCCCCTTCATCATCACCGGTATGCGCATCGCGCTTGGCGGCGCCTGGCGCATGATCGTTGCCGGCGAAATGCTCGCGTCGGAGACCGGCATCGGCTCGGTGCTCATGGAGTCGCGGTTCCAGTTCCGCGCCACCGACCTGATGATGGCGATGATCCTCATCAGCATCGTCGGCTACGCCACCGAGCGGCTGATCGTCGGCACGCTGGAGAAGAAGACCACGGAAAAGTGGGAAGTGAAGGTCCTCTAGATCATGCACGCGCTGTCCAAGATCATCGCCCGTCACGCCGAGCGCAAAAGCGTCGAGGTCGGCGAGATCGTCAACGTCGTTCCCGATGTGGTGATGCTCAACGACCGCGGCGCTGCGCGCGCCGCCGATCTCCTGAAGAAAATGGGCGGCGAGCGCGTGTTCGATCCGGCACGCGTGGTCGTGGTCTTCGACCATCATTATCCGCCGATCCGCCAGCAGGATTCGGTGGCGCAGAAGGCGACGCGCGACTGGATCAAGGAACAGGGCATCACCCGTTTCCATCCCGGCGAAGGCATCGGCCACGTGCTGTTTCCAGAGAAGGGCTATTCGTTTCCCGGCGCGCTCGTCTTCGGCACCGACTCGCACACCGTCACCAACAGCGCGCTCGGCTGCCTCGCCACCGGCATGGGGCACTCCGACATCGCCTCCTATCTGGCGCTCGGCTACAACTGGCTGAAAGTGCCGGAGGTGATCCGCTTCGATCTCGTCGGCGACTTCAAGCCGGGCGTCTATGCCAAGGACATCGCGCTGCGCATCGCGCAGCTCTACGGCGAGGATGCCACGCCCTATCTCGGCGTCGAGTTCGCCGGTCCGCTCACCGCGAAGCTGCCGATGAGCGAGCGCCTCGTCCTCTGCAACATGGTGATCGATTTCGGCGCCAAGACCGGATACATCCAGCCCGACGAGACCACCGCGCGGTGGATGAGCGAGCATGCGCCGCAGCTGGGCTGGAGCGCGGAGACGACCGACAGCGATGCCGACTACGGGCGCATCGTCGAGCTCGACGTCTCCGCGATCGAGCCGCTGGTCGCGGTGCCACACGACCTCTCCACCATCAAGAGCGCGGCGGACCTCAGTGGTGTGCGCGTCGATGAAGCGATCTTCGGCACCTGCACCGGCGGGCGCATCGACGACTTCCGCGTCGCGGCCGCGATCATGAAGGGCAAGAAGATCGCGCCGCACACGCGCATGATGATCAATCCTGGCTCGCGCGAGACCTACAAGCAGGCGATGCGCGAAGGGCTGATCGAGATCATGGTCGAGGCTGGCGCCACCATCGGCGTCCCCGGCTGCGGGCCTTGCTCGGGCTGCCACCAGGGCATGCTGGCGCCGGCGGAAAACGCCATCACCAATGCCAGCCGCAATTTCCGCGGCCGTTTCGGCAGCCCGGAATCGAACGCTTATGTCGCATCCTCGGCCACCGTCGCGGCCTCGGCAATCGCCGGGCACATCGTGCCAGCGTCGGCGCTGACCAAGCATTGAGGGCGCCATGCAGTTCAAAGGCAGAGCCTGGACGTTCGGCCGCAACGTCAACACCGACCTCATCTATCCGAAGATGTGGTTTCGTCCGAGCTATCAACCTGGCGAGATGGCAAGCCATCTGATGGTCGGCATCGACGAAAGTTTTCCAGGCAAGGTTCAATGCGGCGACATCATCGTCGGCGGACAGAACTTCGGCTGCGGCTCGAGCCGCGAGGAAGCCGCCGCAGCGATGAAGGAAGCCGGCATTGCCGCCGTGGTGGCGCCAAGCTTCGGGCGGCTGTTCACGCGCAACTGCATCAATGTTGGGCTGCCGATCATCACCTCGCCCGGCATCGATGAGCAGGTACGTGAGGGCGACGAGCTCTCGATCGACCTGGAGAAGGGCCAGTTGCGCAATCTGCGCTCGGGCTACGAGACGCGGCTGCCGCCGATGGCGCCGGAATCGCTCAAGCTGATCCAGGACGGCGGCATTGCCAATTATACGCGCCGCGTGCTCGAGGAGCGCCGCAAGGCCAAGGCCGCGGGTGGCTGAGCGCATGCGGTCTCTCAATTTGATTGTCGCTATTGGGATGCTTGCTTGCGCGACACCGCACGCGCGCGCCGAGACTTATCCCGACACGCACCGACACATCACGCTGATCGTGCCGTTCTCCGCCGGCGGCTCCAATGACATTCTCGGCCGCGCGGTCGCGCAGAAGCTCGGCGAAGCCTGGAAGCTCCCCGTCGTGGTGGAGAACCAGGTCGGTGCCAGCGGCGCGATCGGCGCCGCGCGTGCGGCCCGCTCCGCGCCCGACGGCTACACGCTGCTCATTCTCTCCTCGACCTACACCATCAATTCCGCGGTGATGGCGCGGCTGCCTTATAATCCGCGCACCAGCTTTGCGCCGGTCGCCATGCTCGGCAAAGGCCCGATGATGCTGGCGGTGCGCAAGGACCTGCCGGCAAAGAATGCGCAGGAGCTGCTCGCGCTCGCCCGTGCCAAGCCAGGGACGCTCAACTACGGCTCCGCCGGCGTCGGCAGCGTCAATCACATGTCGATGGAGCTTTTGAAGAGCCTCGCCGGTCTCGACATCAAGCACGTACCCTATCGCGCGGGCAACGAAGCGGTGAACGACCTGATCGGCGGCCATCTCGACATGTTCGTCGGCAGCCTGCCGCAGATGTACGCCATGGTGCGCGGCGACCAGGCGACCGGCATCGCGGTGACCGGGCCGCAGCGCTCGCCGCTGGCGCCGGAATTCCCGACACTCATAGAGGCCGGCGTCAAAGGCTACACGCTCGAGCAGTGGTGGGGCATCGTGGCGCCGGCGGGCACGCCGCGCGACATCGTCGACAAGCTCAATGCCGAGCTCAACCGCATCATGGCCTCGCAGGACATCAAGAAATTCATGGCCAATGAGGGCGCCGAGCCTGTGTCGTCGACGCCGGAAGCCTTCGGCACGCACATCATCAACGAGCTCGACCGCTGGACCGCGCTGGTCGAGAAGGCCGGATTGAAGGTGCAGTGACGGTCAGTGCTTGCCGAGCGCGAAACCGCCGGCTTCGCGGCCGGCGATGCGGCCGAACACCGAGCCCGCCATCAGTCCGGCGCTGCCCGGGTAGTTGAAATAGAACAGGCCGCCGACGAGCTCGCCCGCGGCATAGAGGCCGGGGATCGGCACGTCCTCGATGTCGAGAACGTGGCAGGACGGATCGATCTTCAAGCCGCCGAAGGTGAAGGTGATGCCGCAGCCGACCGAATAGGCCTCGAACGGCCCCTTCTCCATGGTGTTCGCCCAGTTCGACTTGTTGATCGCAAGGCCGACGGTCGCCTTGCCGTCCTTGACGTTGGGATCGAACTTCACGTCACGTTTCACCGCGGCGTTGTAATCGGTCATTTCCTTGAGGAAGCCGGCGGGATTGACGTCCTGCATCTTCGCCACGAGTTCTTCCAGCGTGTCGGCGCGAACCTTGGTGGCGCCGCGCATCTTGTACTCGTCGCGGAGCAGATGCAGCACCTGACTGTCGAACACCTGCCAGGCATAGCTGCCAGGCTGCGCCAGCACGACGCGTCCGTATTTGGCGTAGGTGTAGTTGCGAAAGTCGGCTCCCTCGTCGACGAAGCGCTCGCCATTGGCGTTGACCATCACGCCGAACGGATAGCTATGGCGGTATCCGGCGCTGTGCTGGCCGTCGACGTCGCCGTAGTCGTGCGCATAGCGTTCCCAGGCGACCGCGTGACAACCCGACCACTGACCATAGGACTGCGCACCGATGGCGAGCGCCATCTCGATGCCGTCGCCGGTGTTGTAACGGGTGCCGCGCACCTTCGCCATGTCCCAGCCGGGGCCGAGATAGCGCGAGCGCCATTCGCGGTTGGCCTCGAAGCCGCCGCAGGCGAGCACGATGCTGCGCGCGCGGATGATCTCCTCGACGCCATCGATAAGGACGCGCACGCCTTCGACACCGTCGCGGCCGCGCACGATGCCGCGCGCCCGCGCGCCATAACGCACGCGCACGCCGTGCTTGGCCGCCGCCTTGTATTCGGATTCGACGAGCCCGGCGCCGCCGCCATTGGCATAAATCACCACGCCTCCGAAGAACTTGAAGCGGCCCTCGTGATTGAAGGCCTGGCGACCGTAGTTCGGCAGGAACTTGACGCCACGGCCCATCAGCCAATGCACCGTGTCGGTGCTGCTGGTCACCAGCGTCTCGGCCAAATCCGGATCGATGTAGTACTGGGTGATGCGGCCGAGATCGTCGAGATAGGTCTCGGCACTGTATTCGCCGAAGTCGGTGCGGGCGATGTCGGCCTCGCTGAGATCAGGCACGACGCGTTTGATGTCCTGTGCCCCGTGATGGACCATGCGGAAACCGCCGCCGGTGAAGCGTGAATTGCCGCCGCGCTTCTCTTCCGGCGCCCGCTCGAGCAATGCGACCGCCGCCTCCTGCTCCGCGGCGGCGAGCGCCGCGCACAGCGCCGCGTTGCCTCCGCCGATCACGACGACGTCGAACTGCTCGTTGTCCATCAGGCGTTTCCTCGTTTATTCCATTGAATGGAACGTCATTTCATTGCGCTATATTCGAGTAGACGTTGAGGTGCGCGCTGTCAACGCGACGGGGCCGCGAACCGCGCGACACTGCCGCGCGTTTCAACGGCCGCCATCGGCCAGGGCATGAAGGACGAGAAGCGCCGGCGCGCGGAGCGCCGGCAGGACGATTGAGCAGCTAGCGCATAGCCGACCTGGAGCCGTGCGGATCGACGATCACATAGCCGTTGATCGAACGCACATGCTGTCGGGTCAGGCCGCCGCCGGAATTGCCGTCGTGCACGAGCCAGTCGCTGCCGTCGACCTGGCTGATCAGCACCATTACATGGCCGCCACGCGCGGCCGCCATGCCGGGCGCCGGCATGGTGCGCGGGAAATACCGGATCCAGTTGGCAGCGAGATTGAGCTCCGGACGGATTTGGCCGAACAGATAGCGCGAGGCCTCACAGCCGCAGAAGGCGTGGGGACAACCGGCGGGGCGTCCGCCAATGACCTCGGAGTTGCCGTCCGCGACGAGCGTGCGGGTTCGGGTCGCGCGAGCCATTTCGGAGCCGGCGACGGAATAGTCAACGCGTGCAACGTCGCTCTGTGCGACGCGGCTCGCAGTTGCGTAGTCGGAGCAACCGCGGTTGTCGCAGGTGATGGTCGGCTGAGCTTGCACGCGTTGATGTGCGCGTGCCGTCGCGCGGCGGATTTTCGCGCTTCGGCTCTCAGACCGCGCGCCGTAGCTCGGCGTCATTTCGTAGCTTGCCGGGCGATCGGAGCAGCCGCGGTCATCGCAGGAGATGATCGCCTGCTGACGAACGTGACGCGTCTTGGCGTCGACGGCGGTGGAAACAATGCTTGCGATAATGGCAAGCAGCACAATCACAGAGTTTTTAAACAACGCGTGTCTCACAGATGAGGAGCGGCCTGTCACCGCGGGAAAGGTGAACCCCCTAGAACCGTGTTTTTGTTGATGGGTGCCGCTTAACCCGTCGCGCTCGGCATGGCGAGGCGAGGCTTGCGTTAAGCTGACTCAGTAAGGTTAAAGGCTGGGTGCCGGGTTAATTCGACGCGCGTAACTCAATGGCCGCCGCGTTCCGCCCAGGGCATCACCAGCCGCTCGGCGACGACCACCGCGGCGAACAGCACGATGCCGAGCGCGCTCAGCCAAATCAACGCCGCCCAGGCGAGCGGACTGTCGAGCTGCGAGTTGGCGGTGAGCAGCAGATTGCCGAGGCCGTTGAGCGAGCCGACGAACTCGCCGATCACCGCGCCGATGACCGCGAGCGTCACCGCCACCTTGGCGCCGGCGAAGACGAAAGGGAGCGCCGCCGGGAACTGGACCTTGAAGAACACCTGCGCGCGTGACGCGCGCAGCGAGCGTGCGAGCTCGAGGAGCCCCGATGGCGTCGCGCGCATGCCGGCCGCGGTGTCGACGACAATGGGGAAGAAGGCGACGAGGAAGGCGATGACGAGCTTCGACTGCAGGCCGAGACCGAACCAGACGAGGATGATCGGCGCCACTGCCACCTTCGGCACCGACTGCGTGGCGATGAGGATCGGATAAAGCGTGAGGTTGAGGATGCGCGAGTTGGCGACCGCGACGGCGACGGGAATGCCGATGACCACCGCAAGCGCAAACCCGAGCAGACTTTCCAAGAAAGTCGGCCAGGTCTCGCGCAGGAGAATGCTCCAATTGGCGATCGAGGCGTGCAGGATATCGAGCGGCCCCGGGAGCACGATGCGGCTGATGCCGAAGGCCGTCACGTAGACATGCCAGGCGAACAGAATGGCGCCGACACCGATCAGGGGATAAAGTGCGGTGTGCAGGTCGCGCGGCTTCATCGCGTGACCCCCAAAGCGCGGCCGGCGCGATGCTCCAGCGCGGTGAAGTCGGACGAGTAGCGGACTTCCGCCGAGCGCGGATAAGGCAGCTCAACCTGGATAAAATCGGCGATCACCGCCGGGCGCTTGCTGAACACCACGACCGCGTCGGAGATGTAGACCGCCTCGCTGATGCTGTGGGTGACGAACATCACCGTGGCGCCGGTCTTGCCGCGAATGTCGAGCAAGAGGTCCTGCATCTCCATGCGGGTGAGCTCGTCGAGCGCGCCGAACGGCTCGTCCATGAGCAGCAATTTCGGCTCGTGTATCAGGGCGCGGCAGAGCGCGACGCGCTGCTGCATGCCGCCGGAAAGCTCGCCCGGATAGGCGCGCTCGAAGCCGGAAAGGCCCACGGAACCGAGCAGCGCCGTCGCGCGCTCGACCGCTGCGGCGTTGCGCCGGCGCAGGATTTCCATGGGGAACAGCACATTGTCGATGACCGTGCGCCACGGCATCAGGTTGGCCTGCTGGAAGACGACGCCGAAATCCGGATGCGGCTCGGTGACGTCGCGGCCGTTGATCTGCACCGTGCCGCTGGTTGCGGCGATCAAACCGGCAACGATCTTGAGAAACGTGGTCTTGCCGCAACCGCTGGGGCCAAGCAGCGCCACCAGCTGGCCTTTGGCAAGATCGAAGCTGATGGTGTCGATGGCGACAAGCCGATCGGCGTTGGCGCGCGCGAAGGACTGATGCACGTCCTTGAAGTGCCCGAACGGGACGGGCGCGGCGGCGCCCCGCCCCTCTATGCGCGCGGCGGCGGAAATCGGGACGCCTCAGGGCTTGATCGGCGGCGACGGCAGGAAGCCCGACGCATAGACATCGGCCGCCTTCGGCGGCGTGCCGGTAACGCCGACATATTTGACGACGAAATCGGTCGTCTTCTGCATGCCCGCCGCATCGAACCAGCCGAGCCCGTTGGCTTTCACCTGCGGCGTCACCGCGAGATCGTGGACGACATTGATCTCGGAGACGATGACGTCCGGCTTGAGGCTCGGCACATATTTGAGTTGATCGGCCGCCGCCTTATCCGGGTTCGCCAGGGCGAACTGCCAGCCCTTGAGCGCGGCGCGCACGAAGCGCTTGAGCACGTCGCCGTTGTTGGCGATGTAATCGTCCGTCGCGGCAATGCCGTTGCCGTAGAGCTCGAGGCCGTGGTCGGCAAGCAGCAGGGTGCGCAGCTCGGCGCTTTCTGCTTTGGCACCGGCGGCAAGGCCCGGCTTGGACATCACGAAGAATTCGATCGCCGGGATTTTTCCGGAGAGCAGCGTCGTCGCCCGCGCCGGGGGCGCCACATTGCTGATGGTGAGCTTCGAGGGATCGAGGCCCTGCTGCGCCATGAAGCCCTGGATGACTTTCGGCGTGAAGCTCCCTGCCCCGCTGCCGAGATTGAGGCCTTCGAGCTGCTTCGGCTCGGTGACGTTGGCACCGGTGCTCAGGCTGAAGATCGCGTAAGGCGCCTTCTCATAATTCACCGCGACCATTTTCAGCTTGGAGCCATTGGCGCGGGCGATCACCACGCTCGGCACATCGACGAAGGCGATGTTGGCGGTGCCGGATTCGACCGCCTGGATGGTCTGCGCAGTGCCCTGCGAGGGAATGATGCTGACGTCGAGCCCTTCGGCCCTGAAATAGCCTTCGGCGAGCGCCGCGTACCAGGGTGCGTGACGGCCGAGCGGGATGAAGTCGAGGGAAAACACGACTTTGGTCGGTGCCGGCGCTTGCGCGGATGCCGCAAGCGGCAAGGCGCCGAGCAGTGCGGCGGAGCACGACAATGCCAGCAGGAAACGGCGGCGCGCGGTCATCGGCCTTCCCCCATGATGTTCGAGCGTTTCGCGCATCGTGCCACCAACGAATTTGCAGCGTCAATGGATTTTCGAAAATTTATTTGCTTGTCGGAAATCCTTGGGCTATCGGTCGCAGCAGTGCCGACCGTTCGCCTGTGAGGTTCCAGTGCCGGCTATCCCCGCGCCTTCCGATCAAGCGCAGACGCTCAACGCCTCGGTGCTGGCGCTGATGCGCGCCGACATCATCGCCTGCCGCCTCATCCCCAATGAGCGACTGCGCTTCGAGACCCTGCGCGAGCGCTACGGCATGGGTACGAGTCCGATCCGCGAGGCGCTGATGCGGCTCGAGGCGGAAGGCCTGGTCGAGCTCGAGCACAACAAGGGTTTCCGGGTCTCCGAGGTCTCGCAGGAAAATCTCGCCGACCTGATGCGCACGCGCATCGAGATCGAAAGCGTGGCGCTGCGCTGGTCGCTCGAGAAAGGCGGCGTCGACTGGGAGGCGAACCTGCTTTCCGCATTTCACCGGCTGTCCCGGCAAGGCAAGATCGATCCGGCGGCGCCGGGTGCGATCAGCGAGGACTGGTGGAAGGCGCACGCGGACTTCCACGCCGCGCTTGCCGCCGGCTGCGGCGCACCGACGCTGCTCACCATCCGCGCGCGGCTGTTCGAGCAGGCGGACCGCTATGTGGCACTGTCGATCATGTCGAAAGGACCGCTGCGCGACGATGTCGGCGAACACAAGCAGCTGATGCGCGCGGCGCTCAACCGCGACATCGAGCGCACGATTGAGCTCAACCGTGCGCACATCGCGCGCACGCTGGAGAAAGTTTCCGCTTCGCTCGCCGACGGGCAAAAGGCGGCGCAGGCGCGCCGCAAGAAATCGGCGAGGTGAGTGTGAGCGCGGAGCGCCCGCAGCCCCTCTCCGCGGAGCGCCTGAGCGCATTCGTCGCCGCACTGTTCGCTGCCTGCGGCGTGCCGGCGGACGCGGCGAAGCGCGTTGCGGAGGGTCTCGTGTCCGCCGACCTCGATGGCCTGCATTCGCACGGCGTGATGCTCGCCGACATGTATATCGAGCGCCTGCGCAAGGGCTCGGTGTCGACGGCGACCGCGGCGACCATCGTCTCCGAACGCCAGGGCGCCGTTGTGCTCGACGCTGGCCATGCGCTCGGGCAACTCACCGGACAACAGGCGATGGCGATCGCCATCGAGAAGGCGCGCGAATTCGCCGCGGGCATCGTGCCCGTGCGCCACGGCTTCCATTTCGGCGCCGCCGGAAAATATGCGCAGCAGGCAGCGGAAGCCGGCTGCATCGGCATCGCGCTCTGCAACACGCGGCCGCTGATGCCGGCACCGGGCGGCGCCGAGCGCGTCGTCGGCAACAATCCCCTCGCCATCGCCGTGCCAGCCGCCGGCGACATTCCCATCGTGCTCGACATGGCGACCAGCGAAGCCGCCATGGGCAAGATCCGCATGGCGGAGAAGGCCGATGCCGCAATCCCGGCAACCTGGGCGGTGACCGCGCGCGGCGAGCCGACCATCAATGCCAAGGAAGCGATCGCCGGCATGCTGCTGCCGACGGGCGGCGCCAAGGGTTTCGGGCTGTCGTTCCTGATCGATCTTCTCTGCGGCCTTCTCTCGCAGGGCGCCTTCGGCGCTGCGGTGCGCCCGCTCTATGGCGATCTCAGCGTGCCCTATGACTGCTCGCATCTGTTCATCGCCATCGACGTCGCGCATTTCTGCGACCTCGCCTGGTTCAAAAAGGAGGCCGCAGCCGCGGCCGAGCGCATCCGCAGCGGCCTGCGCGCTCCCGCCGTGACGCAGCTGATGACACCGGGCGAGCCGGAATGGCGCACGCGGCAGCGCTCCGCCGGCGAGGTGCGGCTCGACGCGCCGGTGATCGCCATGCTCAAGCGCTACGCCAAAGAACTCAGCGTCGATGCCGCATTCCTCGACGAGCCGCGCAAGGAAAAACGTCATGCCTAAAGTGCAGATTGCGAGCCCCAAGCTACGGCAGCCGAACGGCGTGTTCTCCCATGCCACCGCCATCGAGGCGACGGGACGCTTCGTCTTCATCTCCGGCATGACCGCGCGGCGGGCGGACGGCAGCATTGCCGGCATCGGCGATATCACCGAGCAAACGAAACAGGTGTGCGAGAACATCAAGGCCGCCGTCGAAGCCGCGGGCGGCAGCATGGACGACATCTGCCGCGTCGACGTCTATGTACGCAACATGGAGCACTTCGAAGCGATCCACAAAGTGCGCGCGCAATATTTCAAGCCGCCGCTCCCTGCCTCCACCATGGTCGAGATCAACAAGATGACCTCGCCCGACTACCTGATCGAGATCAACGCCATCGCCGTGTTGCCAGCGAAATAGGGGGCGCGCGCATGGACGACAAATACGGGCTCAAAGCCGCCGCCGAGCGCGGCATCAAGCTCGGGCCAGTCGGCACCGCGCTGCTGCTCGAGAACGACCACATCCGCATGTGGGAGGTGAAGCTCGAGCCCGGCGAGACGATCCCGTTCCACATCCACTATCATCCGTACCTCGTGGTCTCGCTCGGTGGCGGCGAGAACGAGATCGAGGTGATCACGGGGCAGAAGATCCCGACCAACGAGCCACTCGGCCACACCGTCTTCATCAATGAGATGCGTCCGGTGCATCGGCTGACCAACAAATCGAGCGTCACCTATCTGTCGCGGTTGATCGAGATGAAATCGGTGACCTGGAGCACATGAAGGCGAGCGTATGAGCGATGCGCACGCACTCGGCGGCTGGGACGTCCATACCCACGTCATTCCGCCGGCGGTGATCGCTGCCGCGCAGGCCGGCCGCTACGGCATGCGTGCGGCCCCGCCGACGCTGCACATCTGCGCCCACGGCGTGCCGCTGCACCCTTTGTCGGAGATCGACAAGCTCGTGGCGCGGGTGGTGAGCGACGGGCTCGACGGCGCGGTCGTCTCGGTACCGCCACCCCTGTTCCGGCCCGATCTCGCTGCGGCCGATCACGCGGACTATGCCCGGCTCGTCAATGACAGCCTGCTCGAGGCCTGCAAGCGGCATCACCCGCAGCTGCGGCCGTTCGCCTATCTGCCGATCGAGAATCCAGAGCTAGCCCTACGCGTGGCGGAACAGCTCGGTCGGGATTGGGCGGGCACGGTCGCTGGCACCGAGCTCGGTGCCCTCTCCTACGCGTCAACGCGGTACGACCCGCTGTGGAAAGTCTTGAGCGACGCGAAGCTGCCGCTGTTCATCCATCCCGGCTCGACGCCGGATGCGCGGCTCGATGCATTCTATCTGAACAATCTCCTCGGCAATCCGGTCGAGACGACGATTGCCGCCGCGAACTTGATTTTCGCAGGCGTCATGCAGCGCTTCCCGGGCCTCAACGTGATCCTCGCGCATGGCGGTGGCTGCGTCGCCGCGCTTTGCGGCCGCTGGCAACAGGGCGCCGCCACCAAGCGCCCAGGCATTCCGCCGCTCCAAATGCAGCCGCGTGAGGCGGTGCGCCGTTTCTATGTCGATAGCCTGGTGCATTCGGCCGCGTTCCTCGACGCCATCATCGCGGTGATCGGCGACGACCGCATTCTGCTTGGCAGCGACTGGCCGTTTCCCATGGGCGCGCCGTCGGCGGAGCACGATCTCGGGGCGCTTCCGCGCGCGCTACAACAGAAGATCCGCAAGACCAATGCCGAGGCCGCCTTCGGCGGCCGGCTCAACGCCTGACATCGCAGAAGGGGCTTCCATGACCAACCTTCCCGCCGGCGCTCCCAGTCTCGAGGAAATCCTCATCCAGTCGGAAAAAATGCCATGGCGCGAGAAATCGCTCAAAGGCATCCACGAGAAGATGCTGTGGCGCAACGAAGAGACCGGTGCCTCGATCGCGCTGATCAAGTTCGACAAAGGCGCCGGCATTCCGCAGCCGCATCTGCACGCCGCCAATCAATTCATGTTCTGCCTCAAGGGCAAATATGAATACACCGCTACCAAGACCGTGCTCACCGCCGGCTGCTTCTACTGCAATCCCAAAGGCAATGTGCATGGGCCGGCGATCGCGCACGAAGAGACCGTGGTGCTCGAGATCTATGACGGTCCGCATTATCCGCAGAAGCCGTCCTGGTACACCGACGAACGCGACGCGCACTGACGGCTCAACAACAAACGGAGGAGATCCCCATGCCCAAACTCAATCCGTTCAAACCGGGAACGCCTGCGACGTTCTCCTGCGACACGGGTCATGTCCATTCAGCGACGTGCTGCGGCCGGCGCGAATTTCTCACCGGGCTTGCGGCGCTTGGCGCCGGTACTGCGCTCGGCGCAGGCAAAGCCGCCGCCCAGGCGGCGGCGCCGGAAAAGCCGTTCCGCATCGACGTGCACCATCACTTCTCCTCGCCGGGATTCATCGCCGAGATCACCGGCCGGCGGACAGGGCAAGTGCCGCTGATGCGGCTCACCGCGCAGAAATCCATCGAAGACATGGACAAGGGCGGTGTCGCGACCTCGATCGTCTCGATCAGCGAGCCGAGCGTGTTCTTCGGCAACTACGACGCGGCGCGCGCGCTCGCGCGCGAGACCAACGATTTCGGCGCACGCATGATGCACGACTATCCGGGCCGCTTTGGCCTGTTCGGCACGGTTCCGCTTCCCGACGTCGACGGTGCGCTGCGCGAGATAGAATATGTGCTCGACACGCTCAAGGCGGACGGCATCTGCATGATGACCGATTACGAGGGCAAATTCCTCGGCGACCCTGCCTTCACGCCGGTGATGGAAGAGCTCAACCGCCGCAAGGCGATCGTCTACACGCACCCGTTCCGCAATGCCTGCTGCCGCGCCCTGGTGCCGGACGTGTTCGAGCCGGTGATCGAGCTCGGCACCGACACCACGCGCACGATCGCCAGCCTGATGTTCTCCGGCACCGTGGCGCGCTTTCCCGATATCAAGTTCATCTTCTCGCATGCCGGCGGCACGGCGCCGTTTTTGGTGCAGCGCTTCACCTTCCTCGCCGAAGCCCGCAAGGACTTGGGCGCGCGCATGCCGGAAGGGCCAATCCGCAGCTTGCAGAAGTTCTATTACGACACCGCGAACGCCACGACGGTCTATCCGCTGGCCTCTCTGCTCAAGCTCGTGCCGACCTCGCAGGTCATGTTCGGGACCGACTTCCCGTTCCTCACCGCCAGCGCCACCGCGGCAGGCCTGCGCGAGACCAAGATGTTCAGCGCCGCCGACCTGCAGGCGATCGAGCGCGGCAATGCTGTGGCGATGATGCCGAAATACAAGACGTGACGGTCAAGTGCCATTCGACCTCGCCCAACTCTCTGACGTCATGCCCCGCGAAAGCGCGGCATCCAGTAATCGCAGGCGCCTGCGTTTACTGGTTCGCCCGCTTTCGCGGGCGATGACGCCGAGTTTTGGTCAACACTCTTGCACACTCGTGCTGCTGCTGTTCGTCGCGCTGCTCAACGTCGAAACGACGCGGGCGGAAGATTTTCCCTCCCGCGTCGTCACTATCATCTCGCCCTATCAGGCGGGCGGCACCAGCGACATCATCGCGCGCATCCTGGCGCAGAAGCTCTCCGAACGCTGGGGCAAAAGCGTGATCGTGGAGAACCGGCCCGGCGCCAATGGCGGCGTTGGTGTCGCCGCGGTGGCGCATGCGGCACCGGACGGGCACACGCTGCTGGCCGTCGCCTCGAGCGCGCTGACCATCAATCCGCTGTTCTACGCCAATCTGCCCTACGACGTCGCGCGTGACCTCGCCCCGATTACTCGCACCGGCGCCGTCGCCAATGTGCTGGTCGTCAATCGTTCCGTCGCCGCGCGCGACCTGCGCGAGCTCATCGCGCTCGCCAAGGCGCAGCCGGGCAAGCTCAGCTTCGCCTCGCAAGGTGTCGGCTCGAACGGCCACGTCACTGGCGAGCTGTTCAAGCAGCGCGCACGCATCGAGATGCTGCATGTGCCCTACAAGGGAAGCGCGCCGGCCGTGCAGGATCTGCTCGGCGGACAAGTGCAGCTGATGTTCGACAATCTGCCGACGGTGCTGCCGCTGATCAAAGCCGGGCAATTGCGGGCGCTGGCGGTGACCACGTCAGCGCGCGATCCGCAGCTCCCTGACGTGCCCACCATTGCGGAAAGCGGCCTGCCCGGCTTCGACACCAGCGCCTGGTTTGCGCTGCTGGCGCCGAAGGACACGCCGGCCGCGATCCGCGCCGAAATCGAGCGCGTAACAATCTCCGCTCTGCAGGCGCCGGAGACGCGTGAGCGGCTCTCGGCCGCCGGGATCGCGGCGGCCGCCGACGGTGCCGCTGAGCTGCAGCGTCGCATTGCCGACGAAGCGGCGATGTGGCGCGACGTCGTCGCCAAGGCCGGCATCAAGAAGCCGGAATAATCACGCGGCTTGCCAGGGTGCGTCCGCCTGAGTCAGCATCGGCGCAACGAACAAGCGCCGACGGCAGGTCGCGCGCGGACCGGAGGGCGCGCGGTGCCGGCTGCCACATCGATTGAGATCGCCAGACACGTCTTGCTGTCGGGCGCCCTGATCCTTGCCATCGGCACCATCGCCGCGCTGATCGCGCAGCGGACGAAAATCCCCGATGTGGCCATGTTCCCGCTGGTCGGCATCCTGATCGGCCCGCAGGTGCTCGGCTTCGTCGACCTCAAGGCCGATTCCACGCTCAACCAGGTGATCCTGCTGTTCGGCGCGAGCTATATCCTGTTCGACGGCGGCGCCTCGCTGCGTTTCGCTGTGCTCAAACGCGTGTGGATCACCATCGTCCTGCTCGCCACCGCCGGCGTGGTCATCACCGGCGCAATCACTGCGGTCGCGGCTAGCGCTATTCTCGGCGTGCCGCTCGTCACGGCGACCCTGCTCGGCGCCGCCATCGCCTCGACCGACCCGGCGACACTCGTGCCGATGTTCCAGCAGGTGCATATCCGCGAGCGCATCGCGCAGACCGTCGTCAGCGAATCAGCGCTCAACGACGCCACCAGCGCCATCGCCACCTTTGCCGTGCTCGGCATCGCGACGGGCGCCCAAGCCTTTTCATTACCAGCTGCGCTGCTCGGCCTGGTGCAGCAGGCCGGCATCGGCATCATCGCCGGCATCGTGTTCGGCTATGCGGCGGCGTGGCTCATCGCGCATGAGCGCTACGGCTTTCTCGCCGACTATGCCCCGATCGTGACTTTGGTGGCGGTCATCGGCGCCTATTTCTCCGCCGACGGGCTGCATTCCAGCGGCTTCACCGCGGTGTTCGTGTTCGGCGTCATGCTCGGAAACCAGGACGCCTTCGGCTTCGCGATGCCCGCAGGCGAACGCCGCAAGCTCGCCGAGTTCGCGGTGACCACCGCCTTCATCCTGCGGCTGTTCATCTTCATCCTGCTCGGCACGCAGGTCGATTTTGCGCTGGTCGGCAAATATCTCGTCGGCGGCATCCTTGTCGTCGCCGTCTTCATGCTAGTGGCGCGGCCGCTGACAGTATTTATCTGCGCGCCGCTCGACCGCCGCGCGCGCTGGCAGCGCGCCGAGCTCCTCTTCATGTGCTGGACGCGCGAGACCGGCGTGATCCCTGCAGCGCTGGCCGGCTTGCTGCTTGCCCTGAAGGTGCCCGGCGCCGAGGTGATCGCCTCGGTCACCTTCATCGCCATTCTGATGACGTTGCTGATCCAGGCGCCGACCACCGAATGGCTGGCGCGCCGGCTGCGGCTGCTCAGGGAGGGCTGAAGGCCCCGCGCACTCACCTCCCGATACAAAAAGCCGCGCCCGACCGGAATGGCCGAGCGCGGCGCCGTTTGGGGGTGCGCCGATGGGACAGCGCACGGTTGCAAATAGATAAGATTCTCGTAACGCGGTCAAGGCTCCGAAGAGCCCGGCAACGCTATTGGCTCAGATGGATCGGCACGTCCGACCATTGCTTCATCCCGATCATCGTGCATCCGCTATTCGCCTGCGCGAAGCTCAGACTGACGCTGCCATTGGTCTGAAAGCTGTTGCTGACGAATTTGGTGCACTGGTAATTGTTGCTGGCCGCGACGCCGCGCATCGTCACGTTGGCATTCGGCAGATAAACGATGCCGTCCACATTCAAAGTGGCGCCCGGTCCCCAATTGTCAGTGACGCCGTTGGTCAGCGCCGGATCCTGATAGAGCGCGATGCCCAGCCACGGATCGCCGCTGCTGGTCGGCGGCGACAAAGCCAGCGTGGCACTCTGGCCATTGCCGTTGGGGAAATTGATCGCGCTTGCGTGGTTGTCGTTGCCGGTGAGCACGATCGCGGTGCCGACGGTGCTCACATTCGCGCTGTTGCCGAGATTGAGGCTGCCGTTCTCGATCACCACCACGCTGTCCGATCCGCTATTGATCAGCGTGCCGCTGCCGGACAGATTGAGGTCGCCGCACACGTGATATTCGGTGTAGCCGCTCTGCACCACGGTCTTCACTGCGGCCGGCGGGTTCGAGCTCCCCGCGGTCCAGTTCACCGCAACGCTGGTGCCGCCGCAGATCGGAGTGATCTTCGTGGCGAGACTTGCATAGATGTCGGGCACGACGCGCGCGCCGGAAACCGGATTGGCGCAGCTCGTCGCAGTGCCGGCGGCGATCGATTCCGCCGAGCCGCTGTTGTGGCCGTTGCAGGACAGGCTTGTGTTCGAGCGCACCGAGCAATTAGTGAGCGAGATGTTCGGCGCGCCGCCGAACAACAGGGAAATGTCGGTCGAAGCTTGCCCGGTATCAAGCGTCAAGATGCAGGAATTGTCTGGAGGCAAGCCGCCGACCACCGTCGAGGACGCCGTGACATTGATCGATGAGAGACCGAGCACGGACACGAATGCGGGCAGTACCGCCGCCGACACGCTGCCGGCATAGGTGTCGCTGCCCGACAGCGAGAAATTCGGCGTCCCGACGGTCGAGCCCTTGGAGACAACGGTGGCGTTGAAGGTGTTGAGCGCGACCTGCGCCCAGCTCGTGGTGCCGTCCTTGGCGCCGGCAAGAAGGGCAGAATCCAAGGCCGCCTGCAGATTGACGCGAACATCGCTGGCGCGCGAGTAGTCGACCGCCGCGCCAACAAAGCCGACCAGAGGAACGAGGGACAGCGCGGCTATCGGAGCGACGCCGCCACGGCAATCCTTCAGCCAGCAGCGCACAACGCGCGGCAGCTTGGCCACAGACAACAAAGGGAGCGCCCAAAGGACGCCGGCAAAAGACATCATCAACCCCCGAGCGGATCGATCGCGGGGATCAGCCTGGGGCAGCAGTTCATAAAGAGTGCTGATCAGGCATACTGGGAATTAGTTTGAACTTTAGCGATCTGCTTTGACGGGCGTTCGCTAAACTGGACCGCCGGCAGCGCCGATTTTACGCACAGCGCGGCGCGTTCCGGTCAGCCACGAGTGCGTCAGATGTGCGTTGCCCGCCGAGGTGTGCGGCATCGATCACGGTCTCGTAGGCCGAAAGTACCTGATCCACCATCAGATCAATCGAGAACGCCGAGCGTACGCGCGCTTGCAGGGTGCGCGATAAACCCACAGCCGCATCGAGGTCGTCGCACAGCCGCACGATCGCTTGCGCCAAGGCTGCGGTGTCGCCGGGGGCGACAAGGCGATCGGTGCACTCGCCGAAGATTTCGGGAATGCCGCCGACCTTCGTGGTCACGATCGATTTCCCCGCGGCGATCGCCTCGAGCACCACATAGGGCAATGATTCAGCCCGCGACGGTGCGACCATGATGCGGCCCATCGCGAAAGCCGCGCGCGCCGGCATCGGCGCACGAAACCGCACGGCGCCGGCAAGGCCGAGGCGGCTCACCTGATCGCGGAACGCCTGCGCGTCCGGGCCGTCGCCGACGATCGTCAGCGTGAGCTTGCGTCCATTGGCGTGAAGCCCGGCCAGCGTATCGATGAGGACATCGACACCTTTGAGCCAGCGCAATTCGCCGAGAAAGACGAGATCGGTCGCATCGGCATTATCGGCAATGGGCGCGAACTCCTGCACGCCAACGCCGTTGTGAACGACGCGGACAATGCCGCGCGGCTGCCCGACCTTGCCGAGAAAGGCTTCATGCGCATAGGCGCTTTCAAAAAGATACAAGTTGCCACGCTGCATCAGGCAGCGCTCGAGCAGCAGGTGCAGCTTGCCGCCGACCGAACTGTGCAGGCTGCCGCCATGCGGCGTATAGGCGCGCACGGCCACTGTGCGAACCGGCGCCAGCCGCGCCAGCGCCCCACCCTTGGCCCCGTGGCCGTGGACGACCTGCGCGCCCGCGCGCCGCGCGCGGGCGGTGATATGCGCGAGACTGAGGACGTCGAGCGGGCTCGGTTGCCGATGCATGGCGACACGGGTGAGCCCCAACGACAGTTTCGGCGCCAGCGCAAAGAGGATCTCGTCGGACCGCGCGTTGCCGGTGAGGCTGTCGGCGACGATCCCGACCTCATGACCGCGCGCGATCTGCCCGGAGGCAAGGTCGATGACGTGGCGAAACAGCCCGCCGACCGGTGCGCGGAAAATGTGCAGGATCTTCATCGAGCAACCTAATGCCGCCGCTTCGCGTAAGCAGCGAAGCAGCCTCCGGCCACCGTTAGCACGAGCCGGTAAATGGCAATTCGAACGCTTCCAGCCAAAGCGCGCACCATGGTTGATTTTGTGTGAAGCGGCTCCTGCAAATCATCGCGACCACGTCGCCGCAGCGTTAACGAATTGCCACAGAACACCCGCTGGATGCGCTTCAAACTGAAACGAATCCGCAAACAAAGCCCATTATGTGTATGCGCGTGGGGCGCTTGGCGACGCAGTCGCGAAACTGCGACGACGGAAACTTGCTTCACACGGGGAACGGCGAGGCAAGCATTTGAGCGTGACCGGAGCCGACAACGCAATCAAAGGCGGGCTGCTTGCGCCGATCGCGCAGTTGCGCGAGCGGCTGCGTGGACGCTCGTTGACGCGTCTGTTGTTCGCCCCGCACACCGTCGGCATTCTCGACCAAGGCGTGGTCAGCGCCACCAGCTTCCTGACCACGGTCATCATCGGGCACTTCACCACGCCCGACGATCTCGGCAGCTATTCGATCATCGTTTCCGTGCTCGCTTCCGCCTACACGGCGCAAGGGCAACTCGTTTCGCTGCCCTACTCGCTTCAACGCAGCCGCCAGTCGGCGAACAGCGAGCAGCATGCCGGCAGCTCGCTCGTTCTCGCCGCGCTGCTAGCGCTGCTGATGACCGCAATGGTGGCTGCCGCGGCGCTCGGCGAATTCGCCGCGACCGCGCAGGCGACGCTGGCGCCGATCACCTGGTGCCTCGCCGGTATCATGCCGTTCGCGTTGCTGCGGGACTTCTCCCGGCGCTACTCCTTCGTGCATCTGAGAATGACGCAGGCGCTCCTGGTCGACATGGCCGCCGGTACACTGCAGATCGCCCTCCTGGTCTGGCTCGGACTCGCCGGAGGACTGTCCGCTTTCACAGCCGCGGTCGCGCTTGGTGCTTCATCCGCCATCGCCGCGCTGGCGTGGCTCGCCTTCAGCCGGTCGGCCTTCGCGTTTGAGCGCAAGAACATCCGCTCGACGATGAAGCTGAGCTGGCAGATCGGCAAATGGCTCGGCCTCAATCAGATGATGGTTCAGGTGCAGCGCTTCAGCCCCTATTGGGTTTGCGCTCTCGTGCTCGGCACGGCGACAACCGGCGTGCTCAGCGCCTGCCTGAGCTTTGTCGGCCTGATGAATCCGCTCATCTACGGCCTCAACAACGTCTTCACGCAGAAATCCGTGCTCGCCTGGAACGAAGGTGGCGGCGCGGGCTTGCGACGGCGCAGCCGCCTCGATGCGCTGATGCTCGCCTTCCTGCTCGCGCCATTCTGCGTTGCCGCGCTCTATGTCGGTGGCGACGCCGTGCATCTGCTCTATCGCAGCACCGCTTATGAGGGACAAGGCGGACTGGTCTTGATGCTCGCGGTCACGACAGCGATTTGGGCGGTGAGCAATCCTGCGTCCAACGCGCTCGCAAGCATGGAGCGCGCGCGCCTGATTTGTGCCGTCAACACCATCGGCGCAGTGCTGACAACGGGCCTCATGATCGTGATGACCATGTGGTCCGGCCTTGCCGGTGCCGTGTCGGCCTGGTTCATCAGCAATGTGCTGCTCACCTGTACGCTCTGGCTGACCTTTCTGTTCGTCGTCGAGCGCAGCGAAGACCGGCAATCGATCCTGCAAATTCTGCCCCAGCTCGACGACGCTAGGCATCTGGTGATCGCCAAGCTTGGCGAGGGTGACCACGCCAAGGTCTATGCCGCCCGCCTGCAGCAGGATCTGCCGATCTGGGGAACGCATCGCTCCGTCATCGTGAAACTTTACAAGCCCGAAGCCGCGCTGGCACCACAGCTTGCGGCCGAACAACTGTCCTCGCTGGCACGCCTGAATAAATGGACCGATGGCCGCGTCGTCAACGGCTGGACGGTATCAACACCGAAGCCGCTGTTCGTGCACAGCGAGCCGCTCGCGCTGCTGATGACGCAGATCTCGCACAAGCGCGAGCTCAAGGCCTCGATGGGTGTCGATCCGCACCTCACGCCCGCCGCGCTCGCAGAGCTCGGCAGCGCCGTGGTTCATGCTTTGCGCGAAGCGTGGTCGCACGGCGAAATCCACGGCGACCTGGCGCTACAGAACATTCTCTACAACGTGTCGGCCAAAGAGCTGTCGTTCATCGATCCGGGCACGCATGACTGTTGCCGCGTCTGCAACACCCGCGACCTGCCGTGGAAAGCCGCGGTGCTCGAGCTCGGCCACATGCTCCGGGATTTCGGCACCGATGTGCGCAACTTCCGCGGTCACCCGGCGGCGCGGCGTCAGCGCGGCCTATTCGTGAAATCGGCCGTGCTGGCGCATCTCGAGACCATCGAGTCGCAGGACGCGCGACTGCAGACAATCAACGAGATTCGCGACTGCGCGCTGTTTCACCTCTCGAAGGTGCTCAAATCAACCTGGATCACCGCAGGCCCGGCCAGCCGCCCACTGACGCGCTTCGTCACGCGCCGCGTTGACGCACTCATGGCGGAGGTGATCGGCGACATGACCGCGCGGCGCGCCGCTTCCGCCGGCACCACCGCGCCGACGGCCGCGACACACACCCATCCGTAAGGCCCCGGTATCATGCTCGCGCCCGACAAATCCGGATCGGATAGCAAGCCTGCCGCCACGACGGGTGACGGGCTGCTGGCGGCCGAGGTCGATTTCTACGAGCGCTACGAATGGGCGCTCACGCCGCACATGCGGTTTCGCGATGCCGTCGAGCACCTCACCGACGAGCTGGAGTTCCTCGCGCAGGTCGAGCGCGACTGGCGGTTCGACGAAGTGGTCGCCAATGTCTATCTGCTCGCCTGCGCGCTGTTCAATGCCGCAGAGGAGCATTTGCGCGGCCCCTCGCTGCGCCTCTCCTCACGCATCGCGGATACGCCCCCGGGCCGCCTGGCGCGGTTCTTTGCGGAGGATCTTTCGCCCAAGCGCTTCACCGGCCGACTGGCCGAAACCAGGCAATGGCGGGACCGCTGGCTGGCCGCGCTCGACGCCTTCCTGGCAGCGCGCATCGCCGGCGACGCGCGCGGTCGCGGTGCGCTCCTCGCGGCTGCCGCGAGCTTGGCGAGTCTGCTGAAGACGCCGCTACCGGCCACGCTCGCGCGTCGCGCTATCAGCATTCCGTCCCCGTTCCGCCGCCTCGACCTGACGATCGAAGACGTGATCGCGCTCGGCGAGCGCTACGCCGAACGCTTTCCGCCGCGCGGCTCCCGTCCGATCCTGTTCGTCGGCCTGCGCACCGCCGGCTCCTATCTGGTTCCGGTGCTGCGCGCGCTGTTCGCCAGTCGCGGTTACGACGCGGTGGCAATGATGACGCTGGCGCCGAGCAAAGGCGTGAGCCGCCGCGAGCAAAGCGAGCTCGCCCGCTTCGCCTCGCAGGGTTACACCGCCGTCGTCGTCGACGATCCGCCGCATACCGGTGGCGCGGTACATACCGGGCTCGACATCGTGCGGCGCGCCGGATTCGCGCAGTGCCGGCTGCTGGTGCCGACACACCCGGCCCGTCCGCATCTTTTCGACGAGCTTCCTGCCGATCTCGTGGTGACGCTGCCGCCGGAAGCCTGGCACAAGCGCAAGCTGCTTTCGCCCGAATACGCGCAAGTCCGCTTGGACGAATATTTCCGTGGCCAGGGCTTTGACAGCGTGCGTCTCATTCCCTGCGAGACAACCGACCGCATCAATGCGCGCTTGGACCAGGATGCCGCGGGCGAGCGCGGCACCCGCCTGAAAAAGGTTTTCAAGGTCGAGCTTCGCCGCGCCGATTATCGCGAAACGCGCATGGTATTGGCGAAGAGCGTCGGCTTCGGATGGCTCGGCTATTGCGCCTTCCTGGGCGGGCATCGCCTCGCCGAATTCGTTCCGCCGCTCTTCGGGTTGCGCGACGGCATCCTCACTATGGAGTGGATCGCCAACGAGACCACGGTCGCCGAGCCCGACGCAGGAGCGCGGATCGACACGGCAGCCTCCTACGTCGCCGCGCGTACGCGACTCCTCGGGCTTGGCGCCACGGCGGCGGCCAATGTCGAGGGCCGGCAGACCAACGCGTTCAAGCTATTGGCGCGGTCACTCGCGAACGCTTTCGGAAAGTTCCCCGTCAATCTGCTGAAGCGGCCGGCGCTGGCGCGGCTGATCGAGCGCTCGCGCTGTCCGTTCCCGACCTTCATCGACGGCAACATGGAAGCGTCGGAGTGGCTCATTGGGCCGAGCGGCGTGTTGAAGGTCGATTACGAGCACCATGGCCTCGGCAAGGAAGAGCTCAACATTGTCGATCCTGCTTACGACCTCGCCGACATTGTGCTGAACTGGAAACTCTCGGCAGCGGACGAGCACCGGCTGGTGACGCGATACATCGCGCAAAGCGGAGATTCCAACGTTGAGCAGCGGCTGATGCTGCACAAGCTGCTCGCCGGATTGTGGGCCATGAAAAAGGCTCATGACCGCTTGTTCGACAAGGCTTCGACGCTGGCGCAGCAGCAAGCTTGCCACCAGCAATTCCTGACCGCCTGGGACTTCCTCACGGTGCAAGCGGCGCGGCATCTGGGCGGCACGCTCGCTCGCCGCCAGCCGGCGCCCTGGCGCTCGCCGATCTTCTTCTCCGATATCGATGGCGTCATCGACGAGCGTCCCCTCGGCTTTCCGACAACGACGCCTGCCGGTATCGAAGCATTGGGGCTGCTCAACGCCAACGGCATTCCCGTTGCGCTGAATTCGGCGCGCTCGCTCGCCGAGATCAAGGCCTATTGCGAGGCCTACGCGCTCTCCGGCGGCGTCGCCGAGCACGGCAGCTATGTGTGGGACGCCGTCAACCAATGCGGCCAACAGCTCATCAGCGCGCAGGCGCTGGAGCAGCTCGATCGCCTGAAGGCACATCTGCGCGCACTGCCTGGCGTCTTCCTCGACGAACGCCACGAATTTTCGATCCGCGCCTTCAGCTATGTCGAGAAGCCGCGCGGCACGAAGCAAAAGATCCTCGCCCATCTCAAATCCGGCACCGGCGACGCGCTGCTCGCGCCGATTTCGACGCTGCTAGTCCGCCGCGTGATGACGGAGCTGCGGCTCGATCTGATCACCTATCACCACACCTCGATCGACACGACCTTCGTCGCCAAGGGCGTCTCCAAGGGCTCAGGCCTTGTGGCGCTCCGCGACATGGTGCTGGGGCCGCAGGCGGAAACCATCGCCGTCGGCGACCAGACCCCGGATCTGGCGATGTTCGGCGTCGCCAGCCGCAGCCATGCGCCGGCCAATATCGGCTGCGGCCGCGAAGCCAAACTGATCGGCTGCCGCGTGGCGCGCGCCCGCTCGCAGAACGGGCTTCTCGAGATCGCGCGCAGCATCACCGGCGCGCGAGAAGCGTCACACGGCGCGGCAACCGATCGATCCGATCTGATGATTCAGGCGCTGCGCGCAGCGGACAAGCCGTGGCGAACGAATCTGTTCGCTGCGGTCCGCGAGGTCTTGTTCTCCAAATAGCCGAAGCGGTCGTCAGGCGTCTGCTAGGCCGGGCGTGGCGCGCGCTCGCGCATGACTTTCGACGTCGCCACGCACAGCCCCCAGATCACGCCGAGCAGCAGGAAGTAATGCCGCCAATGGTCAGTGTCGATAATGAAGCCTTCGAGCACTTCGCCGGTGAATGCGCCAATTGCCGTGATCAGATAAGGCTGCCATGGCGTGCGCACGAACACCGCTTTGAGGCCGAGCTTGAAGGTCATCAGGATCATCAGCACATAGACGGCGCCGCCGGCCCAGCCATAGACCAGCATGGCCTGCAAGTAGACATTGTGCTGCTGATTGGTCTGCGTGCTGGCGAACCCGAACGGTCCCATGCCGTTCGGATGATCGAACATGTCGCGCAGCGCCAATTCCTGCAAGCGGAAGCGCCCGCCGTCGCCGACGTCATACGAATTGATCAGATGCGCGCGCTCCGCGACCATACTGGAAATCGCCGGAATCGACAGCAGTGCAACGACCATCACCGCCAGGACCGCCAGCGCGATGCAGCTGAGCAGGACGATGCGAAAGCGGGTCTTGCCCTGCGAGGCGGTCAGCAGAGCAAGCACGATCACGACCACGCCGGAAATCCCGAGATGCACCCAGGCGCCGCGTGAGAACGCGACCAACAGCGCGACCAGCAGCGTGCCGAGAACCGCCGTATCGACGAGCGTGATGCGACGCACGAGCAGGCGCTCGAACACGATCAGCGTCGGCCAGATCAGGAAAGGCGCGTAGACGTTCGGGTCCTTGAACAGGCCCACCGCGCGTTCGTTCCAGGCGAACAGATCATGCGCCTTGGGGAAAAGATTGAGATAGCCGCAGATGCCGGCGATCGCGCTGAGAAAAGCGGTGAGCACATAGGCCGACTGCAAGACCGTGATCCGCGGCATCGTGTTTTGCGCAAACAGCATCGCCCAGACGATGGCGGCAATGGCGAGATAGATCGAGGTGGCGGCGTATTCCGTGGTCTTGTCGCGGCCGACCACCTCCATCAGCGAGAACAAGCCGCCCACATTCCAGAGAAGCAACAGCAGCAGAAGCACCAGGATCAGCCGATCGAGGCGCGCCCCGGTGATCAGGCAGCAGAGCGCCACCAGCAAAACCAGCGCATCGTGCGGCGAAGGCTCCACGATCGCGACCGAGCTCGCGAACATGCAAAGATAGGTGGCGAGAAGCAGCATCCGTTCGCGGAACGGTGCGGCGACGATCGCCCCAAATGCCGAGGGAACATGAGCGGACGCGCTCATGTCCGGTGCGGACGACCGGCTCGGGGACACGAGCGGCAGCTGGCCGGAAAGCCTTGGTGACAGCGCCACGTCGTCGGCGGTAATCAACGCAATAGACCCAGTTCTCGAATGTTACGCAGCGACCGCGCGCACGCCGCCGAGGAGCAGCGTGACGTCGGCAAAGCCGGCGGCCACCAGACGATCGCGCGCCGCCGTCGTCGCCGGATTGGCGGCGTCCGCCGCGACCAGCACCGCGCGGGTGGCGAGTGCCGCGAAATGCTCGACCGGCACCTCCGGCGCCGCGCCGATGTCGATGACCACGTGATCGTAGGTGCGCACCAGCGCCTCGATCATGGTGGCGAGCACCGGCGAGGCGGCAAGCGCCGGACCGTGGTGACCGATATTGCCGGTGGCGATCAGGTGCACATTGGAGAACTGGTCGCGGGTGATCACGTCGCCGAACGACGCCTCGCCGCGCACCAGCTCGGCAATGCCCGGCGCCTCGGCATCGGTGGAGATGACCGAGAGATTCGGCGCGCCGAAGGCGAGATCGACCAGGATCACCCTGCCCTGCTTGCCGAGCAAGCGCGCCAGCGCGATCGCCGCATAAGTGGTGCCGACATTGCGCGCCGAGCCGACCACGGTGACGCGGCGGCCAGATTCTCCGGCGGCCATGAGGCCGCGCACGATGTCGTCCATGGCGGTGGGTGCCAGGGGTCCGGCAGCGCGCACCGGCTTCACCAATACAGGCGGCGCCACGCCGCGCGGCGGCGGAGGTGGCGGCGGCGCATAAGCTTGCGGCATCAGTGCGGGCGCGGTCGGCGGCGCCATCGGCACATAGTGCATCGGCGCCTGCGCATACGCCGTCGGATAGCTGTACACCGACGGCAGCGGCGCCGGGGCCAGGAGCTCTCCCGTCACCACGAAGCCGCTGCACAAGACGAAGCTCGCGAGGCTCACGATCAGGATCGTCGGAAGCTTCTTCGGGAAGTCCGGCTTCACCGAGGGCATCGCCCGGGAGATGATGCGCGCATCAGCCGGCGCCGCATTGATGTTCTCGCGAGCGGCGGCTTCGCGATATTTGACCAGATAGGATTCGAGCAGATCGCGCTGCGCCTTGCCCTCGCGCTCGAGCGCCCGCAACTCCAGGTCCTGCTCGTTGGCCTGTGACGCGAGCTTCTTCACTTGATCGAGGCTCGCGATCAGCGTCTCGACGCGATTGCCGGCGACCTTGGCATCGTTGTCGAGCTGTCGCGCGAGCCGCTCGGCCTCGTTGCGCATCTGCCGGTCAAGCTCGGCGACCTGCGCACGCAGTTCTTTGATGCGCGGATGCTGGTCGAGCAGCGTCGAGGACTGTTCGGCGAGCTGCCCGGCGAGCGCCGCCCGCTGCTCGGCGAGCCGGCGCATGGATTCGGAGTTGGCAATATCGGAGGAATCGATCGGCTTGCCGGAGCGCAGCAATTCGCGCAGTTGTCGTGCCCGCGCCTCGAGATCGGCCTTCTGTCCGCGCGCCGCGGAAATCTGCGAATTGATCTCGGTGAGCTGCTGGTTGGGCAGCGAGGAGTTGTTGGAGCCGGCGTAGAGATTAGACTTGGCGCGGTATTCCTCGATCTTGGTCTCCGCGTCCTGTACGCGCTGGCGCATATTGGCGATCTCGCCGGCCAGCCACTGGCTGGCCGCGTGCGTCTGCTCCTGCTTGGCCGACTGCTGCGTGGTGAGATATCCCTCGGCAATCGTGTTGGCGACCCGCGCGGCAAGCTCGGGATCGGCGGAGCGGAACTCGATGACGATGACGCGGGATTTCTCCACCGCGTAGACGTTGAGGTGCTCGTAATAGGATTCGAGCACGCGCTCCTGCGGCGACATGCTGGCCGGATCGCGGCCAAGCCCGATGGTCCCGAGCAGCACGCGCATCAATGATCCGCCGCCGAGCAGCGAATCGAATTCGAGGCGCTGATCGAGCTTCTCTTTCTTGATCACATCGCGCGCGAGATCGCGCGACAGGATGACCTGCACCTGACTGGTGATCGCCTCGGGGTCGAGCGCGGTTCGCTCAGCGCCCTTGTCGGCCTCTGCGCGCAGGAAGACGTTTTCCTTGATCTCGAGCAGGATGCGCGCTTCCGAGCGGTAGCGCGGCGTCAGCGAATTGACGACAACGAACGCGAGCCCGGCGGCGATGAGTGTCGGCAAAATGATGCGCGACTTTTTGCGCCATAGCGCGCGGCCGAGGCCGCGCATGTCCGGCTCGCCGGAGCTGACAAATGGCGGTGGGGGTGGCGGCGGCGGAGCCGCAACGACCGGAGCAGCCACAGACGCTTTCTTTGACTTGAAACCGAACATTCGCGAATCCAGACCAAGACGCTGTGGCTACGGTGTGATGACACTCGATTATGGTTGCTGTCGCGTTAATCCGCTGTGCTGCATAGATCACGCACAGCGCGCATTCAGCTTTCGTTAACCACCCCGCTCGCGGTCAGTCTTGCGATTTTATCGCCGCTGCCCAGATCGAACCGTATGTGGCGACCTTGTTTTGCCCTTGCATTCGTCCTGTTGGCGCTGGTCGCCTGTGCGGCGACGCAAGCGAGTGCCCAGGCCGGGCATCCGCGCGGCCTGTTCACCAGCCCGCAGTCGCCGTTGGGGCCGCGGACTTACGCACCACCGACCTATGGCGCCCCCTACGCGGTCGCGCCCGAGGCCTATGCGTCGGTGCCCCCGGCCGCTACGGCGGCACCCTACACGCTCGATGCCGGCGACAGGATGCGCATCACGGTCTTCGGCCAGGAGGGCATCACCAACACCTACATCGTCGACCCTGGCGGCACTGTGAGCCTGCCGCTCATCGGCAGCATCGTCGCCCGCGGCATGACCACCAGGCAGCTGTCCCAGGCCATTGCGCAAAAGCTCAAGCATGGCGGATTTGTGCGCGACCCGAATGTCAGCATCGAGCTCGTCCAAGCGCGGCCGTTCTTCATCCTCGGCGAGGTGACAACGCCCGGGCAATATCCTTATGTCGCCAACATGACCGTCGAGACGGCCGTAGCGATTGCCGGCGGCTTCGCCCCGCGCGCCAGCAAGTATGCCGTGCAGCTCACGCGCAATCTGCCGGGCCAGCAGATGCGCGCCGAGGTGCCGCTGAATTTTCCCGTGCGGCCGGGCGACACGATCGTGGTCAAGGAACGCTGGTTCTGACGATAGCCGACGGCGGCGCGTTAACTTTTCCTTGAGGGTCACGCTAAGCGTTTTTTGAGGTTTTTTTCATAGACCATTCGCCAAACCATCGAGGGCAGCTATGGCCGGTCAAGGCCAAGGACTGGCCCCAACTGGCGTCGATTCATGAGTGACACGCAACCGCCTGTAACCCTTGGCGCCTCTGCGGCGTCGGCCATTGCCAGCGTGCGCAAATTCTCGCGCGCGCCGGGTGGGCCGACCTTGTCGCCGGCGGCGCTCGCGCTTGCTAGCCAGCCGACGCCGCAGGCGTTCTCGCCGATCGTGCTCGCCGGGTTCGTGCGCGCCGCCGAATTCGCACTGATTATCGTCGTCGGTTTCGCCATCCAGCTTGTCTATGTGGTGCCACAGGTCGGTTTCGAGCCGCGCTACGTGCTCGCAATCGGCATCATCGCTGTTCTCGCGATGATCGCCTTCCAGGTGGCCGACATCTACCAAGTGCAGGCATTCCGCGGCCACGAGAAGCAATATATGCGGCTCGCCTCGGCCTGGTCGGTGGTGTTCCTCATCGCCATCAGCGTGTCCTTTTTCGCCAAGTCGGGCGACATGTTCTCGCGCGTGTGGCTCGGCAGCTTCTACGTGGTTGGGCTCATTGGCCTCGTGATCTCGCGCCGCATCCTGTTCCTGCTGGTGCGCCGCTGGACGCAGCAAGGTCGTCTGACAAGGCGCACGGTGATCGTGGGCGGCGGCGACTACGGCGCCGCCGTGATCAAGCAACTCAAGCAGCAGAAGGATTCCGACGTCGAGATTGTCGGCCTGTTCGACGATCGCGGCGACGACCGCACCGGCTCGCATTGTGCCGGGTTGCGCAAGCTCGGCACCGTCGACGCGCTGGTCGAATTCGGCCGCAAGACCCGTCTCGACCTCGTTATCTTCACGCTGCCGATCTCCGCCGAAGACCGCATCCTGAAGATGCTGAAGAAGCTCTGGGTGCTTCCCGTCGACATCCGGCTCTCCGCGCACGCCAACAAGCTGCGCTTTCGTCCCCGCTCCTATTCCTATCTCGGCAACATGCCGGTCATCGACGTGCTCGACCGGCCGATCGCCGACTGGGACGTGGTGATGAAGTGGCTGTTCGACAAAGTCGTCGGCGGCCTCGCACTGCTCGCCGCCGCACCGGTGATGGCGGCCGTTGCCATCGCCATCAAGCTCGACAGCCGCGGCCCGGTCTTCTTCAAGCAGAAGCGCTACGGCTTCAATAACGATCTCATCGAGGTCTACAAGTTCCGCTCGATGTATACCGACATGACCGACGCGACCGCGGCGAAGCTCGTCACCAAGGACGACCCGCGCGTCACGCGCGTCGGCCGCTTCATCCGCAAGACCAGCCTCGACGAGCTGCCGCAGCTCATCAATGTGGTGTTCAAGGGCAACTTGTCGCTGGTCGGCCCGCGTCCGCACGCGGTCAACGCCAAGGCCGAAGCGCGGCTTTATGACGAGGCGGTCGACGGCTATTTCGCCCGCCACCGGGTGAAACCCGGTATCACGGGCTGGGCGCAAATCAACGGCTGGCGCGGCGAGACCGACACGCAGGAAAAGATCCAGCGCCGCGTCGAGCACGATCTGCACTACATCGAGAACTGGTCGGTGCTGTTCGATCTTTCAATCCTGCTGAAGACGCCGCTCGCGCTGCTCAAAACCGAAAACGCCTATTGATCGCGGCGAAGGTGAGCTGATGGCCGTTGCCCGCAACGTCATTGCCAACGGCATCGGAACGGTCGCGTTCATCGGCGCGACCGCGGCGACCAGCATCTTCGCCTTCCGCATCGCCGGTCCGGAGCAGTTCGGCCTAATCGGCTTTTATCTGACCCTGCATGGCATCGTCGCCGTGCTCGACATCGGTCTTGGGCCGGGCATCGTGCGCGAAGTGGCGCGAGCGCGCGCCGGCGGCAAGGCAGTCGGCATCGGCACCATCCTCTATACCTTCCAGGGCATCTTTCTCGGGCTCACCGGCCTCACCACGACGCTCCTGCTTGCCGCCTCCTGGCTGCTGGCGCGGCTGATCACCGCGGACACGATCCCTGCCGACGAGATCCACCTCGCTCTGATCCTCACCGCCTTCACCATCGGCGCGCAGCGCTTGCGCTCGGTGTTCACGATCTTCCTCGAGGGCATGGAGCAGCAGGTAACGGCGAACATCCTGCAAAGCGGCGGCGCGGTGATCCGCGCTGGCGTCGCCATCGGCGCCATGATCGCCGTGCGGCCGAGCGCCGTCGTGTTCCTCGCCGCATCGCTCGCGGTCTGCGCGCTCGAGGTGGTGGTCAATGCGCTCACCGCCTGGCGCGCGGTCCCGCGCGGCAGCGAGAAGGCATACTTCTCCGTACCGCTCATTCGCGAGCTCGCGCATTTCCTCGCCACCTCCTCGACCTCCGGCATGCTCGGCGCGCTCTTGCAAAACGCCGACAAGCTCGTGGTCTCGACGCTGCTGCCGCTCGACGTCACCGGCCGCTACCTGTTCATTTCGCAGGTCTGCCTGATCGTGGTGAAGCTCGTCGTGCCCAATGTCACCGCGGTGCTGCCGCGGCTTTCGGCCTCGGTGCATCGCGGCGATCTCGCCGACACAAGACGCGTCTATTTCGCCGCCGGGCAGACAGCGGCCTGCCTGGTCGGCGTCTTTGTGTTCGGCGCCACGTTCTTCGGCAATGAGGCGCTGAGCATCCTCACCGGGAGCCATGCCGTCGCGGATGACTACGCGCGGACATTCACGCTGCTCGCCTGGGCCTACGGCCTCAACAGCCTATGCTATCTACCCAATGCGTTGCTGCTTGCCGAAGGCCACCCGGAGACGGCGTTCTGGAGCAACGCCATCGCGACGGTCGCCTATCTGCCGAGCCTGTTCACGCTCACGCTATCGCTCGGCGTGGAGGCGCCCGCATTCCTCTGGCTGGTGACGAACGCGATGATCCTCACGGTGTTCCTCGGGCGCGCCCATTTCCATGGCCTCAAGGGCCAGCGCGGCGCCTGGCTGCGCAGCTCGCTCGTTCCCCAATTCGCGGTGGCCGGGCTGATGCTCTATGCTACGCGCATGCTGCTTGGGCCGACTATCGCGTTGCCGCTGCTGGCAGCGGCTGTCATCGCTGCATCGGGAGCCGCGCTTGGTGTTGCCGCGCTCGTCGGTCCCGACTTGCGCGAGGCCGTGTTCGGCCTCCTGCGGCGGCGCATCGGACCGAGGCCCGCGTCCGCCGATCAGACGGCTTAAATGCGCGACGAGAATGAACAGTTCGGCGCTATCGCGCCCAAGAGCGACTGGCTGCTCGAGCCTGGCGGCACCTTCCTCAATCACGGATCCTATGGCGCGACGCCGCGCAGCGTGCTCGCGGAGCAGGATCGCTGGCGCGCGCGCATGGAGCGGCGTCCCACCTATTTCATGAGCGTCGAGCTACCGCAGGCGCTACGCGATGCGGCCGGCAGACTCGCCGCTTTCGTCGGCAGCAAGGCCGACGATCTCGTCTTTGTGGAGAACGCCACCGCCGGCTGCAACGCCGTGCTCAACTCCATGCCGTTCGCGGCCGGCGACGAAATCCTCGTGACTGACCACGGTTATGCGGCCGTGCGCAACGCGCTCGAGCACGCCGCAAAAAAATCAGGCGCCAAGGTCGTCGAGGCCAAAGTGCCGTTTCCGATCGACAGCGCTAAGCAGATCATCGATGCCGTCGGCGCGCGGCTTGGAGCGCGGACACGGCTCGTCATTCTCGATCACATCACCTCGCCGACCGCGATCGTTTTTCCAGTGCGCGAGCTGACCGCGCTGTGCCGGGCCGCCGGCGCCCGCGTCCTCATCGATGGCGCCCACGCGCCGGGCATGCTGGCGCTCGATGTCCCCTCGATCGGCGCCGACTGGTATGTCGGCAACTGCCACAAATGGCTGATGGCGCCGAAAGGCGCTGGCTTCCTATGGACCGATCCGCAACACCAGCGGCAGATGCATCCGCCGGTGATCTCGCATGGCTACAACAAAGGCTACACCGACGAGTTCGACTGGATCGGCACGCGCGATCCGAGCGCATGGCTTAGCGTCCCTGCCGCCATCGAGGTGCATGGCCAGCTTGGCGGCGCTGCCTTACGGGAGCGCAACGTTGCATTGGCGCAGCGCGCGGCGGCGCTCATCAGCGAACGTTGGCGAAGCGAACGCGGGACGCCCGATGCGTTGACGGGATCCATGGCTGCCATTCGCCTGCCAGTTTCCGGTGACGCGACCATCGGGCGCGCAGTCGAATTGCGCAAATGGCTGTTCGAGGAGCATCGCATCGAGATCGCGATGACGGCGTTTGCCGGCGCACTGTGGGCGCGGATTTCGGCGCAGGCCTATAACGAGCTTGCCGACTACGAGCGCCTGGCAGCCGTGTTCGCCAGCTGATAGCTCAGCTCTTCCGCAGCCGCTGCAGCAAGCCGGTCGCCGCGCGCGAGATGAGCGCCGCATCGGTCGTCACCGCCACGAAGTCGACACCCGCGGCGATGCGCCGCTCGACCTCCGCCTCATTGGTGGTGAGATAACCACTCGGCTTATTCAGCGCGCGCAGCCGCGCGAACGCCTCGTCGATCGCCTTCTGCACGTCGGGATGCTGCAGGTTGCCGAGATGCCCCATCGCCGCGGCAAGGTCGGCGGGGCCGATGAACACGCCATCGACGCCGGGCACCGCCGCGATCTGCTCGAGCTGCCCGAGCGCCTCGACCGTCTCGATCTGCACGATGACGCAGACTTCCTCGGCGTAGCGCTTGAAGTAATCGGGCCAGAGGCCATAGCCCGCCCCGCGCGAGCCGCCGGAGACGCCGCGATTGCCATGCGGCGGGAAACGCGTGGCGGCAACCGCCGCCGCCGCTTCCGCCGCGTTCTGCACATAAGGAAACAACAGGGTCTGCGCGCCCTGGTCCATCAGCCGCTTGACCCGCACCGGATCGTTCCAGGCGGGCCGCACCACCGCCGGCAGGCCGGCAGCCTTGGCGACGCGCAGATGATCGATGACCTCGGGCAGCTCGTTGGGCGAGTGCTCGGTGTCGATCAGCACCCAGTCAAAGCCGCAGCCGAGCAGAAGCTCCGCGACGGATGCGGTGCCGAGCGTCGACCAAAGCCCAAGCTGCTGCTTGCGGCCGAGGTTTTTCTTGAATTGATTTTCAGGGGTGTTCGACACGCGTTTCATTCCGTTTCGAATGCTGAACCCGAACAAGCATATTTCATCGGTGATGGAAACCGAAACTCACGCCAACGGCAGCCGCTCCGCCCACTGCGCGATGGCGAGCGTCCTCACGTCGTGCTCCGGCGCGCCGACGAACTGGCTGCCGAGCGGCATGCCGTTCGAGCCCACATTCGCGGGAACGCTGATCGCTGGTCCCTGCAGCAGCGTCCACATGCGATTGAACAGCGCGTTGCCCGTGCTCGCATGGCCGACCGGCGCCTCCCCAGGCGCGCTCGGCGTCAGGATCGCGTCGACATTCGCCCAGATCGAGGCCATCGCCGCACGGCATTCCCACGCCACGCGCCAGCTCGCGTCGTAGCTCTCCACCGAACACGCCTGACCGCCTTCAACGCGACCGCGCAGCACCGGAGACAGCTGATGGCGATGCATGCGCATCTCAAAGCTGAGCGACTGCACCATTTCGAAATGCTCGATCTCGTGATGCGCCGCGTCCAGCTCCTCGAAGATCGCCGGCGGCGTGAGATCGGCGACCATGGCGCCGTGCTTGGAAAGCGTCGATGCCGTCCGCTCCAGGCAAGCGAGCATGTCCGGCTCGGCCTTGGCCAGGCTCTTGCCGCGCCAGACCGCAATCCGCGGCGAGGCGGCGGCGGGCAGCTCGAGCAGCGCCGGGCGGGCGGCCATCACCGCTGCGAGCCGCGCCGCGTCGGCGACCGTGCGGCCGAAGCTCCCGACGGTGTCGAGTGATTCAGAGAGCGGCTTGACGCCATGCCGGCTCACCCAGCCGAAGCTCGGCTTATAGCCGACGACGCCGCAGAAGCTCGCGGGGCGCAGCACCGAGCCGCCGGTCTGTGTGCCGACCCCGACGGGCACCATGCAATCGGCAACGGCTGCCGCCGACCCGCTCGAGGAGCCGCCAGGCGTGCGCGACGGATCACGCGGATGTACGGTCTTGCCCGGAAAGCTCGCTGCGAACTCCGTGGTCACGCTCTTGCCGATGACGATGCCACCCGCGGCACGAATGGCGCTCACACAAGCCGCATCCCAGGGCGGGCGATGGCCAGCATAGATCGGCGATCCGTATGATGTCGGCTGGTCGACGGTCGCGATGATGTCCTTGATGGCAACTGGCACCCCGCGCAGTGCGCCCAGCGCCGACCGCCGGTCGACCTCGCGCGCCTGGGCGATCGCATGATCCGGATCGAGATGCGTCCAGGCGCGTACTTGCGGCTCGCGCGCCTCGATGCGCGCAAGACAGGCACGGACCACGGCTTCGGCGGTCACCGCACCTGACGATGTAAGCTCGACGATCTGCCTCGCCGTCAGCTCGTTCAACGCCCTGCGCTCAGTCATCAAAAGGTGCCCCGCCCGCGAGGTGGCTCTGGGGATGGTTCACATCGCGAGCCCGAGCGCGGCGAGAGCGTCGCACAGATTCTCGATAAACGCACGCCGCGAGCTTCAGTGCGGCGCACCGGTGGTGTGCTCGCCGAACGTGGCGAGCGCCGCCTGCAATTGCGCGTCCTTCGGCGTGCCGATGAACTCGGCCTTGATCGGCGGAGAGTTCGCGGCCTTGTTATTCTCGTCGCTCGGGTTCGGCGCTTCCACGGGCGCGTTCGACTTGCCAAGCCCGCCGGGATTGGCGAAGGCTCCCTGCAGCGTACTCTCGCGCAGCATCACCGCGCCTTCGACCTGCTGGTCCTTCGGCGCCTCGAGGACGACGTCGGGCACGATCCCGCGGCCCTGGATCGAGCGACCGGCCGGCGTGTAATAGAGCGCCGTGGTCAGGCGCAGCGCGCCGTAGCCGTTAAGCCCGATCACCGACTGCACCGAACCCTTGCCGAAGCTCTGCGTGCCCATGATCGTCGCGCGGTGCCGATCCTGCAGCGCGCCGGCGACGATCTCCGATGCCGAGGCCGAGGCGCCATTGATCAGCACGACGACGCGCGTGTCCTTGAGCAGCTCGCCACCTTTCGGCGCCTGGAAGGTCTTGTCGCTGGTCGCGTCGCGCCCGTGCACCGTGACGACGGCCCCGCCGTCGAGGAAATCGCCGGCAACGCCGACCGCGGCCGAAAGGAGCCCACCGGGATCATTGCGCAGATCGAGCACCAGGCCTTTGAGCTTGCCGCCAGCCTGCTGCGTCAGCGTGTCGATGGCTTTCTTGAAATCGGTCGGCGTCGTGTCGGTGAACTCGCCGATGCGCACATAGCCGACCCCGCCGTCCTGCAGCTTGAACTTCACGTTCTGCACGTGGATGGTGTCGCGCGTCACCGTCACGTCGAACGGCTCCTTGGTGCCACGCGAGAGCGTGAGCTTGACACTGGTGCCGGGCTTGCCACGCAGGACGCGAACGATCTTGCTCAGGTCGACGCCGTGCGTGGCCTGGCCATCGATGGCGACGATGAGGTCGCCCGGCTGGATGCCGGCATGCGCGGCCGGTGTGCCGTCGATCGGTGAGATCACCTTGGGCACGCCGCCCACCTGCGTGATCTCGATGCCGAGGCCGCCAAACTCGCCAGCGAGGTCGGCACGTGATTGCTTGAACTCCTGCTCGTCCATGTAGTCGGAATGCGGATCGAGGCGCGACAGCATGCCCTTGAGCGCGTCCTTGGTGAGATCGTCAGGTCCAACCGGCCGCACGTAACCGCGCTCGACGATCTGCATCACGCCCGCAATCAGCGCGAGGTCGGTGTTGGACGGGCCGCCGCGGCTCAAGCCGATGGCGGCGACGGGAATGGCCATACCAGCGGCTAAGATCAAGGCGGCAGTCAGCAAACGGGGCATTTTCATGGTGTGCTCTCGATGGAGTTCAATGCAATCACGACAACAAACGCGGGCGATCCAAGAACGTTTCCTCGATATAGGCGTTGAATCGGCCCGCGAAAGTCCGCGTCGAAGCCGCCGACATCACCGCCCGCGCACGAACAAGGCTGCGACAAAGATGGCTGCCGGCAACGTAGCGCGTCGCATTGTCTTCGTAGTTATTTGATCATAGTTTCACGAGGGGCGTTCGGGGAAGCCATGCCTGCTGCTACCGCCTTCCGTCGCCACCTCTCCACCGCATTGACATCCGCTGCTCTGCTCTGGCTGCTGCCGCAGCCCGGCACGGCGCAATCGATCGTGCTGGCGCAGGCCGGCAGCACCGGTGGCAGCATCGGCAGGCACGGCAAAGAGGCCACCGGAAGCGACGAGCCGAGACCACGCCATCACCAGACCCCGCGCGTGGAGCGCAGCGAACACAGTGAGAGAACCGCCAGCAAGGGTTGCCCGAGCATCGTTGGGCGATGGTCGAGCTGGGCGTCGGGAATGTTCGGCGCCAATGACACTGTGTTCAAAGCCGACGGCACCGCCTATCACAGTGCCGGAATCACGGGGAGATGGTTCTGCGAAAATGGTCAGCTGCGCATCGAGTGGCCCGACGGCAAGCCAGGCGCGGTGAAGCTTTCTGCGGACGGCAAGCAGATCATTGACAGCGCGGGCGGCGTCCATATGAGCCGCTGAACGGCGGCGCCGCCAACGCCGCGCACACCTATCGACGTGTGCGCCCGCTTCCGTCGGCGCAAACGCTGGCGACCAGCGTGCAGCTCTTGCCATTTCTGCGGCAATCCGCGAGCGCGGCTTCCTTCGCGAGTTCCAGCGTCGATCGCGACACGATCGCCCAAGACGCATCGGAATGCGCGAACGCCGCGCAATCGGTGCCGAAGAAGCTCACCTCGGTCGGGCAGGATTCGTTGCAGCTGGCGCGCGCGCTGGCGATGGCCTCGCGTCGCGTCTCCTGCGCCCAGGACATGCCCCACTTTTCGTCCGCACGCCCATAGACGATGCTGCCCCAGGGCCGCAGCGGCGATAGCCCGCGCAAGCGATTAAGCAGCCCCTTGGTCAGCACGCCGTCCGCGGCAAGCTGGTTCGTCGCCTCGTAGTCGCGCACCGCCTGCTGCAGCTGCGCGGTCTGGTTGGGCGCGCCGGGGTCGAAATTAAGCTCATAAAGCCGCGAGCGGATTTCGTTCACCAGCACCGGATCGGTAACCAGCGTCGCGTCGCTGAACGGATCGCTCGGCCGCGGCGGTTCCGGTGCAGGCGCTGGCCGGCTTTGCTGCTCGAGCATTGCAAGACGTGCCTCCGCTGCCGCTCGCCGCGAGCTCGTCGGAAACCGCTCAACGAACTGACGCAGCAGCGCAGCGTCGCGACTGTCCTTGAGGAAATCCCAGGCAATCTCATCCGCGGCCGGCGCAGGCGGAGGCGGAGGAAGCTCCGGCGGCGCAGCGCGCGGTACCGGTGGGGGCGGCGGAGGTGTCAGTGCCGCCAGTTTCTGCGTTGCCGCGTCATGATGCGTGCTGTTCGGAAATTGCTCCAGGAAGTGGCGCAGCTGGCCGATATCGCTGCCGTCCTTGATCTCCTTCCAGGCGGCGTCGTCGGGCGCGACGCGCGGCGCTGGTGGCGACGGTGCAGCGCTCGCGACACGCGGCGTCTCGCGGGTGGTCTCGACTGCGGCCGCCGCCGGTTTCGCTGCCGGCGCGAACATGCCGCGAATCCAACCGAAGTTGGTGGTCGCCGTGAAGGCACCGATCGCGAACACAGCGACGAGCACGGCAGCGAGCGGCAGCCAGCGCTGCGACGGCGGCTGCAGACGCGCACCGCGGCGCGCCGGTGTCCGCTTTGCTGCGCCGGTCGGGCTCGGCTCTAACCTGTCGCGCACAAACTGCACCGAGCCCGGCCGATTGGCTTCCTCGATCGACAGCATCCAATCGATGGTGCCCAAGAGCTCAGGATTGTACTTGCCCGCGGCGGCTTTGCTCGCCGGGATGATCGGATCGTTGCGCAGCCGCCGCAAGGATTCCGGCGGTGTGTTTCCGGTCACGCACTTATAGGCGATTGCGCCGAGCGCGTAGATATCGGTCCACGGCCCCTGTTGGCCACCGACACCATATTGCTCCGGCGGCGAATAGCCGGGCGCGGCGATGGCGGTGATGCTGCGGCTGTGCCGCTCGCGAAAATCGCGCGCCGCTCCGAAATCGATGAGCACCGGCGTGTTGTCGTCGCGCAGGATCACGTTGCTCGGCTTGAGATCACGATGCAGCACCGCCTGTTCGTGAACGGTCTCCAGCCCGTCGATGATGCCGCGCAGGATCTGCAGCAGCTCCGGTTCGGGAACAGCGCCTGCGGCGAGGCGTTGGCTCAGCGTGCGGCCCTGCTCGTAATCGAGGGCGATATAGGCGGTCCCGTGCAGCTCGAAGAAACGGCGCACGCGCACGATATTCGGATGCCGGAAACGGGAGATGACGCGCGCCTCCTCGAGAAACGAGTCGAGGCCGATTTTGAATTCCGGCGCATCGCCGATCGATTTCGCCGTGACCGTCTTCTCGGACATCCGCACGGCGATATCGTTGGGGAAGTATTCCTTGACGGCGACACTTTGGCGCAGCACGCGGTCGATCGCCCGATAGGTGATGCCGAAACCGCCGTGACCGAGCAGCGCCTCGATCTGGTATTCGAGCAACTCGGTGCCAGCCGGCAGCGCAAAATAATGATCGCCCTTGGCCGACTGGCCGAGCGTCCCGTCCACCGTTCCCCCGCTATCGTGTGTGCTGCTCATGCCGACGACGTCGCGCCGTGTTCCCCCTTACTCCTACAGATCGGAGCACCTCTTTCATCGCAAGAAGCGGCCGCCAACTCAATACGGTCGTGCCAGAGTTCCGCGACTATCGGCTGAAACCGACGGCGCCGGTGCCCGTGTGGATGATCTGCTTCCCGTCCGCCGAGAGCTTGAATGCTTCTGCACCCTTGCCCCAATCCATCTGCAGCTGTCCTTTCTCGCAGGACCACTTGCCGGGAATTCCGGCGCTGTGAAGAGCGGAACCGTCTTTGTTGAAGACCGTGTCGTCCTTGCCGAAGATGCCGGACGCCCAGCTCGACCACCGACCTACAATATTAGGACAGCCGGAACGCTTTGGCTTTTCCTCGGCATCGGCGGGCCGACGGCGCGTCTCCTGCACGCTTTGATCGACTCCAGACGCCGACTTGCCCTGTTTACCAATCGAGCCACCAGTGCTGCCCGCTTGTGCGAGCGCGGAGTCCATGGCAGCCGACGACAGCGCCAAGGCGCACAGCAAAACTGCTATCGACGATTTGGCCATTATCGCGTTGCCCCGCGCACATGGTGGCTGGACGTCTGGCTCGAGATCAATCCGTCCAACGACAAGCCGAGCCGTCTGTTCACGAGAGAGGAATGGTCGGAGCGGCGGGATTCGAACCCACGACCCCCAGTCCCCCAGACTGGTGCGCTAACCGGGCTGCGCTACGCTCCGACTTTGCGCGCGGACTATAGTGGCGCGCTCCTTGAGGTCAATCGGCCAAAATCGCGTGGTTAAGCCGGCGAGATTGCGGCCTCGAGCAGGCGCCGGCATTCGTCGAGCTCGCCGAGCGTCGCGCGCAGCTTGCGCAAATCCTCGTCGCTCAGGCCGCGGTTCGGTGCACGACTCGGGGTCGCCGCCGGCTGCACCGGCGTCGGTGCAATCGGCGGATTCGCGATGCGATCGGCGGGCTCGACGCGCGGCATCGGCGCCGATTGCATCGGCGGCTCGCGTCGCTCGCCAAGCGCCGCATCGTCGTCACTAAAGTCGCGACCGATTAGCGAGGAGATGCGCTCGCGCAAACCGCCGCCGTGTGCCTCGGTCTCGGCCTCCTCAACGACGCCTTCGTCGTGCGCGAGATCCTCGTCTTCATCGCCGCGATGCTGCGGTTGCGGCGCGCCGGCCTGCCACACCGCCTGCACGAATTTGACGCCCTGCTCCTTGAGGATGCGTTGCACGCCGCGGATGGTGTAGCCCTCGCCGTAAAGCAGATGGCGGATGCCGCGCAGAAGATCGACATCGTCAGGGCGATAATAGCGCCGCCCACCGCCGCGCTTCATCGGCTTTATTTCGCGGAAGCGACTCTCCCAGAAGCGCAGCACATGCTGCGGCAGATCGAGATCGTCGGCCACCTCACTGATGGTGCGAAATGCGTCCGGCGCCTTGTTGTCCAAAGCGGATCACTCCTGTGGCTTACGTCAGCTTACGCGCTTTGCGAACATCGTCGCTCGCGGAACAGCACGCTCCACAAGAATTGAAAACTTATTCGGGCTCGTCGGCAACCGCGATGCCGTTGATGCGCTGCTTGAGGATCGCGGATGGCTTGAACACCATCACGCGACGCGGCGAGATCGGCACTTCCTTGCCCGTCTTCGGATTGCGTCCAATGCGCTGACCCTTCTTGCGCACGACGAACGATCCGAACGACGAAAGCTTCACGGTTTCGCCACGTTCCAGACAATCCGTGATCTCTTTGAGGACCAATTCCACGAGCGAGGCGGACTCCGTTCGCGAGAGTCCAACCTTCTGGTAGACCGCCTCGCAGAGGTCCGCGCGCGTCACTGTTTTACCGGTCATCGCCTGCCCCGCTCTCGGCGAGATATCATACTGAATTATCAACGATATTAGCTTGGTTGGGCAGGGTCAACGGGTGATGATGGAACTTTGTGACTAATGAAAGGTCACCAGCGCAGCAGCGCGGAGCCCCAGGTGAAGCCGCCGCCCATGGCTTCCAGGAGCAACAAATCGCCTCGTTTCACCCGTCCATCGGCAACGGCGGTGCGCAAAGCCAGCGGAATTGAGGCTGCGGAGGTGTTCCCGTGCCGATCGACGGTGATGACCACCTTCTCCGGCACGATCCCGAGCTTGTGCGCGCTGTCGTCGATGATGCGCTTGTTGGCCTGGTGCGGAACGAACCAGGCGATGTCATTGGCGGTGTAGCCGGTCGCCTTGAAAGCGTCGTCGATGACGTCGGTGATCATCGCCACCGCGTGCTTGAACACGGCGCGGCCCTCCATGCGCAGGTGCCCGACCGTGCCGGTCGAGGACGGGCCGCCATCGACATAGAGCTTGGTCTTATGGCGGCCGTCGGAGCGCAGATGCGTGGTCAGGAGCCCGCGATCGGAGCGCGCGCCCGGCTGCTCCTGCGCCTCGATCACCAGCGCGCCGGCGCCGTCGCCGAACAGGACGCAGGTGGTGCGGTCGGTCCAGTCGAGGATGCGCGAGAAGGTCTCGGCGCCGATGACCAGGGCGCGCTTGAAGCTGCCTGACCTGAGCAGGCCGTCGACTGTGGCAAGCGCGAAAATGAAGCCTGAGCACACCGCCTGCAGGTCGAAGGCGGCGCCGTGCGTAATGCCGAGCCCGGCCTGCACGGACACCGCGGTCGCCGGAAAGGTTTGGTCCGGCGTCGCCGTGGCGAGCACGATGAGATCGATCGATGAAGCCTCGACGCCGGCATCGGTAAGCGCGGCACGCGCGGCCTTGAGGGCGAGGTCGGAGGTGAGCTCACCCGGCGCGGCAATGTGCCGCTCGCGGATGCCCGTGCGCTGCACGATCCATTCGTCGGTGGTGTCCACCGAGCGCGCGAGGTCGTTATTCGTCAGCGTCTGGCTCGGCAGATAGGCGCCGCAGCCCAGCACCACGGAACGCAACATTAGGTGGCCCCGGCGGCCGTCAGCGCGGAAGCGACCTGCTCATCGCGCGCCAGCGTCTGATTGATCTTGGCAAGCAGGTCGTAGCGGGCCATGTCGTATCCGAGATCGACGGCGGCTGCAAAACCCTCGGCATCGGTGCCGCCGTGACTCTTGATGACCACGCCGTTGAGCCCGAGGAAGACGCCGCCATTGGCCTTGCGCGGATCCATCTTCTCGCGCAATGCGCGAAATGCCTGGCGCGCCAGCAGGAAACCGAGCTTGGCCTGCCAGGTGCGGCTCATGGCCGCGCGCAGATATTGCCCGATCTGCCGCGCGGTCCCTTCCGCGGTCTTGAGCGCGATATTGCCGGCAAAGCCCTCGGTGACCACGACGTCGACCGTACCCTTGCCGATGTCGTCGCCCTCGACGAAGCCGTAATATTCGAAATGCGGCATCGGCTGATCGCGCAGGATGGTGCCGGCCTCGCGCACATCGTCGAGGCCTTTGACCTCCTCGACGCCGATATTAAGCAGCCCGACCGTCGGACGTTCGAGATCGAACAGAACGCGCGCCATGGCGCTGCCCATGCCGGCAAGACGGATGAGATGCTGCGCATCGGCGCCGATCGAGGCGCCGACGTCGAGCACGATGGATTCACCGCGCACTGTCGGCCACAGCGCGGCGATGGCCGGTCGCTCGATGCCGGGCATCATCTTGAGGTTGAAGCGCGCCATGGCCATCAGCGCGCCGGTGTTGCCGGCCGACACAGCGACGTCGGCCTCGCCCTTTTTCACGGCATCGAGGGCAAGCCACATCGAGGACTTCCAGCGGCCATAGCGCAGCGCCTGGCTCGGCTTGTCGTCCATCTTGATGGCCACCTCGGTGTGGACCACCCGGGATGCGGCCTTGAGCTTGGGATCGATGTCGAGGAGCGGCGCCACCTGCTCCTGGTTGCCGAAGAACAGAAACTCAATGTCCGGGTGTCGGGCGAGCGAAACCGCCGCTCCGGGCACGACCACGGACGGTCCATGGTCCCCGCCCATGGCATCAAGCGCAATGCGGACTTTATCGGGCATGGATCGATTTAATAACGGGTCGGCAAAGGGACACAAAGGCCTTGACGGTCATTTGCTCTCGCCTGTGGACCCCTTTTTCAGGGCGGCCAGAGCGGCAAAGGGATGCGCCGCGGCCGCGTCACCGGCCGTCGTCGCGGCGAATTCAACACCCTCTTTACGTGGATAAGGGTCGATGCCGAGCATCAGAAACTCGGTGGCGACGGCGCCAAGGTCGACGGTGTCGCCAAGCAGCGGCTCCGGCGCCTCCTCGTCGTCGGCAAGCGTATGCCCATGCGACTTGCCGGCCTCCGCGGCGGCACCACCTCCGGGCGCGAAGACCAGATCGACGTCCTCGCGCACGGTGTTCTCGATCGGCTCGAGCGTGACCACGCAGGTCTGCCCGACCCGCGCGCGCACGTTGCCGCTGACATGCACCGCGTTGCCTTGGCGGATGATGTCGAAGCTTGCGGCGAGCTCGGGGAGCGCGCGCAGCCCGGCGAGCTGAGCAATAGCGGCACGCGCCGGCTCGTCGGCGGCGACGTCGAAATGCTGGCCGGTTTCAGGGAGCTCGGCGATGGGGACCGGAAAGCTCCAGGGGCGCTCTGTCGATGTGGTCATTGGGTTGCAAAAGCAGCAGGGTCGGGAAAGTTCACTTTACCAGCGGCAAGCTCGTGCGGGTCCGCTGCGTTGATGCCCTCCGCGGCAGCGCGGACATAGCCCGCCAGCCGCCGCGCCGCCGGCTCGACGGCTTTGGTCTCGAAGACATTGCGCGCCAGCGCTTGGGCCAAGGGTTCCGCATCTGCGGCCGCCAGCGCCGCGTCATAGGCCTTCGCGCGACCATAATAAGCATCGGCTACCCGGCGCATGTGCTTGGGGACCGCGAGGTCGCCGATCCCCATTTCCCGCAAGCTGCCGTCCATGTCGGCGCAAAAATGGTCGAAAAGCCCCTGCCCGGTGTCCTTCAGCGCAGGATCGGCGAACAGGCGGCGCAGCACCAACGCCAAATGCAGGATGATGAGCTCGAGGCGCCCGTTAACCGTGTCGGCAGCCGCGAAATCCCGGTAAAACGCCGGGGATCGCGCCTGCGCCACGATCGTGCCATAGAGGGCAGCAATGGTGTCGGCTCGCCCATGGCGGCGAAAAAGGGGCAAAATCATCGGCTTAGCAGGTCGTGTTTGAGTGCGGCTCCGCCGCCGGGTAAGACAATGCTGCTAGCGCGGCCGAGTTGAAGTCCCTGGGTCATTTTGCTGCACGCTCTTTCAGGGACTTCAACTCGATAAGCCGCACTAGCCAACATTATGATTCGAGTGCCGCTTTTCGATTTGAAATTCCTAGGAGGAGTTTGCGGCAAGCTGTGTGGGAATTTCAAATCGGCGGCACGAGGGATGCAAGACCGAAATGACACGTTCGCGTAACCCCCGTTCGTCTACCCCTGCCCGTGCGCGCCTCGCACTCACGCTCACGGCGGTGCTCGGCATTGGCGTGCTCACGGCAGCCTGCGGCGATACGCTCTCGGAGAATTTTCAGCGCGGCTATGTGCTGCCTGAAGGCGCGCTCGAGCAGATCCCGATCGGCGCCTCGCAGGACCAGGTGCTGATCGTGCTCGGAACGCCCTCGACGGTCGCCACCGTGAGCGGCGAAGCGTTCTATTACATCTCGCAGCGCGCCGTGAAATCGGTCGCCTTCATGCCGCAGGAGGTGAAGGAGCAGCGCGTGATCGCGGTCTATTTCGACAAGAGCCGGCGCGTCGAGCGGCTCGCCGATTACGGGCTCAAGGACGGCAAGGTGTTCGACTATATCAGCCGCACCACCACGACCGGCGGCGAGAACCCGAGCTTCATGGGCTACCTGTTCAAGTTCTGGCAGAACAAGGGCCCGACCTCGAGCGGGTGAGCGCAAGCGCGCGTCGGCAATTTTCACGTTCGCAATCACGCAAATTGTCCTCTGCGCTGGCAATGTCCGCACGCCATCGCTTCGCCGTTTCGACACGGCGTCGATTTTCAAATCGGTGCGCCTCTAGGAGTATCCAAGGGCGCGCGGGACGTCCGTGATCCGCCGGGATCTACGGACCCTCACTCCTCGCGGAGAGAAGGTACCTTCGCCCCGTCAAAGCGAAGGCAGGGGTAGAAAGCCGCAGGTCTCGTCAGATACGAACATCCCGCGCGCGATGGGTTACGGCTTGCTTCGCTGACCCCCGGAGGCATGACCATTGCTGACCTCCGCTACGGGGCTGCGGGAGATTTCGCTCCCCACACCACACATAACGCCGAAGCGCTCGGCGCCAGGATCCTCGCGACTTGGGCCGCCGGTCTTGATCGGGATGTCCGCCCGACCTCAACCGGCCATCGCCACCCTCCCCACATCAGTGAACACGGCCGATGCCCCTTGGAGCGGAGAAGGGATAATGAGGATTATATAGGAACGAAAAGGGAACGCAAGAGCTAAAATGGCGGGGACGCGGGAGCTCCAAAAAAAGCCCGCGGCTCGCGCCGCGGGCTTTCGTCCTAGTTCGTTCGCGACAATTAGTGCGCCAGCACCGCGAGCAGCAACAGCGCCACGATGTTGGTGATCTTGATCATCGGGTTCACGGCGGGGCCCGCCGTGTCCTTGTAGGGATCACCGACAGTGTCCCCGGTCACCGCGGCCTTGTGGGCTTCCGAGCCCTTGCCGCCGTAGTGGCCGTCCTCGATGTATTTCTTGGCGTTATCCCAGGCGCCGCCGCCAGACGTCATCGAGATGGCGACGAACAGGCCGGTGACGATGACGCCGAGCAGCATGGCGCCGACGGCGGAGAACGCCGCCGACTTGCCGGCCGCGCCGCCCCCCGCCACCAGATAGATGACGAAGTAGACGACGATCGGCGAGAGCACCGGAAGCAGCGACGGGATGATCATCTCCTTGATGGCGGCCTTGGTCAGCATGTCGACCGCACGGCCGTAATCCGGCTTGTCCTTGTGCTGCATGATGCCCGGCTTCTCACGGAATTGCCGGCGCACCTCCTCGACGATCGCACCCGCGGCGCGACCGACCGCGGTCATGCCCATGGCGCCGAACAGATACGGGAGCAGACCGCCGAACAGGAGGCCGACCACGACGTATGGATTGTTCAGCGAGAAGTCGAGCTTGAGCCCCTGGAAGTACGGATGCTGAGCCGCGGTCCTGGTGAAGAACTCGAGGTCCTGGTTATAGGCCGCGAACAGCACCAGCGCGCCGAGACCAGCGGAGCCGATGGCGTAGCCTTTGGTGATCGCCTTGGTGGTGTTGCCGACCGCATCGAGCGCGTCCGTCGACTTGCGCACCTCCTTCGGCAGACCAGCCATCTCGGCAATGCCGCCGGCATTGTCGGTGACCGGGCCGAAGGCATCGAGTGCGACCACCATGCCGGCAAGCGCCAGCATGCTGGTCACCGCAATCGCGATGCCGAACAGGCCGGCGAGCCCATAGGACACCAGGATGCCGGCGATGATGACGAGTGCCGGCAGCGCGGTGGCTTCGAGCGAGATGGCCAGGCCCTGGATGATGTTGGTCCCGTGGCCGGTCACCGAAGCGGACGCAATCGATTTCACCGGGCGGAAATTGGTGCCGGTGTAGTACTCGGTGATCCAGATGATCAGGCCGGTGACGGCCAGACCGACCAGCGCGCAGATGAACAGCGAGGTGCCGGTGTAGGCGACGCCGGCAATTGGACCGAAGCCGACCAGCCGCCAGATGATGTAGGCGATGGCGAAGATCGAGAGCACCGCGGTGGCGATGAAGCCCTTGTAGAGCGCGCCCATGATCGACTGCGAGGCGCCGAGCTTCACGAAGAAGGTGCCGATGATCGAGGTGATGATGCAGACGCCGCCAATGCCGAGCGGAAGCAGCATCATGTTGGAGAGGTTCGGCTGACCGGCGAAGAAGATCGACGCCAGCACCATGGTGGCGACGATGGTCACCGCATAGGTCTCGAACAGGTCCGCGGCCATGCCGGCGCAGTCGCCGACATTGTCGCCGACGTTGTCGGCGATGGTCGCCGGGTTGCGCGGGTCGTCCTCGGGAATGCCGGCCTCTACCTTGCCGACGAGATCGCCGCCGACGTCAGCGCCCTTGGTGAAGATGCCGCCGCCGAGACGGGCGAAGATCGAGATCAGCGAGGCGCCGAAGCCGAGCGCCACCAGGGCGTCGATCACGGTGCGGTCGCTGACCGCCTTGCCGAGCGGGCCGGTGAGATAGCCGAAATAGCCGGAGACGCCGATCAGCGCGAGGCCGGCGACGAACAGGCCGGTGATGGCGCCCGACTTGAAGGCGAGTTCGAGGCCGCCGGCGAGCGAACCGATCGCCGCCTGCGCCGTGCGCACATTGGCGCGCACCGATACGTTCATGCCGATGAAGCCGGTGACGCCCGAGAGGATGGCGCCGATGGCGAAGCCGACCGCCACATACCAGCCGAGCGTGAAGCCGACGATGAGGAAGATGACGACGCCGACCATGCCGATGGTCGTGTACTGACGCTTGAGATAGGCCTGCGCGCCTTCGCGCACGGCGTTGGAAATCTCCTGCATCTTTTCGCTGCCGGCATCGGCCCGCAGCACCGAGCCGATGGCCCACACGCCATACACGATGGCGAGCAGACCACAGCCGATGATCGCCCACAGAGCTGTCATAGGAAGAGTCCTCAGATGTTGAAGGATTGACCGAGGATGGCCGCTTTTGTGGGCGCTTCACCCCGACCGGAATGTGGCGCGGGATATGCCAAAAACGGCGCGCCGACGCAACGCCGGGAAACAAGTTCTCCAGCGGCACCGCGCGCGGTACAAAGCCGCCGCGCGACACCCCAGCCTATGATTTATCCATAAAAATCAAACAGTTGCCTTGCGTTCGCGCAGCGAATGCCAGAGCAACAGGCCACAGGCGAGGATAACGAAGGGGAAGATGACTTCGTTAATCACCGCCCAGCCGACGGTCGCCAGCATCTTACCGGACATGAACGAGCCGAGCGCCATGGTGCCGAAGACGAGGAAATCGTTGAACGCCTGAACCTTGTTGCGCTCGCTCGGCCGGTGGCAGTGGGTGACCAGCGTGGTCGCGCCGATGAAGGAGAAGTTCCAGCCAAGGCCGAGGAGGACGAGCGCGGTCCAGAAATGCGCGACCGTGATCCCGGCGATGGCAACGGCAGCCGCGACCATCAAAAGGACGAAGCCGAGCACGACGATGCGGCCGACGCCGAAACGCGCAATCAGCGAGCCGGTCACGAAGCTCGGCGCATACATCGCGAGCACGTGCCACTGGATGCCGAGGCTCGCATTGGTGACCGAGTGGCCGCATTCAATCATGGCCAGCGGCGCCGAGGTCATCACCATGTTCATCAGGCCATAGCTGACCACACCGCAGACCACGGCGACGATGAAGCGCGGCGTGCCGACGATCTCGCCGAGCGGACGCGGCGCGGCGCCGGCGGCGTGACGCACGGGCGGCCGCGGGATCTTGACCAGCGTCAGCACCGCGGCGGCCATGATGGCGACGACCGACTGCGCGACATAGCTCGCGGCGAAGAGATAAGGCTGCCACAGATCCTTGGTGAAGATGACGAGCTGCGGACCGAGAAACGCGGCGAACACGCCGCCAACGAGCACCCAGGAGACGGCCTTCGGGCGAAAACTCTCGCTCGCGGTATCCGCGGCAGCAAAGCGGTAGGACTGATGCGCAGCCGCATACAGTCCGCCGCACAGCGCCCCGAGCAGCAGCAACGCGAACGAGGCTTGCAGCACGGCGGCGCAAGAGACGAAACCGGAAAGCGCGCCGAATACCGAACCGGTCTGCAGCGCGAAGCGACGGCCGTAGCGCCGCGCCAGGATGCCGACGGGCAGCGTGCCCATCCACATGCCGAGCACCATGAAGCTGATCGGCAGCGTGGCGAGGCCCTTATCGGGCGCCAGCATGGAACCGATGATGCTGCTGGTCGCGACAATGACGGTGTTGTTGCCGCCCGCGAGCGCCTGCGCCACCGCGAGCACCTTGGCGTTCCTTCGCGCCAAGTGGTCATCGATCAATACGTCGCGGATCGGCTCGGCAATGACCGACATCGGCGCGGGCTCCCGGAAAAAGCCGCCCCTTGTATCGACCGCACGGATGAATCGCTACTCCCGGCGACGCAGATCAGGGATGAAACTTCTTCATCGGCCAACGAACGACGTGAATGAGTGGACTTGCCGACAAGCAGCCCCCTTGACCTGGGTAACAAACGAGTTACATTCTATGTAACACACTGGTTACACAAATGGCGACTGCAAAGCGGGCAGAAACGGCGACCAATCGCAAGTCGCGCGAAGCGATATTCCGCGCCATCGCCGACCCGACCCGCCGCGAAATCCTCGACCTCCTGCGCGGCCGCGCCCACAGCGTCGGCGAAATCGCCGCGAATTTCCGCACCAGCCGTCCGGCGATTTCGCGGCATCTGCGGCTGTTGCGCTCGGTCGGGCTGGTGGCCACGAAAAACGCCGGCAACGCCCGCATCTGCACGTTGAATGCCAAGCCGCTGCGAGCCGTGGGCGATTGGCTTACCGATTACGAAGCGTTCTGGGGCGACAGCCTGCGCAGTCTCCAGCGTTATGTTGAGGAGCAGTCATGAGCGCGACGATCGCCACCGAAACCATCGTCCAGAGCATCGTCATCAAGGCGCCGGCAAAGCGCGTGTTCGAAGCGTTGACCGATCCCGACGAGCGCATCACGTGGTGGGGATCGCCGGGCCGTTTCCAGACCACGCATGTGGAGTCGGATCTGCGGCACGGCGGCAAATGGTCGATGCGCGGCATCGGCGTCGGCGGAAAGCCGTTCACCGTGACGGGGGAGTACCGCGCGGTCGAGCCGCCGCATCTTCTGAGCTTCACCTGGCTGCCGAGCTGGCAGGAGAACGCGACCGAGACGCTGGTGCGCTTCGATCTCGAGGAAGCGAATGGCGTGACCACCGTGCGGGTGACGCATTCCGGCCTGACGCCGGAGGGCGCGCAGGCGCACAAAGGCTGGCCGCAGATCCTCGAATGGTTGCGCGCTTATGCAGAACGTTGAGGTGTCTAGTTCCTGACGAAATCGATCGCGCTCGAGTGCCGGATCATCGCCAGACGTGCCTCCGCGGCCGACTGCGCACCGACCTGTCCGAGCGCCGCCTTCACCTCTTCCGTGAGAAGCCCGATCAGATAGTCGGGACCTTCCTCCCCGAGAGCGGCGAGGCTCCACAGGAACGCCTTGCCGGAGAAGGTGCTCGTGGCGCCGAGCGCCAGCGCGCGCACCGCATCAAGTCCGCTGCGCACGCCACTATCCATCAGCACGGTCGCACGGCTGCCCACGGCCTTCACGACCGCCGGCAGGCAGTCGATGGTCGGCGGCAGCGCCTCGATCTGTCGGCCGCCGTGATTGGAGACGATCATCCCGTCAACGCCAAGCGCGATCGCCTTTTCGGCGTCGGCCGGATGCATGATGCCTTTGAGCACCAGCGGCCCCTTCCAGCGTTCGCGGTAGAGCGCGACCTCGTCCCAGGAGAAGGCGCCGCCGATCTCGCTGCGGGCATAGCGGATCACCTCGTTGGTGCCTGCATTCTCACCGACATAGGCGCGGATCGTGGCGAAGCGCGGGTAGCCATGGCGCAGGATGCCCGCAAGCCAGCGTGGCTTGCGGACCATCTCCCAGATCATGCGCGCATCCGGACGGAATTCGCCGCCGAGACCCGCGCGTGATTCACGCGAGCGCGTCGTGCGCACCGGCACGTCGATCGTCATCACCAGCACGCGCGCACCCGCTGCCTCGGCACGGCGCACGACGTCATAGCCGATCTTGTGGTCGTTCTTGCCGAACCGATATAGCTGAAACCAGAACACGTCCGGCGCCGCCTTGCCGATCTGCTCCGGCGTGGCACCGCCCGCGGTCGACAGCGTGTAAGGAATGCGCGCGCGTTGCGCGGCCTTGGCGAGCATGAGATCGGCGCCCGGCCACACGATCGCGGGAGCGCCCATGGGCGCGATGCCGATCGGCGCTGAATAGCGGGTGCCGAAGATCTCCACATCGCACGGCGGCAGCTTGTTGGTGACGCCGTAGCGCGGGATGATCTCGACGCCGTCGAGCGCCGCCCAGTTGTGCGCGATACCGGTATCGGCGCCGGCACCACCGTCGGCATATTCGAACGCGAACAGCGGCACCCGGCGCTCCGCCGCGCGGCGCAAAAAGCCGCTGGTCGGATAGTAACGATGCAGCGTGCTGTAGTTCGCCTTCGGCGGCGGCGGTTCCAGCGGCGCAGCCTGCGCAGCAGTCTTACGGGTGACGTCGTCCATGGCGTTTCCTTGTTCTTGCTATGGATTATAGCGCGTCGGGCTCTTGTGCCAGCCATCAGAAATGACTGAAGGAGCCATGCGCAAAGGCAAGCGGCTTGCCGTTGACGTCGAGAAACGAGGGAGCCCCCTCGCCTGCTGCGATGCGACCGATCTCTGCAACCGGCACACCGGCGCTCATCGCGGCGTTACGAAATGCCGCAAGCTCGCCGGGCGCGACGGTGCACGCGACCTCATAGTCGTCACCCCCGGTGAGGATCGGCTCGACGAGGCCTGCATCGGCCGCGAGCGCCGACTTCGCCGCGCCGGAGAGCGGCACGCGGGCCACCTCGATGGTCGCTGTTGCACCGGAGGCGCGACAGAGCTTGGTGAAGTCGCCGACGAGCCCGTCGGAAATGTCCATGGCGGCGTTGGCGTGCACGCGCAGCGCCTCGGCCAACGCATTGCGCGGCTGCGGCAGCAGGTAACGCTCGGTGAGATGTGCGCGCTCAGTTGCGCTCACATTCAAAGTCTGTCCGCGGCGCACGCGCAGACCAAGCGCGGCGTCGCCGATGGTGCCGGTGACCAGCACATGATCGCCGGGCCTGGCGCCGCCGCGACGCACCATGCGGCCCTGCGGCACGCTGCCGAACGCGGCGATGGAAATCGTCGCCGGACCCGGCGTGCGGTCGGTGTCGCCGCCCATCAGCGGACAGGCATAGCGCTTCGCGTCGTCGCCGAGCCCGCGCGCGAACGCCTCGAGCCACACATCGCCGACATCTTTCGGCACCGCGAGCGAAAGGAGGAAGCCGAGCGGCGTCGCGCCCTTGGCGGCGAGATCGGAAAGGTTCACGCGCAGCGCCTTGCGCGCCACGGCCTCGGCAGGATCGTCGGGGAAGAAATGCACGCCCGCGATGATGGCATCGGCCTTGAGCACAACGTCAGTGCCGGGTGGCGGCGTGATGAAGGCGGCATCGTCGGTGAGACCCAGCGCGCCCGGATGCCGGGCCAGCGGCTTGAATAGCCGCGCGATCAGGCGATCCTCGGCCGAGCCGCTGTCGCCAGGTGCGCCCATCATGTGCCTGCGTTGCGGCTGAATTCCGCCGGCTCGCGCAGCTGCCGCGCGATCTGGTCGAGCACGGCATTGACCATGCCGGTCTCGTCACGCTCGACAAAGGCCGCGGCGACGTCGCCGTATTCGGCGAGGATCACGCGCACCGGGATGTCGCGGCGGTGCTCGATCTCGTAGGCGCCCGCGCGCAGCACCGCACGCAGCACCGTCTCGATGCGCTTGAGCGGCCAGCTGCGCGCCAACGCCTCATCGATCAGCGGATCGAGCGCGCGCTGCTCACGCACCACGCCGGAAACGATCTCGCGGAAGAACGCGGCCTCGGCCGGCAGATAAATCTCACCCTCGACCTCGCGGCCGATCCAGTGGCTTTCGAATTCGGCGAGGATGTCGTTTACGCCGGTGCCGGCGAGATCCATCTGGTAGAGCGCCTGCACCGCGGCGAGCCGCGCCGCGCCACGCCGATTGGCCTTGCGCGTCGTCTTCCCGGCTGCGCCGTTGCCGGTCATTTCTTCCCGCTCAGCGAGCGTTTGAGCGCGACCATGGCGAGCGCGGTCTTCGCCGCCGCGCCGCCTTTGTCGCCCTCCGCGAGCTTGGCGCGCGCCCAGGCCTGCGGCTCGGTGTCGACCGTGAGAATGCCGTTGCCGACCGGCAATTGCCGCGCAATCGACAGATCCATCAGCCCGCGCGCCGACTGCATGGCGACGATATCGAAATGAAAGGTTTCGCCCTGGATCACGCAGCCGAGCGCCACGACGCCGTCATAGGGCTGCTTCTTCTTCGCGGCGGCATCGACCGCCATGGCGATGGCCGCCGGGATCTCCAGCGAGCCGGGCACGGTGATCTTGTCGAACGCGGCGCCGGCCGCTTCGAGCGCGCGTATGGCGCCGGACAGCAGCGTGTCCGAGATGTCGTCGTAGAAACGTGACTCGACGATCAAAATCTTCACCGCGCCGCGCTTATCGGCGGCCTTACTTGCCTTCGCCATTACATTCTCCAGTTAGGATGAGGCGCGTCGTACCAAGTCGCTGCGCCGACAACAAGGCTCTATTTTGTATCGAGCAGCCGCGCTGCATAGCGGGCCATCAGGTCGACTTCGAGATTGACAGCATCGCCTTGGCGCAATGCGCCAAGCGTCGTCACCTGCAGCGTGTGCGGGATGATGAGCACGGAGAACGTGTCGGCCTCGACCGTGTTCACCGTGAGCGATACGCCGTCGAGCGCGACCGAGCCTTTCGCGGCGACGAAACGCATCAGCGGTGGCGGCGCGCGCAGCACGAAGCGCGCGGTATCGGTCATATCCTCGCGAATGACGACGGTGGCGAGCCCGTCGACGTGGCCGGACACGATATGGCCGCCAAGCTCGTCGCCGACCTTGAGCGAGCGCTCCAGATTAATGCGGGTGCCGCGCCGCCAACGGCCGACGGTGGTGACGGCGAGCGTTTCCGCCGCTGCGTCCACCGCGAACCAGCTGCGCGCATTGTCGGTGCCGGCGCCGACGACGGTCAGGCACGCACCGGAACAGGCGATCGACGCGCCGTCCACGATCGACGCGCGGTCATAACCGCAAGCGATCTTGATGCGATGCAGATTGTCGGCGCGCGCCGTCACCGACAGCACCTCGCCCACATCAGTGACGATGCCGGTGAACATCAGCGTCGCTCGAAATGCTCGAGCGTGTCGGCGCCGATCGGCTCGGAGCCACGCGAGACGAGCTTACTCGACTGAGTCAGAGCAGACAGCGGCAGATCGTCGAGCGCATCGATGCCGTCGGCGCCGATCGGCTTCGGGCCGCGGAACAACAAAGCTTCGTCGACGAGATCGGCCTTGACGAAGCTTGCCGCCACGCGCGGCCCGCCTTCGACCATCAACCGGCTGATGCCTTTGTCGGTCAGCAGTTTGAGCACCTGCTTCAGATCGAAGAGGCCATTCCTGGCATCGAGCCGCAACACCTCGACGCCTTTGGCGGTGAGGATCTCCTCGGCCATGGTCGAGGCGTTGCGGGCGCCGAACACCCAGGTCGGCGTCTCCCGCGCGGTGGCAACGAGGTTCGAGGCGATCGGCACCTGCAGCTTGGCGTCGAAGAGCACGCGCACCGGCGAGGCCGGCAGCATGCCGGGCAGCCGGCAGGTGAGCGCCGGATTGTCGGAGAGCGCCGTGCCCATGCCGATGAGGATGGCGTCGCTCTGCGCACGCAGCCAGAACACGCGTTCGCGCGCCGCCTCACCAGTGATCGCGGCCGGCTTTCGTCCGGCGTGGGCGGCCTTGCCGTCCGCCGAGACGGCGAGCTTGAGCAGCACATGCGGGCGGCCATCGCGCATGCGCGCGATGTGCCCGACATGGTCGCGCCGCGCCTCCTCACTGCCAAGCCCGACCTCGACTGCAATACCGCGGGCACGCAGCCGCTCATGGCCCTTGCCGGCGACATCCGGGTTGGGATCCTCCATCGCCGAGACGACGCGGGTGACGCCGGCGGAGATGATCGCATCGGCGCAAGGCGGCGTCTTGCCCTGATGCGAGCATGGCTCGAGCGTCACATAGAGGGTCGCGCCGCGCGCGGCTTTGCGCGCGTGCTTGAGCGCCTCGGTCTCGGCATGCGGGCGTCCGCCGGGCTGCGTCCAGCCGCGACCGACGATAATGCCGTCCTTGACCAGCACCGCACCGACCGCCGGATTGGGCCAGGTGCGTCCGAGCCCGCGGCGGCCGAGCGCCAGCGCAAGCTGCATGAAACGCATGTCCTGGGCCGCGTCGATCCCGGCTGTGGCAACCGCCGCTTCACTCATTTGCGTAGCGGAGTGGCGGGCCGGCCGCCCTCCTCTTCGCCGGATAATTCGGCGAGCGCGGTCTCGAAATCCTTGGCTTCGCGGAAATTGCGATAGACCGAGGCGAAGCGCACATAGGCGACATCGTCGAGATCGCGCAGATGCGCCATCACCGTCTCGCCGATCGATTCCGACGACACGTCGCTTTCGCCGAGGCTTTCCAGCTCGCGCACGATCTTGGAGACCACCTGCTCGATGCGCTCGGGATCGACCGGGCGCTTGCGCAGCGCGATCTGCACCGAGCGCATCAGCTTGTCGCGATCGAACGGCACGCGGCGGCCATTGCGCTTGATCACCGTGAGCTCGCGCAGCTGCACGCGCTCGAAGGTGGTGAAGCGGAAATTGCAGGAGAGGCAGACGCGGCGGCGGCGGATGACGGCGCTATCCTCGGTCGGACGCGAATCCTTGACCTGGGTATCCAGGCTTCCGCAACTCGGACAACGCATGCGCTACCCCCGCTCCGCGCTCTTTAATCTGGATAGATCGGAAAGCGCGAAATCAGCTGTTTCACCTTATCCCGCACCGAGGCCTCGACCAGCGAGTCCTCTTCGACGCCCTTTTGCGACAGCACGTCGAGCACCTCGACGATGAGGTCGCCGACATGGCGGAATTCCGCAATGCCGAAGCCGCGCGTCGTGCAGGCCGGCGTGCCGAGCCGCACACCCGAGGTCACCGTCGGCTTCTCCGGATCGAAGGGAATGCCGTTCTTGTTGCAGGTGATGTGCGCGCGCCCGAGCGCCGTCTCCGCGACCTTCCCGGTGAGATGCTTTGGCCGCAGATCGACCAGCATCAGGTGCGTGTCGGTGCCGCCGGAGACGATGTCGAGGCCACGCGACTTCAGCGTCTCCGCGAGCGCCTTGGCGTTCTCGACGACGTTGCGCGCATAAGTGCGGAACGAGGGGCGTAGCGCCTCGCCGAAGGCGACCGCCTTCGCCGCGATCACATGCATCAGCGGCCCGCCCTGCATGCCCGGGAACACCGCCGAATTGAGCTTCTTCGCAAGATCCTCGTCATTGGTGAGGATGACGCCGCCGCGCGGACCACGCAGCGTCTTGTGCGTCGTCGTCGTCACGACATGCGCATGCGGGAACGGCGAGGGGTGCGCGCCGCCGGCGACGAGCCCGGCGAAATGCGCCATGTCGACCATGAGATAGGCGCCGACGCTGTCGGCAATCTCACGGAAGCGGCGGAAATCGATGATGCGTGGATAGGCGGAGCCGCCGGCGACGATGAGCTTCGGCTTGTGCTGCTCGGCGAGCTTGGCGACCTCGTCCATGTCAATGCGATGGTCGTCGCGACGCACACTGTACGGCACCGGCTTGAACCACTTGCCTGAGAGATTGACCGGCGATCCGTGGGTCAGATGTCCGCCGGCGGCGAGATTGAGTCCCATGAAGGTGTCGCCCGGCTGCATCAGCGCGAAGAACACTTCGGCATTGGCGGAGGCGCCGGAATGCGGCTGCACGTTGGCGAAGCTGCAGCCGAACAATTTGGTCACGCGCTCGATGGCGAGGCGTTCGGCAACATCCACATACTGGCAGCCACCGTAATAGCGCTTACCCGGCAAACCCTCGGCGTATTTATTGGTGAGCACCGAGCCCTGGGCTTCCAGCACCGCGCGGCTGACGATGTTCTCCGAAGCGATGAGCTCGATCTCGTCGCGCTGGCGACCGAGCTCGAGGCCGATCGTCTCCGCGATCTCAGGATCGGTCTCGCGCAGCATCGCGGAAAACAGCGTGTCGGTGTCGGCGGAAGCCGGATGGGTCGCTGTCATTCGTCAATTTCTCCATGACGCCTGAGTGATCGGGGCGCCGAATTCCTGTGGGGTCCGGGATTAACGGCCATTAGCATACCCCGTGCTGACCCGCCAAGTCTGGGATCATGGCGCATTATCCTCCGCAATATATAGGGGGCTATTCCTCGGCCGCGAGTCGAGCCTTCAGCTTGGCCAGCGCCAGTTGCTGCAGATCGGCGCGGGAGGCGCTCACCGGTCCCATCACAACGACCTCGAGCGCGGTCAGAGAATCGACCGCCGCCACGCGAACGACCGAACCGACGACAGTGAATTCGAAGAAGACTTCGCGCTGACCGTCGGATGGATGATCGGCGGCCATGCCCCCTCCCGCCCGCCCGGCTCCGCTCAGCCCGGGCTGGTCGCCGCGATCGGCCGGCCCAGTCCGTCGCGGTTGTAGATGTCCTCGCGGAACTGCACGACATTGTCCGGCGTCGCCCAGGCGGTGACATAGACCCAGTGCAGCGGCACCGGCTTTAAGAGGCGGGCGTCCTTGCGCTCGCCGCTCTTGATCACGGCATCGATGTCCTGGCGCGACCAGCCCGGCGTTTCGGAGAGGAGCCAGGTCACCAGCTCGCGCACATTCTGCACGCGCACGCAGCCCGAGGAATCGAAGCGGTAGTCCTCGCCGAACAGGTTCTTGGCCGGCGTGTCGTGCATGTACACGCCGTCGTTGCTCGGGAAGTTGATGCGGATCGAGCCGAGCGAGTTGAAGTCGCCGGGATCCTGCTTGAACATGTAGTGCACCGCGTCTTGCGAGTACCAGTTGATCTGCGAAGCGGTGAGCTCGTTGTGGTGCTGGTCGAAGATGCGGATGCGGTTCTTCTCGAGATAGTCCGGCTCAGCCTGCATCTTGGGAATGAGATCGCGGCGCACGATCGAGACCGGTACCGTCCAGAACGGATTGAAATTGACCTCGACGATGCGGCTGTTGATGTCCGGCGACGGCCGGTCCGGCTTGCCGACGACGGCCACGTGGCGCGACACCACGGTTTCGCCCTCGATGGCCTCGATCTGCGCGGCCGGGATGTTGCAGACGACGACGCGCGGCCCGGTGAAGCCGCTCATGCTGCGCAGCCGCACCACATTGGTCTTGAGCTGCGCCAGCCGCCGCTCGGCCGGCACGTTGAGCATCGCGTAGCTTTCCGGCCGCAGCACGCCGTCGACGCTTAGCCCGTGTCGTGCCTGGAAGCGGCGCACCGCGGCTTCGACGTAAGAGTCGAAGATATCCGTGGTGCCGGCGGTGGCCTCGAGGTCACCGGCGATCGCCAGGCGCTTGCGCAGCGCCACCACGCTCGGGTGCCGGTTGCCAAGACGCAGCCGGTCAGTCGGAGGCACCGCCGGCCAGCCGCCGCGGGCGACGATCGCATCGTATTGCTGGATGGCCTTCTCGGTCGTGTCGGCGGTCGAGGGTGACAGCGTCGGCAGCGAGGCCTGCGGCATATGGATGGTGCGCGAGGCGGAATCGAAGCCCTGGCCGAAGTCGCGGTTCTGGTTCTGATCGATCAGCGCCTGCAGCATCGGGTCTTCGGCCGCCATCGCGGCGCCGGCAAAGCCCGTTCCGGCAAGGGCGGCGCTCCATTTGAGGAAGGCGCGGCGATGCAGCGGTTTGCGGGCCGGGGGCAGCATTTTCATGGCGAGTGAGACCGGATTCGGCTTTCGGGAGCGGGAGTTCCCGGTAGCCGGCGCCATTGGCGATATTGTGGCCGAGCCCAAAAAACAAGCCCCGGCTATATGGACCGGGGCTCGTTAGCGCAAAAAAGTGCTACGCGTCCAGAAAATCAAAAAAAGCGCTGCACGCCCGGAAGAGGCGCAATTCGCGCCGGCGAGCCGGAGGCGAGCGGCCGGCGCGGAGAATAAAAAAGCGCTGCGCGTCCGGAAGAGACGCGCAGCAAGGCTTCGCCGGGAACGGTTAGAGCCGGTAGAGGATCTGGTCGGTCCAGAAGCGCTCCAGCCGATGGAGCGACTTGTTGAGCGTGGTGAACTCGTCGGCATTGATGCCGCCGACCTGTTCAACCGTCCGCACGTGCTTCTGGTAGAGCTGCTCGACGACGTCGCGCACCTCCTGCCCCTTCGCCGTCAGCTTGATGCGCACCGACCGACGGTCGACACGCGAGCGCTGATGGTCGAGGAAGCCCATCTCCACGAGCTTCTTGAGATTGTAAGAGACGTTGGAGCCGAGATAGTAGCCGCGCGTGCGCAGCTCACCCGCGGTCAGCTCCTTGTCTCCGATATTGTAAAGCAGCAACGCCTGCACCGAGTTGATGTCGGCGCGACCGCGGCGATCGAACTCGTCCTTGATGACGTCGAGCAGGCGGCGATGCAGCCGCTCGACCAGCGTCAAGGCTTCGAGGTAGAGCGGCCGGATATGGTCGAAACGCGCCTCGCGTTCGGCGGGCTCGACCGTCTTGGCAACGGCTTTCATCGTCAACGCCCCTGTTACTTTCGTACGTTCGTACTTTTGTTTTGCGGTAGCGGGGCCCTGTCTTCCCCACTCCATCCCGCGCACAATATCGGGGCTCAGTCTAAGATCAGCTTAAATAACAGGATAAACGTCGCGTTTATTTGTAAGAGTGAACGGTTGATTGAAGGTGCAATTCGAGCGAAGCGGGTTACGCTCCGTTCACCACGCGCACGACGCTAGCCGCGCAGGAAGCGGATGATGCCGGAGAAATCGCGGCCCGCCTCCCCGCTCTCCGCATACTGCGCATAGATCTTCGCGGCATCGGCGCCGAGCGGCGTCTTGGCGCCGGCGGTTTTCGCCGCCTTCTGCGCGAGCTTGAGATCCTTCAACATCATCGCCGCGGTGAAGCCCGCCTGATAATCGCGATTGGCGGGGCTTGCCGGCACCGGCCCGGGCACCGGGCAATAGCTGGTCAGCGACCAGCACTGACCGGACGATTTCGAGGAAATGTCGAACAGTTTCTGATGATCGAGCCCGAGCTTCTCGGCGAGCACGAAGGCTTCGGAGACCGCAATCATGGAAATGCCGAGGATCATGTTGTTGCAGATCTTCGCCGCCTGGCCGTTGCCGGCACCGCCAGCGTGCACGATGGTCTTGCCCATTTTCTCCAAGATCGGCTGCGCGCGGGCGAACGCCTGGGCGCTACCGCCAACCATGAAGGTGAGCGTCGCCGCCTGCGCGCCCCCTACTCCGCCCGACACCGGCGCATCGAGCATCAGAAGGCCGCGCCGCTCCGCTTCGGCAGCGACCGCGCGTGCGGTCTCGACGTCGATGGTCGATGAATCGATCAGCAGCGTTCCCGGATTGGTATTTTCGATGATGCCGCCGGCGCCGAGATAAACCTCGCGCACATGCTGCCCGGCGGGCAGCATGGTGATGACCACATCCGCCCGTGCCGCGGCGACCTTGGCGAACTCGGCGGTCGCACCGCCCGCAGCCTTGAGCTTTTCGGTGGCGGCCGGATTGAGATCGACGCCCTCGACGTGATGCCCCGCCTTGATGAGATTGAGCGCCATGGGCAGGCCCATATTGCCGAGCCCGATGAATCCGATCCGCGCCATGACGTCCTCCCGATCGTTTCTTAAACAGGATGCTCGCGCGCCGATTTCAAAGCCAGCCACAAATAACCGGCGAGCAGCACGATATCGAACAGGCTGAGCAGCATTCCGCCGCCATAGATCTGCGGAAACAGCATCTCGACCGTGACCATGGAGACGATCGAGGTGAGCCACACCACCGCGCCCCAGGGCGCGGCGAGCCAGAGCCCGACCGCGGCCACGAGATCGATCACGGCGAAGAAGATCGTCGCCGCCTGCCACGGTGTCGTATGCGCCTCGAACACCTGATCCGGCGCCACGCCGACGCCGCAGACCTGCGCCCAATGATAGAGGCCCTTGAACATCGACAGGCCCGCCATGATGCGCAGGAACAGCACCAGACGCTCGGTCCAGCGGGTCTCACGCTCTTCCTCGCCGGTATGCACCGGCTCGAGCGTGTTCGACGGATCGGTGGTGATGGGCTCGATCATAGCGCAAGCTCATCGGGGCCAAGTGGGGCGAAATAGTGCCCGACATCCGTCTCACCTACTGCCTCGAGCGTCGCCGGCCGCCATTGCGGCTTGTTGTCCTTGTCGACGATCACCGCGCGCACGCCTTCGTAAAAGTCATGCCCGTGGACGACACGCGAGACAATGCGGAACTCCACGCGCATGCATTCATCGAAATCCCAGCTTTTGCCGCCGCGCACCTGCCGCAGCGCGATCTTCAGGCTGATCGGTGATTTGCCCCGGATAGCGCCCGCTGCCGCCATCGCAAACTTGTCGCCGCCTGTTGCCTCGGCATCGAGGCGGGCGAGAATATCCTCGACACGCTCCCCGACAAAGCAGCGATCAATGAGCGCGCGCTGCGCACCGATTGGCCCCTCCCCGGCCGGCTCGGCGAAGGCCGCGAGCACCGCGTCGACGGAGACATCGCCGCACAGTGCGTCGAACAGCTCGGGGAAGCGCACTGATCCGACGCGATGCGTGGCGAGGCCTGCGGCCAGCGCATCGGCCGCGTTGAAACGTTCTCCGGTGAGCGCACAATAGGCGCCGAGCTCGCCCGGCATGCGCGGCAAGAACCAGGTGGCGCCGACATCGGGAAAGAAGCCGATGCCGACTTCAGGCATGGCGAATGAGAAGCGATCGCCGGCCACCCGATGCGAGCCGTGCACGGAGACCCCGACACCGCCGCCCATGACGATGCCGTCGATCAGCGAGATATAGGGCTTGCGGTAGCGCTTGATCGCCGCGTTGAGCGGATATTCGTCGCGCCAGAACTGCAGCTGTTCGGCGTGGCGGCCGGCGCGCCCGAGATCGTAGAGCGCGCGGATGTCCCCGCCCGCGGAAAAGGCGCGCTCGCCGGCGGCGGTGACGATGACGCGGGTGATCGCGGGATCCGCCGCCCAGGTGTCGAGCTGCAAAGCGAGCGCCAGCGCCATCTGATGCGTGAGCGCATTGAGCGCCTTCGGGCGGTTGAGCGTCACCACGCCGGCGGCGCCGCGGCGCTCGAACTGGATATCCTCGCCGGTGGTCATGGCCGACCGCGCCTCAGGGAAGAGCCCAAAGGTCGACGATCGTCGCCGCCAGGCCGAGCGCGCTACGCACGGCATGCAGCCGCCCCCACTGCTGGATCAAAGCGCGGGTCCTGCCGCTCGCCTCCTCGAGCCTGGTCGCGTCGAGCTCCTGGTTGGTCGGGCGGATGATGAAAATCGTATAGGGCCAGTTGGCGAGAATGAGCAGGCCGCCGAGGAGCCAGCGCCAGTCGAAGCTGAAGATGAAAGCCAGAAGTGCGAGCACGCCGGAGATCAAAGCCAGGCTCGACTGCATGATCAGCCCGCGCTGATAGCTCGGCTTCCACTGCGTCAGCAACGCCGCGTCGCCGAGCCGCAGTCGCGCCGGTTGCTCTGCCACGTTGACGTAGATCGCAGCACCCGTGAACAACGCTGCGGTGACCAGCGCCAAAGGACCGACCAGCGTGCTCATTCCGCCGCCTGCGGTTTCCACACACCCGCTTCCTGCAGCTCGTTCATCGCCTTGTCAGTGAATTCGGCGCTCGGCGCGTCGCCGCCAATCACAAACATCAGGGTCGATTCCGCATTCGGATCGCCCTCGGTGACATTCTCGAAGCGGCGGATCATGCCGGGGGGAAACGACACCACATCGAACGGGCCGAGATCGACATGTTCGATCTTGCCGGTCTCGGTCTCCCAACTCGCGCGCCAGCGCCCGGTCATCGGGATGAATGTCTCGTTGGTGTCGTGGTTGTGCATCATCGGCCCGCAGCCGGGCTTGGCCTTGCAGTAGCCTAGATTGAAGCCCTCGCTGATCTTGATGGCGGCGAGCCGCGCCGCGTCATCGCCGACCGGCGAGGTGGTGGCGCCGCCCTCACCCGGCGGCGGCTGGAAGCCGATGACATTGAACAGCGTGCGCTCGCAACCGCGCATCTTGCTGTCGGGCAAGCCGCCGTCGAAGCCTTTGAGATCGGCAAAGCGCGCGACGCGCTGCATCATCTCCGCGCGCGTCAGATATTTCCGCGGCAGCTTTTCCATGGGGCACCTCCGCACAGCTTCACGATGGTGAAAGTGTCCGGCGGCGTCCTTCGAGAGTCAATTGCCCAGCATCTGCCGGCTGATGATCAGCCGCATGATCTCATTGGTGCCTTCGAGAATTTGATGCACGCGCACGTCGCGCAAGACGCGCTCGATCGGATGGTCGCGCAGATAGCCGTAGCCGCCATGCAGCTGCAGGCAGCCGTTCACCACCTCGAAGCCGACGTCGGTCGCCTGCCGCTTGGCCATGGCCGCAAGCCGCGTCGCGTGGCCTTCGCCGGCCGAGACCGCAACGGCGGCGCGATGCAGAAGGAGCCGCGCCGCCTCGAGGTCGGTGGCGTAGTCGGCGATGCGGAATTGCAGGGCCTGGAAATCGGCAAGCCGCGAGCCGAACTGCTTGCGCTCCTTCATGTAGTCGAGAGTGCGATCGAGACAGAATTGCGCGCCGCCGATCGAGCAGGCGCCGATGTTCAGCCGTCCGCCGTCGAGCCCGGCCATGGCGATGCGAAAGCCCAGACCTTCGGCGCCGATGCGGTTCGCCAGCGGCACGCGGCAATTCTCGAAGATGACCATCGCGGTCGGCTGCGTCTTCCAGCCGAGCTTCTTCTCCTGCGCGCCGAAGGAAAGCCCCGGTGTCCCCTTCTCCACCACGATGCAGGAGATGCCGCGCGGTCCGCTCTCGCCGGTGCGCACCATCACCACATAGATGTCGGAAACGCCGCCGCCGGAGATGAAGGCCTTGGCGCCGTCGAGCACGTAGTGATCGCCGTCGCGCCGCGCGCGCGTGGCGAGGCTCGCGGCATCCGAGCCGGAGCCGGGCTCGGTGAGGCAATAGCTGGCGAAATGCGCCATGCTGCAGAGCTTGGGCAGAAACTTTCGGCGCTGCGCGTCATTGCCGAAGGCATCGATCATCCACGCCGCCATGTTGTGGATCGAGATATAAGCGGCGGTCGACGTGCAGCCTTGCGCCAGCTCCTCGAAGATCAGCGCGGCGTCGAGCCGCGAGAGGGCCGAGCCGCCGACGTCCTCCTTCACATAGATGCCGCCGAAGCCGAGCGCCGCCGCCTTGCGCAGCGCCTCGACGGGGAAAACCTCGCCTTCGTCCCAGTCGCGGACGAACGGCATCATCTCCTCGCGGGCAAAGCTCCGCGCCGTCGCCTGGAAGGCGCGCTGCTCCTCACTAAGGTCGAAATCCATGAACACAAACCTCCCGAGCCTTGGCTCGCCGGTCAAGTCCCGCGGGTGGCGGTTGCGCCCCGAAACGGCTAAATAGAAAGGATCAGGAGAGCCCGTCATGGCGATCAAATTCGGCCGCCCCCTGGAGCGGAAAATCGGCTTCGTGCCGATCGAGAGCGACCCATCGGAGATCAAGCCCGCTCCGCTCGATCTGCCCGTGCGCATGCGCCGCAACCGGCGCGCCGAGTGGACGCGGCGCATGGTGCGCGAGCATGTGCTCACCACCGACGACCTGATCTGGCCGGTGTTCATCGTCGACGGCGACAAGGTCCGCGCGCCGGTCGCCTCGATGCCGGGCGTCGAGCGGCTCTCGGTCGATGAGCTCGTGCGCGAGGCCGAACGTGCGGCCAAGCTCAGCATCCCTTGCATCGCGCTGTTTCCCTACACCGACCCGGCGCTGCGCGACGCGACCGGCAGCGAGGCGCTCAATCCGGACAACCTGGTTTGCCGCGCCATCCGCGCCATCAAGAACGAGGTGCCGGAGATCGGCATCCTCTGCGACGTGGCGCTCGACCCGTTCACCAGCCACGGCCATGACGGCCTCATGCGCGGCGACGTCATCCTCAACGACGAGACCGTCGCGGTGCTGGTACGCCAGGCGCTGGTGCAGGCGGAAGCCGGCTGCGACATCATCGCGCCCTCCGACATGATGGACGGCCGCATCGGCGCGATCCGCGCGGGCCTCGACGGCGCCGGGTTCACCGACGTGTCGATCATGGCCTATGCGGCGAAATATGCCTCGGCCTTCTACGGTCCGTTCCGCGATGCGGTCGGCTCGAATGCGACGCTCACCGGCGACAAGCGCACCTACCAGATGGATCCGGGCAATTCCGACGAAGCGCTGCGCGAGGTCGAGATCGACATCGCCGAAGGCGCCGACATGATCATGGTCAAGCCCGGCCTGCCCTATCTCGACATCGTGCGCCGGGTGAAGGACACCTTCGCCATGCCGACCTTCGCCTACCAGGTCTCCGGCGAATACGCGATGATCATGGCCGCGGCGCAGAACGGCTGGCTTGACGGCGAGAAGGCGATGGTTGAAAGCCTGATCGCGTTCAAGCGCGCCGGCGCCGACGGCGTGCTCACTTACTTCGCGCCGCGCGTGGCGGAGAAGCTGAAGGCGGCGAAGTAATAATCCCAGCTGCAAGGGCGCATTGCGCTTCCATGGGTAGCGGAAGCGGTCGCGCACCTGTTACAAAACGTCAGGGCTTCTTCCTCTCCGCCCCCTTGGCCCGGTGGCACTTCAATCTGACGATCAGGCAGACATCGCATGGGTGAATTTGCGGTCGGGCAAAGCGTGCCCCGTTTCGAGGACCCGCGGCTTATTCGCGGCGGTGGGCGCTATATCGACGACGTCACCTTCCCCGGCATGGCCTATGGCGTGGTGCTGCGCTCCGCGCATGCGCACGCGAAAATCCGCTCGATCGATACGACAGCGGCAAAAGCCGCGCCCGGCGTGCTCGCGGTGCTCACCGCGGCCGACTACAAGGCCTCCGGCTTCGGGCACCTGCCTACCCATGCCGGCATCAAGAAGCGCGACGGCTCGCCGATGCACCGCCCGCCCTATCCGGTGCTTGCCGACGGCATGACGCGCTGGGTCGGCGACTGCGTCGCTTTCGTCGTCGCCGAGACCGCCGCGCAGGCGCTCGATGCGATGGAGATGATCGAGGTCGATTACGAGGTGTTGCCGGCGGTGACTTCGACATCGGAAGCGGCCGCTTCGGGCGCGCCGCTGGTGTGGAGCGAGGCGCCGGGCAATATCGGCTTCGTCGAGCTCATCGGCGACAAGGCCGCGGTCGACGCGGCATTCGCCAAGGCGAAGCACGTGGTCAAGCAGCACCTGGTGATCAACCGCGTCACCGCGGCCTGTATGGAGCCGCGCGGCTGCGTCGGCGTCTACAATGCCACCAACGGCCATTACACCATCCATACGCCGGTACAGCGCGCGCACGGCTTTCGCACCGAGCTTGCGCAACTGCTCAAGGCGCCGGAGAGCAAGGTACACGTGATCGCCGGCGATATCGGCGGCAGCTTCGGAATGAAGGCGCCGGTCTTCAACGAGGTGCCGCTGGTGCTGCTCGCCTCGAAGCTCACCGGGAAGCCGGTGAAATGGATGAGCACGCGCACCGAAGCGTTCCTCAGCGACGCGCAGGCGCGCGACAATGTCACCGACGCTGAGCTGGCGCTCGACGAGAACGGCACCTTCCTGGCGCTGCGCGTGAAGACGTTGATCGCCATCGGCGCCTATATGCAGCCGAACATGCCGGCCTGCACGCTCAATGCCGGCACGCTCGCCGGCGTTTATCGTACGCCCGCCATCTATGTCGATGCGTCCGGCGTCTACACCAACACCAATCCGATGCGGCCCTATCGCGGCAACGGCCGCCCGGAAGCGGCCTATGTGATCGAGCGCATGGTCGACCTCGCGGCGCGAGAGCTCGGCATCGCGCCCGCAGAGCTGCGCCGGCGCAATTACATCCCGCCGGAGAGCATGCCGTTCAAGACCGGCCTCACCTTCACCTATGACTGCGGCGAGTTCGAAAAAAGCATGGACATGGCGATCGAGCTTGCCGACTTCGCCGGCTTCGACAAGCGGCGCAAGGAGGCGCGCAAGCGCGGCAAGCTGCGCGGCATCGGCATCTCCAACACCATCGAGCGCGCCGCGGCGCCTGGTCTCGAGGGCGCCGAGGTGCGCTTCGACAAGGCCGGCAGCGCGACGATCTTCTCCGGATCGGTCAATCACGGCCAGGGGCACGAGACCGTGTTCAAGCAGCTCGTCTGCGATCGGCTCGGCCTCGACCCCGCCGAGGTGAGTTACGTGCAGGGCGACACCGATCTCGTCTTCTTCGGCGAAGGCACCGGCGGCTCGCGCTCGGCGACCATGGCCGGCTCGGCGTTCTCCATGGCCAGCGACAAGGTGATCGCCAAGGCCCGCGCCATCGCCGCGCACCAGCTCAAGGTCGAGCCCGGTGACATCAAATTCGCCGACGGCGTGTTCTCGTCGACCAAGACCAACCGCACGCTGACGATGAAGGAGATCGCGCAAGACGCGCTCAATCCGGCGAAGCTGCCTGCCGGCATGGAGCCCGGGCTCTCCGCCAGCGCGATCTATACCGCGCCGGTGAACAACTATCCGAACGGCTGCCACATCTGCGAGCTGGAGATCGACGAAGAGACCGGCGCCGTCGATATCGTGCGTTACAGCGTGGTCGACGACGTCGGCACGGTGCTCAATCCGCTGCTGCTCAAGGGCCAGATCCACGGCGGCGTCGCGCAGGGCGTCGGGCAGATCCTGATGGAGGACATCCATTTCGACGATGCCGGGCAGATGGTGACCGCGTCGTTCCAGGATTACGCCATGCCGCGCGCGCACAATCTTTCTTACATCGCGGTGGACAGCAATCCGGTGCCGACCAAAACCAATCCGCTCGGCACCAAGGGCGCCGGCGAAGCCGGCTGCGTCGGCGCCATGCCGGCGGTGGCAAACGCGCTGGTCAACGCGCTCGCGGAATTCGGTGTGCGCCACATGGAGATGCCGGCGACGCCCGAGCGCATCTGGCGGGCAATGCAAAAGCGCTAGCCCGGCTTTACAAAACTTTACATTGCGGACAATCGCCGGAAACGGCGGCTTCTTAGCTTGCGCTCATGGGCTCGCTCGAGCCTGCAGCAATCAAGGAGCCGCATGATGAGCATTTCCAATGAGCCGCGTGGACGCACCTCGCAGACGACCTCCACCGAAAACCCCGCGCGGCCCCGCCGCCGCTGGCGCGGCGTCGTTGTGGGCACACTCCTATTTGTGACCGGCGGCATCGCCGGTGCGTTGATCGCCGTTCCGACCGCCGTGTTCAGTCAGGGATGGGGCGGTCCGGGACCCGGAATGATGCACGATTTCGGCCCGATGCGTGGCATGCATGGCGGCGCCTTCGGCGCGCTCCCCGGCCCGATCGGCGGACATCTCGATATGATGCTGAGCAGCATCAACGCCACGCCCGAGCAACGCGACAAGATGAAGCCGATCCTCGAGCGCACCGCCGATCAACTGTTCGAGTTGCGCGGCAAGCATCTGGAAGGCCGCAAGCAGATCCGTGACACGCTCGCGGCAGCGAGCATCGATCGCGCCAAGCTCGACAGCCTGCGCGCGCAGCAGATGCAGCTTGCCGATGCCGCCTCCAAGATCATCACCAATGCGGTCGCCGATGCCGCCGACGTTCTCACGCCCGAACAGCGTGCTGAGCTCGCCCGCCGGATCGAGCGGCGAGAGCGCTGGTTCCGGGGGTGACAGCGGGCGCGCGCGCGTCCGATACTCACGTCGTGAGCGCGCGCATCCTCATCATCGATGACGACAAGCGCCTTGCCGGGATGGTCGCCGACTATCTCGGCAAGGCGGGTTTTCGAGTGGCAACGAGCGCCACGGGCCGCGACGGCGAAGAGCGCCTCAAGCGCGAGGGCTTCGACGCCTTGATCCTCGACCTGATGCTGCCCGACACCAATGGGCTCGACCTGTGCCGCCGCATCCGCAAGAGCTCGGACGTTCCGGTGCTGATGCTCACCGCCCGCGGCGACGCCATGGATCGCATCGTCGGCCTCGAGCTCGGCGCCGACGATTATCTGCCGAAACCGTTCGAGCCGCGCGAGTTGCTGGCGCGGCTGCGCGCGATCCTGCGGCGCAGGTCGGTATCGACGCCGAGCGACGTGCTGCACTTCGGCCGGCTCGACATCGACCGCGGTGCGCGCACAGTCAGTGTCGACGGCAAGGAGCGGCCGGTCACGTCCTATCAATTTGCGCTGCTCACGGCGCTCGCCGAACGCGCCGGCCACGTGATGTCGCGCGACGCGCTGATGGATGCGGTGAAGGGCGAAGCGCTGGAATCCTTCGACCGCTCGGTCGACGTGCATATCTCGCGCATCCGCGCCGCCATCGAGGACGACCCGAAGAATCCCCGGCGCATCATCACCGTGCGCGGCGCCGGCTATGTCTTCGCCAAGGAGCAGGATCGCTGATGCGCCGGCTCTATCTGCAGATCTACCTGACCATCATCGCCATCCTGGCGATCTTCGCGGTCGCCGCCATGCTCGCTTGGCGGCTCACCGCCAACGATGAGCGCTTCGAAGACACCTTCGCCTTTGCCGGCGAACTGGCGAGCCGCGCCTTGCCGCCCGTCGACGCGCCACGGCAGGAGCAGCAGCACGCGCTCGATCGCCTGCACGCGCGGCTGCATGCCGATCTGATGCTGCTGGCGCCGGACGGCGCGCCGCTCGCTGCGGCCGGTCATCCGATCCCGCCGCCGCATCTCATGCCTATGCGGCCGTCACAACCGGGCTGGCAGATGGGTCCCGGCGGGCCGGCATGGCGCATCAAGCTCAACGATGGGCGCATGCTGGTCGCCCATATCGGCCACCCGCCGTTCCGTCCGGCTCCGATGCTGCTCGCTTCGCTTGCCGTTGTCGCCATCGCGGTGGCGATCGGCGCCTATCCCGTGGCGCGGCGTCTGACCCGGCGCATCGAGCGCCTCAAGTCCGGCGTCGACAGCCTCGGCCGGGGCGAACTCTCCGCTCGCATCAAGGTCGAGGGCAAGGACGAGATCGCGGCGCTGGCCGAAAGCTTCAACCGCTCGGCGGCACGCATCGAGGAGCTGGTCGAGTCGAACAAGATGCTGCTCGCCAACTGCTCGCACGAGCTGCGCACGCCGCTCACGCGCATCGGCATGGCGCTGGCGCTGCTCGGCGAGCGCGTCGACACGCAGAAGCGCGATCAGATCAAGGCCGACATCGGCGAGCTCGACCAGCTCATCGACGAGATCCTGCTGGCGACGCGGCTCGATACGGCGCGCGTGCCGGAGCGCACCGAAACCATCGACCTTCTCGCGCTGGCCGCAGAAGAATGCGCGCGCGAAAACGTGGCGGTCGAAGGCGATCCGGTCATGGTCCGCGGCGAGCGCGCCTATCTGCGGCGCATGGTGCGCAACCTCCTCGACAATGCGCGCCGCCATGCCGAGGATTCCGCACCCGAAGTGCGGGTGAGGCGCACCGCCGACGGACAGGCCGAGCTCGACGTGCGCGATCACGGGCCGGGAATTCCGCAAGCCGAGCGCGAGAAAATCTTTGCTCCGTTCTACCGGCTCGCCGGCTCGACCGAGAGCGGCAAGGGCAGCGGCCTCGGTCTCACGCTGGTGCGACAGATCGCGCGGCATCACGGCGGCGACGTCGAGTGCCTCGCCAGCGACACCGGCGGCAGCCTGTTTCGGGTGCGGCTCCCCGCTGTCGCTTAGCCCATCGCCGCGCCGGCTTCGATGCGCTCCGGCGCGTAGCCGTCCGCCATCAGTGCCGACAGTATCTCTTCCGCATGGGCGGCGTCGCGCGTCTCGACCGTGACGTCGAGCCGCGCGCCCTTCGCCGGCACGTCGAGGAACAGCCGCTTGTGGTCGACCTCGAGGATGTTGGCGCCGAGCGCCCCGAGCCTTGTCGCGATCGCGCCGAGCACGCCCGGACGATCCGGCAAGGTGAGGCGGAAGGCGACGATGCGGTCTTCGCGCTCGAGCTCACGCACCGTGATCGAAGCGAGGATCCGCGGATCGATATTGCCGCCGGAAAGGACGAGCCCGACGCGCTTGCCGGCGAAGCGTTTCGGCTCGGCGAGGAGCGCGCCGAGCCCGGCGGCGCCGGCGCCCTCCGCCACCGTCTTCTGCAAGCCCGCATAAGCGTTGACCGCCCGCTCCAGATGCGGCTCGTCGACCAGCACGATAGCGCTGAGCAGTTCGCGTGCGATGGCGACCGTCAACCCGCTCACCGCCTTGACCGCAATGCCTTCGGCGAGCGTCGGACCGCCGGCCGGGCGCTCTTCGTTGTGCAGCGCGTTCCACATCGAGGGATAAAGCGTCGCCTCAGCGCCGATGACCTCGATCTGCGGCCGCATCGCCTTCGCGGCGATGGAGCAGCCGCTGATGAGCCCGCCGCCGCCGATCGGCACGACCAGGCAGTCGAGCCCAGGCTCGTCCTCGAGCATCTCAACGGCAACCGTGCCCTGCCCGGCGATGATCCGGGGATCGGCATAAGGATGCACCTCGACAAGCCCGTTGGCCTGCACCAGCGCCTCGACGCGCGCCTGCGCCTCGCCGACGGATTCGCCATGCAGTACCACGCTCGCTCCATAGGCCTTGGTTGCCGCCACCTTCACCGCCGGTGTGGTCACCGGCATGACGATGGTCGCGGCAATCGACAGTCGCGCCGCGTGATAAGCCACAGCCTGCGCATGGTTGCCGGCAGACATGGCAATGACGCCGCGGGAGCGCTCCGCCTCGCCGAGCGCGGCAAGCTTCACCAGCGCACCGCGGTCCTTGAAGGAGTTGGTGACCTGAAGGTTCTCATATTTGACGAACACCACGGCACCCGTCAGCGCCGAAAGCTTGGGCGCCGGCAACAAGGGCGTGCGCAACACCCGCCCGGCGATGACGCGGCGCGCGGCCTCGATATCGGCAAAACTGACGGTCAAATGGATCTCCAAGCTAATATTTGCCGCAACTTGCCGCAGTCGGCGCCCCCGATCCAGATGGAACTAAGGCGCCGTCCCAGATAACCTGCTTGCGGTGGAATCGCCGGTTCGCCATCTCGACGGCGGAGGATGATCCATGGCCGACCCTGGACCGCAGAGCGCGCAAGGCTCCTACGATATCCGTCCGCACGCCTACGATCCGGCGCGCAATCCGGAGCTGTTCGAGGGCGTGCTGGCGCGGCGCATCGTCGCGTTCGTGATCGATGTCGTCGTCATCGGTATTCCCGTGGTCGCGGCTTCGATCTTCATTTTCGCGATCGGGCTCGTCACCTTCGGCCTGCTCTGGTTCCTCTATTGGCTGCTCCCGCCGGCCACGGTCATCTGGGCGCTGGTTTATTTCGGTCTCACGCTCGGCGGACCGCGTTCGGCGACGATCGGGATGCGCGTCATGGACCTGGAGATGCGCACCTGGTACGGGACGCCCGCCTATTTCGTGCTCGGCGCCGTGCACGCCATCGCGTTCTGGTTCACCGTCTCGTTCCTGACGCCGTTCATTCTGCTGGTCTGCTTCTTCAATGAGCGCCGGCGGCTCTTACATGACATCCTGCTCGGCACTGTGGTCATTAACAATCCCGTTCGCGCGCAGACCTTGCGCAGTATGCGCGGTAACTTTTGATGACCGGGCGGCGCTGGGCGATGCTACAGTGGTGAAGTGATCGAGATGAAAGTTCCGGGCCGCCCGTGACCCAGCATTCGCGCGATACGCCACAGTTCTACCTGACCGCGCCCTCGCCATGCCCGTATCTGCGCGATCAGGAAGAGCGCAAGGTGTTCACGCATTTGGTCGGTGAACGCGCCAGCGAGCTCAATGATCTGCTCACGCATGGCGGCTTCCGCCGCAGCCAGTCGATCGCCTACCGTCCGGCCTGCGAAAGCTGCCGCGCCTGCATCTCCGTGCGCGTGGTGGCGGCCGACTTCCGGCCGTCGCGCAACATGCGGCGCATCGCCGAGCGCAACGCCGACGTCATCGGCGCCATGCGAACGGCCTCGCCGACCTCGGAGCAGTATTCGGTCTTCCGCGCCTATCTCGACAAGCGGCATCGCGACGGCGGCATGGCCGATATGAGCGTGTTGGATTACGCGATGATGATCGAGGACAGCCACGTGGAGACGCGGCTCGTCGAATACCGCCGACGCGGCCCCGACAGCGCCATCAACGGCCGCGGCGCCGGACAGCTTCTGTCCGTGGCGCTCACCGATGTCCTCAGCGACGGCCTCTCGATGGTCTATTCGTTCTTCGATCCCGAGCACAGCGAGCGTTCGCTCGGCACCTTCATGATCCTCGACCATATCGAGCGCGCGCGAAGCATGGGGCTCGCTTACGTCTATCTCGGTTATTGGGTGCCCGGCTCGCGCAAGATGGACTACAAGGGCCGTTTCCTGCCACAGGAACGCCTCACGCCGTCCGGCTGGACGCGCTTCGAGGTTTAGAGCGGCAAGCCCGGGATCGGCACACCGCACACCTGCGCCACCAGCACGGCATTGAGCGACAGCACGACCACGGTGGCGACCACGGCGGCAATGCGCGTCAGCCGGCCATTCACGAAACGGCCCATGAGCTCTGCGTCGCCCGTGAAGATCAGCAGCGAGATCATCGGCAACGGCAACGCGATGCTGAGCACCACCTGACTGATCACCAGCGCCTTCGTGGCATTGATGCCAAGCGCGACGACCACAAAAGCCGGCAGCATGGTGACGAGCCGCCGCAGCCACAGCGGAATACGAAATTCGACGAAGCCTTGCATGATGAGCTGCCCGGCCATGGTCCCGACCGTGGAGCTCGAAATGCCCGAGGCGATCAGCGAGAGCAGGAACACGCCCGCCGCACCGGCGCCGAGCAGTGGCGTCAAAGTGTGATACGCAGTTTCGATCTCGGCGACTTCGGGATGGCCGGCGTGAAATGCGCTCGAGGCCATCATCACCATGGCCATGTTGACGAGGCCGGCGAGCGCCAACGCGACGATGACCTCGCGATTGGAGAAGCGCAGCACCGTCCGCCGCTCATCGTCGTTGCGCATGGGCATGCGCGCCTGCGTCAGCCCGGAATGTAGATAAATCGCGTGCGGCATCACCGTTGCGCCGATGATGCCGACCGCGAGCAGCAGCGCCTGCGCGTCGGGAATTTGCGGCATCACAGTGTGGGTGAGCGCTGCGGGCCAATCGACCGGCGCGATGAAGATTTCGAGCAGATAACAAAGGGCAATCAGCCCGACCATGGCGCCGATGATCAACTCGGCCGGACGGAAGCCATAGCCCTGAATCAGCAGGATGCCGTAAGTGACGACCGCGGTGATCGCCATGCCGGTGAGGAGCGGCACATGCAGGAGCAGTGACAAGCCGATGGCGCCGCCGAGGAATTCGGCGACGTCCGTGGCCATCGCGGCGATCTCGCTCGCGACCCACATGGCGAGCACGACCGGCCGCGGAAAGTGCTCGCGGCACATCTCTGCGAGATTCCGGCCGGTGACGATGCCGAGCTTGGCGGACAGCGCCTGAAACAGCATCGCGATCAGGTTGGCGAGCAGCACCACCCAAAGCAGCGCATAGCCGTAGCGGGCGCCGGCCTGGATATTGGTCGCGAAATTTCCAGGATCCATGTAGGCGATCGAGGCAATCAGCGCCGGGCCGGCAAAGGCCAAATAGCCGCGCACGCCGCGGCGCTCGCCCGCGAGCACCTGCTGCGCTGTGGCGATCGTGCGTTCCGAGAGTGTCCCGCGCCCGCGAATGGTCGAATGCATCGTGGCTCGCTGCCAAAAAACCTAAACAACTCCAGGGCAGTGTAGTTAGTTGCGAATAATTTGCAATTGCACTTACAGGGAACCTGGACCGCACACGGGTGTTGGCCCGCAGGCTGGGAACTTCAGTTGCGTCGACCGACCGGGATTGACCGAATGCCCCCCAAAGCGGCCGCATCCGGGCTGTGGACATCGCTGCGACCACCCGCAGTGGCAGCCCTCCTCACCGTATGCACCCCCACGGTCGCCGCTGCGGCCGTGCCAGGAGAATCGGCCGGACCGTCGGAGCTCCTGTTTGTCGGCCAGGTCCTCGCGCTGATGGTCTGCGGCCGGCTGCTCGGAGAAGCCATGCTTCGCATCGGGCAGCCAACGATCATGGGACAGTTGATCGGTGGCTTGCTGCTCGGCCCCTCGGTGTTCGGGCTTCTGCTTCCCAACGCACAACACGCGCTGTTTCCGCCGATACCCGAACAGAAAGCGATGATCGACGCGGTCTCGCAATTCGGCATCCTGTTGCTGCTCCTCCTCACCGGCATCGAGACTGATTTGCGCCTGGTGCGGCAGACCGGGCGGGCATCGGTCTTCGCCTCGCTCAGCGGCATCGCCATTCCGTTCGCGCTCGGGGTGACGCTCGGCGAGTATCTGCCGGACTCTCTGTTGCCGGACCCGAGCAAGCGGCTGGTGACGGCACTGTTTCTCGGCACCGCCTTGTCGATCGCTTCGGTGAAAATCGTCGCGACTGTCGTGCGCGAGATGAACTTCCTGCGCCGCACCGTTGGGCAGGTCATCCTCGCCTCCTCGATCATCGACGACACCGTGGGCTGGATCATCGTCTCGCTCATCTTCGGCCTGGCGCAGCACGGCACCGTCGACGTCGGCATCCTGCTGCGCAGTGTCCTCGGCACGTTTGCATTCCTGGTGGCGAGCTTCACCGTCGGACGCCGGCTGGTGTTCCTCGCCATTCGCTTCGTCAACGATCACCTGGTCAGCGAATATGCGGTGGTCACCGCAATCCTGGCGATCATGTGTGCCATGGCGGCGATCACGCACCTGATCGGTGTGCACTCCGTGCTCGGCGCCTTCGTCGCCGGCATCCTCGTCGGTCAATCTCCAATTCTCACCGATCACGTCGACCAACAGCTGCGCGGGCTGATCACCGCCTTCTTCGCGCCCGTGTTCTTCGGCGTGGCCGGCTTGAGCGCCGATCTCACCATTCTCAAGGATGTGCACCTGGCGGAATTGACCGCAGGCTTCATCCTGATCGCCAGCCTCGGCAAATTCGCTGGTGCCTTTGTCGGAGCCGAGCTCGGCGGCCTGTCATGGCGGGAGGGCCTGGCGCTCGCCTGCGGAATGAATGCGCGCGGCTCGACGGAAATCATCGTCGCCACGATCGGGCTCTCGATGGGAGCGCTCAACCAGAACCTGTTCACCGTCATCGTCACCATGGCGGTGGTCACGACCATGGCGATGCCGCCGACGCTGCGCTGGGCCTTGTCGCGCGTCCCGATGCGCCAGCAGGAACGGGAGCGCATCGAGCGCGAGAAAATTCAGGATCGCGGCTTTCTCGGAAATCTCGAACGTCTTCTCCTCGCGGTCGACGATAGCGAGAACGGCAGGTTCGCCGCCCGCGTCGCCGGCATGGTCGCCGGTACCGAAGCCAAGCCGATCACCGTGCTGCACGTCGCCAAGAATGGCGAGGACGCCGACGAACGCGCCGAAGCGATGGCCGAGGTCGTTCGCCAGGCCGCCGGCGAAATCCGGCACCAACAGGAGCCGGCGGAAAAAACGGATCAGGCCCTCGCGATCAGCACCGCCGTTGCGGAAAAGCCGTCGGCAGAACTTGTGGCCGCCGAGGCGGAGAAAGGCTTCGGCCTATTCCTGATCGGCCTTTCCGAGCCGACACGTGGTGATGAGTTTCGAGCAGCAATCGTCGAGCTCGCCCGCGGCTTTGAAGGGCCTGTGGCAGTCGCCATCGCCCGTGAGCATCATCTGAAGGAGCCGCAGACCGGTGCGCTGCGCATTCTCGTGCCGGTGAACGGCACCGAGCCGTCCCGACGCGGCGCCGAGGTCGCCGTCACGATGGCGCGTGCCTGCCAGTCACCGGTCACCGCGCTCTACGTCGCGACCCGCGACAATGTGCGTACACGCGGCGGCGTGCGAGCACGCCGCCGCGAACGACAAATCCTCGATGACATCGAGCATATCGCCAAGAGTTACGATGTCAGCATCCGCAGCTCAGTGCTCGCCGACGTTGCGCCGGACGAGGCGATCCTTCGAGAGGCTGAGAGCCAACAGCACAATCTGATTGTCATCGGCGTGGCGCGGCGATCGGGCGATCAGCTGTTCTTCGGGGATACCGCCGCCAGCGTCATGGAGCATGCAAAATGCTCCATCCTGTTCGTCGGGAGCTGACCGTATCGCCTAGTCAGCGCTTGCGGATTTGCCGTTGGCCAAGCCGGCATGCCCGAACTTGTTGCTCTTCGGGAACCGGTCAGGCTTCACGCGGCCCGCATCCGCGCGATTGCCGCGCCAGGCCGCAAGCTCCTTCAGCGTGAGCGAGAACATGCGTCCAGCGGAATCGAACCAGGTCAGCCCGTCCGCGCCCTTGAAGGTCTTCAGGTCGGAGAGCCCGCCATCTTTGTAGCGCTGCAGCCGAACGCCGCGGCCGCGCGTCATCTCCGGCACCTGATCGAGCGCAAAGATCACCATCTTGCGGTTCTCGCCGATGCTGGCCACGAGCTCGCCCTCGACCACCGCGACCGCGCGCGCCACGTCGGGCGCCTTGACGTTGAGGATCTGCTTGCCCTTGCGGGTGTTGCCGAGACATTCGTCCTCGGGAACGACAAAGCCCCTGCCCTCGGCGCTCGCCACCAGAAGCTTGCGTCCGCCCTGGAACACAAAGACCGAGACAACCTCGGTCTCCTGCTCCATGTCAGCGAATAGCCGGATCGGCTCACCATGGCCGCGCCCACCCGGAAGCTTCGACGCATCGATAGTGTAGAAACGGCCATTGGTCGCAAACACGAGCAACTTGGCCGTCGTCTCCGCCGGGAACGCGAATTGCAGCGCGTCGTCAGCCTTGAAAGCGACGCCGGAGAGATCGCTGACATGACCGCGCAAGGCGCGGATCCAGCCCTTTTCCGAGACGACGACGGTGATCGGCTCGCGCACCACCATCGCTTCCTCGATCGCCGCCTCATCGTGCTCGGGCGCCTCGGCAAAGCGGGTGCGCCGCGCACCAAGCTCGGTCTTCGGGCCGAAGGCCGCGCGCACCTCCTTGATCTCGGCGGTGATCTTCTTCCACTGCTCTTTCTCGGAGGCGAGCAGCTCCTTGAGCTCTTTGCGCTCGGCTCGCAGATCCTTGTCTTCGCGGCGGATTTCCATCTCCTCGAGCTTGCGCAGATTGCGCAGACGCATGTCGAGAATGGCGTTGGCCTGCACCTCGGTGAGCTTGAAGGTCTTCATCAAGACCGGCTTCGGCTCATCCTCGTTGCGGATGATCTTGATCACCTTGTCAAGGTTGAGATAGGCGACGAGGTAACCGCCGAGCACTTCCAGGCGATGCTCGATCCTGCTGAGCCGGAAACGTGCGCGGCGCTGCAGCACATCGCGGCGATGATCGAGCCACTCGCGCAAGGCGTCGGCGAGGCCAACGACCTTGGGGATGCGGCCTTTCACCAGCACGTTCATGTTGAGCGGAATGCGGCTTTCGAGCTCGGTGAGCTTGAACAGGCTTTCCATCAACAGCGCGGCATCGACCGTGCGCGCGCGCGGCTCGATGACGAGACGCACATCTTCCGCCGATTCATCGCGCACGTCGGCGACGAGCGGCAGCTTCTTCTCGTTGAGCAGCTCGGCGATCTTCTCCACCACGCGCGACTTCTGCACCAGCCACGGCATCTCGGTGATGACGATCACATAGGTGCCGCGTCCAGTCTCTTCGGTCTCCCATTTGGCGCGCACGCGGAACGAGCCACGGCCGGTATGATAGGCCTCGGCGATGACGGACGGCGGATCGACGACGACCCCGCCAGTCGGGAAATCCGGCCCCTGGACATATTTCAGCAGCGTCTTGCTGCGCGCATTCGGATTGTCGATCAGAAACAGCGCCGCGTCGCAGAGCTCAGCCGCGTTGTGCGGCGGGATCGAGGTCGCCATGCCGACCGCGATGCCCTGCGAGCCGTTGGCCAGCAGGTTGGGGAACGCCCCGGGCAGGACCACCGGCTCTTCGTCACCACCGTCGTAGGTCGGGCGGAAGTCGACCGCATCTTCGTCGATGCCATCCAGCAGAAGGCGGGCGACATCGGTGAGCCGCGCTTCGGTGTAGCGCATGGCCGCCGCGTTATCGCCGTCGATGTTGCCGAAATTGCCCTGCCCATCGACCAGCGGATAACGCTGCGCGAAATCTTGCGCCAGACGGACCAGGGCGTCGTAGACGGCCTGGTCGCCATGCGGGTGGAATTTGCCGATGACGTCACCGACAACGCGCGCGCTCTTCTTCGGGGTGGTCCCGGGATCGAGGCGCAATTGCCGCATCGCAAACAGCAAGCGCCGGTGCACCGGCTTCAGGCCGTCGCGCGCATCGGGAAGGGCGCGATGCATGATGGTCGACAGCGCATATGCGAGGTAGCGCTCTTCCAGCGCCTCGCGCAGCGCGATTTCCTGCACGTCGGCGTGCTCGGGGGGAATCAGTCGTTTGCCCATTTGCGTTGAGTACTGCGCCGAGCGGCGATGAACAAGCGATGAACGCCGCGGCCATGTGTCCTTTCAACTCCCCAAGCTAAATTGTTCCCATCGTCACTTCGATTTCGCTACGATTTTATCGCGGCATTTTTCCGATGGAGGACACTACGATGCGCCGGACTGTTCTTGCCCTTTCAGCGAGCCTTGCCCTGTTTGCGGCCGGCTCATTGATGCCGACAAACGCCCAAGCCATGACGTTCTCGACGCCAGCGGCCATTGCGGCCGCGGTCGATGGATCAAGCCTCGCCCAGGACGTTGCCTATGTCTGCCGCCGCGTGTGGCGCTGCGGCTATTGGGGCTGCGGCTGGCGCCGCGCCTGTTACTGGACCGGCGGCTATTGGGGTCCACGCCGCTATTGGCGCCGCTGGTGATCGATGCCGAGTGATCCAAACCGTTCGATTTCCAAACCGCTCAGCTATGCCGCGGCGCGCGCCAATGCCGTGATGAAATGCGCGCGCGCATCAGGCAGTGTTTGACCGCGCGGCTCCAGCACATGCCGGTTGAGGAAGAAGCCGGTCACCGCGAAACCCTCCGCGATATCGGCTGGAGAGCTCGCGGCGTCGGCTTGGCGCAGGAAGGCCGGCAAGCGCAGCATTTTGTCGCGCCAGGGCTCTCCCGCGGTTCGCGACACCGCGCGCCCTGACTTGGGCGAGACATAGGCCAGGTCGCTGGTCGATCCGGTCGAGGCGCAGGCATCGAGATCGAGACCGAAGCCGAGTTCGGAGAGGATCTGCAGCTCGAAGCGCACCACTAATGGCCCAACCAAGACCGCGTCGTCGAGCCGCTCGAGGATGTCGTCGAGCGCCGCATGCAGGCCGGGATGTGGATCGCGCTCGGGCAACAGCCGCACCAGCGCCGCCACGTGGGTGACGCCATAGACCGCATGCGGCGCGGAGAAGAAGTTCGCCGCGCGCAGCCGCAGGCCTTCCACCGTGTAGTTGCCGAGATGCTCGTCGAGCCGGGCGCGCCACGTGGCCCCGACGACATTGCCGGGCTGCAGCACCGGGCGCAGCCGCGAGCCGGCGCCACCGCGCACCAGGCCGAGATGACGGCCGTGCTCACGCGTCATCAGCTCGAGGATGGCATTTGCCTCCCCGTGCCGCTTCACGCCGAGCACGATGCCCTCATCGCTCCACTGCATCGAAATTCAATCCTGCGGAAACTCCAAGCCCATTTGCGTATACCGGTCGGGATCGTCACCCCAACCCTCGCGCACCTTCACAAACAAGAACAAATGCACCGGCACTTCGAGAATGCCAGCGATTTCCTTGCGTGCCGCCTCCCCGATCGCCTTGATGCTGCGTCCGCCCTTGCCAAGGACGATCTTGCGCTGGCTCTCTCGCTCCACATAGATCGTCTGCTCGATACGCACAGCGCCGCCGCGCAGCTCCTTCCATTGATCAGTCTCGACCGTCGAATGATACGGCAGCTCCTGATGCAGGCGCTCGAAAATCTTCTCGCGGGTGATCTCCGCGGCGAGCTGGCGCATCGGCGCGTCCGACATCTGATCCGCCGGGTAGAGCCAAGGCCCGGCCGATACATGTCCCGCGAACCAGGCCTTGAGGTCGGCAACGCCGTCACCGGTCAGCGCCGAGATCATGAACGTCGCCTCGAAGCGGACCTTGTCGTTCGCCGCCTGCGCCAACGTCAACAATGCGGATTTTTCGGTCACATCGACCTTGTTGAGGATGAGCACTTTGGGATGGGCGACCTCGGCGAGCTTGCCGAGAATCGCTTCGGCATCTTCATCGACGCCTTTGCGCGCGTCGATCAGGACGCCGACCAGGTCGGCATCATGGGCACCGGTCCAGGCACTCGTCACCATGGCGCGGTCCAACCGCCGCTTCGGCGCGAAGATGCCGGGCGTATCGATGAAAATGAGTTGCGCCGGCGCTTCGATGGTGATCCCGCGGATCAGCGCGCGTGTCGTCTGCACCTTGTGAGAGACGATGGTGACTTTGGATCCGACCAGCGCATTGAGCAGCGTCGATTTGCCGGCATTCGGCGCGCCGATGAGCGCGATAAACCCGCATCGCGTTTCGGCGCCCGCTGCGGTTTGCTTAGCCATCCATTTTTTCCGCGCTCACGCCCTCACGCGACAACGCCGCCGCAGCCGCGGCCTGCTCGGCCGCGCGCTTGGACCGCCCGAGGCCCTCGACCGGCTCACGATCCGCAAGCACGACGGCGACGCGGAACTCCAGATTATGATGCGGGCCGGTGCGCGCGATCTCGCGATAATAAGGTGTCGGCAAGCCCCGCGCCTGCGCCCACTCCTGCAGCACGGTCTTGGCGTCCCGCAACGGGCGCATCGGCGTGAGCATGCGCTCTTTCCAGAACCGCTCGATCACGGCTGCAGCCGCCGAATAACCGCCGTCGATGAACACGGCACCGACCAGCGATTCACACACGTCCGCGAGGATCGCCGGCCGATGGCGGCCGCCGGCATGCGTTTCCGATGAGCCGAGCTTCATCGCCGGACCGAGATCCATCTCGCGCGCAACGTCCGCGCACGTCTCCTTGCGCACGAGATCGGCCAGACGGCGCGACAATTCGCCCTCATTGGCTTTCGGAAAGGCGCGGAACAGCATCTCCGAAACCACCAGACCGAGCACATGATCGCCGAGGAACTCGAGACGCTGATAGCTGCCGACGCGGTTGCCGCCGGTAATCGCCGAAATATGCGTCAGCGCCCGTTCAAGCAGCGGCTGATCGGCAAACTCATAGCCGATCCTCTCTTCGAGCTCGGAACGGTTCTTTGCCTTCCGGCTCATCGGACGATCGTGAACAACCGGCTCCACCGCACCGACACCGGCCAGCGCCAGAATTCCCACGCACGCTCGCCTTCATAGACCGAGAAGAAAATGAGCTGCGCACGGCCGACAATGTTCTCGAACGGCACAAAGCCGACCGAGGGAAAGCGGCTGTCGGTCGAATTGTCGCGGTTGTCCCCCATCATGAAATATTCGCCCGCCGGCACCGTGTACACCTCGGTGTTGCTTGCCAGACCGTGGTCGCCGTTGAGATAAAGCGCAAGGTAGCTCACGCCGTTCGGCAACGTCTCGCGCCAGCGCTTCACGGGCGTGCCGGGAATCCCCTCCTCGTCCTCGATGAAATCCTCGACAGGCTCACGCTTCACCGGCTGACCGTTGATGTGGAGGACGCCATTGATCATCTGCAGGCGGTCGCCGGGCAGACCAATCACGCGCTTGATGTAGTCGGTCGATGGCTCCCGCGGCAGCCGAAACACGACGACATCGCCGCGTTGCGGCTGCGATCCCCAAATGCGTCCATTGAAAATCGGCGGCGACAGCGGGAAAGAGTACTTGCTGTAGCCGTAGGAATATTTGGAGACGAAGAGATAGTCGCCGACAAGCAGCGTCGCCTTCATCGAGCCGGACGGAATGTTGAAGGGCTGAAAGAGGAAGGTGCGGATGACCACGGCGATGATCAGCGCGTGGATGATGACGCGCACGGTTTCCGCAAACCCGCCCTCGTTTCGCTTGGTCCCGGATGTCACGCTCATTGGCCTCTCGTCTTCATCACATCGCACCCGCGGTCTTGTAGCGGCTGGCCGGCAGCCGCGCAACGAACCGCCCGCACCGAATTATGCTGATAAATCAGACGACATAGCTGCATATCGGTTTCAGCGGAGGAACCGCGATCGGAGGGAGTGCAATTCCTAGCAGATGCGCGCACCGGGAAAAGGGGCCGCCAATCAATTCAACGTGCCTATCCGGCCGCTTTCACCGCACTGATCAGCACAAAAGCCTGCGCCAACGGCCCCTCGTCGGTGATCGTGAGGTCGATCTTGGCCTCGTAGCCCTCCGGCGTGATGGCCTGCAGCCGCTTGAGCGCTCCGCCGGTCAATTTCATTGTCGGCGCGCCTGATGGAAGATTGACCACGCCCATATCGCGCCAGAACACGCCCTTGCGCAGCCCGGTGCCGAGCGCTTTGGAGCAAGCTTCCTTGGCCGCGAACCGCTTGGCGTAGGTCTCGACCCGGTTTGCGCGGCGATCCGCCTTGGCGCGTTCCAGTGGTGTGAACACACGCTGCAGAAAACGGTCGCCGTGGCGCTCGATGGTGCGCTCGATGCGGCGGACGTCGATGAGGTCGGAGCCGATGCCGATGATCATGACGCCAGCTGCGCCCGCCCACGCGCCATGGCGGCGCGCATCGTTTTCACCGTTTCGCTCAATCCGATGGCAATGGCGTCGCCGACGAGAAAGTGCCCGATATTGAGCTCGAGGATCTGCGGCAATGCGGCGATGGTTTCGGCCGTCGCGTAATCGAGCCCATGACCGGCATGCACCTCAAGGCCGAGGCGATTGGCCAGCGCCGCGCCCTCACGGATGCGCTGCCATTCGGCGGCGGCTTCCGCCTTGCGCCCTTCCGTGAGCGCGTCACACCAGGCGCCGGTGTGAATCTCGATGACCGGCGCACCCAGTGCCGCGGCGGTCTCGATCTGCGCCGGATCCGCGGCGATGAACAGCGACACGCGGATGCCCGCTTTGCCGAGCGCAGTCACCGTCGGCCCAAGCTGTGAACGCTGGCCGGCAGCATCGAGCCCGCCTTCGGTCGTGCGCTCGGTGCGTTTTTCCGGCACCAGGCAGGCCGCATGCGGCTTGGTCTTGAGCGCGATGCCGAGCATCTCGGCGGTTGCCGCCATTTCGAGATTGAGCGGCCTGTCGATCTCGGCCTTGAGGCGCGCGATGTCGTCGTCACGGATATGCCGGCGGTCTTCGCGCAGGTGCGCGGTAATCCCGTCAGCACCGGCGGCAATGGCGATCTTCGCCGCGCGCACCGGATCCGGCAGATGGCCGCCGCGCGCGTTGCGCACGGTGGCCACGTGATCAATGTTGACGCCGAGACGCAGGGGAGCCGCCATCACGATCAACCATTGACCCGCTCGACCTTGGCCACCACAGGCTTGGCCCGCAGTTGCGCAATGATCGCAGTGAGATGCTTGAGGTCATAAACCTCGAGATCGATGATGACGTCGGTGAAATCCGGCGCGCGGCGGTTCATGCGGATGTTGTCGATATTGCCGTCGTGCTCGGCGATGACCTGCGCCATCTGCGCAAGCGAGCCGGGCTCGTTCACCGATTGCACCGCCAGCCGCGCCGGAAAGCGCTGCGAGGTCTCGTCGACATCCCAACGCAAGTCGAGCCAGCGCTCTGGCTGGTCCTCGAACTCGGTGAGCGAAGGCGACTGGATCGGATAGATGGTGATGCCCTCGCCGGGAATGAGGATGCCGACAATGCGGTCGCCGGGCACGGCGCCGCCATTCGGCGCAAACCGCACCGGCAGGTCGTTATTGATACCGCGGATCGGGATCGCATTGCCCGTATTGTCGCTGGTCGGCACCCTGAACTTCACCGAGGTGAGCTTCTTCAAGCCGAACCAGCCGCTCTCCGGCTTGGATCGCCGCACGCTCGCCGCCGCCAGGCGCTCTTCCTTGTAGTCCGGATACATGGCGCGGGCGACGTCGGAGGCCTTGAGCTCGCCGCGGCCGACGGCGGACATCACGTCCTCGAGTGTGACGCGGGCGAGCCGCGGCAGCGCGCCAATGAGCTTTTCGTCGGAATAGTCGATCTTGGCGCGCTGGAACAGACGCTCGACGATGCGGCGGCCGAGCCCGGTATATTGCAGGCGCACGGCGGCGCGCGTGGCGCGGCGGATTGCGGCCCGCGCCTTGCCGGTAACCACGATCGATTCCCAGGCCGCCGGCGGCGCGCTCTGCGCCTTCGAGGTGATGATCTCCACCTCGTCGCCGTTGACGAGCTCGGAGATGAGCGGCGCGATCTGCCCATTGATCTTGCAGCCCACCGCCGTGTTGCCGACATCGGTGTGCACCGCATAGGCGAAGTCGATCGGCGTCGCCTTGCGCGGCAGCGCGATCAGCTTGCCCTTCGGCGTGAAGCAGAACACCTGGTCGTGGAACAGCTCCAGCTTGGTGTGCTCGAGGAATTCCTCGGGGTTCGAGCCTTCGGCCAGGAGCTCGATGGTCCGGCGCAGCCAGGCATAGGCGCTCGACTCGCGCGACAGCATTTCGGTCGGCGAACTGCTGCTGTCCTTATAGAGCGCATGCGCCGCAATGCCGTATTCGGCGATCTCGTGCATGGCCTTGGTGCGGATCTGCAACTCGACGCGCTGCTTGCCGGGTCCGATCAGCGTGGTGTGGATCGACCGGTAGTCGTTCTGCTTGGGCGTCGAGATGTAGTCCTTGAAGCGGCCGGGCACGAACGGCCAGGTCGTATGCACGATGCCGAGCGCCTGGTAGCACTCGGCGACGTTCTCGACGATGACGCGGAAGCCGAAGATGTCGGAGAGCTGCTCGAAGCCGACCGACTTGCGCTCCATCTTGCGCCACACCGAATAAGCGCGCTTGCGCCGCCCCTTCACCACGGCGACGATGCCGCGGTCGGCGAGCTTCTTGGTCAGCTGCTGCTCGATCTCGGCGATCAGATGCTGATGGCGTGCCGCGAGCGCATTGAGCCTGGCGCTCACAACTTCGTAAGCTTCGGGGTAAAGCTCGCGGAAAGAAAGATCCTCGAGCTCCTCGCGCATCTCGTGCATGCCCATGCGGCCGGCGAGCGGCGCATAGATCTCGAGCGTCTCGTCCGCCGTACGGCGGCGCACTTCCGGGCGCACATGCTCGAGCGTGCGCATGTTGTGCAGGCGGTCGGCAAGCTTGACGAGCAACACGCGCACGTCGTCGGCGATGGCGAGCAGAAGCTTGCGCAAGTTCTCGGCCTGCTTCGCCTCCTTGGTCACCAGGTCGAGCTTCTTCAGCTTGGTCAGGCCTTCGACCAGCGCCCCGATGTCCTTGCCGAACAGCGAGTCGATCTCCGCTCGTGTCGCGGTGGTATCCTCGATGGTGTCGTGCAGCAGTGCCGCGGCGATCGTGGCGTCGTCGAGCTTGAGGTCGGTGAGGATCGCGGCGACCTCGATAGGATGCGAGAAATAGGGGTCGCCGGACGCGCGCATCTGCTCGCCATGGGCCTTCATGGCGTAGACATAGGCCCGATTGAGCAGCGCCTCGTTGGTCTTCGGATTGTAGCGCCGCACCCGCTCGATCAGCTCGTATTGCCGCATCATCTGCGGCTTGCGGGCTTTCGGTACCTTGCCGAGCGCCTGCCCGACCGCCTCAGCATTGCGCTCGAGCGGGGCCCGGGTACGGGCCTGCCCCTGCATGCGCGGGAGGTCGGTCTGCGAGCGCGTTGTCATCGTGAGCCGGCGACAATAATGGAGCCTGGCTGGTTAAGGGCTCCCAAACCCAAGATATCACGATGATTTGCGGCTCCAGCAAGGATTTAGCCGCAAAAAGCCGACGGCCCGCCATGGGCGGGCCGTCGGGAATTCTCGGAAAGCTCAGACGGACGCTTATTCCGCGTCTTCCTCAGGCTGCTCCTCGGGCGGGGTAAGCCCTTCAAGGCCCTTGAGCAGCTCTTCCTCGGTCATACGATCGACGGTAACCTCGGTGTCGTCGGAGTCGACGCCTGCCCCGGCGCCGGCGCCGATCAACGGCACCTCAGGCTCGGGCTCATCGACTTCGACGTATTTCTGCAGGCTGTGGATGAGGTCCTCTTTGAGGTCCTCCGGCGACACCGTCGTCTCCGCGATCTCGCGCAGCGCCACGACCGGGTTCTTGTCGTTGTCGCGATCGACCGTGATCTGCGAGCCCGAGGAAATCATGCGCGCGCGATGACCCGCGAGCAGCACGAGATCGAAGCGGTTCTCAACTTTATCGATGCAATCTTCGACGGTGACACGGGCCATAGGCTCGTCACTCCTTCAATGGGAACTTTTCCAAGGATTGCGGGTAATTATCGCTGCTGCGACCAAAGTGCAAGGGGCAAATTGGTGCTTGGCTCTGCCTGACGGCTCTGTTACCCCAAATCCGGGAACCGCTGCCAGTCCCATCCGACTTATATTGCCGGACTGGTCTGGCTGCGCGGGGGAGCCGGTCACATTAACACACCGGCGCCACTGTTGATGTTCCCCGATCTCGACGATTCAATGTCTCAGTCTCAGCATCGCCGTAGAGCGCGGCCCGGCAGCGCGTCGGATCGAAGTTTTTGGTCTCGTTGATAAAGAGAGAGCTCAATGTCACAACAACGCGAAAAAACGGCTCTGTTCATTGATGGCGCCAACCTTTACGCCACCGCCAAGGCGCTCGGCTTCGACATCGACTACAAACGCTTGCTCGGAGAGTTCCAGTCGCGCGGTAATCTGCTCCGCGCGTTTTATTACACGGCGGTGATCGAGGATCAGGAATATTCCTCGATCCGTCCATTGATAGATTGGCTCGACTACAACGGCTACAGCGTCGTCACCAAGGCGACCAAGGAATTCGTCGACCAGACCGGACGCCGCAAGGTCAAAGGCAACATGGACATCGAGCTCGCAGTCGATGCCATGGAGATCGCCAACCACATCGATCACATGGTGCTGTTTTCCGGCGACGGCGATTTCCGCTCCCTCGTCGAGGCTGTGCAGCGGCGCGGCGTGCGCGTCACCGTGGTGTCGACGATCTCCACGCAGCCGCCGATGGTCGCCGATGAGCTGCGCCGGCAGGCCGATGAATTCCTCGATATCGTGCGACTGCAGGCCAAGATCGGGCGCGATCCGTCCGAACGCCCGCCCCGCGAACCCCGGGAGCCGCGCGGCGAGGCACGCCCGCACACGCCGCAATTCCTCCAGCGCAGCACGGCGCCGCAGCGCGCCGGCGGCGATGACGATGAGTTCGAGGAGGAGTAAGCGCGAGCATGGGGAATGGGGGGACTAGTGCCCCGCTTCAAATCGGCCGCACTGCGGACGACGGAAGCGGCAAGCCTGGCGCGAATTGTCCGCGCTGTCCGCGGCTCGTCGAATTCCGTGAGACGTGGCGCAAGCGCGAGCCCACCTGGTTCAATTCGCCTGTCCCTTCCTTCGGCCCAAGCAGCGCCCGGCTGTTGATCGTCGGGCTCGCACCGGGACTGCAGGGCGCCAATCGCACCGGGCGTCCGTTCACCGGGGACTATGCCGGCGTGCTGCTCTACGAGACACTCTCGCGTTACGGGTTCGCGCGCGGCGACTACAAAGCCGATCCTGATGACGGGCTCGAGCTGGTCGACGCCCGCATCACCAATGCGGTGCGCTGCGTGCCGCCGGAGAATAAGCCGACGCCGATCGAGATCACGACCTGCCGGGACTTCCTCAAGCCCACCATCGCCGAGATGACGAACCTCAAGGCGATCGTCACCCTCGGCCGCATCGCCCATGACAGCGTGCTGCCGGCGCTGGGCGTCAAGCGCTCAAGCGCGGCGTTCGGTCACTGCGCCACGCACAAGATCGGCGCACTGACCGTTTTCGACAGCTACCACTGCTCGCGCTACAACACGAACACCGGCGTGCTGACGCCGGAAATGTTCCGCGAGGTCTTTGCCAAGGTCCGCGCTTACTTGGACGAATAGCTCTTGCGCAAGATCTTGTCCGAAAACCGGTTCCCACTTTTCGGGATCATGCGCGTAGCCAGGCCACGACCTCTTCGGCATTCTTGTCGGGCGGGAACACTGGGTAGAACACCTTGGTGATCGTGCCGTTGTCGACCACGAGCGCCATGCGCTTGATCAACGTCATGCCATCGACGCTGAAGGTCGGCAGATCGAGTGCCCTGGTGAAGGCGAGCCGTGCATCCGAAAGCAATGCAAATGGCAGATGCAGTCGCTCCGCGGCTTCGCGTTGATATTCGGTGTCTTGCGTGGACAGACCATAAAGGCGGCTGACGCCGAGCCGCTGCAGCTCGGCAAAGTGATCACGGAAGGAGCAGGACTGCGGCGTGCAACCACGTGCGCCCGGGATCCCATCCCAGCCGGTCGGCAGCGCCTGTCCAGGCCGGCCGGTGCGCGGATAAATGTAGACGACCGTGCGACCGGCAACCCCGGCCAAGTTCACGGTCGTGCCATCGGTGGCGGCGAGCGCAAGATCCGGCAGCGCGCGACCCGGGAGATGCCGCGTCGCGCCGTCATCGACGGGCGCCGGAATGCCGGCCGGCAGAACGGTAGGATCGTGCGCAGCAGTGCCACTCATGGTCGCGCTCCCGAATAAGACATGAATTCCATCAGCGAGCCGTCGGGATCGCGAAAGTAGACGCTGGTGCCTGCCCCTTTCGCGCCGAAGCGCTGCATCGGCCCGCGCTCGACCGCAACGTCGTGCGCGCCAAGATGCTTGATCGCGTCCTCGATGGGGCCTTGCCACTCGAAGCAGAGGTCACTGTTGCCAGGCTGTACCGGCAGCCGCGCCACCTCTGCCGGCTTCACGCCCGGGCCATGCACGTTGAGCTGCTTGTCGCCGAAGCGATAGGCGAAACCCGCCTGCCGCGGCACCAGCGTGGCGCCAAGCACGTCGCGATAAAACGCATTGGAGCGCTCCCAATCGGAGACGTGGATCACGCAATGGTCGAGCCTGGTCGGGATCACGATTACCCTTTCTGTCGCAACAAGCGGCCGCGTTCGCGATCCCAGCTGCGCTTGCGCTCGGTCTCGCGCTTGTCGTGCAATTTCTTGCCGCGGGCGAGCGCGATCTCGATTTTGGCGCGCCCCTTCTCGTTGAAGTAGAGCTTGAGCGGGACGATGGTCATACCCTCGCGCTCGACGGCGCCGGCGAGGCGACTGATCTGGCGTTGATGCAGCAACAGCTTGCGCGCCCGTTTCGGCGCATGATTGAAGCGGCTCGCCTGCAGGTATTCGGGAATGTTGGCATTGACCAGCCAGATTTCGCCACCGCGCGCGTCGGCGTAGGACTCGCCGATCGTGGCCTTGCCGTTGCGCAGCGACTTCACCTCGGTGCCGGTCAGCACAATGCCGGCCTCGAAGGTTTCACCGATCTCGTAATTGAAACGCGCCCGGCGGTTGTCGGCGACAACCTTGAAGCGGCGCTCCTCTTTGGCGGCCATCACTCTTCTCTCTTTCGGCCCTTCTTGCCACGGCGCGCGCGCCGCCGCCAGCACGGCGCAGCCCGTAAGATATGCGCAATCAACACCCTAGATGGATATCCTGAAACACACCTCAAGCGGCCGGGCGGCGCTCCTTGAGGAGATCGCGGATTTCGGTGAGCAGAACTTCCTGCCGCGGCGGCTCGGCAGGTTTCGCCGGCTCTTCGCCCTCGAGGCGCTTCAACCGGTTCATGAGCTTCACCACCCAAAACATCACCCAGGCGACGATGATGAAGTTGATCGTCAGCGTCAGGAAATGTCCCCAGGCCAGGACGGCGCCCTGTTTTTTTGCCTCGTCGAGGCTCGTCGCAGTGACCTTCGAAACCAGCGGCACAAAGTGATTGGAAAAATCCAGGCCGCCGGTGATCGCGCCGACGATAGGCAGGAAGAGGTCAGCGACCAGTGACTGCACGATGCCGTTGAAAGCAGTGCCGATGATCACGCCGATAGCGAGATCGACGACATTGCCGCGCAGCGCGAATTCGCGAAATTCTTTCAGCATGGATCCCTCCGCAATCTTTGCGCGAAGTTTCTGCCGGATCGGCCGCTCCCGACAACAAAAAAATACCGGCGCGGTCGGGCGATGTGTAGGTGTCGGGAACGTTCCCTTGACCCGCAGGTTAGTACCAGCCCGAGGGGATACAAGGTGATGCAATGGGCAAAATCATCATCGTGACAGCGGTTGCCATTCTGGCCGTCGCGTTGGTTGCCATCGAACCTGCCGCGGCGCGCGGAGGACCGGGATTCTCCGGCGGAAATCCGCCGGGCTTCAGCCATGGCCGCAAGCTCGGCTGGGGATCAGCCGGGCATCCGCCGGGATGGAGCAAAGGGCGCAAGACCGGCTGGCGCGGGCACGGCACCCCGCCGGGCTGGAGCCGTTTCTAGCGGGAGACGGCTCTCGGCGATCCGAGCGCTGGGCGGTTCTATCCCCGAGCAACCCCGATGATATTCCAGGCTTTCTCGTCTGGCGGGGCGTCGTAATCCGGAAAACTGCGGAAGCGCAAAAGACTAAGTCCGCAGTCGGATAGCGCCTGCGCCAGCTCATCGGGAAAATAGAACCGCATGGCGTGATCTTCCGCCCATTCCTCGACGGCTGCGTCGTCGGTGCGACGCAGATCGAAATGCACGTGGCAAAGGTGGCCCTCCACGTCGAGGCGCACGCGCGTCTGCCGGACAATCGACGCAGAGCCGTCCGTCACGGTCAGCGCGCGATCGCGCGGCTTGTCCGCCATGACCGCCAGCCCATTCCAGACGTCGAAGATGAAAAGTCCGCCATTCTCGAGATGCCGGCGTACCGTCTGCAATGCCGCGATGAGATCGGCCTGCGCGGTTTGGTAGCCGAGGACCGTAAACATCATCAGCACCGCATCAAAGCGTTCGCCGAGATCGACGTGCCGAATATCGCCCTGATGGAATCGTGGCGAAACGACATCGGACGGCGTCGCGGACGCCTTTGCCCGCGCCAGCTGCAGCATCGCGGCGGACCGGTCGACGCCGACGACGGTGTGGCCACGGCGCGCAAGTGGCAGCGCGTGATTGCCGGTCCCGCAACCAAGGTCGAGTACACGGCGCCGGCCGCCGCCTGCGTCCGCGGCAATGATCCGCTCAATCAGATCAACTTCACGCGCGTAATCCTTGGCGGCGTAGAGCGCGTCATATGCGCGAGCATATTCGCCGCCGAAGACTTCGCTCATGAGAGACACTTGCGCACTGCTGCGCATACCGTGTCGATCTCCGGCTCGCCGAGATTCAAGCCGGATGGCAAATAGAGTCCGCGGCGCGCGAGCCTTTCCGTGACTGGATAGCTTTCACCGACGAAGAGGCCCATCTCATGCAACACGGGTTGCTCGTGCATGCCGAGGAAGAACGGTCGCGTATCCACGCCCTCTCGCCGCAGACATTCCGCAAAGCCCTGAGCATCCATGTCGATGTCGTCCTCGAGAACGACGCCGTACATCCAGTACACGTTTTTCACGTTCGCACGTTGAACCGGCAAGCGCAGACCGCGAATGCCGGCCAACCGCTCCGTGTAGCGAGCGCCCATTTTTCGCTTGCGCGCAATGTGATCGTCGATCCGCTCGACCTGCGCCAAGCCGATGGCCGCCTGCAGATTGGTCATGCGAAAATTGTGTCCGAGCTCGGTGTGCAGGAAACGGCGGTCTCGGCGAAAGGCGAGATTGCGGAGGTCGCGAAGGCGCTCGGCGAGTTCGGCGTCGGCGGTAACAATCATACCGCCCTCTCCCGTGGTCACGATCTTATTCGCGTAAAAGCTGAAGCATCCCATGGCCCCGATACTGCCCGCGCGCCGCCCGCCGTACTCGGCCCCATGCGCTTCGGCCGCGTCCTCGATGACGGCGAGTTCATGTCGGGTGGCGAGCTCCATGAGCGGGCGCATGTCCGCCATGTGTCCGTACATATGCACCGGCATGACGGCCCGCGTGTTGGGAGTGAGCTTGCGTTCGAGCTCTCCAATGTCCAGGCACCAGGTATCGGGCTCACAGTCGACCAGAACCGGACGACACCCCGCACGCAGCACCGCCGCGACGCACGAAATGATGGTGAAGCTCGGAAGGATCACCTCCGAGCCTGGCGGCAGCGATAATGCCTGCATCGCGAGCTCGAGCGCTACCGTGCCATTGCAGACCGCTACGCCATGCGGCACACCGCAATACTCGCTCCATGCGCGCTCAAACGCTTCGATGAACCGCCCCTCGGAGGCGATCCAACCATTCGCGATCGCTTCCTGGAGATAAGCGGCCTCGCGTTCATCGAGCAACGGTTGGGAAACGGGGATCACGTATCACTTCCGGGTTGACCGATACGCACCTTGCCGGCCGCGATTCCCGAGAAGCGCGTCTTGTCCGCATCCCCGGAATACGGGCCCTGCTTGACCTCGATCATCTCGATCGCTTCGAGCACCTCGAATCCGTGGCCACCGGACGCCAACAGGATGACATCGCCCGGGCCGAGCTCCCGGCTTTCGAGATACTCTTGCGCTTCGTCGTAGAAATCGACCCGCAAGCGGCCACGGCGCAGCACCAGGACCTCATTGGTCAATTGCACGGTGCGCGGCACCGGGTTGTGAAAATGCGGCTCGATCAGGTGCCCTGCCGGATGCTGAATGCTCGCCAGCTGCTGGGAAAAATGATCCGGCGTGAAGAAGTGGATTCCGGGCTTGGCAAAGCCGCTGCGAATGATGATCGCGTAAAGTATCCCGCCGAACTCGATCTGCTCGATCATGTTGAGCGCCTCAGATAGCGACCGACCTCACCGCCAAAGACTTTATCCGCGAGCGCACGCTCTTCCGCGGTGAGAACAGTGTCGTAGCTGTTGCGATGACCCTTATTGATGAAGCGATGGCCCATGCCATAGCCGGTCGAGAGGCTACCGCGAAAAAAGATGCCGTCAGCGCCCTTTGCGACCTCCTGCTCCTCCATTGCCGCCATCGACTTCATCGAGCTGCGCTCGATGGCCAGCCGCTGCCGCTCCGGCGGAACTGCGGTGCCGAGGAATGCCAGAATGTCCGGTAATTCGCGCTCCGGCGCCTCGACGAGATTCTGATAGGTCACGATGTGAACCGGAATCTGCGTCTGCCCAAGCCAGGAGCGGACATGATTCACCCACGGGCCGAACTGTGGAAAGCCATTGCCTCCGCTCGCGAGCCAGCCGCGCACATAGTCGCGGAATTCCGGAGATTCCACGCCACGCTTGGCACCCTGGATGAGATTTCCGAAATCGAAGGCCGACATCATCACGTCGATCGGATCGCGGAGCAGATAGATCGTTTTGTTGGTCGCGCGGACGAACGGTGCCGCCGGATGAAACGGAAAATGCGACTTGAACAGCGACAAGCCTTCATTCGCAAATGTCGCATTGGGATGCTCGTGAATATCGATGATGTACTTCTTCTCGAGGTCGCGAACGTCGCATTCCTCGGGAAACAAGCTGTGGAACAGCAGGAAGCTCAGATAGGTCACGCCCGATTTCGGGAAGGCCGAGAGGCTGACAAGGCAACGCAAGATAGTTCCCCCTCGATACCCTTCGGCGCTCATCCTCGAAGGGGATTCAGCGCCGTTTTCGTCACGCGGTTATGCCGCCGGATAGACCGGCGTGCGTCCGGCGCGCACACTCTCGCATGCATCTTCCAGTGTATCCCGCACCCGGTCCACATACGATTCCCAGTTGTAGGACTCCACGCGTTCCTGACCCCGTTTCGCCAAGGCCGTGCACATCGCCTCGTCGTGCCACAGCTTACGCATGGCGCCTGCGAGATCCGACGGCGTGCGCGGATCGACCAGCAAACCGCCGTCCCCGACCTGCTCCCTGATGCCCGGGAGATCGCACATGATGACCGGACGGCCATTATACCACGCCTCCAGTGGCGGGATATTCGCCGGCCCGAAATAGGTCGGCGCGACCAGCGCGACCGACATCGCAAACAGCGAGGACATGTCTTCCCCCGCCGCCACGCCGAGATAGTGGATGCGGTCGGCAATGCCGAGCTCCGCGGCGAGCGCCTGCAACTTCTTCATGTGCACGGCGCGATGATAGTCTGCGTAGCTGCCGGTGAAGATGATCGGCGTCACCTCTCCGGTCTCATCCGCGATCGCGCGAACCGCGCGCAGGATGAGCTCGTGATTCTTGTGCGGCCAAAACTGAGCCGGGTAGAAGAAATAGCGGTCGGGTAATTTGTACTTCGTCCGCACGCGGGCGAGATCGGCGGAGGTGGGACGCGGGCTGCGCGCTATCGGCGAATACATCGGGACGACCCTGATGCGATCTTCGCCGATAAAATCACCGTAGTAACGCAATACGTCGGACTTTCCGGTTTCGGAATCAACGACGATCATCGTCGCGAACCGGCATGCATTGATGTACATGTAGTCACGCGCGTTCGATTCACCGTTCGCGCTCACTTCCGGAAATTGCGGATTGATCTTGTGATTGAGGTCGAAGATCGGCATCACGAAGGGCAAACGCAGCGAAAAGGCGTGCATAAATGGACTCATGAGAAACATGAGATCCACGCCTGCTTTGCGAAAGATCGCCTCGCCAGCAGAGTCGAATTTGACCGTCTTGAGATCATATGATTGCGGCCTCGCCGGCACAGCGGGGCCCTGATTGACATAAAATTCCGGCGGCTTTTGCTGCGGCTCCGGCGCACCATACAGCGGCACAATCGGCAGGTTCCGATATTGCAACGCGCCGGAATACACCAAGGAGCGGAGGTCGTCCGGATGGTATGAAAGATAGACAAGCTCGTGCGTGAACGTCTTGCCGATCTCACACAATGCGTCGAGCATCATGGATTCGTAAGTATAGATTCCGCCGAACCAGCTGCTGGCCGCGCTACTGCGATTTATTGCGACCCGCATGGGCAATCCTGGAAGCTGACACACCGCAGGCCCGACCACCCGCGGCAACGCGTCTCAGCAATGAGTTGAAGCGATGTGCAGGGGGCAATTCCGGGCGAGCTAATTGACGAGGCCCGCATGCACCATGGCCTCGCGCACCGCGGCCTTCGACTTTTCCGCGAGCGGCACCATCGGCAGACGCACGGTGTCCGCACAGCGTCCGAGCACCGAGAGCGCATATTTCGCCGGCGCCGGATTGGTTTCGACGAACAAGTTCTGGTGCAGCGGCATCAGCTTGTCCTGCAGCGTCAGCGCCGCGGCAAAGTCGCCACGCAGGCAAGCGTTCTGGAATTCGGCGCATAGCCGCGGAGCGACGTTCGAGGTCACTGAAATGCAGCCATGGCCGCCATGCGCCATGAACCCGAGCGCCGTCGCATCCTCGCCGGACAGTTGATTGAAGTCGCCGCCAATCATCGCGCGCTGCTGCGACACGCGCACGACGTTCGCCGTCGCATCCTTCACGCCGGAAATGTTCTTGAGCTCGAACAGCCGCTGCATGGTCTCGACCGACATGTCGATCACCGAGCGTCCGGGAATGTTGTAAATGATGATCGGGATACCGATCGCGTCGTTGATTGCCTTGAAATGCTGATAGAGGCCTTCCTGCGTCGGCTTGTTGTAGTACGGCGTCACGATCAGCACCGCATCGGCGCCCGCCTCTTCCGCGTGCTGCGACAGCTCGATGGCCTCCGCCGTCGAGTTGGAGCCGGAGCCGGCGATGACCGGAACCCGTTCGTCGGCCTGATCGACGCACCACTCGACAACGCGCTTGTGCTCATCATGCGAAAGCGTCGGGCTTTCGCCGGTGGTGCCGACCGGAACGAGCCCGTGCGTGCCCTCGGCGATCTGCCAATCCACGAGCTCACGGAAGGCACGCTCGTCGAGGGAGCCGTTTTTGAACGGGGTGACCAGCGCCGTGAACGATCCGCGGAAGCTCGTCTTTGCAGTCATGGCATGGTGTCCCGTTCCGAAGTGCACGCGCGGCAGCTCCGCCGCCGGGCATTGATATAGGTTCAACCCGCCCGTTTAAAGGCCCGTAAACCTTGCGCTCGGGGGCTGGGCAACCGCCCGCATTCCGCCAGGGTTCCATGCTAATGCCCGCAAATCCGAGCACGGGGTACCGCTCCTTGCCGATTTCGTGTGCTTGATCGGCCCGAATCAGGCATAAGAATCAGCGGCTTAAGGGATCGAACAGAAGTGACTGATTTGAACCGGCGCGGGCTGGCTCTCCTCGCCCTTCTCGCGGCCTTGGGGGCGATAGCGCCGGTGGTGGCGCAGCCTTCGGCGCACCGGCTTGTCGACGTTCCCCTGCCGCGTCCGCGCCCGATCCACTCCCACATGACATCCGGCTCAACCCCCACCGCGAGCCGCAGCATGGTGCCGCGGCTGCGGCCGAGCGTGACTGGTGCCGCAGGTCTGCGTGGCTCGTCCTCTTTTGCGGCGGTCGGCAAGGGAGGCAGTCTCTTTGCGGCGCAAGCCGCTGTGGCGCCTCCGCTGCGCCTGACCGCCAGCGTGCCGTTCGTCATGACGCCGACGAGTGTGACGCCGGAAACGGACAAGATGGCGGTCAAGGAAGTGCTGGAGCTCTCCCGCAAAGGCAGGGATGCGGAAGCCGATGCGGCGGAGAACACCATCCAGGATCCGGTCGCGCGCAAGCTCGCCGAATATCTTTATCTGCGCAGCGACAGCACCAGCCCGCATTTCGAGCGTTTCCTTGCCTTCATCACCGCGAACCCGTCATGGCCGCACATCCCGATGCTGACGCGGCGGGCGGAAAACGCGTTGTGGGACGACAAGCGCGACGACGCCACCGTGCGTAATTTTTTTGCCACCCGCACGCCGACCACGGCGAAGGGTAGCTACGTGCTTGCCCGCGCGCTGCTCGACCAGGGCAATCGCGCCGCGGCCGAGCCGCTCATTCGCAATGCCTGGCATCACTACGACTGCTCGAAAGAGGTCGAGGACAAGGCGCTGGAGATGTTCAGCGACATTATCACGGCCGCCGACCACCGCACGCGACTGTATACGCGGCTGTTTGCCGGTGACAGCGAAGCCGCGATGCGCGAGGCGCAGCGCCTCGGCAACGGCGAGCCACTTCTGGTGCGCGCCTTCATGGCGGCGACCAAGAAAGCCGGGGACGCCAAGACGTTGCTGGAAAACGTGCCGTCAACGTTGCGACAGAGCTCGGCCTATATTTTCGCCAAAGCCGAATACCTGCGCAAACAGGACAAGATTCCCGAGGCGACGCAGCTCGTGCTCAATGCTCCGGCCGGCGCCAATGAGATCTACGACGCCGATCGCTGGTGGGTGATGCGTCGGCTGCTGTTACGCAAGGTGCTCGACGAAGGCAATCCGCAGCTCGCTTATCGCATCGCGCGCGAGGCCGCCGAGCCGCCCAAGGGCGGCCACCGTGCCGACTACCACTTCACCGCGGGGTGGATCGCGCTGCGCTTCCTGCACGATCCGCAGACGGCCTTTGCACATTTCACACGCATCGCGGTCGGCAGCAATAACCCGCACGCACTCGCGCGCGCCGGCTATTGGCTTGGCCGCGCGGCAGAAGCGCTCGGGCGCCGTGGCGACGCCACCACCTACTATCAGCAAGCGGCGGTGCACAGCGCCACCTATTACGGCCAGCTGGCGCGGGCGCGCCTCGGGCTTGCCGAGCTTGGCATGGTACCGCCGCCACACTTCTCCGCCGAGGAGCACGCGAGCCTCGAGAGGCTCGAGATTGTGCGCGCGGTGCGCATCCTCTACGAGCTGCGTGAGCGCGATCTCATCGCTTCGATTTATGCGGAGCTCGGCGAGACCGCGACGGATGTGCGCGGACTGGCTGCGCTCGGTGAGCTTGCGCTGCGCAACAGCGACGGACGCGCTGCGGCGCTGATGGGCGGCGGCGCGCATTCCCGTGGCCTGCCGCTGGACTATTACGCCTTCCCGACCGTCGGGCTGCCCGCTTACACGCATATTGGCCCGGCGATCGAGGCCGCCGTCGCCTATTCGATCGCGCGGCAGGAAAGTCATTTCAACCAGAAGGTCGTCTCCAGCGCGCAAGCCATGGGGCTGATGCAGGTGACGCCCGAGGCCGGCCAATACATCGCGCGTAAATTCAAGGCGCTGTACGATCGGGCCAGGCTGCTCAGCGATCCGGTGTACAATATGCAGATGGGCTCCGCCGAGCTCGGCGATCTCATCGAATCCTATCGCGGCTCCTACATCATGACGTTTGCCGGCTACAATGCGGGCCGCGGCCGCGTGCGGCAGTGGGTTGCCGCGCATGGCGACCCGCGCGACCCGAATGTCGATCCTGTCGACTGGGTCGAGCTCATTCCACTCGCCGAAACACGAAACTACGTGCAGCGTGTCATGGAAAATTTGCAGATTTACCGGGCGCGCTTCGGCGGCAATGGACGCCTGCTCATCGAAGCGGATTTGCACCGCGGCAGCGGAGCCAACTAAGATTGATGGCCAGAGCCAGGCTCAAGCGATCGCCTTGCTGAAGATCCCGCCTCTTCCACATTCGAGAACGCTCTCACGATGATGCGCCCAATAAAATTTGCAGAAGGTACCTATACCAATGTCGCCATTCTGGGCGCCGTCATCGTCGTGCTCGGAGTGGTCATGATCATCATGGGCATGCGGAAACGTAACACGCTCGACGTCCCTCTCATCTCCAATCATACCAAGACATTTTCCGGCGGAACGCTCCTGATCGTCGGCCTCTGTCTCCTGGCCTTCGCCTGGTTGAAATCCTCCATGTGAGCGTCGGCGCTGCACACTTTTGCTTGCGCGGTTCATTTGGTCAAAAACGGGTCGTCCATGATTGACCGGACCGCGAGCAGTGGCTCGGCTTCCAGCCGCTTCATGACCGCCAACGATGGGCTGAAGCTGCACGTGCGCTGTTTCGAGCCCAGCGCGACAGGCAAGCTACCGGTGGTCTGCCTGCCGGGCTTGGCGCGAACGGCGGAGGACTTTGAGGTTCTCGCAAGCGCCCTTGTACACAGGCAGGGTCGTCGCGTGCTGGCGCTCGATTACCGTGGGCGCGGGCTGTCCGATTATGATGTTCCGAAAAACTACACGCTGCCCGTCGAACTCACCGACGTCCTTGCTGTCGTCACCGCTCTCGAAGCCATGCCCGCGATCTTCGTTGGTACCTCGCGTGGCGGCATCTTGACCATGCTTCTCGCCGCGGTGCGCCCTACCGTGCTCGCAGGCGTGATCCTCAACGATATCGGCCCGGTGATCGAGCCTCAGGGCCTGATGCGCATCAAAGGCTATGTCGGCAAGCTGCCGCAACCAACAAGCTTTGAAGACGGCGCGCTCATCCTCAAGCGATTGTTTGACGCTCAATTTCCAAAATTGACGCAGGACGACTGGCGGCTTGCCGCGCGGCGTACGTTCAAGCAAGTGAATGGACAGTTGCTACCGACCTATGATGTGCGTCTGGCAGAGACGCTTGTGTCGCTCGATCCAGAGCGGCCTCCGCCGGTTTTATGGCCTCAGTTTGAGGCCTTGGCGCACGTGCCGGTCCTGAGCATCCGCGGGGCTAATTCGGATATACTGTCCGTGGCGACGGTGAATGCGATGGCCTTGCGGCACCCGCGCTTCGAATCGTTCGAAGTGCCAGATCAAGGTCACGCGCCGCTGTTGGCGGATGAGGACACGATCAATCGGATTGCCGAATTCACCAGCCGCGTGGAGGCGCCGTCATAAGTTTCCAGCGGCAGCTTTTCTCGTGAAATTCGGATATCAGAACTGCCTTCGATCTTGCCATGGGGACCCCCGCGTTGCCGTCCGCTGATGAAACGTTGAGGCGTGCCCTCTTTTTCCTGCAAACGCGAAATCCGGCTGGAGCCGAGCAGTTGCTCAGACAGGCTTTGGAGCAAGAGCCACGGCATGCCCCCACCCTTGGCCTCCTGACGATCATCCTTATGCAGGCAGGTCGCCTCGATGAAGCCGAAGAGTGCGCACGACGAGCCATTGCTGCCGATCCTAAATCGGACTCCAGCCTCTCCAACTACGGGCTCATTCTGCAGGCGTTGACGAGGCCGGCGGAGGCCTTGGAGCGTTTCGATCAAGCGCTGGCGTTGAACGGCTCGGTTGCCGAGACGTGGCACAATCGCGGCACCGTTCTCAAAGACCTTCATCGTCATTGGGACGCTGCAGCATCGTTTGAGAAAGCCACTGCCCTCAAGCCCGGGCTCGCCGAGTCATGGCTCGGCCGGGCGAACATGCTTGGTGAGCTCAAAGAGTACTCTGAAGCACTGGCTTGTGGCGAACGAGCGCTGCAACTCAATCCAAATCTCGCCGAAGCCTGGTTGGGCCGCGGCAATATCTTCAACGATCTTCGAAAATATCAGGACGCGCTGGCCGCCTTCGACACTGCGCTCAGATTGCAGCCGCATCTCGCCGAGGCGTGGCTCGGCCGCGGCAATGCATCAATGTACCTCAAAGACTATGCGGCCGCGGCCGAGGCCTATGGCAAAGCGCTGGCCGCCAAACCTGATCTTGATTATGCATCCGGTCAGCGTGTTCATGCGCTGCAACACCTTTGCGATTGGAATGGGCTCGAGCCCGCGTTCCAGCACATCTTGACGGCCGTGCGAAAGGGTCGTCTCGCCAGTCTGCCGTTTCCGCTGCTTGCGATGCCCTCAACCTCCGCGGACCAGGCCCTCTGCGCGAAGCGTTTCTTGTCGATCCAGCCGGCGGCCGCCGTGTCCTGGTCCGGCAATCGCCGCCGCTCGCAAGATCGAATTCGGCTTGCATATCTTTCATCGGATTTTGGTGATCACCCGGTCGCCTACTCCGCGGTCGGCCTGCTTGAGCATCACGACAGATCTCGGTTCGAGACGACGGCTATCTCGCTGGCTCCGCGTCAGCCCAGCGCGATCGGCGCGCGGCTTGAGGCATCAGTCGACCGCTTTGTCGATGCCGGTTCACAGACCGATCGACAGATCGCCGATACCATGCGCGATCTCGAGATCGACATCGCGATCGACCTGAACGGTCTTACTGAAGGAGCCCGCTTTGGCGTGCTCCTGCAGCGTCCGGCGCCAATTCAGATCAGCTACCTCGGCTATGCCGGAACCATGGGTAGCCAGCATTTCGACTACTTGCTCGCCGATCGCTGTGTCATTCCCGAGCACCAGTGCGCGAACTACGTTGAGAACATCATCTATCTGCCAGAAACGTTTTTTGCTTTCGATTCCAAACGGCCGATCTCCACTCACGCGCCGACACGAGATGAACAACGGCTGCCGGAGAACGCGTTCGTCTTTTGTTGTTTCAACCACAGTTACAAGCTCACGCCGCAAGTCTTCGACAGCTGGGCGCGACTTCTCCGCGTCATCGACGGGAGCGTGCTTTGGCTATCGGCCACGAACACGACCGCGATGGAGAGCCTGCGCCGCGAGGCGCAAGCGCGCGGCATTGAGCCGAACCGGCTTGTGTTCGCGGAGCGAACGCCAGGCAACGATGAACACTTGGCGCGCCTCAAGCTCGCCGACCTTTTCCTTGATACTTTGCCCTACAACGCCCACGCCACCGCCAGCGATGCGCTATGGGCAGGCGTCCCGGTGCTCACCAGGATTGGCGAAACATTCGCCGGGCGGGTCGCCGCAAGCCTGCTGAATGCTGTGCAGATGCCCGAATTGATCACGCAATCGGCGGACGAATACCAAGCGCTGGCGCTCAAATTCGCGAGCGATCCGCATTTTATTCATGCAACGAGAGCCAAGCTCGACCGCCAGCGAACCCGCGCGCCGTTGTTCGACACCGCCCGCCTCACCCAGCACGTCGAGGCCGCCTACACGAGGGTTTGGGATTTGTTTCAACGTGGCGAGCAACCGCGGACATTGGCGGTCGAGCCTATCAACTGAGCTCTACTACGATTGATCGCAATTGCTTTGCGGCTCGTTACCGCGGCAACCGGCAGCGAAAATCCTACGAGTCCAGGCCAGCCGCAGCGGAGTTTGTCCGATCGTCTCGTCGCACGAGTGGGACGATGCGAGCAACAACTTCGGCTGCCTCTGCCACGGTCTGTGGCGCCAGGTGTGCGTAGCGCTCGGTTGTCCGAGCGTGCGCGTGGCCCAGCAGTCCTTGCACGACATAGAGCGAGACGCCGCGATTGACCAGGAAGCTCGCGAACGAGTGGCGCAAATCGTGAATGCGCACATCGGCAAGGCCGGCGCGCTCGCGGATCCGCTGCCAGGGAAAGAATAACGATGCCGGAGGTCGCCCGGTGACCGGAGATGGGAAAATATATTCGCTGCGCGTCGACATCAGCAGGCCGCGCAACTGCGACATTGCGGACGCGTTCAGCGCGATTGTCCTCGGCTTGCCCGATTTCGCCCGCGGCACGAGAAGTGTCCGCTTGTCCCAGTCCACATAGTCCCATTTCGCCTGCGTGACCTCGTTGCGACGCGCCCCTGTCAGCAGGATCAGCAGGATCGCTTGTGCCGCGGATTGGTTCTCGTCGACGGCAAGCGCGTCGACGAGACGTTTCACCTCTTCGTCGGAGAGATAGCGGCTGCGCTTCACGTCCGGCCCGGCGCTGAGGCCGGCGGCCGGATTCTCTTCCGCACCCGGCGTTTTCCATTTGCGCGCGAGATTGAACAGATAGCGAATGATGACGATGACGCGGTTGATCGTGCCGGGTGCGTAGTCCGCCTCACGCATCCTGTTGATCAGCTCAGAAAGCTCTGCAGTCGAGATTTCGTCCAAGGCTCGATTGCCGAACTTCGGCAGAATGTGCCGACGCAGGATTGTTTCATCGGTCTGCCAGGTCCGTTTGTAAGTCTTCACATAAGGCAGGTACTTCTCCGCCGCGAAGCTTGCGAGACGCGGGATCGCCCGTTGTTCGCGGCGCTTGGCTAGAGGATCAGGACCGAGCAAGGCCTCGGCGACGATCTGGCGCCCCTTCCGGCGCGCCTGGGCGAGGCTGAGGACATCCGCCGGCCCGATCTTGAACTGTCGCTCCCGACCGCGCTCGTCGGTGTAGCGCTGGTAGTAGGTTTTTCCGCCCGAACAGCGCACTTCGAGGACCAGGCCGCGCTGCCGGTCATCGAAAAAATCGATCTTCCTGCGCTGGGGCGGACAGGCGGCATGACGCACAAATCGACGATCTAAACTCGCTACTGGCATCGGTTCTTCCAGTCTTTTTGTTACTTTTTCTTTACCCCTGTGGTCACAAAATAGGCAAACCAATTCAGAGTCTTATGCGGATTGCATAGGACTTTAAGATCATAAAAAGTGCTGTTCCTGTCAATTCAAATGCGGACAGATTGTCGCATGCCTGTGAAAAGTTATGTTGTATTTACAACTTTGCCGAATTGATAGGCATCTTCTATCGAACTGCGTGGCTAAAGCGCTACCCACCTAGGCCCCACCCAGATCAGTGATCGGGCGCAAACGGGCAGTCGAGATCAAAAGCCGTTGCGCAATGCGCCCTCAGCGTTCGCGCGACACCTAGGCCGGCCCCGAAGCTCAAGCTCGTCTTTTCGACGACGAACGGCAGACGGCATCCACCGAAATGTCTGCAAAGGCACCTGCCGCTCCCGGGCACGCCACACACCAGTGCAGTACGTGAAGATTTGTAGCCTGTACGGGGCGGGGTTCTTCTACATCCCCGGCTCGGATACGTGCTTGAAGATCGGTGGCTATGTCCGCACGGAAGGCGGCTATGGCAACGCGCTGGGT
>Ga0070741_10000618_pt1 | contig 122956 bp, 96 predicted proteins | sample Coa_R1_4_FD_66440 | JGI IMG/M metagenome (GOLD analysis project Ga0070741, IMG submission 66440) | Surface soil microbial communities from Centralia Pennsylvania, which are recovering from an underground coalmine fire - Coalmine... | ecosystem: Environmental > Terrestrial > Soil > Unclassified... | reverse complement strand
GCCGCAAGCTTCCTCAAGAGTGAAGCACGCCGTCGCCGACGCGAACAGGAAGCCTATATGCAAAGCGAAATGCAGCACGCCGGACACGAGGAAACTTGGGATCAACTGGCTCCGTTTCTGGAGGACGCGATGGGACAATTAAACGAAAAGGAGCGGTCAGCGATCGTGTTGCGCTTTTTCGGTGATAAAAAATTTGCCGAAGTGGCGGAGGCGTTTGGAATCAGTGAAAACGCGGCAAAAAAACAGGTCGCCCGTGCTTTGGAAAAGCTGCACCTCTATTTTTCCAGGCGTGGCATTTCCTCCCCGACAGCCATCCTCGCGGACGTGTTATCGGCCAACGGCGTTCAAGCCGCCCCTCCCGGGTTGGCTCAATCCGCAACCGTCATAGCCCTGGGCAAAGGCGCGTCGGCTGGCAGTTCAGGTTTGGCCCTCGTCAAAAGCGCCTTAAAATATATGGCATGGACAAAATTCAAAACAGGCATTCTCGCAAGCGTGGGCATCTTTATCGTTGCCAGCACAGCAACTGTCACGCTTTTGGACGTCCGGCCGTTCGGCGAGAGTTCACAAACGCAAAAACTGGCGGACGGCTCGGTTCTAACTTTGGTGAGCGCCGCAATCGAGCAGGACGACAAGCACATCCTTAATGTCTCAGGCAACCTCAAAGTCAAATTGAAGCTTTCAGGCGCCCGGGCAGAGGATAACCTGCTGATCTCTCAGGATTCCTTCCGCTACCGGCCTTGCCGGGCTCTGATCTCCGGCAAGGACGGTTTTCAATACGAAAACGTCCTTTATCCCTTTTCCCATGTCGGCGATGCTTATTGGGGGCAAATCAACACCTGCTTATTCCCACGCGATTCGGCCAGGCTGCATATCCAGATTCAACAGCGCGATGCGCTGGACGCTCCCTGGAAGACCATCGCTGAATTCACTTGCCGCCAGCGGATTGGCAAAGATGAGCCCTGGCAGCCGGAGCGGACCCCGCTCACACGCGAGGTCGATGGAATGCAGCTAACAATCGGCGAGGTCACGTTGCAAACAGGACCGCCGACGCCTCAAACACCCGACCAACAATGGGAAAAGAACTGGCAGAGCGAAGGGTGGAACCAAACAGTCACAATCCCGTGGCAACTAACAAAGGACGGATTAATCGTAACCAATTGGCGTTTTGACAGCATAATTTTACGGGATTCCAGCGGCAACGAATCAGGAGTGGGCTGGATGGACCGCAACGCAACCAACGGCTGGATGATCACGCGCACCTGGCAGCCCGCCGACCCGCGCAAGGTCTGGAAGATCGAGGTCAAGCTGGGGCAGGACTCCGGATTTGAGCAAGGAAACATACTCACGATTCGCATCCCCGTTCACCGGGTGGCGCCTTTTGAGACCAATGTCGCGGGTTTCCCGTTCCGCATTGAATTCTTCAGAGACAAAGTTCTTTCGACCCAGTTATTATTGACCAATCGCACGGATTTGCGCTTGAACTTCCTGCACTCTGAAGACCAGAACGGCCGCGACCAAAGCAACCGCAGCCTCGGGCGGGATCAATTCGAATTTCAAACCCTTGTGGACTTGCAGGCCGGGGGCGAGCTGGCCGAGACTTTTGCGATCGGAAAAAGTGCCGCAGTCGAATTTAAGGTCAAGCCGAGCGTGATTCGTGACGCAAGCGACAGATGATATCATGAAGAGAAGAACTGATGGCTTCACCCTAATCGAGTTGCTAGTGGTCATCGCCATCATCGCGATCCTTGCCTCGTTGCTGCTCCCGGTTCTGAGCCGGGTCAAAGACCAAGGAGTACGCACCGTGGACGTCAACAACGTCCGGCAAATGATCATGGCTCTTACGATGTATGGCAACGAGAACCAGGACAGGCCGCCTTGGACCAACTGGCGAGAGGGCGACGCCCCCGCCCGCCAAGGCTGGCTTTATACCATCAATCCCGGAGTCTCAGGCCCCGCCCAGTTCGACCCTCGCACCGGCGCGTTGTGGCCTAGTATGCAAAGCAGCAACGTGTATTTCTGTCCGCGCGATAAATATGCCTCAACGTTCAGCCAGCGCGAGCAGCAATGCTCCACTTACGTAATGAACGGAGCGATGAACGGCTACTCCCTGAACATCTATCCTCCAATCAAATTGAATCAAATGCCGCCGCTCGGAATCGTTTTTTGGGAGCCGGACGAGAATGACATCAACAACTTCAACGACGGCGCCAGCAGCCCCGACGAGGGCCTGACAGCCCGCCATGCGCAGGGCGGAGTTTATGGGGAACTCAACGGTGCTGTGGCTTTCATGAAACAAAACGCCTGGAACAAGGGAGTCGCTCAGACCAACGCCAATCAGTTTTGGTGTTACCCCGACAGCTTCGATGGAAGATAAAGACCACGCCGTTGCGGATGCTTTCTCAACGGGCTTCGTCAGCAGGGCGGACAGCGGGAGTAGTCTTTAGAAGACACCGCGTCCGGCCCCTGATAGGGCCGGGCCCGGAATGTCGAGTCAGCCTAGTAATTGCCGCTGGGTCGCATGCTGCCCAAACTATGCAGTGGGCTTAGGTGATCGTTACCCGGACGTTGCTCTCGACGATTCCCTCCGCGATGGCGCAACGAGTGAGACCCGCGATGGCGTGGATGTTGAGCTTGCTCATGAGATGTTGGCGATGTTTGTCCACGGTTTTGTTGTCGTCCATCAAGGCGTCGAACAACGGTAGAAACTCTGTGGTTGAGAGAGAAAGCCAATCCATCTGAACGGACTGTTCGTAATCACTCCGCTGCCCTCCAGCGTCCAGTTAGTGGTTGGTAGAGCAAGGTCCGGGCTGGTCCAAAGTGAATAGGGCTGGCCGATAATGCCGGTAATAGTCAAACCAAAACCGCCATTGGCAAGCCGTGATACGGATTCAATCTCAGGAGGATTGGCGGGAAGCAGCCGGACGGCCTCGCCGCGCGAAGCGTCCAGAGTCATTGTCAGGATTGCTGCGGAATCTAGAACCAGACGATCGATGCGGACATGAGTACGGGTTGGCACCGAGGGGTCTTGCGAATAAATGTTCGCAATATATTTCTGGCCGGGCGTCAAAAAGCTCAGCGGCACGTTAAAGGTGCGCGTCGAGTTTGCGTTCATTGCGCCGATGAACCATTGCGCGCCGGCACGCCGAGCGAGGACTGCGTATTGGCCGATGTTGCCTTGCAATACGCGGGTTTCATCCCAAACCGTGGGCAGATAATCGTAAAATTCCATTTCCGGCACTTCGGTGATCATATCGTTGCCACCGTTGACATAATTGTAGGAGTTGGTCGGCCGGTCATACCAGTAAAGATACTGCCACGGGCTGTAGAAACAGACCGCCTTGGCCAGTTGGTAGGCATGGCTCCAGTTGTTGGTCACCCGCGGATCAAAGTAGCAGACGGTATGGTCGGCCCCGCCAACCAAAAGGCGGGAAAAGAGCAGCGTCGTATCTTGAGCGGTGGTCGGCGTGGCTTCGTCGCCACTGAGACCTTCCACAGTCATGAAATTCGGGTAGGTTCGGGTGTAACCGGACGGACGGAATTCATCGTGTACTTCCAGCATCATCTGATTGCTGGCGCAGATCCGTGCAGCGGCGTTGACGATTTCGGTGAACGGCTGCGGCCCGACCCCGACGAAGCCGTACTTGATGCCTTTGACGCCCCAGCCATGATAAAGCGGTGGAAGAAGGGTTAATTCATTGGTCATGGCAAGCCAATTGACATAAAGAATAACGCCAATGTTGTTCGAGGCGGCGTAGTTGATCACGCCCGATAAGTCCAACGATGAACCCGCGACGTTTGTAGCGGTGAGGGCTGAATTTTCAGGCCCATACCAGCCGGCATCAAATTCGACGTAGGATATATCGTGTTTGGCGGCAAAATCCACGCAGGCCATGCCGCTGGCAGTTTTCAGTGTTGTCTCACGAATCACTTTGCCAGGCTTGATCCAGGCGGTATTTGTCAGGACACAAGGGGTGTTGAGGTTCAGAACGAGGAAATCGTTTTCCAAGAGTTGGCCGGGACTGTCGGCGGCCATAATGAATCGCCAGGGCGTGGTTAATGGCAACGAATTGGTGACCGGGCCGTCGAGCAAGCTGACGAGGCTGTAGGGTTTTCCTGCAAGCGGGGCGAACTTCATCCGCGAATAGTCCACCAACCCGGCTTCGCCGAGAGCCACATACGAGTTGGTGGCCAACTGAACCGGCAGCGGTCGTTCACAGCCGCTTGTAACGCCGCTGATGGTCGTTTGGGAATAAACACCCTGTGCCGTGTAAGTAGCCCAGGTGGTGTAGTTGGCAGCAAAACGAAATTCCGTCTGCTCGGTGAGATTGGTCGCGCCCGCCAATCCTGGTTGCAATGGAATGCTGTAGCAGAAGGCCAGGCCTTCATTGTAAGCGCGGAAAGTTAATTGCAACAGTCGGTAGGGCGAAACGGCTTCCTGCAAATTCACCACGAGCTGATCATAGTTGTCTCGAATCAGGCTTTTCTCCCCATAAAGCGGTTGCCAGGTACTGTCGTTTGTGCTGTTGGTCACGCTCAAGACCGTCAAATTTTCCCGCAGCAAGCCGGCATCGCCAAAGGCCAGGCTCAACTTTGAAGTCGTGATGAGCGTCTGTCCGCCGCGCGCCAAACTATAGATGGGACAATTTATCGAACCGTCAAAGTTACTGACAGTGAACGTCAACACGAGACTGCCATCTGGCGAGGCCAGTTGCCTGGGTGCGTCATTGGTGATCGCGTTAGTCAGAACGATCAGGCTCGTCACCGCGCTCGTGACCGCACCATAGGCATTCGTCACGACCACATAATAATTGGTGGCGGCATCGCTGGTTGATACGGGATTGATTACTAAAGCAGGACCAACAGCGCCGCTGATTGGACTGCCTTTGGCGTACCACTGGTAGTAGAGCGTCCCGCCGTTGGTATCGGCTATCGCCGAAACCATGTTGGTGAAGGCGCCGCCCAGGTTGACAGCAGCTGACACCGGTTGTTGCGAAAATACCGGCAGCAGCGCCGTGGAAAGCGCCCAATAGTTCCATTGGATTCCGCTGGTGGAAGCCCCGGCGAAAGACGTCTGGCCAATCCCCGCAAACCCGATTGAAGGATTCGTGCCGTACACGATATTGGTGCCTATTTGAGTGCCGCCCACGACGTTGGTGCCCCTGATATCGCCATTGACATATGCTGACACCGTCCAGTTGGCGCCAAACGTATTCAGAATGATCTCCAAGGTGTAAGTTCCCGCACTCGGCAAGGCGATGGGAGTGGGGGTTGCCGCAATGGATGTTCTCGGCCCCCCAAACAATTGATCGGCGACACCTTCTCTCGGGTCGATCCACCCATAGCCTTGAGGACCAGGATTGTCAGTGAACCGCGCGAAAGCCGGATTATTGGTTTGTCTGGCGGTTTGCGTGAAACCCATCGCCACCCACTGGGCCATGGGCGACGGCACAGTGAGCGAAGCGGTCATGTAGTAAATGGCGCCTGACTGCGGGGTGAACGGCAGAAGAGCGCAGCCCGCGTTGGTGGCAAGAGTGCCGTCGGCCAAAACGGTGCCGTTCATCAAGCCGGGCACGTTGTTGGTGTACGTGCAAATCCAGGTCGCGTTGCTGGAGCCGCCGAGCAGGCTTTTGGCCGTTGTCAGCGCGGTTTGGTAAATGGTCACGGCTCCCCCGCTGAAGAAATTGGAATAGATGATCTGCGCATTTCCAGTGGAGCAGCAGAGTATCCCCAGGATCCCTGCCAGCAGCCACGTTGTAGTTGTTTTCAAACGGAGGATATTCGTCGTGCAGGCTGCGGATTGATCAGAACGTTTTCCAACCGTTGATCTTGTAGCGCTCTGGCCCACGATAATTGCCGCTGCGTTGTGCAGAATGCTTGTCCCCGTTTGCGCGGAGTTTGATTTGATTCTGTTCTCCGCGGGCAAATGCAGTGCTGACGCCGTCGTCTTCGTACAGCGTGAAATCCGCGGGCCTTTCGCCAACCATGTTGACCGTGACGTCAAAACAGGTGTCCGGTTTGACGAATTCCACGGGCTCGGCCAGTGGCAGCAGCGCGCCGTTTTTCACGAACAGCGGAATTTGTTCGACGCTGTTGGTGACTTCGATGGTGTTCTCGCCGGTGATCCTCGCGTGAGTCCAGAAATCATACCAGCTGCCGGGCGGTAGATAAACCGCCCGATTGGTTTCGCCGGCAAACATGGGCGCCACCAGCAGCGAATCGCCGAACATGAATTCGTCGTCAATCTGGCGCGTCTTTGCATCCGCAGGCCAGTCCAGGATCAGCGCGCGAATTGGTGGTTTGCCGGTGGAATGGTATTCATTGAAGGCGGTGTAAAAATAGGGAATAAAACTCATTCGCAGTCGTAACAATTGGCGCACGTTGTCGGCAACGGCCTGGCGATCGGGCATGAATTCACTGTGCTCGTTTTTCTTCCGATCCACCTGATCCCACGGAGGATTCGGAATGAACCAGGCATTGATCAGCGCGTCGTGTGAAAAAATTACTGTTTCGAGCCGGCGGTAAAAGTCAGCGATGGAACCCGCCGTCCGCACTTCGGGGGCCCACAGCAAACCGCTGAAACCGGCATTGGCCAGGCCGCGCGTGTAGCAGCGCGCGTCGTAGGAATCGCTGTAAAGAACGTAAGGCAGCGGACTGGCCAGGGCATGAGAGTTGCGCACGAGGCCCCAGGTGCGCATATTTTTTTTCTGATAAGGCTCCCACATGGTCTGCTGATAAAGCAGGCCGAACAAAGAGTGCATCACTTCGCCGTCCATGCCGGAAGGAAATTTTGCCGCCAGCGGGAACGACCAGGGCGTCGCCGACTCGGGTTGGTAATCGCATTCATCCAGTTTCACGCTCTCCACCTTCCGGTTGAATAACGCCGAGTCGTTTTGTTTCAGAAAAATCCTCCGGGCCTGTGTCGTTGAAAAGTCAGGGACCAGCCCGTTCCAGACGAGATAATCGCCCGACCAGGGCTTCAGCTCATCATAAATCGGTGAAGTCGGATGTGTAAAAGCGTGTTCCCAGAAATTCATTTTGTACTGCATCGCCCGCATCTCTTGCAGAAAACCGTTGGGGTCGGGAAAGCGGTTTGTGTCCCAGACAAACGAAGAGGAATAGACTTTGGACTGCCAGCCGGGTTCGACGCCCCAGGCATCGCAAGGCATGCGCGCGGCACGGATGCGCGCGGCCAGGGCCAGTGTTTCTGCCGCGCCATATTTGGTGTAACCACGATACTGCACGCCTAATCCCCACAACGGCGGCACTGTGCCCCCGCCAGAGAAAAGAATGTATCGCTCGACCGCCTCCAACATCGTCGGCCCGGCGAAGACATAGACGTCCACTCCCTTGGCTGTTGGCACATCCACGAGCATGGTCTTTGCTCGCTGGATCCGCGCGCGATACAGTTCGGCCGTGCTGGTTTGCGCCTCGCTGCTGGTGGTCTCCATTGTCTTGCGTACGGGAGCAACATTTCCGGTATGGAATGAGGCAAACCGCGCCGTGTCCACGAAGATGCCGTAGCCCTCTGACGAGACATAAAACGGTGCAGGCGCGTGCGACTCACCCAATTCGTTTTCCGGCGAATCGGAAGGTTTTAGCGACACACGGCGTCCGGTCTGGCCGTGCTCGCTTCGCGTCATGTCAAAAAGTTCCGTGTGCAGGCCGAATCCGTAAATGCTTTCACTGGACGTCATCGGTAATTGCAATGAGCATCCGCGATCCGAAACTTGAAAGGAGATTTTTGCGGCGTCCACCGGCATGGTCTGGCCGGAGGCCATTTTCTTCAAACCCACCTTGTCCATGTCCGCGCTGCGAAAAAATGTGGGCGTGAATCGCTCTGGATTGCCGAAATGAAGCCGCCAGATACCCGGAGCAATCGGTTTGGCTTGGTTCGTGGATGAATCCGATTCCTTGCCGTGAACAGCAATCGGCGTGACCCACAGCGCCACGCACAACAGTAACAAGCGGATTGCAGTGGCTGGGTTCAACCATGTTTGAAACAGCGGCATACTTATATGATTATATGAAATAGAATTTTATTTTTGATCCGCGAGAGCTCTTTTGAATAAACCCGCCCATTGCCTCTGACAATAAGTTGTGCGCGGGGAATTCAATTGCTCTTCTGCAAAAGGGTGTTGCTGCGCTACACACAGGTGGATGCTGCGTCAGATTCCTCAGTTACAACTTGGCCTCGCTGGAAATGTCCAATCAAGATGCCGGTAAAGACTCCAAATATTTTCCAAAGGCGCATTTTTCACATGTCCGTCAGGGAAAACCATGGTGATGCCGCCCTTCAAGACCCGTTTGAAAGTTGTGAGTGTTGCATAGGGCTTTGGTTTCAGGTCACGCATCCGGCCATATCCCATCTCCAAAAATTAGGGTTCGAATCACGTCCTTTACCGCGGTGTCCTTTTTGAATGCTTCGGTTACGGACCCAACGCCCGCAAACGCCCATCCGCCTCCAGCCTCGGGTTTCAAAATTGATCGGAAAAACTCCACAAGTCCTGGCGATAGGTCAACGGTCTCTTTCTGGCCAGCTTTTGCTCGACGTGGCCATCAAAAAAAACAAATGCGCGCACTTTCCCATGCGGCGGCGTGAAGCAAACTTGCGTATCGGCCCCCCACGGCGAACCCAGCGATGGATCGCGATCAATGCCCCACAGGTCAAAGTCCGTCAACATCCAGGGCATTCGGCCGCTCCAAACGGAACCATTAATTTCCGAGAGCCTGCGCGGATATTTTCCCGATGTCTCCGCATCGACGTAACCAAACGGACACCACGGCAGCGCGGGCGCGTGGTCGTTCATGCTTGAGCCATCGGTGATGACAACATAGAAAACGTCGTTTGTGATGTTGTTCATGTTGAGATTCGCAGGAACGGCCGCCGGACACTGAAAAACCCTGCAAGTCTGCGGGTCGGACGACGGCGCGGGTGCTCCCAGATAAGTAGCGAGGCTGTAAATCAACTGCTGCGGCCCGTCGTTGGCCAGTGTGGTGGAATAGACTTCCCCCTGCCCCGCGCCCAGCCCCTTGGGGCCGGGAGGCAAATCCCCGGCTGGGCCGGGCGGCAGAACATCCCCGTGGTCACTGGCAAACAAGTTTACCGCCAGGGCGATTTGTCTCAAGTTGTTGGTGCAATTGATCATGTAGGCGCGTTTCTTGGCTCTGGCGAGCGCCGGCAAGAGCAGTGATGCCAGAATCGCGATGATGGCTATGACCACAAGCAGCTCGATGAGGGTAAAGCCCGCCGGTTCCTTCAAATATTGCCTTTGAAGGGAGCGGCGCGAAATTTCTTTCACGCCGCCCACAGGCGGTTCACATAACGCCGTTGATTGCTTTACTTGCATTTTTGGCAACTGTTGCACAGCTTCGAATTGCTGTGACGACTTTGTTCAGGGCTGACTATGGCGCATGCGGTAGAAGACACTGCCGTTGGCCGGGTCCATGGGAATTACAACTTCGTTGGTCGAAGCTGAGGCCGGCACGTCCACCCAATTCGTGCCCAGGCCCGCGCCTGGATTGTTGGTTTGAGCCTGCAGCGTCCAGCCCGCATGGTCCAAAGGCCAGCTCAGCGTCAATTGACCGCCCGCAACAGAGAATGCGATGTTGGTTGGGACGAGGTTGACGGCATTGGTCACGGTCAACGAGACGAGCGAGATGTTGGTGCCGTAGGCGTTGGTCACGATCAATGCCAGCGTGTTGCCATTCCAACTGAAGGGAACATCGGCGATACTGAGGTTTGCGGGGAGCGGCGCCACGTTGTTGGTTGTGCCCGACCCGAGGACAATGGCGGTGTTCGTGTTGCTCCAGTAATACCCGAGAGGCGTCGAGCCGAAGGCACTTACCGGAATCGACAATGACGTGTCGGCCAGGAGCGTTACATGAGTTGGCGGCAGGGGAGCAAAGAGATAGGGCGGAACGCCGCCGGGCGCGACTTGAGACAGCGTAAAGTAATTCCACTGGACAACGCCGGGTGCGACCAAGCTGGTTTGGGTAAGTCCAACGGCGCCGATGGGCGGGTTTGCCGCATAGGTATTTGTCCCTGTCGACTTGCCATCAACATAACCATACATAACCCATTGAGTGCCGGTTGTATCCAATACGACCTGCGCCGTGTGCGTTCCGTTGACAGGGCTGAAAAAGTTATTCGCATTGGTAATTCCCGCTACTGGGGTTGCGCCCGGCCCGGAAAAATATTGCACGTTTCCGCTGGCTTCAGTCAGGATCACAAAATCATAACCATTGGGGCTGGACCCGCCGTCGTTGTACCGCCCACCCGTCGCATTAGTCGTGATATTCTGGGCAAAACCCATACCAACCCAGCCGCCCCCGCCCGGACTGCCACTGAACGTCAGCGAAGCAGTCGCAGTGTAAACATAACCGGAACGCGGCGTAAATGGCACTATCCAGCTATCTCCCAACGTGGTCGCATCAACGCCGCTGGCCAGCAAGCTGCCAGTGTCGTTGGTTCCCAACGCATCCGTCCATGTGGTATTGGTGCCGCCGACCAAAAGGTTGGCCGCCGTCAACGGCATTCCCCCAATTGACCATGTCCCTCCGTTGAAATAATTGGAATAGAGAATGGGATCGGAATAATCCAATGCCACCGGCGGCGGCGGGGTGAACAAAGTGACAAACCAACTGTTGAAAGTGGTGGCGTTGGTGACAACCAGTTCCAACTGGTCGCCGCTCAGGCTGGCGGAAGCGTTCGGAATGGTCAGGGTTGCATCCAGAGTTACAAGGGTGTTGATGGACCCCGATGCGAGCAGACCGCCAGTGGTCACGTTGGTCCAGTAGTAACCGAGGTTCGTCGAACCGAAAGCCGACGCGGAAATCGTGAATGTCTTGTTCGCCTGATATACGACAGTAGCCGGCGGTGGGACAAAGGTGAGCGGAACCGAATACCCGGCCGCTACATAAAGGGTTGCCTGCTGCAAAACAGAGATCGCGGAGTTGAAGACCGACACGTCCTCGACGAAGCCCTTGAACTGCAGGTCATTATGCCCGATAGTGGCCGACGAACTTCTGGCCCCAATCGTCATCGGCACGCTGGAGGCGAGCAATCCGCTTCCCGGCGCAATCGCAGCGCTGGCCGCAGGCACGCCGTTCACATAAAGCGTCACGTTGCTATGGACTTCATCGCACACTCCGACGAGATAATCCCAGTTGCCCGTCGGACCGGCGGTTGCCGTGGCACTGTAAAGGTTTCCGGCAGCATCTCGAACCGCAAATCTATACTTGCCTCCGAAGACGTCCAAAACGAACTGTTCCGCACCGCCATAGCCTTTGGCGAGGATTCCGGCGCCGCTGGTCTGCGGCGCAAAACCAAGAACCCAGGCGTTGACGCTGAAAACGGCGTTGTTGGCGGCTGGGGTGCCGAAATCGACTCCCTGAATATTGAAGGCGTCGCTATCCGGGTTGGCAAATGAAGAAAAGTACGTCGAGGTAATACCTGACTCTGTGAGACTGTAGGTAGGGGTCCCGAAGACAGCATTGGTGTAAATGCCGTTGTTGCCGCTCCCGAAGTCGAGAGCCGGAACGCCATTATCGCCGGCGGAGTCATCTGGTCCTTGATTCAACCGCCAATAATCGAGCGGTTGATACCCCAGCAAGGTTTGCGGGTAAGACGCCTCCGGCGCCTGGACATACGACACCGACCACGCATTGGTCGCCATGCCATAGCTGTTGGACGCAATACAGGCAATGCCGGTCGGACCGCTCACCGGGCAGTTCGTAAGCCTGAAGCTCGCGCCAGCCGCGCCAGCCACAGCCACGCCGTTGGTCAGCCACTTGTACGTTATGGGTTGTCCGCCCAGCGCTGAAACCGAGAATCTCGGACTCGAACCGACATAATTCGTTCCACTATCATTGAATCCGCCAAATAACGTTATGGGATTTGTATAAGGGGTCGGATACACTGCCGCAAACACCGGGTTGGTATAAACGGTCAGGCTCGCCACCGTACTGGTGATGGAGCCGAGACTGTTTGTGATGACCACATAGTAATTGGTGCTGGCGTCACCGGGTCCCACCGGATTGAGTATCAAGGAAGCGTTGGTGGCTTGATTAATCGCAACACCATCGCGGAACCACTGATAGGACGGTTTGCTGGCCGCGACCACCACCGTGTTGGTGAAAGCAGTGCCTACACTCACACCCGCCGAGACCGGTTGCTGTCCGATGACGATGGGGGTGCCGGAAAGTGTAACATAAACATACTGGATGCCGGTGCTGGAACTCAGGGTGGTTTGGCCCAACCCAACCGCTCCGATGGGCACGGCGCCCGTGAAGACCCAGTTTGTCCCCAGTTGTTTGCCATCAACAAATGAAGCGCCGACCCAATTGGTGGTGCCAAGAAAATTGGTGAGAGTGGTATCCAATATTATCTGTAACACGTGATTCCCCGCAGTCGGCATCAACTGGGCGGCGACTCCATTTCCCGTCGCGCGCGGCCCGGCCCAATACTGCTCACTTCCGGCGACACAGGTACCGATCGCAAAATCATAGCCATTTACGGCTGAGTCGGCGAAGCGTGGGCCCGTTGATTTATTGGTTGCGAATTGCGCGAACCCCCAGTTGATCCATTTGCCAGACGTCATGGCTGGCAAGTTCGCCGAAACCGTCAGGACGTAGACATAATTGGTCCGCGGCGTAAATGGCAAGAGGTAGCTGTTTCCCAATAAGCCAACGGTGCCGTCTTGATATAGGTACGCTCCAGTACTGGCATTGTTACTTACGACATTCCAAGTTGCGGTATTGGTGCCACCAAGGATGCTGTTGGCCATCGTGGGAGCCGTTCCGTTAACGGTTACCGCCCCTCCATTGAAGGAGTTGGAATAGATGAGCGTCGCCCCACTTAAGGATAAGGCGCTGGAATAGTTGACTTGCGCGTTCGCATTGGAACAGCAGAACACGGCCATGATGGCTGCCACTAGCAAGTTTCGGTGGGTTTTCATAGATAGGGTCTACTCTTAACGGTACACGGTCGTCCGTCCATACCCTCAAATGAGGGTATGTATGTCAGCAGAGGATTTTGGCAGTTGCTCTGGCATCACCCGTTTGCGGGTATGTCCAAAATCCCCGAAAACGATGAAAACTGGAGCGATGATCTTGGCTTTGATTCTTTGCCTGCTCGTTTTCTCGAACTCGATGGCGGCACCGGCCACCAATGCGCCGAGCGGGCTTTTGTGCGATTTGCTGGAACATCCGGAGGAAACCGTTCTCACGAACACATCACCGCGCTTCGGCTGGATTTACAACCCATTGGTTCCCAATGATGCGCAAACCGGCTACCGCGTCATCGTCGCGTCGAGTCGCACGCTGGCGAATGCGGGGAAAGGTGACGTTTGGGATTCGGGCTGGATCAGCAATTCCATTTCGATCAACGTGCCTTGCGGCGGTGCGCCGCTCGCCATCGGCGCGGATTTCTTTTGGCGCGTGCAAACGGCGGGCCGCGCCCGACTGCCCAGCCCGTTTTCCGCCGTGCAGCACTTCATCACCGGCCCCGCGACGAACGTTTTTCCCGGCCGCTATCCTCTGAAATTTGCAACTGCCAGGCCGGTATTGCTCACGAACACCGCGCCAGGCCAATGGTTTGTCGATTTCGGTCAGGACGCTTTTGGTTATGCCATCGTGCGTCCGAACGGCACATTCAGCCCAGCCATCGTCCAGGCGCGCTTCGGAGAAATGACCAACGGCTTCGCCGTCGAAACGAATCCGCCGCCGCGCAGCATGGTGCGCCATGCCGAAACCACGTTCAAATTGTGCAACGGGAATTCCACTTGCTCCATTCGACCGCCGGCGCGTTCATATCCGTCCGGCGCCATCAATCCACCAGAGCAGTATGGTGTCGTGATGCCTTTTCGGTATCTTGAACTTGTCAATTTTCCAGGCACGTTGACGATCACCGATGTCGCGCAACTGCGATTGCTTTCTAATTTCAACACCAACGCCGCGAGCTTCAGCAGTTCGAGTCCCGCCCTGGACCAAATTTGGAACCTGTGCCGGAACTCGATGCAGGTGCTCACCTTTGACGGCATTTATGTGGACGGCGACCGTGAACGCAAGCCCTACGAGGCTGATGCTTACATCCACCAGATGAGTTCGTATGCAGTGGACCGCGAATTCATGTTACCGCGCCATACCATCGAGTATCTGTTGCAACATCCGACGTGGCCCACCGAATGGAAATTCCACAACATTTTTATGGCTTGGGCGGATTATCTCCAAACAGGCGATACCAATCTGCTCAACCAGTACTATGCCAGATTGCAAGCAGATTCATTTGCCGGGGCGGTGACGGGCGGCGCTTTGATGCGGGGTTTTCCGAAATTTCCGCAAACGACAAATTCTGATGTCGTGGACTGGCCCGACGGCGACCGCGACGGTTTCGTGATCGGCAACGGCCATAATTTGAACTGGACCAATTCCGTCAACAACGCCTTTTATTATCGCGGTCTGCAACTGATGGCCAATATTGCCGCCGTTCTGGGCCGCGCGAATGACGCCGCGAGTTATGGGGCCCGGGCCAATCAGGTTTACGCCGCTTACAACGCTGCTTTTTGGGACGGCGCCGCGCAATGTTACATGGATGGCGTCGGGGTTAATCACGCGTCCGCGCACGCAAATTTTTTTCCGCTGGCGTTCGGCTTGGTGCCGCCGAACCGCCAGGCCGAGGTGCTCGCCTTTCTTCACTCGCGAATTGCCGCGAATGGCGGGATGCCGTGCAGCGTTTATGGCGCGCAGTATTTGTTGGAGGCGCTGTTCGCTGCCGACGACACCGACACCGCGCTCGGTCTGATGACCACCAACGGCCCGCGCGGTTGGCTCAACATGATAAATCTCGGTTCAACACTCACGACCGAAGCCTGGAATTTTACCGACAAGCCGAACATGGATTGGAACCATGCGTGGGGAGCGGCGCCGGGCAATTTGACTTCACGTTTCGTTTTGGGGCTGCGGCCGATCACCGCCGGCTTCGGACAGGTTCTCATTCAGCCGCACCTCGGCACCAGTCTGACTTACGCGCAAGGCGTGGTACCGACCATTCGCGGGCCGGTGGGCATTTGTGCCAGCAACGCGCCGGGAGGTTTTCAACTGCGGCTGAATATTTCCGGCAACGTCACCGCCACCGTCATGCTGCCCGCATTTGGCGCCACGAATCCAGTCGCGCTGGTGGACGGCGAAATATTTCCGGGCGCACTCTCGAACAACTGGCTCGTTGTCAAAAACATCGGCGCCGGCCAGCATGCGATCTGGTTGAACAGGAACAGCACACCGTCCTCCGCCATGCTTTACGCAAACCGGGCTGCGAGCTCGTTTCGCACCAACGCGGCGATTCCGGCGGCGGCCCCGGCTGGCGACGGCACAAGTAAATAAGCTGATTTGTCGCTTACGCCAATCCACTGAACGCACGAGTCCAATGCCGGATGGTTCGGTAGAGGCGTTTTTGCGAGTCGTGGCAAGTGACCCGTGGAGTGATAGCGCTCGCAATTGCGTTGACGCCAACCGTGCCCGAAAGTAGCTTGAAACCTGACAAAATTTGCATGCCTGTGGATTCGCCTCTTTTAAAGCTTTCCGGAGTTTGCGGGAAATTCCTCCAGTGTATGTCGTTTTCACTGTTTTGTCTCGCTTTGTGCTTTGCCTCGGTCCGCGTCAGAGCAAGCGCGCCGGCAACTGCCAGTAATTCTCCCACCATCTTTTACGTCACGGCCCCCCGTCCGGAAGTGACCAACGGGTTGGGCTGCTGGATCTGGGACAGCGTCACGTTTAACAAACAAACCGTGCGGCTGTGGCATCGCTTTGAGGTCCCGAAAACTAATCCGATCGTCCGCGCCGAATTGCGCATCGCAGCGGATAACGCCTTCAAAGTCTGGCTGGATGGCCAGGAACTCGGCAGCGGCAGCGATTGGCGGACCTTAAGCATCTATCATTTGGAGGGCACGTTAAATCCCGGTGCGCACGTGCTGGCGGTGGAAGGCTTTAACGACAATGACCAGGCAGGCGTCATTCTTGGCTTCCGCCTGGAAACGGCAAACGGCCAGATCGTGGAAATCCGCTCCGACCCGGCTTCGTGGCGCGTGGTTCCAAATTCGGAAGGCGGCTGGGAGACAGCGCGTCCCACCGAGAATTGGCCGAACGCCTCGTTCGCCGCCAATTTCGGCAGGGTGCCATGGTGGCAAATTCCGGCGTCGGTTCTCCATATCAGCGGGACGCTGCCGAAACCAATCGCCGTCTGGCAGAGCCGCGAATTTCAAGTCGGCTTGTTCGCGGGCTGCGGGGTTTTCGTGATTATTTGCCTTCATCTTTTGGTTCAACTCGTGAGCCAGTCAAAAGCGCATCGCCTGGTGCAAGCTGAACGCGACCGCATTGCGCGGGACATTCATGACGATCTTGGCTCCAAGCTCACACAATTGCTGCTAACCGGGGAGGTGGCACAAATCGGATCGGCACCCGCAGCCAGCGAGCCCCTGTCGCAGATGTGCGACGGCGCGCGGAACATTTTGGCGACGATTGACGAAGTCGTTTGGATCGTCAACTCACAGCAGGACAATCTGGAAGATTTTGCGATTTACGTCTGCAAGTACGTGCAACATTTTCTGCAGCTCACGGCCATCCGTTGCCGGTTCGATGTGGCGACTGAACTGCCGGCCAAAAATTTGAGCCAACTCGTGCGACGCAATTTGTTTCTGGCGATCAAGGAAGCGGTCAATAACGCCGCCAAACATTCGCAAGCCACCCAATTGACGCTGCGCATTGAGTTGATTGGTTCCCAGTTGAACGTCGTCCTGGCCGACAATGGCCACGGTTTCGATTCCGCCCAGGTTAGCCAGGAGCGGAACGGCTTGATCAACATGAAGCTGCGGCTGGCGGAAATTGGTGGCGTCTGCCAGGTGGCCAGCCGGCTAGGCGAAGGCTGCCAGATCAGTTTTCACGTTCCGTTGAAACCGCCGTCGCTTTTCAAAACCTGGTTTCAAGCGCGGAATCGTGAGGAGACGACCGCAAGGGATCCGCTGCAGCCGGAGGGTGTAGGCTCGCCCACGAACACAGCAGAGAATCCTCCGGTTAAGTCGCCAGAAACGAGCCCCGTTGCCAAACCACAGTAGTGCATGAAAGTCCCTTTCACGAACACCTCCGATAAGGCGACGGTCCCGGCCGCCGTCAGTGTGGCCTTGGTGGAGGACCAGGAGGATTTGTGCCGAAGCTGGGTGCAGATTATCGAATCATTCGGCGGATTCGAGTGCGTCTGCACTTGCCCGTCGGCCGAGGAAGCGGTGCGGAGGATTCCCGAGGCGCGGCCTGGCGTCATTTTGATGGACATCCGTCTGCCCCGCATGTCGGGCATTGAGTGCACGTCGCGGCTGAAAGAATTGTTGCCAACGACGCCTATTGTCATTCTGACCGTGCTGGACGACGACGAACTAATTTTCCGCGCGTTGCAAGCCGGCGCCGATGGGTATTTGCTCAAGCGCTCCAAACCAGCGGAGTTACGTTCGGCGCTGTTGGACGTGCTGAACGGGGGCGCGCCGATGAGCAGCGCCATCGCCCGGCGGGTAGTGCGCTCCTTCCGGCGTCCGCCGGCCAATCCGCGCAATGAAGCGCATTTGTCCACGCGGGAAATCGAAGTCTTGAGCTTGCTCTCCGGGGGGCTCTCGAACAAGGAAATTGCCGATCAGATGCGCTTGAGCGTCGAAACTGTACGCAGCTACTTGAAAACCATCTACGACAAATTGCACGTCCGCTGCCGAACCGAAGCGGTGATTCGCTACAATGCCAACCGCTCGGCCGTTCCATGAGATGCTTTTGAAAGTCCCGGGCAAGCCTCAGGGGACCAATACCGTGAGAGCAACTCTGGCATTTTAGACCGGAAACCGCTTGAGGCGACCACCCTTCGCCTCGAAGTTTTATCGGAATCGAACGCCTCGTCCACAACGGCGCGCTCCCATCGAAGGCGGTTGTTGCCTTGCTTGGTCTTGACCAATTCGTCGAACGAACCGCCACGTACGTTTCGCGAGTTCCGGATCGCGGGCGTTCAAATACACCCGAGCGATTTGGTTTGACCATTTAAAATGGAGTTCTGGTGAGCCTCGTTATGGGCATGGAATAGGCGGATTGCCTCTGCCTTGTCTTTGGTCCCGAGGCTCAGTTGTTTGCGGGTTTCCCGGTCTTCGTAGTAATAAACGCCGCCTTGGCGGTGGAGCAATCGGAATTATTGCTTCACGTCATTTCTCACGTTATGAGGTTGACGCAAATCGATCCCGTCTCGTTAACCCGTAGTATACCGTTCGCTGGCAGTAAGTTAAAACCGTGAGCAAGCCACGATGGTATTGACAGTTTTACTGACACTTCGGATTGAAATCCTCCAAATTCCCAACAAAAGGGCTGGAGGCGAGGGTCGGAATCGAACCGACGAATGCAGCTTTTGCAGAGCCGTGCCTTACCACTTGGCTACCCCGCCGTCAGGCTCGTAAAGATTAAGCATGCCAGGCTTCCGCGCAAGCCTATACTTCGGATTGGCCCAATCGATTTCGCTTCGCCCACAGTTCCGGCGGCTTAAAGATGCCGGCGGGAGTGATGATGCCGGTGATCAATTCCGCTGGTGTGACATCGAATCCGGCGTTGTACGCGCCGCTGCCCACGTTGGCAACCCGCACATACTCGCGCTGCCCGCGCCGGGTGATGCCCCAGGCGCCAAGAACCTCGCTCTCCTCGCGTTGCTCGATCGGAATGTCGAAACCGGATTTGAGTTTCCAGTCGATGGTGGACAGCGGAATCGCCACATAGAACGGTATGCCATGCCGCTTCGCGAGCACAGCCTTGGTGTAGGTGCCGATTTTGTTCGCCACCTCGCCGGTGCGGCCAAGCGTGCGGTCGCTGCCGACGATCACGAGGTCGATCTCTCCGCGTTGCATCAGGTGCCCGGCGGCATTGTCCGCGATCACTTGATGAGAAATTTCTTGCTGCGCCAATTCCCAGGCCGTCAGCGTCGCTCCCTGGGAACGCGGTCGGGTTTCATCGCAATACACGTGAAACTTCCGCCCCATCGCCTGCGCCGCGTACATCGGCGCGGTGGCGCTGCCAACATCGACAAAGGCCAGCCAACCGGCGTTGCAATGGGTCAAAACTTTCATGCCGGGCCGGATCAGTTTTGCGCCATGTTGACCGATCGCTTCGCAATGCTGCACGTCGTGGTTCGCGAATTCCTCCGCGGCGGCCAGCGCAAGCGCCTGTTGCTCGGCAACCGTCTCGCCGGCGCTCATGCTCACGCGCGCCTGATTCATCGCGTTGACTGGGTCAACGGCGGTGGGACGGGCTGACTTCAACGTTTGATAGACTGTTTCGACGTGCCGGCGGAATCGTTTCAAATCATTCCCACGGAAGGCGCGCGCGCCCTGGGCCAGCCCGTACGCCGCCGTAGCGCCAATGGCTCCCGCGCCGCGCACGACCATGTCTTTGATGGCGCGGGCGGTCTCGCGGAAATCGCGGGTCGGAACAATTTTGAATTCGTGCGGGAGCAATCGCTGTTCGATCAGGAGCACGTGATTTTTTCCTGAGTCGAAAGCGACAGTGCGAAAATGCCGGGTGCGGCCGCGAATGGTAACATTCATGCGCTGAAATTATGCCCGCGACAATGCGGCCTCCTTGCGTCCGCTGCCGCGGCTTGAGTGAAACCGGCTCAAGCTTTCCTGGCCTTCATTTTCCGCACTTTGGCGCGGATGTTCTTGTAGAGGGGATGTTGCCGCAAGCCGGTCAGGTCCGGATCGCGGGCCAGCCATTTGAAATCGTCAAACCCCAGGTTGAGCGCCTGCTCCAGGGCGGCGATGGCCTGGTTGAAATTTCCCGTAAGCGAGTAACTGCAGGCGAGATTATATTGGACCGACGGATCGTCAGGCCGAAGCTGGGAGAGTTGCTCGTCAACTTTGAGACCGGCGACAAATTTGCCGCGCCGCGTGTAGTCATCCCCCAGGATTTGCAACGCTTCCACAAAGGCGGGATCACGCCGGACTACTCCCTCCATAAAACCAATCTTCACGTCCAAGTCCTTCGCTTCCTCGCGGCTTAATTTCTTACGGGCACAGTTTTTTAAGGGCATACGACTGGAAGCATGATTGGTAACCCACGCCCTCAAGTCAAGTTTACAATTTAGTCGTGTTGAATCGTGGCAGAACTGCTTTACTGACCGCGCACTATGAAGTGTTTCGTCACCGGGGCTTCGGGCTTTATCGGCGCCAATCTCGTCCAGGAATTGGTCGCGCGGGGCCATCGCGTCAAGGCCCTCCTGCGTCCCTCCGCAGATGTCCGCGGCCTCGCTGGCGTGGACTTTGAGCGCGTCAACGGCGACATCACCGACCGCGCCTCGATCGCCGCCGGCTTGAGCGGGTGCGATTGGTGCTTTCACGTCGCCGCGAGTTATCATCTTTGGCTCAAGGATTACGCGCCGATGTACGTCGCCAATGTCGATGGCACCCGCAACGTCCTCGAAACCGCCGCGCAGGCCGGTTGCGCGCGCATCGTCTATACGAGCACCGTGGGCTGCATCGGACTGCCGCAACACATCCGTGGCCAACTGACGCCGCCGACCGACGAAATCGCGCCCATCAAGCAAAGCCAGCTCTCGAACCACTACAAAATCTCCAAGTGGCGCGCCGAAAAGATCGCGCGCGAACTCGCCGCCAAAGGTGCGCCCATCGTAATTGTCAATCCGAGCGCCCCCGTCGGCCCGCGCGATGTCAAACCAACGCCCACCGGCCAGGTCATCGTCGATTTCCTGAACCGCAAGATGCCCGCCTACCTCGATACCGGACTCAATTGGGTCCACGTCCGGGATGTCGCCATCGGTCACATCCTCGCAGCCGAAAAAGGCCGCGTCGGCGAACGTTACATTCTCGGCAATGCGGAAGGAAACTGGACGATGAAAGAAGCGTTCGCGGTGCTGCAGGAAGTCACCGGCGTGCCCGCTCCGAAATTCCAAATTCCCTACGGCATCGCATGGATGGCGGCCTGTGTGGACGAGACCATCTCCAGGTTCACCGGCAAGCCGCCCAGAGCTCCGCTCGCGGGAGTGCGGATGGCGGCATACACCATGTTCTTCAATCCCGCCAAAGCCATCCGCGAACTCGGCCTCCCCCAAACCCCGCCCAAACAGGCGCTCTCCGATGCCGTCGAATGGTTTCGGGCGCATGGATATGTGCATGGATGAATGGCCGCATTTCGCTCTCCGCTTACCTTAAAACTTTCCATTCATTACCCACTCGTGCCAGCTTCATTGGCACAATGCTTCCGCCCGGCGAAGCTTGCAGCCCGAGAACAACCTCGTGATCGGAGACGTTCTTCCGCTCCGCAATTCGGAATCCGGGAAAATCTCGCATTTGCTCAACCATTCGCTGTCGTTCCACATCCAAATCTCCATTGAAGCCGGAGGAGCCATCAAGGGAACATTGTGCCAGGCGTTCGAGGTTGCCCTGGCACATCGCCCAAGTCACCGTCAGCGCCGTGGCTTCAGGTGTTCCCAAGCCAGCATCTCCTAACGCAGCTCTGGCGATAAAATCCGCAGGCATCGGGGCTCTGCCGGCCGCGGCTCCCGATGCCTTTTGTTCCGTTGCCAGGCGTTCATTTTCTGAGCGCAACTTCCCCACTTCTTCCGCCTGCCGCCGCAACTGCCGCGCCTCATTGCGCAGACCAGGCAGGCTCTGAACTTCACGTCGCAGCCTTTCGGCTTCCCGGCCCGCCTCACGCAACTGCGGAATCGCGCTGTTCTCGCTGGCCAGTCGCTCTGCCTCCTGCCTCGCTCCCTCCAACTCCTGATTTTCGAGGCGCAGCCTGCCAACGGCTCTCTGGTTCAGAATCACCGCAGCGACGACGCCAGCGAGCGCCAACAATAAAAGCAGGCGCAAAACCGTTCCGCCGCGCCTCGCCATGGAAAGCACCATCTTCATGGCATAAATACTTTCTTGCCGTCGATGATCTTGATCGCCGCCTTTATACGTTCGTCGCTCATTTGCTGAACGCTCCCATCGACCATCAATATGTTGTGATGGATCGGGCACTCCGCGAACACCACGTTGGGTTCCTTTTCGTCAATCCCTGGCGCATCCATTTGATAACTTACGTTCCCGGCGGCCACGTCCGACCAGTTCGTAACACTCCGAGACTTGTCGCTTGGACATTTTAAGACGATTGGCGAAACCAACTCGTTCGACATGGATAGAAAATCCATTGGTGAAACATCGCCATGATCGTTCGCCCAAATCCGGGCGGCCAACCCGATTTGCTTTAGGTTGTTTACGCACATGATTCGCTCGGCCCTCGCCTGCGCTTGTGCGAAAAAATCATCGGTCGCGTTAGTCCCCGGGTTTCCGGAATTGACCGGCCTCACCGCTTGCAATCGTTGGTTTTCCGCTTTCACTTGCTCCGCGCCGGCCAGTTGAGCGCGCAGTTGCTCAACCTCCGACCGCAACCGTTGAGTTTCAAGACTGCCCTTGCGTAATTGTTCCAACTCCTGCGCCTGGGCTTGCAACCGTTTGAATTCCTGGTTCCCGGCCCGAAGCTGATCCAGGTTCTGTGTGGCGGCGCGCAGAGCTTCATTCTCACGCTTCAGTTGCGAGAGTTCGCTCGTCTGGATGCCAATGGCCAGCACGCATGCCACGAAAAACGCCGCCAGCGACAATGCCGGCATGAACCTCCGCAGCCAGGTCCGCGGCTCCAACGCCTCGACGCGCCGCGGCTCCGGCTGCGGCAGCCGGATTTGTGTTTGCAACCGGTTCCGCAACTCTTCCGGCGCTGCCAAAGCCGGCGCTTTTCTTAGTAGGTTCTCGATCGTCTCGTCGTTCATAATTGCACCTCGATTCAAGTTGTTGGTTCAACTGCCCCCGCCTTGAGCCGGCTTAATGCTCCACGCATCCGATACTTCACCGTGCTGGTTGCCACGTTCAAAACGTTCGCCGTTTCCTGGATGGACAGGCCCTGATAATAGTGGAGATGGACAACCTCCCGCATGCCCTCCTCGAGTTGTTCCACCAGCGCAAAAAGCTGCCCCGCCAGTTCGCGTTCGGCCGCGTTCTCGAACGGGCTTGGCCCCTCTGCCACACAGGCTTCCCACCATTCGTCCGACCTGGCCTCCGCCGGGTTCTTCTTTCTTCTCCAATCCACATAAACGTGATACCCGATCCCGTGAATCCAGGTGGAGAAGGACGAGCGCCCACTGTAACTCCCCAGCGATGTCCACACCTTGGCAAAAGTCTTCTGCGTTAAGTCCGCCGCATCCTCATTGTCCCGGCAAAGCCGGCGAAAGAACGCATAGACCCGCTCGTAGAAGAGCGCCACCAACTCGGATGCCGCCGACAGATCCCCTGCCCTCGCCCAGTCACAAAGCTTTTCCGCTGGATCGCTCATGTCAGTTCTCTACCTAGTTAGTCGGATAAACCGGGCTGCCTGGACAAAACAATCTGCGCCTCACGCGAACACGCCCGAACAATAGGGCAAAAATCGGCATATCCCAACACTCGCAGCTTGGCTTTCCACCTACGATCTGAAAGAGTTCGGCCTGAAATATGATTCAATTGAGATTGGCGTTTTCGCTCGCGCTTCTCACCTTCTCCGCTTCCCAAGTTTTTGCCCAGGAGGCCGGCCGGGACGCGACGCGATGTTTTGTGACGGTCTTCAACGTCGGTTCGAATTCGACGCGGGTCGTTTTTGAATCCGACCGGCGGTTCGATGCGCCCAGTTGGTCAGCCGACGGCTCTTACCTGATTTTGAACTCGGGCGGTAAACTGTGGCAAGTGCCGGTGAACGGCGGCCAGAAGCCTCAACAGATTCCAACCGGTTCGGCGGGTTGGATCGATGTCAACCACGGGATCTCTCCCGATGGCAAGACCGTGGCGTTCACCGCAACGTCAGGCTTGGTTCTCTCGGTTCTACCGCTCAGCGGCGGTGCGCCCCGACAGGTAACACCCTTGTCTCCCAGTTACTTTCACGGCTGGTCGCCCGACGGCAAGACGCTTGTTTATACGGCAAACCGGGGACGAGGTTACAAGATCTTTGCCATTGATCTCGCTGGGGGCGCGGAGCGTCCGCTTGCGCCGGACCGAAACTCATCCGACTCGCCCAGCTACTCGCCCGACGGTGCCTGGATATATTTCTATTCGCACGACTCGGGAACATCCGAAATCTGGCGCGTCCCTTCGACGGGCGATGGCGTTAAAGCCGAGCGGGTGCTCGGAGACGACCGCGAGGATTGCGCTCCCCGCCCTTCGCCGGATGGTAAGTGGCTGTTCTACCTGTCGTATCCCAGGAAAACCCAGGGCCACCCGCCGGACCGTGACATTATTCTCCGTCGGATACCGCTGCCAGGCGCGAAGATTGAGCCGGCCAAGGTGGAGGATGTCGCCCGGTTCATCGGTGGCCACGGCTCGATTGGCTCACGCCCATGGTCGCCCGATGGCCGCCAGTTCGCGTACGTTCGCTACGAACCTCCACCGCCGACGGTCCGGATCGTTTTGTTCACCCCGTCCGATCTCAAGGTTCCTGCCGGAGCCGCGCAACGGCTGACGAAAATCGCCGATTCCGCCGAAAAGTTCCTTTTTGCAGGGATGAAACGCTGGGGCTATTCCCCGACCGCCAGTAGCCTGTTCCGGCGCGAACCGGATGGCCAGGTCGAGGTGCTTACTGTCCGCGGAGACCACCCCGTCTCAAGCGGCAGGTATTGGAATCCGGACTACGCACAGGACGTCATCCAGCAGGCGACCCAGCAATACCATGTGGCTGGAGAAGGCCATATCTGGTGGATATTCATTTACGTTGGCGACCGCCCCATCCGATTCAATGACTGGCGAGGGACTGGAAATCCCCGGGACGGCGGCTGGGCGATGGTGAATTACGACACGATTCCCGGCGAGATCCGTCCCGACATTGGTCTGGACGAAGGTTTCAACACCCAATATTTCCTCAAAGGGACCATTCACGAATTGGGTCACGCCTTCGGTCTGCCCCATATCGGCCCGGACCTCTCGCTCGGCTTGGGCAACTCGTTGATGGGACCGAATAAATCGGTTTACGCGGAGCGGAAGTATCCCAAGGCGGATCAAGTCTATCTCACCGAGGCATCCGCAGCCATGCTCTGGAAGCACCCCGTCTTCTCCGGCAATGCAACGAACCGCTTCCTCCAACCGAGCGTAAAGCTGGCTGGCTACCAGGCCCGGTTCAGCCCCACCGACGAACGCATCACTCTCTCAGGCAAACTCATCGCGGACCAACGAGCCCACACCGTTGTCGTGATCGATGATCAGGGCAAGCCCAATGACGAATATTGGCGCCCGAGTCACGCGGCCCGGATCGCTCCTGACGGCGCCTTTCAAGTCACCATCGACAAGCCGTCCAAAACCAACGGCCACTATCGGATTCTGTTTTGTTTCGAAAATGGCATGGTGACCGGTGACGGCACGAATGTCGTTTTCGAAAATCGGGGCGCTATTCAGAAGTCCTACGTCTTCCATGACGGGACTTTTCAATTTGGCGATTAAAGGATTGTATCACAATCCAATGTCGGAAACCAGGCGCAGTTCGTCAGACACGCTTTACTTCTCTGCGTCAATCTGCCTGCGTGAACTGAACGAATATCAGAGATTTCCATTTGACATCCAATTTGGTTGCGATATGGTTTTTCTATGGCAAGTATTACCATCAAAGACATTCCGGAAGAGCTTCATGGGCAATTGAAACGCGAAGCCGAGGCTAACTTTCGCAGCCTGAATCAGGAGGTATTGGCGCGGGTGGAGCGGACATTTGAAATTGACGCGGCGCTGAATACCAAGCGGGACCAAAAGTGGATTGAGGAAGCATTGGCAAGCGGGCTGGCGACCCCATTGACGGAAAAGGAAATGGATGCAATTCGCGATCGAGTGCTGAAGCCCAAATCCAAGTGAGACGTGTTCATAAGCGCCCCCGATTTCTGCTCGATTTAGCCGAGGAATTGACCTGGCTGAACGAAAAGGCCGGAGCGGATGTGGCCATGGCGTGGTATGAAGCCTTGAAGAATACCATCCGCCAATTAGAAAAGCATCCCTTCGTTGGACGTGAACGAAAGGATCTTTCGCCAGCCGGCATTCGTTCCTGGCGTGTCTCGGGTTTTCCCCGGCGGCTGATTTTCTATGGAGTGGGTGTGGACAAAAGCATTGTGCTTTATCGGGTTCGACAGGGCACGATGAACCTTTTGGTCTTAAAGATGGAGCCGTAGGTTTCCCGCCTCCAACTCCCCACTTGCCTTCCCGCTCTCCTTGTGAAACATTTCACAACCTTTTTATGGCACATGTCAAACTGCACATTCCGGGGCCGGTCGAAGTCAGCGAGAAAACCTTCCGCGCGTTCTGCTCGCCGATGATTGGCCATCGCGGCCAGGGCTTCAAAGATCTCTACGCCAAAATCCAACCGCAATTGCAGTCGCTGCTCTCCACCAGGCAGCTCGTCTACCTGAGCACTTCCTCGGCCTGGGGCGTCATGGAAGGCGCCATCCGTAATCTCGTGGCCAAAAAAGTCCTCAACTGCATGTGCGGCGCTTTCTCAGACAAATGGCTCGACGTGTCGCAACGTTGCGGCAAGCAGGCCGAGGGCCTCAAGGTCGACTGGGGTTCGCCGATTCGCGCCACGCAAATCGACGCCAAACTCGCCACCGGCCAGTTCGACGCCCTCACGCTCATTCACAACGAAACTTCGACCGGCACAATGAGCCCGCTGGCAGAAATCGCCGCGCTCAAGCGAAAATATCCCGACGTGATGTTCATTGTGGATTCGGTGAGTTCCATGAGCGCGGTCAAAATCGAGTTCGACGCGCTGGGCCTGGACGTCCTGCTCGCCGGAACGCAAAAGGCATTTGCCCTCCCGCCCGGTTTGGCGGTGTTCACTTGCTCTCCCGCCGCCCTCGCCAAAGCCGCCAGCGCCAAAGACCGCGGTTATTACTTCGATTTCGTCGAGTTCCAAAAGAACGCCGAAGGCAACATGACGCCGAGCACGCCCAGCATCGGCCACGTCTATGCCCTCGCCTCGAAACTGGATGACATTTTCACCGAAGGTCTGGAAGCCCGTTACGCTCGCCACACCAAACTGGCCCAAATGACACGCGATTGGGCGGCTCGCCACGGCTTCACGCTCTTCCCGGAGAACGGTTTCGAGTCCGTCACCCTCACCTGCATCAACAACGGCGCCAAGCCCGGCGGCCGCATCGTGGACGTCGCCAAGCTCCAAAAGCTTGTGAAAGACCAGGGCTTCCTCATCGATGGCGGCTACGGCAAAATTAAAGGCACCACCTTCCGCATCTCGAACATGGGCGATGAAACCGAGTCTACCATGAACCAGCTCTACGCCGCCCTCGACAACGCCATGAAACACCTCGCGGCATAGCCTTCATCTCAATCCCAAAGGGATTGCGTCCTTTAGTTCAGGGTTGCGCGTGCTGCGTCGTAACGGAGCGAAGACGGGAGGAACGAGCTTTCCATGAACTGTTTTGTAGCTCATTGAACATCAACCATACCTATTCGGAACGCCCTATATCGTTTCGGGACGGCGTGCACAGGAGTGCCCGCCCTACCACCGTGTGCCGGTAGGGCGCGCGCTCCTGTGCGCGCCGTCGCAGGCCCCAGGCGCATTCATTAATGGCGCGTGTATAATAGAACCGTTCATGGTCCGTGAGCAGGTCAAAAATGAACTGGAGGCCACCTTGGGAGAATGTGCACATATTATCAACCCCAACGGGTTGCAACTTCCCTCTCGAACGCCAAGACTCCAACCATCATTCGTCTCCGCATCAGATCTTGGAGTTTGGTGTTTCTCTGGTGCTTGGTGTTTCTTTGCTTTGGTGTTTGTGCATCTGTTATGCTGTGTCAGGTGCATTCAACGCGCGAAGCTTATCGAATTGTGAAACTGGCCAATGGCATGCATAGCGTCCATTCGCTGGCACATCGCGAGACCTTCCATCCCGTGATCGGTCCCGTCGCTGAAGCCGAGGCTCTGTATGTGAACCAACTGCGGTTGCCGGAGCGAATGGCCGGTCACACTGGCGAGTTCGTGATTTGGGATGTTGGCCTGGGAGCGGCTGCAAATGTCCTGACCGTCCTGCGTGCCACTCACGGCACCTCGTGCCCGCTCCGCATTATCAGCTTCGACCACACCCTCGCCCCACTCGAATTCGCCCTCGACCATGCCGCCGAACTCGGCTACTTCACCGGCTATGAATCCACGATCACCCAATTACTCAAAGACCATCGGGTGAATTCCACAGATGGAAACCGTGAAGTGGTCTGGGAGCTTCACCTGGGCGATTTCCCCGAATTCCTGCGCTCCCACGCTCCCACGATTCTCCCTCCGCCTCACGCCATCCTCTTTGATGCTTTCTCACCCGCCAGGAATCCAGCGATGTGGACCCAACTCCTCTTCGCCAATCTTTTCAAGTTCCTCGACGCTTCGCACCCGTGCGCCCTGCCCACCTACTCGCGGAGCACGATGCTGCGTGTTTCCTTGCTCCTGGCCGGGTTTTATGTCGGCGCGGGCCACGCCACCGGTGAAAAGGAAGAAACCACTATCGCTGCCAATACGATGGACCTGATTTCCGAGCCGCTCGGCAAAAAATGGCTTCAACGCGCCCGCAACTCCACCAGCGCGGAGCCGCTTTGGGAACCGATCTACCGCCAGGCGCCGCTAACGCCCGAAACTTGGGACAGGTTGCAACAGCACCCGCAATTCAAATGAACATGTTTTTCAACCATCACCGCACAAAATTGTGGTGGGCAATCGACGGCGTGCTCGCCGGGATGCGCGTGCCAAACATCTCGCCTGAGCGGCGGCAATCTTTGGGCGGCACATCGGTGACTTACGACGATGATCTGTCTCTGATCCATCAAGCCGGCATCCGCGCCGTCGTGTCGCTCCTCAACCATCCGGGCGATCTCCCGCTCTTTCAGGCCGCTGGATTTGAGTTCAAATGCTTGCCGATTCAGGACGGCCATCCGCCGTCCCTCAGTCAGGCCGGCGAATTCATCGAGTATGTGGATTCCTGCCGCTCGAGGAACCTGCCGGTAGCCGTATTCTGCATTGGCGGCATCGGCAGGACGGGTACCATGATTGCCAGTTATTTGATCCATACGGGCATGAGTGCGAGCGAAGCGGTTGCGCATGCTCGAACGAAAGAACCATCGGCCGTGGAAACACCCCTGCAAATGGCATTCCTGCGCGATTTTGAAAGCTTGCAGCGAAGATGATCTCCATGAGTTCCAGCAAACAATTCGAAGCAATGCTCGCCGGATTGGAACCCATTTTGGCGCTCGCCCCAATGCAAGACGTGACCGATCTGCCTTTCTGGAAGGTCATGGCAGCTTACGGCGGCGCGGATGTCTATTACACCGAATACTTCCGCGTCCATGCCACGTCGCACCTGGAAAAATGGATTCTCGAATCCATCACCCAAAATCCCACCGGCAAGCCAGCCATTGCGCAAATGATCGGCAACGACATTCCAGCGCTGGTGCGGAGCGCCCGCGAGTTGCAACAGTATCCCGTGGCGGCGGTGGATCTGAACCTTGGCTGCCCGGCGCCCATTGTTTACCGCAAGTGCGCCGGCGGCGGCTTGCTCCGGGAACCGCAGCGGGTTGATGCCATTCTCGGCGCCTTGCGCGACGCCATCTCGATCAAATTCACCGTGAAAACCCGCATCGGTTTCGATTCGCCGGCTGTGTTCGACGAACTGTTGCCGATTTTCGCCAAACACTCGCTCGATTTGCTCACCGTTCATGGTCGCACCGTGCAGGAGATGTATCGAACCGAAGTGCATTACGATTACATTGCCCGCGCGGTTCAATCACTCCCCTGCCCTGTTCTGGCCAATGGAAATGTTTATTCCCCCGCGAAGGCGCGGGAAGTTTTGCAACTGACCGGCGCGCGCGGCTTGATGATCGGGCGCGGCGTCATCCGCAATCCCTGGCTGTTCCATCAAATCCGTCAGCATCGCCGAGGTGAAACGATCTTCGCGCCCAAGGGCGTGGACGTGCTGGCCTACGTGCGAACGCTTTACGACGCCGTTTGTTCGCCCGAAGTGCGCGAATCCGCTCAAGTCCAGAAAATGAAGAAATACATGAACTACCTCGGCGTCGGCGTCGATGCGAGCGGCCAATTTCTTCATCACATCCGTCGGGTTATAACCAAGGCAGATTTTTTCCGCGTTTGCGAACAATTTCTGGATCACGACCGAGCGATGTCGCTCGAACCATTTTCGCTGCAATTGAAGGAAACGGATATCATGGCTGGTGAACATCTTTAAATTATTCGCATTGGTCGCCCATTTAGTTTACGTTTGAAGCGCAGTAAACAAGATGGCCTTGGAAAAGAAAAGAGCTCGGCGGATATGGGTTAAGCTACTGCGACTATCAATCCCCTTGCTTTTGATTCTTCTTCTGGCTGCGTGGGGCTCCTACCGTTACACTTTCCCCTATGGAGAAAGCCATTGCTGTATATTGGTGCTCGGCTCGGCTTTACGGTCATACGCGGAGGAGCACAATGGCCGATTCCCTTCCGGCCAGGCCACACCCGAGGCATCGCTCAGTCTGTTGGCAAAGGCAGATTATGGTATTAACGCTTACATCTTACGCGGCAAAACCGTGCCACTTGAGGTGGCAAGCAACACGTTGGCGAAGGACGGCGTGCTCGGCCCTGAGTCCTGCGGCTGGCACTACGTCGAAGGTCTGACTCTCGCAGATAACCCTGACATCGCCATCGTTTGGGACAAGGTTGGGCTCGGGCACAACGGTCAACGCCTTAAGAGAGGTGGTCACGAAGTTCTCCTTCTGGATGGAAGTCATAACTATATCACGGGACAGGGATGGCCAGCCTTCCTGCAAACGCAAAAAGAACTCCTGGCGAAACGCAGGGTCAATGAGAAAAATGGAATTCCTGCGCTGCAGGCCCGAATCAAGATGCCGGATGGAAACATCCTGGATCACTACGATGGCAGTTACACGTTGGAGGACACGACCCAATCCTCCAATGGGAACGGAACCGGCAAAACATCCGGCAGCCAGCCGGAGCTGAAGTGGTACTATTTTTACCAGGCGGATGCCACCATCACTTACAATTTAACTCTCCCAGCCGCCCAACTGCGATCCAAACCGGTGAGTTTTCAGGTCAAGGATCATGCCCCTTCGACCAATCTCATAGTTTTTGAAATGGAGAAATTTTAGGACATCACCCGTACCGATACGGCTTCGCCATCACAAACGTATTCGGCAGATGCCGCACTTCACTTACTTTGCTATCCACCAGCAGAACCTCGACAATATCAAAGCGGATCTTGACCTCGGGATTCTTGATCAGCCTTAAGTAATCCAGCGCGGTTTGTGATAGCAGTTTTCGCTTACGCGCATCGACGTATGCCGCCGGTCGCACCCAGTCTTCTGACGAACGCGTCTTAACCTCCACAAACACCAGGCAATCCATGTCGCGAAAGATCAAATCGATTTCGCCGCGTTTGGACCTGAAATTAGCGGTGAGGAATTTGAGCCCAAGTTTGCGCAAATGTTTCCGGGCGGCAGATTCGCCTGTTTCTCCGTGACGCGCAGAAATCGGTTGTTGCTCCCCTCTCTTCCACGCCTGGATGCGTTCCCAGAGTTTCATCGCGGTCAGGAGGCCGGTGCGGACGTGGATTGGGGAGGAACTTCCGGATTCTCTGGCGGCGCGGCATCCTTGAGAACCGCGTCAGAAAAAAGTTCCAACGGCTCCGCCACAGGCCGGAACGGCGAAAAACTACGCCGATGAATCGGACACGGGCCATTCGCGCCGATGGCCGCATAGTGTTGCGGTGTGGCATAGCCTTTGTGCTCGGCAAACCCATAGCCGGGATATTGCCTGTCGAACTCGACCATCATTCGGTCGCGCGTCACCTTCGCCAGCACACTGGCCGCGGCGATGGAATAGCTGCGGCAATCCCCCTTTACGAGCGGCGTGTGCGGAAAGCGCAGCGACTTCACCCGCCGGCCATCGACAAGCACATGTTGCGGCGCGGGATGAAGCTGTTCAAGCGCCTGGTTCATGGCGCGATGGGCCGCCTGAAGAATGTTAATCCGGTCAATCATCTCCACATCCACAACCGCCACACCATGGCGAATCTCCGCGTGCGAAGTGATCACACTATAATACTTCTCGCGCTCTTCCTCGGTGAGTTGCTTTGAATCGTTCAGCCCGCGCAATTTGGAATAAAGGCCCGTCTCCAGCCAACTGCATGGGAAGATCACCGCCGCCGCCACCACCGGTCCGGCCAGCGGCCCACACCCCGCCTCATCCACTCCAGCCACCAGGGTCGTGCCCTGCTGCCAAAGCTCCCGTTCAAACCCCAATCGATTCCAATGCCGCGTGCCAATCGCCATGCGTCTCTGTTGAAAACCTATACGGCGCGGAAAACGAGGCAACAGAAAAGAACAAATTTCCATTTGCTGAAGAGGCTTTTCCCCAAACTTAAGTCCTGATACCTTCCATCCCGATTCTTAAAATATGAACACACCGATTTTGACCGCAGGCATGAAAATCACCCATCCGCATCACGGAGAGGGCATTGTTGAAAAGGTTTCCGGAGGCTCGGCCGATATTCGTTTCGGCAATATTCTCAGGACGATCGACCCGCGATTGGCGGAAATCACGGTTCCCGAACCCACCATAAAAGTCGGCGAAGCTGAAATCCCGTTGAAGCAGTTTGTCGAAGGCATCATCGAATCCGTGGTTGACCAGTTGGGCGTGGAAAAAGCGGACGTCAATGTCTCTCAACTGGGCGCGCGCTGGCACAAAGGCCGCCTGGTAATGCACCCCGCCGATCCCGCGCTGCAGCCGAAAGATGTGCCGTTGGAAACGTTTTTCCACAAAATCGTCATGGTCCGCAACAACCTCCGTGTGCTGGAGCAAAAGATCAACGCGCACGAAAAACTCTCCGACGCCGAGAAGATCGAGATGCAGCAATACATCACCCGCAGCTACGGTTCGCTCACCACCTTCAATATTTTGTTCAAGGAAAAGGAAGACCAGTTTTGATTATTCACGCGCACTGCAAACCCTGGCCACCGCTCATTGCGCAACGGGGCTTGCGCGGGTTGCCTGCGTTGGAGATTCAACACCCCAGAGCAACGTCAGCAGCTTGTACATGTCCGGGTCGTGTTGTTTCAGTTCGGCGCGGGTGAACGGAAAAAAGTCGTTCGTGCCAAAAAATGCCTCGGAGCACTCGGCGAAATACTCCTGGTCGTTCGTCATCGCGTAATGCCGTCCCGTAGCGCCGTTGATTCGGAGGACGTTGTCATAGGACTTGGAAGCGACCGCGCGATCATAGGCGGCTTTGACTTCCGAGTTGTGAAATCCCAGCACCCGGTCGTGAAAAGAATGCGCGAGTTCGTGCAGGACCATCCAGGGCTGCTCTTTGGTCCAGGCGAGGAAGTTGGTGACATTGGAGATCTCGACGCAACGGGCTTTCGCCGGGTTCATGTCATGCTCGCGAAGCCAATCGGCGGAGGGGTGATAGCACATGCAGGGGTTCAATGGGTGGGCGAATTCGATCCAGATGGGCACCACCTGCAACGCTTCGAGCGACCGCGGGGGAACCACCCGCGTGATCTGATAAAGTTGGAAGTCAAGCAGCCGCAGTGTGTCGCTCGCCAGCGCCGGATGGTCCTTCAGTAGTTGCTGGTTAATGCGCACCGTCCAGCCGTCCAGGGTCCGCGTCTCGTATTTGTCCGTCGCGTCATACGCGCGCACGTGAGCCGCCAGAACAAGAGCGGTCATGCTGGCGAGCAAGCTGAGTGCGAGATTTTTAATCATGGTTTTCATGCTTAAGCGATTGGCAGGGCCGCAAGCAAGAGGAAACAGCGCCTTCCGGACCCGCGCATTCTGGCGTACGCAGTTAGTACGCAGGTGTTGCCCTTGACGGCCTCCATGAATTTCCGAAACTTGGGCTGCGTCCGAAAAGCTATGATAACTCCTTTGGCGCTATGCTGCCGACTTTGCGTCTTTGCCGCCTGCTGGCTGGCGTTGCTCAGTGCGCAAGCAGAGACGAAAGAATCCTTGCGGCTCGTCGGCGTGGCGAAGATCGACATCACGCCGAACTATCCCATCCGGCTCAATGGCTACCTGGGCCGAAACGTCGAAGCCACCAACGCCGTCCAGCATCTTTTTGCCAAGGTACTGGCCATTGGCAGTGACAAAGATCAGCCGGCGCTGTTGATCACGATCGATAACTGCATCCTTCCAAGTATGGTGCGGGAACAGCTTGTCCAGCGGCTCCAGACGAAAGCCCGCATTGCGCCTGAGCGGATCACGCTCTGCGCCTCCCACACGCATACGGGGCCTTGCCTCACCGGCGCGGCGCCCAACCTCTTTGGGATGCCGATTCCCGCCCTCGACCAGGCACACATCGACCGCTACACGAGCGAACTGATCGACAACTTGGAGAAGGTTTGCCTTGCGGCACTAAAGGACCGCCGACCGGCCCAACTCGCCTGGGGTCAAAACAGGGCCAATTTCGCCGCCAACCGTCGGACACCGGGCGGGCCGGTGGACCATGATTTGCCATTTCTCATCGTCACCGATCCCAAAGGCAATTTGCGCGCCGTCCTTGCCAACTATGCCTGTCATTGCACCACGCTAGGCGGCAACTTCACTCAAATCTGCGGCGACTGGGCGGGTTATGCGCAGGAATATTTGGAGCACGATCACCCGGGCGCAATTGCCATGATGGCAATCGGTTGCGCCGCCGATGCGAATCCCAGCCCGCGCACCGGCCTGGAATTCGCGCAGAAACATGGCCGCGAAATCGCCGAGGCGGTTAATCAAGCCTTGAATTTCACCCGGACTCCGCTGTCCGGAAAATTGGAGTGCCGAACAAAGGAAATTGAACTGGCCTTCGACAAACTCCCCACGCGGGAGCAATGGGAATCGCTCGCGAAGCAGACCAATGCCATCGGCTACCACGCCCGCAAGAATCTCGCGCGACTCGACCGCGGCGAACAACTTGAGACGAAAATTCCCTACCTGGTCCAGACTTGGAATTTCGGAAATGATCTTGCCATGGTTTTCCTGTCGGGCGAAGTCGTGGTGGATTACTCTCTGCGACTGAAGAAGGAATTCGACGCGACCCGGCTTTGGGTCAATGCCTACGCCAACGATGTGCCCGGCTACATCCCTTCCGAACGCATCCTGAAAGAGGGCGGGTACGAGGGCGGCGGCGCGATGATCTATTATGATCATCCGACGCGATTCGCCCCGGGCCTTGAGGAGCGCATCGTCGCGACAGTGCGTGAGTTGATGCCCGCAGACTTTGTCTTTGACGCACAGAAGGCGGAATTTCCTCCACCCAAATCGCCGCAGGAATCCCTTGCAGCCATGAAAACCAGGCACGGCCTCCAAATCGAACTGGTCGCCTCCGAACCGTTGATCGTCGATCCGGTGGCGATCGACTGGGGTCCGGACGGAAAGCTCTGGGTCGTGGAAATGCGCGATTACCCGATGGGCATGGATGGCAATTGGAAACCCGGCGGTCGCATCAAGTATCTCGAAAGCACTCGAGGCGATGGCAAGTACGACAAGGCAACGGTGGTCTTGGATAACATACCCTTCCCCACCGGTGTCATGGCCTGGCGGAACGGAGCCTTCGTGTGCGCCGCACCGGATATTCTTTTTGTGGAGAGCACCGTGCGGAACGGCAGCCCCGCATCCGCGAAGAAGTTACTGACGGGCTTCTTCACTGACAATTATCAGGCGCGGGTGAATGGCTTGAGTTACGGCCTGGATAATTGGATCTACGGCGCGAACGGTTTGCTGGGTGGAGTGATTCGCGGCATGTCCAACGGCAGGGAAGTGGATATTCGCGGCCGGGATTTTCGCATGAATCCGGATACGGGGGTGTTCGAACCGGTTGCCGGCCTGACACAGCAAGGTCGTGTACGGAACGATTGGGGCGACTGGTTTGGATGCGATAACAGCAATCCCATCTGGCACTATCCCCTGCCCGATCATTATGTGCGAAGAAATCCCTTTGTAACCGCCCCTTCGCCGCGCGTTTATGCGGCCACCGGCCCCGAGCCCGATCTCGTCCACCCCATCAGCCGATTGTTGGAGCGCTTCAATAATCCCGAGTCCGCCAATCGCGTCACATCCGGCTGCGGATTGGGAATCGACCGCGATGAGGTGCTCGGCCAGGAGTTTTACGGGAACGCGTTTGTGTGCGAACCGGTCCACAATCTCGTCCATCGCATGCGGCTGGAAGCAAACGGCGCGACCTTCAACGCGGTGCGCGCCGATGACGAGCAGAACTCGGAATTTCTGGCCTCGCGTGACAATTGGTTCAGACCGGTCCAGGTCCGGACCGGACCGGACGGCGCCATCTACGTCGTGGACATGTACCGCTTCGTCATCGAGCATCCGCGCTGGATTCCACCTGAGCGGCTGGCCAAACTGGACGTGCGCGCCGGGGCGGACAAGGGCCGTATCTATCGGGTCATTCCCGCCGGCGGCAAACTCCGCGCCGTTTCCAATCTCCGAAAACTTTCCACTCCGAAGCTGGTTGCCGCCCTGGGAACGCCCAATGGAACCGAGCGTGACCTCATTCAAATCGAACTGGTCCAGCGCAATGATCAGAGCGCCATTAAACCTCTTGCGGAACTGGCGCAAATCGGCCGCTTGCCGGCGGTGCGCGTCCAGGCACTCTGCACGCTCGACGGGTTGGGCGCGCTCAAGCCGGAATGGCTCCAAGCCGCGCTGGCAGATGAGGATTTTCATGTTCGCAATCAGGCAATCCGGTTGAGTGAATCGTGGTTGTCCCGTTCGCCGGCCGTCGCGGAGGCCTTCCTGAGATTGGCCGATGATTCGGCCGTCGCCTACCAACTGGCGCTGAGTCTCGGGGAATGGGATGACTCGCGCGCGGGACAGGCCCTTGGCCGACTGGCGCTGAAGGCTATGAGTGACGCCTGGATGCGCGCGGCGATCATCAGTTCCGCCAGCCACCGCCCCGCCGAAATTCTCAGAGCCGTGCTGACGGCCCAGCCCTCAGTCAACGGCCGCACGGTCATGATCGATCAACTCATTTCCACCGCAGTTGGACGGAATGACCCCGCTGAAATGAGGGAAGTAATTGCAGCCGTGATGCCGACTGAGACCAGCCACATCGAAGACTGGCAGTTCGCCGTGCTGAAGACTTTGTTGGAGGCACTGGATCGGCGTCACCTCCTGGTGGCGAATTTTGAAACCGCAGAAGGAGGCAGCGCCGCGCTCACGCAGCGTATCAACGCGATGTTCGATGCCGCGCGCAAACTTGCCGCCGATAACTCCGCCCCTGAAGCCAGCCGCCAAACCGCCATCGGTCTGCTCGGTCGGGGCGCGGACAACGCCGACGAAAATCTTCAATTGGTGGGCACGCTGTTGAAACCGGAGAATTCCGCGGGAATCCAAAAAGCGGCGCTGGAGGCTTTAAAACACTCCCGAAGCGGCAAGGTGCCGGAACTGCTGCTCGCCAACTGGAAGCGGCAGCCACCTTCCATTCGCGCGCCCGTGCTGGAAATTCTTCTCAGTCGCGACGAGTTCATTAACCGCCTGCTGGCGGCGGTCGAAGCCGGGACGATTCAAGTAAACGAAATTTCGCCGGCCAGCCGTCAGCGTTTGCTCAAGCATCAGAATGCCGAAATTCAGAAACGGGCCGCTGCCTTGCTGAATGCCGGCGCTTCGAGCCGCGCGGACGTGCTGGCAAAGTATCAGGGCGCGACGACGCTGAAAGGCGACCCCGCAAAAGGCCGAATGCAGTTCGAGAAGAACTGTTCCACCTGTCATCTCCTGAACGGCGTGGGGCACAGCGTCGGCCCGAACCTCGCAGCGTTGTCGGACAAATCACCGGGGGATTTTCTCGTGGCAATCCTCGATCCCAACGCGGCAGTCGAGCCGCGGTTCGTAAGCTACAACATCGAGACACGGGACGACCGTTCGTTGAGCGGCATCGTCAGCGCCGAAACCGCCACCACCCTGACCCTGGTAATGCCCGGTGGCATCCAGGAAAGCATTTTGCGCAGCGACATCTCGGAGATCAGGGCAACCGGGCTTTCGCTGATGCCCGAGGGACTGGAGCAGGCGCTGCTACCACAGGATTTGGCGGACCTGATCGCATACCTGAAAACAGGCGCGGCTCCGCAGAATGCTTCACGCTGACTATGGACCAAGCCGCACGCGGTGATAGCTGCTGGTCCCATTGATGGCAGCTCCGGACTCGAGATAACTGGCCGTCGTGTCACCGGTTCCGGGAATGACAATGTTTGAGCTGATGTCGGAGAAGCTGCCACTGGCCAAGCGGGTGGAGGCTTGCACCACGTTGGTCCGACCTCCGACCGTTTGCCACGTCACCAGTAAATCATTGCCCTGCCGTTTGACGCCCGTGATGCGAAAGACCGACGCGGTGCTGTTTGGATTGGTGCCAGCCAGAAATTCGGCCATGTTGTTCGCGCCATCGCCATCCGGATCCGCCCCGGGGTCAGCTTGCGGGCAGTTGGTGCAGCCAAAGTTCCGTAGCTGCCAATTGGCGAAAGCACTGATGTTCAGTTGCAGCTCAAACGCGCCAATATCCGTGGGACCGTAGTTGCGGGCGAAACCCGCACCGCGCTCATCATTGGCAAAACCCGAAAAGTTGTAGCCCGTATTGATGGCAGGGCTGCCCGGAAGCAAGGCATGCGTAAGGACCGCGCCGCCGTTGTTCTGGAGCGGGCCGAGCATGGGATCGGTATTGGTCAGGTCGGTGCTGTTGGTCAAAGCGCCGCCGGCGTTGTCGCTGCTGAGATTGTAACCGGCCGAATCAATTGTGCCCCCGCTGTTCATGATTGTCCCTCCAAACGCGCCAGCGTTCAGGATGCTGCTGCCGATCAGCACGGGCGCGGTGCCCATACCGGAGTTCGCGTTGAAAAGAAGACCACCATTGGTGGCGGTATTGCCAGTGAAAGTGCTGTTAAAGATCTGAACGTTGGCGTTCGCCGTGCCTCCTGGAGGAGGTGGAGCTACCGCACAACTATTGTAAATGGCGCCTCCCGTGACCGCCGCGTTGCTGCTGAACGTGCTGTTGGTAATCCCAACCAAGGCGTTGCCTGGATATCCACTGCCCGGCCCTCCCGAGCTGTAAATGGCGCCGCCAGTAGCGGCCACATTCCCATTGAAAGTGCTGCCCACGACTTCCACGATGCCACTACTTCCGCTGATTGAACTGAAAATGGCGCCCCCCTCGTTGGTCGCCCGATTGTAGCTGAAGGTGCTGTTAAAGACCTGTGCGCCTATCCCGTATGTGTTTCCGAAGCTGTAAATAGCCCCTCCCGACGACGCGGAATTGCTGCTGACTACGCAATTGAACAAAGTCGTAGCCGCTCCTGGCCCAAATCCACCGCCCTCATTGGCGATGGCGCCGCCGCCAAAGCCAGCGGAATTGCCGATCAAAGTGGCGTTGGTGAGTGCCGATGAAGCGCCGTCATCGTAAACCGCTCCGCCGGTATCGGATGCGATGTTGCCAATCATGGTGAGATTGGCCGAAGTCATCGCTCCATGGCTGGCGTAAATACCGCCGCCGCCGCTGGCGCTGCCGGTGCCGCGGCCGCCACTGGCCACATTGCTGGAGATAACAGAATTCTTCAGGTTTAGGTTGGCTATGGCGTTGTAGATGCCCCCACCGGCCGCGGTCGCCTGATTGCCGGTCATGACGACGCCGGACATGCCCGCCAGAACGTGACTCAAGCCGTCCAACAAATAGATGCCGCCGCCGTTGGTCGCCAAATTCCCGTTCACCGACGTATTGACCATTGAGAATGTATTGGTGCCCAAGAAATGCCCGGTGAAATAGACCCCGCCGCCATCAACAGCCGAATTGCTGGTGACACTGCTATTGATAATTTGCAGATCCGTATTCTGCGCGTAAACACCACCTCCCAGACCGGCTGTATTGCCGGTTATAACCACGTTGCTTATGATTGCAGACCCCGCCTCGCAGTACACACCGCCTTGACCATGGGTGATGGTTAGGCCGGAAATCGCGACTGAGTTGCCCGAAAGGTCGAATACCGCGTTGGTGGCGCTTCCGTCAATCGCCAGACTGGCAGGCCCGGGACCGGTGATCGTCAAGCCCTGATTTACTGCCAGCTTGCCGCTGGTCAAAGTAATCGTCGAGGGCGACGGCAACGAGAATACAATGGTGTCGCCGTTGGTGGCCGCAGTAATGGCCGCGCGCAACGAACCCGCGCCGTTATCGGCGTTGGTTGTGACGGTGAAAGTCGCGGCGGATGTGGCGAACGCGCCAAGCAGGAACAGCGCTAAAAACGCGGCGGCAAGGGACCAGGACCAACTGGGCTGATTTTCCAAGCGTGAGTTCATAGTGGTTTCATGTAAGTTAATGATTACTGGTTCAGACAAATCGTTCCCCGAGCTTGTTTTGTCGGGCTAAGGCGCGAGGCGCACGCGGTGCGTAGCTGTCCGCGCCATTGGTAGCAGCTCCGGGTTCGAGATAGCTGACCGTTGTGCCATTCCCCGGAATAACGATGTTTGAACTGACGCCGGAGAAACTCCCGTTGACCAGGCTGCCGGAAGCCTGCCCCACGTTGATATGGCCACCAGCGGTTTTCCAGATCAACTGGCGCCTAAATCGGTCAGGATGATTTCCCAAGTATAAATTCATTCCGGCTTTCTTCTAATCTTAATGAGATCTTGCCTCAAAAACGCGCTAATACATGGGCCAAACGAAACATGTAGTCAAGTTAATGTTGGCGCGATTTGTACGGACGGCTTGTCATCCTGCCTCAATTCTCCATCCGCTCTGAAAACGTTGTAAGACGATATCAGCCAGTGGCTTGCGCCGCTGTAAAGTCAGTACTAAAAACAAAATGGTGATTACGAGAGGTATTTCGGGGCGGATCCGGGGCGGAGACAGAATGAACCGTGGTTATCGGTTGACTTTCGGCCTTTTTTAGTCTCTTCTTAATTAAAGCCGATTAGAATCAAACCATTGAGTTTTTGTTTGGTAAATGGTTGCGCCGGAATGGACTCCACCAGTTGTGTGGGCGTGAGTTGACCGGCGGCTTGATCCGGCCTTCGCTGCGCGCAGTCGAGGGGGTAGAGCTCCAAATTTGCATGGGTATTCGGCGTCCTGAAGCAAAACAAGCGACGCTGTTTTCAACCCCAGCGCAGTGCGTGGCGGGCAGAAATGAAATGTAGTAGAAAATTGTTGTGGGGTTTGGGGATGATCGGTGCGTTATTGCTGGAGACTGTCGCCTTTGGAACAGTTGCAGCAAAGACGGCGGAATTGCCTGACTTCGATGCGCGAACACCGCGTTGGAGCATCGCGGCCAATCAATTCACGGCCATCACCCAACTCACCTCCCGCGTGTCCGACGCACGGGTCGATTTCGACGAATTGTTGGGAACCCCCAAATGGATCGTCTCGACCCATGGCTTTCTAACCGGAGCGGGCGGCCAGGGACGGGGAGTTTCTCCCCAAACGCTCGCCAGCCTGCCCACCAACGACCCTGATCGTGTCACGAAGGCGTTCCTGGCCGAGCACCGCGAGTTATTCGGCCACGGCGCGGAAGTCCTCACCAACGCTCTCGTCAAACGGCAATTCCTCACGGCCCACAACGGTTTGCACACGACGGTATGGCAACAAGAGGTGGATGGCATTCCGGTTTTTCAGGCGCTTTTGGTTTCCCATGTCACTGTCAAGGGGGAATTGCTCAGTATTTCAAGTCACTTTGTGCCTGCGCCGGCCGAAGCCGGGACTGACGCGGCAACGCGAGCCAGCCCGCCCATTTCGGGCCGGCAGGCCGTTACTTTCGCCGCGCACAACCTCGGCGAGCAAATCTCGCCGGATACCGTGCAGACCTTGGATGAGCCCGCCCAGGAACCGGAACGGCATCAACGGTTCAACGCCCCCGCGCTCAAAGGCGAAGCGACTGCGCATTTGGTTTGGCTGCCGATGGATCACTCCAATTTGCGCCTTTGCTGGGAAGTCCTGCTGATGAGCCGCGCGCAAGACCGGATGTTCCGGGTATTGATCGATGCGCGAACCGGAGAAGCGCTCTTGCGCCACTGCCTGACCGAAAACCTCAGCAACGCTTCCTATTTGGTTTATACCTCGGATAGTCCCACGCCGATGTCTCCCGGTTATTCGACTCCGGTCACGAACCAGCCGGCGGAGGTCGCGCGCGTCCTGATGGTCACGAACGCCTTCGACACCAACGCTTCCCCGGGCGGCTGGATCAATGATGGCGGCAACCAGACGCTCGGCAACAACGTCGATGCCTACCTGGATCGCAACGGTGACGGACAGCCCGACTTGCCGCGCCCCCAAGGCTCGCCGTTCCGGGTTTTCGCGCCGACGAATGACCTGACCCAGGACCCAAATAATTTTGGGAACGCGGCGGTGGTGAACTTGTTTTATTGGAACAATTGGATGCACGACAAGCTCTATGAACTGGGTTTTACGGAGGCATCCGGAAATTTCCAATCGAACAATTTCAGCCGCGGCGGCGCGGGCAATGATCCCGTCCACGCCAGCGCCCAAACCGGCGGAAGTGCGGGGAGCGACAACAACGCGAGCTTCACCACCCTGCCCGATGGCATGCCCGGCCTGATGCAGATTTACATTTTCAATGGCCCGACGCCAAACCGCGATGGAGATTTCGACACACAGGTTATCCTGCATGAGTACACCCACGGGTTAAGCAATCGGCGGGTCGGCGGCGGGGCTGGCCTTACCGCCAAACAATCTCTTGGCCTCGGCGAAGGGTGGTCGGATTTTTACAGTTTGGCGCTGCTGAGCAAATCGGGCGATGACGTCAACGGCGTTTATCCGGAAGGCGCGTACGTTGCTTACGATTACAATGGCCTGGAACAGAATTATTACTACGGCATCCGACGTTATCCATACAGCACCGATAAGGCAAAGACCCCAGGCACGTTCAAAGACATCGACCCCGGCCAGTACAGCGCGCACTTGGGCATTCCCTGCAATCCCGCTCTTTCCAACGCCATTCCTTCGACCATCCCGGTGGACGAAAAGCACAACCAGGGTGAAATCTGGTGTGATGCCCTATGGGATGCTCGCGCCAACCTGATCAACAAACTCGGGTTTTCGGCAGGCAACCAGCTCATCCTTCAGTTGGTCACGGACGGCATGAACTTGACGCCGGCAAACCCCAACTTTGTCCAAGCTCGGGATGCGTTGATACAAGCCGACTTGGTTGATACCGGAGGCGCAAATTACCATGCCCTCTGGCAAGCCTTCGCCAAACGTGGGCTCGGTTATGGCGCGGTCGCCCCGGCCAGTTCCACCACTTCGGGCGTGATTGAATCATTTCTGCTGCCTGACGATCTGTTGGTGATGCCGGAAACCAATCTCGTGGCCAATGGCATTGAAGGGGGCGCTCTCACGCCGGTCACGCAGATGTGCACCTTGAAGAATACCGGCACGAATTCCTTCGCCTGGGCTGCTGGCGAAAATGCCCCCTGGCTCGATCTCTCCCGCACCAATGGAACGCTCGGGCCAAACGGAGCTTCGACCAATATCCTGGTTTCGCTCAACGCCACCGCCTACATGCTTCCGCTCGGCGTGTATTCCGCAACGCTTACCTTTACCAACCTGCTCACGGGCGTGGTGCAATCGCGCCTGTTTACGCTGACCCTGGAAGCACCGGCCATTTTTAGCTTCGCGCTCGACACCGATCCAGGGTGGTCGCGCCAGGGTGCGTGGGCTTTTGGCCATCCCACCGGCAGTGGCGGCACGTTTCACGGATTTCCTGATCCGGCTTGCGGCGCAACCGGCAACAACGTTTTCGGTGTCAACTTGAACGGGGACTATTCCACAACCGCGGGCGGACCCTACTATTTGACGGCTGGGCCGTTAAACTTCAGCGCCTTCGGCGACATCACGCTGCAATTCGAACGCTGGCTCAACTCCGACGTCCAGTCCTACGCCTCGGCCACTGTCGATGTTTCAAACGACGGCACCAATTGGACGTCCGTGTTTGCCAATGGCAACAGCATCATAGCCGATTCGACGTGGACGAACTGTCAATATGACCTCTCGGCCATCGCGGACGCCCAGCCCACGGTTTATGTTCGTTGGGGCTACCAAATCGCGACCGGAGCATTCCCCTATTCTGGATGGAACATCGACGACATCGCCTTTCTCGGTTTGGGCAGGATCCAGGTGGGATTGCCACCATCAGCTACCGAGGGAGATGGGACATTGCACAACCAGGGGACTGTCTTCATTCCCCATGCTGCCACTACGAATGTCACCCTCACGTTGGTTTCCAGCGACACCTCAAAACTGACGGTGCCCGGTTCGGTCACCATCCTCGCCGGGCATACCAATGCCAGCTTCGATCTGACCGTGATCGACAACATGTTACTGGACGGCACCGAGCGGGTGTCCGTATCGGCTTCAGCCAATGTCTATGCGAGTGGCAGCAATTCCATGGCCATCTTTGACAACGAAGCAGCCACGCTCACGCTCACACTGCCCAGCAGCGCCACAGAAGGCGATCTCCCAGTGCAGGGATTGATTACTTCCAGCGCGCCACCAGCGAATGACATCACGGTGATGCTCCTGGCCAGCGATCCAAACAGCCTCCAGGTACCAGCAACCGTTTTATTGCCCGCCGGACAAACGTCCGCGGTTTTCAATGCCACCATTGTGGATGATAACAAGATCAACGGCGACCGAACGATAACCGTCACGGCCCATGTTCAAAATTGGACCGATGGCGTAGGTATGATTTTGATCCACGACAACGAAACCACGAACCTGGCCTTGAACCTGCCTTCCCAGGTCTGGGCCAGCAACGGCACTCGCACCAATGGCGGGCAGGTCCAAATCTCCGGCACACTGACGACGAACCTGCCCGTGGCCCTTTCTTCAGGCGATACCAACCATCTCGCCGTTCCGGCCGGGGTCGTGATTCTGGCGGGCCAAACCTCCGCTGTCTTCAACGTCAGCGTCCTGGACACCGGGGCGTTCGGAATCATCCCAGTTTCGATCAACGCCAGCGCCGCAGGCTTTATGGCCGCCCAGGGAACAGTCAATGTGAGCGATGACCAGAGTCCGCCGCCACCGTTCAATCCATTCCCCACGAATCTTTCGAGCAACAATTCCGTCACGGTCCAACTGTCCTGGAGCGCCGGTTTGGGTGAGGGCGTCGAACAGCTTGCCAACGGAGACTTCGAGTCCGGCAGCCTGACCAACTGGATCGTTTCTGTCGGAACCAACTCCGGCTTCGTTATCGACGATGGCTCCATCCATCCTCCCAGCGGTGACAATCCCACCCCGCCGTTCGCGGGCAACTTCAGCGCGCTTGCCAGTCCTTCTCCTGGCAGCTCGCTCATGTATCGTGATGTGACGCTTCCAACGAATGCCGGCACGATCACCTTGAGTTGGGTTGATCGCATTCGGAATTTCAACACGGCCTTCGCGACGAACCAGCAATTCAGCGTGGAACTTCGCGACACGAACAATGCCACGCTCGCGGTCCTGTATTCCAGCCAGCCGTCTGATCCATTGCTGACGGACTGGACCACGCGGCGGGCGGACCTGACGCCATGGCGGGGCCAGACCGTCCGGCTCGCTTTTCTCGTGAATGCCGCGCTCGACTTTCTCGATATTCACCTGGATGACGTGAGTGTTCGCGTTGCCAACCTCCCGCCGGTCACATACGACGTTTATTACGGCACCAACTCCACCCCGGGGCCATCGCAGTTCCTGGGGAGCACCACGAATACTTTTTGGCCTCTGCCGCCGGAGACTCCACTTGTCACCTACTACTGGCAGATAATCGCCCGCCGGACAAACCAAACCCCCGGGCCGGTCTGGCAGTTCAGCTCGCTGTCAACTCTGTCGCTTTCAAACCTCACGGTTGTGGCTGGTTATGCCGGCCCGACTAACGCTGTCTTCAATTTTCAATTGGACGTCCCCAGCAGCCAGCCCGTTGCGGTTGATTTTACCACGCTGGACGGAAGCGCGATCGCCTTCCAGGACTACGTGGCTACGAATGGGACGGTCGTATTCAACCCCGGCGAAACCAACCAAACGATTTCCATCCTGGTCACTGGCAACACCAACGGCGCGCCGGGCGAAACATTTTTCCTTGCCCTCGCCAACCCGGTGAACCTGCTTATCGGCGCCACGCCAGTTGCTTGCAACATCGTGAATGGTGACAATTCCGCGCCCGTCCTGACTGCCATTTCGAATCGCACCGTTCATGCGCAATACACGGTGACATTCACCGCTCAAGCCTCCGACCCCGATATGGACATCTTGACTTACACATTGGATCCAGGAGCGCCGGCGACAGCCAGCATCGATCCTGGCAGTGGTATTTTTAACTGGACGCCGGACGATTCCCAGATAGGCACCACGAATCCCATTACCGTTCGAGTCAGCGACAACGGGCTGCCACCCTTAAGCACCACGGCTACTTTCACAGTGACCGTGATTTCACGACCGAAGATTTCCTCCGCTTCACTATCAGGCAGCCAATTTACCTTGTCATGGAGCGCAATTTCCGGGCAGTCCTACCGCGTCCAATACAAGACCAACCTTTACGCGGCATGGAACAATCTCCCCGGCGATGTCACAACTAACAGCACCCCAGCGGCAAAAACGGATTCGAGTGGATCAGGCTCACAGCGGTTCTATCGAGTCGTGGTGTTACCGTAATCAAGTGTGGAGTTCCGGCTTTAGCCGGCTCGGGTCGCATCATGCCGGGCATTGGAAAATTCTCCAGTTGGCTGCTTTACGTACACCTGGCCCCTAAAGGCGAGGACTCCCGCCTAGTCCTTTCCTCACTCCACTGTTGCGAGGTCCATGTCGCGTGTGTAGTAAAGGATGCGTCCGCAATTGATGCAGGTGACGAGTTCGGACTGGGCCTGGCAAGCCACGATCACAGCGGTGGGAAGTTTCATATGACAACCACCACAGACGCCATGCTGCACACCCACCACCACGTTGCCGCCCTTGCTCTTGAGCAGACGTTCGTAACGGTAGCGCGCACTTTCATCGACGGCACTGAGGAGTTGATCGCGATTCGCTTCCAACTCGGCGAGTTCCTTCTTTAAATTCTTTTCCCGAACGCCCAGATCGGCGATCTGCCCATCCACCAGCTTCCGGGCTTCGGTGGCGGCATGGTTGGCCGCGGCCACGTCCTTTTGCGCGGTTTCCGCCTTTTCCATCAACTCGATCTGCTGGTCCTCCAGTCGGAAGATATTCGCCTTGCACGTTTCGATCTCGTGCGCCAGCGCGCGATATTCCTCGTTCTTTTTTGTCTGAAATTGTTGCAGCGAATACCTTTCGATTTGCTGCTTCTGGCTTTCCACCTCCAACTCCAGCTTCTTGCGGTCAGATTCGATCTGTTTGCCGCGGTTCTTGGCGGCTTCCAGGCTGGCTTGCGTTCCCGCCGCCTTGGCGGTGAGCATCTGGCGCTCGGGTTCCACGTGGGCCAATTCGGTTTTCAGCCGATGGATGTTCCGGTCTCGATCCTGCAAAATCAGCAATTTTTCGATGGCTTCCAGCATTTACTTAAAATTTTCTCTTATGCTTATTATCTTATCGACGCTTCGGCTCACCGTCAATGCGTCAGCTTCGTGGTGCTTCGGCCAAGCGCCTGAAGACGCAACCCTAAATCCGAAGAGGCAGCCACAGGATGGCCTTTTCCAACTTGGGACGCAAGAAGTTATGGTTGCTCGCCAATGGGTGCGTCCCAGCATCGTTACCATGTCTTTGGCAGGGATGGCGCTGTTCTCCTCATTTGTCCCAACCCCAAGGTTAATCCCCCTTGCAGCAGTCCAGCTTCTCGGCGAGAATCAATCGTGAACGCCCTCGTGCGAACCAGTCCGATACGGCACGGGGCTGCAAGCATCGTCCTCGCACATTATGAAAATTGCTTATTGTTGCTGGGTGGGCCTCGTTGCAGCGGCCGCATTGGCCGTTGACGCCGTTCCTGCCGCCGCCCGGGAAGTGGTCTCCGCCAAGCCAAACGCCAATCTCGAGTTGGCCCGCCAGCTCAACCAGGCCTTTGTCCAGGTGGCGGAGGAAGTATCTCCGGTCGTTGTGGTCATTACCGTGACCCAAAAGGCCGCGCCCGTTCCGCACCTGTTCCCCGAACAAAATGACGGACAAAGCGACGAGGAAGATCCGTTGAACCAGTTCAAAAAATTCTTTCGCCAGCGACCCGAGGAAACTCCCGAACCGACTCGCGGCCAGGGATCAGGCATCATCATTCGCAAGGACGGCTATATTCTCACCAACCGCCACGTGGTTGAAGACGCGGAAAAAATCGAAGTGCGCCTCAAAGATGGCCGGACTTTCAAAGCGCAAGTCCGCGGCGTGGACGCGCCTTCGGATGTCGCGGTGATTAAAATCGACGCTCAAGACCTGCCCGAAGCGAAACTGGCCGATTCATCATTGACCCGGGTGGGCGAGTTCGCGATTGCCATCGGCGCGCCGTTTGCCCTGGATTACACCGTCACCTTCGGCCACGTGAGCGCCAAGGACCGCTCCGGCATCATTCCGCTCGACGGCCAGACGCTCAAGCTCTCCGACGAGGAATTCATCCAAACGGATGCGAACATCAATCCCGGCAACAGCGGCGGGCCGCTCGTCAATATCGACGGCGAGGTGATCGGCATCAACACGCTCATTCGCGGCCTGCGCACCGGAATCGGCTTCGCCATCCCGATCAACCTCGCGCGCGAAGTCGCCGATAAGTTGATCAGCGAAGGCAAGTTCACGCGGGCATGGTTGGGGATTAACATTCGCTCGTTGCGGGAATGGCCGGATTTGCGCGAGCTCATGCCAGGCGTCAAGGACGGGGTCGCGGTTTACGCGCTCGTGCCCAATGGCCCCGCCGCCAAGTACGACCTCCGTCCCGAGGACGTGATAACGGCTGTGGATGGCAAGCCTGTCGTTACCTCGCAGGAATTGAAGGATGCCATCCGCACCAAAAAGGTCGGCCAGGAAGTCAGCCTGGATGTTTATCGATTCACCGGCAAAGACCGGCAGGGCAAACAAATCTTCAAAGAAATGAAGATCAAGGTGAAGCCGGGCGAATACGAAGAGAAAAGCTTCGCCGCCAATGCCCAGCCCGGAAGCTCCGCGGAAGCCGACAACAACGGCGGGCTCGGGCTGAACATCAAGCCGCTCACGCGCGACACGGCGGAACAATTCGGGGTGGAACTCACCGAGGGCGTGATCGTCAGCAACGTTGACAAGGATGGCCTGGCCGAACGCAACGGCATCAAGAAAGGCGACATCATCACCTCCATCGACCATCAGCCCGTCACCAACTCCAAACAGTTCCGCGAAGCCGTGAAAAACGTTGACGTCAAACACGGCGTAGTGGTGAGCTTGATCAGCCAGGGTACGCCCCGTTTTGAGATTCTGAAAGAGAACGGGGAATAGTCTCCCAAACGAAACTCACTTTTGAGTTTTTCGCGGCTTCGCTTTCCTCGAATGCCTTGGCTTGCTGCTGGTGGAGTTCGCTGCGCTGGCAGTTTTGGCCTTGCGCGGGGGAGCCTCAGCTGCCGGGCGGTTGGGCGCGGTGCGCTCGTGGATGACCTGCCGCATGCGGTCCATGTTCTTGTCGAACTCCGCTTTTGCGCGCTGCATGCCCTCCTGGCCCAGGTTGATTGAATCCGCCAGGAAATCGCATGTCTGCTGAATTCCCCGGGCGTAACTGCCGTCCTTCAATTCAATTCCCCTGCTCTTCAGGAACGAGTTTAAATGTTCGTAGATTTCGTCTTTATTGATTGGTTTCATAGCTGTCCATGTTTTCAGTTGTCACCGCCAACATCGTCCAAGGCAAACTGACGCGCAATTACAAACCAACCGGTGAATTATACAATCACGACCATCGTTCTTCATAAAACAATGTCCACCGAATCATTCGAGAAACAGGCCAAAGGCGCGGCAATGGCAACGGCAACATCACAATTTTTGAGTGTGATCGGGATTTCCCCTCTCTGGGAGTGAGGTGAGCGTTTGGTCTGTATTTGCCAACATCACTTTCTCCCCACGCAATAAACCTTGTGATTGGTCCGTATAAAAAGCTGTCCATCCGAAACTGAAATCGCGGACCGCGTCATGTCATCGTCCGCGTCGCCCATCGGAATCGTGTTCAGAACGCTTCCCTTCGCGGCATCCACCACCAAAACGTCCCCGCCAAAATTCATCACGTAAATCTTCCCATCGCCTCCCGTCGGGGAGGCCTCGAACTTGCGCGTCCCCGGAAACGTCAGCGTCCACTTCGCTTTCCCCGTGGCGGGGTCCACCCGCGAGATGCACTTCCGCCCTTCGCACAAAATGAAAAAATCGCCGTCGTAAAAAAGCGGCGTGGGCACGTCCGAGGCAATCCCCTGCCGCTGATCGCTCTTCCAAGCCACCGCCGAATCGTCCAGCTTGCCTTTGCCACCCGCCTTGATCGCATACACCGCTTCGCCCTTGGGCGCGCAAGCCAGCACCACGCCCGCGCCCGCCACCGGCGATGGCACTAACCGCCAATGGCTGATCTTGCGCGGATTCCAGGTCGCCCAGCGCCAGAGTTCCTCTCCGCTCTCCGGATCGTGCCCCGTCAGGCAATCCCCGCCCGCGATCAGGATTTCTTTGCGCCCCTGATATTCGAAAGGAACTGGCGTCGTGTACGCCTCGTGCGATTCACCAACCGCTTCGCTGGGCCGAACCTTGCGCCAAAGTGTTTTCCCGCGCGCCGGATCCAATGCCAGCAAGAACGATTCGATCGGACCATCCGTGCGCCCGTGTCCGTTGACGGGAACGTCTCGCTGCAAAACCTGCACGTAAAGCTTGCCGCCATAGAGCATCGGGCTCGCCGAAAACGTCCACTGAAACGCGAATTGGCCATAATCCTTCGTGATGTCCCGCTTCCAAAGTTCCTTGCCGCTGTGATCGAACGCCGCCAGCGCGCCGTTGCCATAAAAAAAGAACACGCGATCCGCGTCCGCCACCGGCGACGGCGAGGCAAAGTTGCTCTTTTCGTCCTTTTGCAATCCTTCGGCGACGTTGTTATTCCAAAGAATCTTCCCCGTCTTCCGATCCAGGCAAAGCGCGTGCAACGTCCCCGAATCCGGCTCGGGTGTGGAAATAAAAACCTGCTCGCCCCAGACAATCGGTGTGGCCGCGCTCGGTCCCGGCATCGGCGTGCTCCAAACCGCGCTGTCCTTCGACCACTCGGACGGCAGATTCTTCTCATTGGACGAACCGTTGAAATTCGGCCCGCGCCACTGCGCCCAATTCTCACCGAACGCCGAGCAGCCAAGCAACACTGCAACCAAAATGCCAAAGCAACGCGAGAGTTTCATGGAAGGATACGTTAACACATCTCAGAATCCGGCGGAAGGAAGAAAGCGCCATGTTTGGCAACCGGTTTAGCCGGGTGGAAGACGGAGCGCCGCCGTCGCCGAGACTGTGGCGGGCCAAGTTATTATTTTGCCAGGCTGCGCCGAGGCATCATCCTGTTTGGAGCCTGGTATTTGATGCTTGGCGTTTCGCATCTGGTCGTATTTGCATTTGCAGTTTGCCACTTGCTCGGTTACTTAGGTTCCATGCGATTTATCGGGAACGTAATCGAAAAGCTCCAACGGCATCCCAAACGGATCGTGTTCCCCGAGGGAACCGAACCGCGGGTGCTGCAGGCGGCGCGCCAATTCTATTCCTTGCGGCTCGGCGTCCCCATCCTGCTTGGGGATCGCCCCAAGATCAAGGAAGCCGCCATGAGCCTGAATGTCTCCCTGGAAGGCGTTCGCATCATCAATCCCGCTGAGAGCGAAGATTTGGATAGCTTCGTGCACCGCTTCGAATTGTTGCGCCGCTCGAAGGGGCTCAAAACCCAGGAAGCCCGCGACGCCATGCTCAACCCCAACTATTACGGGGCCATGATGGTGGCGATGCACCAGGCCGATGGTCTCGTTTCCGGCACCAGCCATATCACCGGCAGTGTGTTGCGCCCGCTCTTTCAGATCATCAAAGTGGCTCCCTCCACCACCACCGCCTCCAGTTGCATGGTCATGGAAGTCGAGGACACCCGCTTCGGCGAAAGCGGCCTGTTGTTCATGGCTGATTGCGGCGTCATTCCTGAACCCACCGTGGATCAACTTTCGGACATTGCGGTTTCCACCGCCCGGCTCGCGCGCCAAATCGTCGGCACCCGGCCACGCGTCGCCTTGCTCTCGTTCTCGACCAAAGGCAGCGCGATGCACCCGTCCATCGGCAAGGTCCAGGCCGCCACGGCCTTGGCCGCCAAGAAAGCCCACGAACAAATGCTCGAGGCCGATTTCGACGGCGAATTGCAGGTGGATGCCGCCCTGGTCCCGGAAATTGCCGCGCGCAAGTTGCCGGAAAGCAAGGTCGCCGGTCGCGCCACCGTTTTGATTTTTCCCGATCTTAATTCAGGCAACATTGCCAGCAAGCTCATCCAGCATGTTGCCCGCGCAAACGCCTACGGCCAGATCCTCCTCGGCATGGACCGTCCAGCGGCGGACGTGTCACGCGGCTCAAACGCGCACGACATCCTCGGCGTCTCCGCCATCGTGGGTCTGCAAGCCATTGAATACTCCAAGCTCTATCCCGAAGCCGGCGGCAAGCTGCCCGGTGAATAACGGCGGATGGAACCTCGCATCCAGGCGTTTGTGACGATTTTTATAGTCACTTGCTTCACGTATGGCAAACGAGCTATGAGATTCGCCCGCTATTTCCTGACATGCGCATGAACACCACCACCCCCCGAGTCTTTATTGCCGCCACTCGCCAGAATGACGGCAAGACTACCACTTCCCTCGGGTTAATTGCGGCTCTCCAAAAGTATTATCCGCGCATCGGCTACATCAAGCCGGTGGGCCAGCGCTTCGTCGAAATCGAAGAGCAAAAAATTGACGAAGATACTGTGCTCATGGACAGCGTATTCCGCCTGAACTGTCCGCTCGTGGACATGAGCCCCATCGCCGTGGAGCCAGATTTCACGCGCAAATATCTCGAGTCCGCGAACAACGATGCCCTGGTCAGGAAAATCCAGAAGGCGTTCGATCGCGTGGCTTGGGAAAAGGACTTCGTGCTTTGCGAAGGTTCCGGTCACGCGGGCGTCGGTTCCGTTTTTGATCTGTCGAACGCACAAGTTGCGAAGATTGTCGGCGCCAAAGTCATCATTGTCACCCAGGGCGGAATCGGCAGGCCCATCGATGAAGTGTCGTTGAACCAGGCTTTGTTCGAAAAGGAAGGCGTCGAAATCATCGGCGTCATTGTCAACAAGGTGCTCGGGTCAAAGATCGAATACATCACCGATTTCGCGCGGCGCGGGTTTCGGCGCAAGGGTTTGGAATTGCTCGGCGTGATTCCGCACCAGGCGGTGCTCTCCAGCCCGACTATTGGCCTAATCCGTGAGGAACTGGGCGCGGAATCGCTCAATCAGGCCGAGGGGCTCGGCAATTTGGTGGAAGGCGTCGCCGTCGGAGCCATGGGCGCTCACAATGCCATGGGTTTCTTCAAGCGTGGCGTTCTATTGATCACGCCAGGTGATCGCGAAGACATCATTCTGGCCGCCTGCACCAGTTTGGACGGCCAAAGCTCGGAGACCATGTCCGGCATCGTGCTGACCGGAAACCTGCGCCCCAGCTCGAGCGTGCTCAAGGTAATCCGCGCCATGCCGATCCCCGTCCTCCTTTCCCCCGAGGACAGTTACGAAGTCGCTTCGAAGGTCCACGATCTGACCGTGAAAACGCGCCCCGGCGATGCGCAAAAAATCACACTCATCCGCGACTTGATCGCGCAAAACGTGGACGTGAAGAAAATTCTGGCGTCGCTATGACCGCTCCCCTGCCCTTCAATCCAGCATTAAAAAACGTTCCGGTTTACCAACCAGGCCGGCCCATTGAGGAAGTCGCCCGCGAACTTGGCCTGCCCGCATCCGACATCATCAAGCTGGCATCGAACGAGAACCCGTTCGGCCCTTCGCCCGCGGCGCTCGCGGCCATGCAGCAAGTTCTAACCCACCTTCACCTTTACCCCGATGGCAACGCGTTCTATCTCAAACAAAGGCTCGCGCAGAAACTGAACCTCGAACCCCGCCATCTCATTCTCGGCAACGGCTCCAACGAGATCATCGAATTCGCCGGTCATGCCATGATGGGGCCAGGCACTGATGTCATCGTCTCGCAATACTGCTTCGCTGTTTATCCCATCGTCGCCCATCTGTTCGGCGCGAATCTTGTCACCGTCCCTGCCCGCAACTTCGGCCACGATCTCCCGGCGATGCTCGCCGCCATCACGCCACAAACGCGCGTGATGTTTGTGGCCAATCCCAATAACCCCACCGGCACCCTCGCGCCGCGCGAGCACGTCGTCCGGCTGGTCAAAGAAGTTCCCGACCACGTCCTGCTAGCGATGGACGAAGCCTACATCGAGTTTCTGAACGACCCGGTCGATCTGCTGCCACTCATTCGCAGCGGCCAGAAACGAAATCTCCTGATCATGCGGACGTTTTCGAAAATTTTTGGCCTGGCCGGCTTGCGGCTCGGTTACGGAATCGGGCACCCCGACTTGATCGCCGCCCTGGAAAAAGTCCGGCAGCCCTTCAACATCAATGCCATCGCACAAGCCGCCGCGCTCGCCGCGCTCGATGATGCCGAACACATCCGCCGCACCCAGGCCAATAACGCGCAAGGCCTGAAATTCTTTGAGCAGGCGCTCGCACAAATGGACCTTGAGATTATTCCTTCCTCGGCAAATTTTATTCTCGCGCGCGTCGGCGATGGCCAGCGCGTGTTCAACGAACTCCAAAAGCTCGGCATCATCGTGCGCCCGCTCGGCGGCTATCAACTGCCGGAATGGATTCGGATTTCCATCGGGACGCCACAGGAAAACGAACGCTGCCTCCAGGCTTTGAAAAAGGCGCTGAATAAATAAGGTTGAATCCCGCTGGAAAGCGATTACTTATCAAGCAAGCAAATTGATCAGAACTAAAAGTGAAACCTACTGACCTGCGGGGCATCCTGCAATACATCCCGCGCTTCCGCGAGAAAACCTTCATCATTAGCATCGACGGCGCGATCGTCACTGATGAAAACTTCGCCAACATCCTGCTGGACGTCGCGGTCTTGCGTTCACTGAATATTCGCGTGGTGCTGGCGCACGGCGCGGCAGCCCAGGTGAAGGCCCTCGCTGATGAACAGCACGTCAAAGCCTCGGACCTCGACGGCAGCGGCGTGACGGACGCCGAAACCTTGAAGCTCGCGCTGACCGCCGCCAACCGCCTGACCCACGAAATTCTTGAAGGACTTTCCGCCAATGACCTTCGCGCCGCCAGCAGCAACGCGGTCACTGCGCATCCCCTGGGCATCATCCAGGGCGTGGATCATCTCTTCACCGGCAAGGTCGAACGCATCGATGTCGATCTGCTCCAAACGCTGCTCAGCCAAGGCATCGTTCCCGTCATCCCTCCGCTCGGGTTCGACGGCGACGGCAAGACTTACCGCGTCAACTCTGACAGCGTTGCGGTGGCGGTCGCCGACGCGCTCAAGGCCATCAAGCTGATTTACATCACCTCGTACGACGGTTTGATCCATCAAGGCGAACTGATCCGCCAGTTGCTGGTCGCCGACCTGAATGCCATGCTGCAAAAGCCCGGTTTCGCGCCGGAAATGGTTTCCAAGGCGCGCCACGCCGCCGCCGCCTGCAACGCCGGGGTCCAGCGCGTCCACATCATTAACGGACGCGTTGATGAAGGGCTGTTGGCGGAAGTGTTTTCCAATGAAGGGATTGGAACGTTGATTTACGCCAACGAATATCAGCAGGTGCGGCCCGCCAAGAAAAAAGACATCCGCAGCATCCAGATGCTGACAAAGAATTCAGTCGAGAGCGCCGAGTTGCTCAAACGCACGCGGACGACGATCGAAAAACAGTTGAACGATTATTACATCTTTGAAATCGATCGCAACCCGGTGGCCTGCGTGGCGCTGCATATCTATCCCGAGTTCAAGAAAGGCGAACTCGCCTGCCTTTACGTCAGCCCTTCACACGAAAACCAAGGCATTGGCCAAAAGCTGTTGCAGTTCGCCGAAAACAAGGCCCGCGAAAGCGGCCTAAACGAGTTGCTGGCTCTTTCCACCCAGGCGTTCACCTATTTCCAATCCAAGGGCGGCTTCTCCGAAGGCACCCCGGATGATCTGCCTCCCGTCCGGCGCGAGAAGTACGACCAAAGCGGGCGCAACTCCAAAGTGCTGGTGAAGAGGTTGGTGAAGACGTGAGGGCGCTCTCGGCGCAGTGCGCAGCGCAGAATTCCAGTTCTGCGTGAACATGAGAAGCATCGTGTTCATTTGGACTCGCCTACGAAAACCCTGAACATCAGGCCGGTATCAGAGTGGGAAACCCCGTGTGGCGCACTTCGAAGAGGCACCCATCAGGCTTGATATTAAGTGTCGAGATACAACCGCACCGCCATCCCCTTTTATGTTGCAACGAACCGTTGCCCTTGATTAACTACCATCGTAGCAGAAGGTTGAGCGGTATCCATATTGAGTTCTGAAATACACCTTGAGCTTATGGAACTAATAAAAAAGGAAAGCAAAGAGAGCAAATGGGAGACGGCAATCATCCATCAACTCTACTCCCAACCCGGTCACGAAGCGATTCTAACCCCGGCAATGTTCAATCCGCCCATCTTGCTCAGTAACATTCAACGCATTGGGCTGGCGCTCAAAGGCAAGGGTCTCACCACCGGACCAGACCGGCGAATGGGCGGCTGGCACTTGAGACTATTGCCGGCGGGCATTCAATTCTGCCAGGGCATCCAGACCGCAAAATAAGCAAGCGACCGGCATCCAATCGCAGCGCCTTGCGAATTCCGCCAGGGCTTGGAGTGCGGCGCCATGGCGGCGCTTTCGAACAGCCCACACCTGTCCGAACTGCGAATGCCTTGCTCAAAGCGGAACTATCATTGCGCACTCCAAGGCACCAGTTGCGCGCCACCCCATTTCAATTTCGATGCGCCTTGTGGCAGGCGGCGCACGTATCGTTGAGCCGCTGAAAAGACGCGTCAGCTTTCAAGTCCGCTGTGGGAACGAGCATTAGAGAGGCGTGCAGTTCGCTGGCTTCTTGTTCGGCGCGAGCCAACTTTCCCTGAAAATCCGCGCCGCGCTTTTCGGCGATGGGAGACCGCGCAAGTTCCTTGAACAATTCGTCCAACAGCAACGCCTCATGAGCCGGGTCAAGGTCGGGATTGGATGCGGGCGGGTGATAGCCGGCCTTCTTGATCAATTTTAGATGATCAAACCGTTCGTCGATCTGAACCATGATGTCGGCCAGCGGCGGAACCGGGGACGTTTCGGGGAAATCCTCGGGAACCGCTTTCAGAGCTTCCGCCGACGGCGGATGAAATGCTCCGACTGTTTTGTAGAGGCCGGGATAATTCGTAGCTGTCCCGGCAAGTCGCAACCAGGATACTGCCTCTTCCGGCGTCCACCCTTCCATGCCCATGCAGATCACCGCCGCACCGGCGGGTCCGCGGTGCAAACCATGATGGCAATGAACGAAAATGGGACCCGGCAGGGTTTCCGCGGCCTTAACCAGGCGGATGGCCTGGTTCGTCGGGACACCGTCATAGCCAAACGGCAGATGCACGTAACGTATTCCGTGGCGTCGGGCCGCCTCGACATCGGGCTTTGCGCCATCAACGGTAATAATGGTTTTGATGCCGCGCGCCTGGAGGTCGGCGAACGCAGCGTCGCCCTCCGGCGACGAACCGGAGAAGATTTTCCCGCTGAGTTGATAGAAATTTTCTATCCCCGTAGCTTTGAGCGGATGAATGGTGGCTGGCACTGCGTCGCGTTGGTCCGGCGCATTCGTTGACAAATTCTGGGCGTGCAGCCGTGGAATAGTGACAAGACTCAACAGAACCGGCAGGATCCATTTCGTGGTTAGGAACTTCATATATGGCCGCAGCGATTCTGCGCGAGCATGAAGCTTTTGACCATCCGAAAGCAAATTCGTTCCTTGGAAAATTCCAGGTTTTCCACCCCCGCATGCGGGCGAACTTGATACTGCCCCGATCCATGGCATGACGGACGCTTCTTTGGAGTGCGCCCGTCCCCGGGCGCAGCAACGTTTGAGATGCAACCGCTCGGGTTTTGTTCAGGATATTCGAATAAATGCGGCTTGCTGCGCCGAGGACGGTCGCGCTCCTTACAGGGGCAAGGTTCAAGCGGCACTTCCTGCCAACGCACATATATGGGTGCATCTCAATGTCTCTGGTAGGGATGGCGCGCTGCGCCGTCCCCGTCGCCGAGCGCAGCGTCAGGCGACGGAACGAATGTTCCAAATCGCCTATCTTGGCTCACATGTTCCGCCCGCTGGAACGCGGGCGGGGACATCGCAGCGCGATGTCCCTACCTTTCCGGTCGAGCTGCGCCCAGGTATATGCAGGAGATGACAAATCGGTTCGATGGTGTTTATTATATCCATGTGTGAACGCAGATACTTGCGGGGCCGTGCATGAAGCTGACTTTTCAGTTGCGTTTCCATACCGAGCCCGGCCAGTCGCTCTTTCTCACGGGGAACCATCCGATGTTGGGGAATGGAGATTTCGTCAAGGCCATTCCCTTGCACTATTTGAATGAAGATTTTTGGTCGGTCACTCTCGATTTCCCCCCCGACGCTGTCCCCGATGCCAAAATCACTTACAATTACATTCTCCAAAATCCGGATGGCTCGCTGATCTACGATTGGGGCTCGGACAAAACGGTGAACCCCGCCGCCTTCCAGCAAGAGGAATTGTTGTTCCTCGATGCCTGGAACCACGCCGGCTTTTTTGAAAATGCTTTTTACACTGAACCGTTCAAGGAGGTGCTGCTCAAGCGCGGAACGACTGAACCTCGGCCATCTCTGCCCGAAGCGACCCACACCTTCAAGGTCAAAGCGCCGCTTCTTCAAAAAGGGCAGACCCTCTGCCTGCTCGGAAACATCCCCGCGCTCCATTCGTGGAATACGACTGCGCCAATCCTTCTCCGCCGCGATGTCAGCAATGAGTTCTTCACCACCGGGCTTGACCTAAGTCAGGCAACTTTTCCCCTTCAATACAAATATGGCGTTTATGATGCCGACCGCCGCAAATTCATCACTTATGAAGACGTAACCGTCAGGAAACTGAACGATACCACCGGTCCGCGCAAACACACCATCGTGAACGACGGCTTCGCGGTCCTTCCCTCGACGACCTGGAAAGGCGCGGGCGTGGCAATTCCTGTTTTTTCGTTGCGAAGCGAAAGCAGTTTTGGCATCGGCGAGTTTGCCGACTTGAAATTGCTGGTGGATTGGAGCCGGGCGGCCGGTTTGAAACTCATCCAGATTCTACCGATCAACGACACGACCTCGACCTTTACGCGGACAGATTCCTATCCCTATGCCGCGATTTCCGCGTTTGCACTAAACCCGGTTTACCTGAATTTGGCCCGCATGGCCACCGACAAGAACAAGGCATTGTTGAAGGATTTGGAGGACGAGCGCAAACGGTTGAACGCGCTGGAAGCGATCGATTATGAGGCCGTCCTCAAATTGAAATTTCAATTCCTCAAACGAATCTATCCCTCGCAAAAATCCGCCACCTTGAAAAGCAAGGGTTACCGGGAGTTTTACGAGCAGAATAAACATTGGCTGCTTCCGTATGCGGTGTTCTGCCATTTGCGCGACCAGTACGGAACCTCCGACTTCCAGCGTTGGCCTGCACATCGTCGATACCATGCCGAAGCAGCGGCTGCGCTGAACGCACCGCGTTCCGAAGCCGCCGATGCCATTGGCTTCTATTGTTTCATCCAGTACCACCTGCACCTTCAACTGCGTGAAGCAACGGACTATGCGCACCGCCAGGGCATCATCCTCAAAGGGGACATTCCCATCGGCATCTCCCGCACCGGAGTCGATGCGTGGCAACAGCCGGAATTGTATCATATGGAACTGCAGGCGGGCGCGCCGCCGGACGATTTCGGAATCAAAGGCCAAAACTGGAGTTTTCCCACTTACCATTGGGAACGAATGAAGGAAGACGACAGCTTTGCCTGGTGGAAGCAGCGCTTCGAGCAGATGAGCCATTACTTCGATGCCTTCCGAATCGATCATATTCTGGGGTTTTTCCGGATTTGGAGCATTCCGCTGGATGCGGTCGAAGGCATTTTGGGACATTTTATGCCGGCAATTCCAGTCCAGCTCGAGGAATTTCAGAACTGCGGCATCTGGTTCGATTATGATCGTTACGTGAAGCCGTATATTACGGATGAAATATTGCGCGAGGTGTTTGGCCAGAATAGCGAACGCGTGAAGAAAGAGTTTCTGGTGAGCGCTCAACCTCCGCCTGCCCAGGGAGAGAGAGGAATAAATGGTTCAAGCCAATATGCGCTGAAACATGAGTTTGCCACCCAGCGTCAGGTGGAAGCGCACTTTGCCGGTCTGGAAGCAAATGAGTGCAATGAGAGAATCAAAATCGGCTTGTACGATTTGATCAGCAATGTCATTCTGATCGAGGTCCAAGGGTCGGAAGGACGGCAATTCCACTTCCGGTTCACGATGGACAAGACAGCTTCCTTCAGGCATCTCGATGCAAACACGCAAGCGCAGCTAAAGGTCCTTTACATAGACTTCTTCTTCCGCCGCCAGGACAATTTTTGGGCAAAGGAAGCCATGGAGAAGCTTCCGGCGCTCAAGCGCTCGACCAATATGTTGGTTTGCGGTGAAGACCTGGGCTTGGTTCCAGCGTGCGTTCCCGAGGTGATGAAGCAACTTGGCTTGCTGACCCTCGAAGTCCAGCGCATGCCCAAGGATTCCGCCCTCGAATTCGGGCAGCTTGACCGTGCGCCTTACCTGAGCGTTGTCACGCCGGGCACGCATGACATGAGCACGATCCGCGGTTGGTGGGAGGAGGATCGAAGCCGCACGCAGAAATTTTACAACACGGAACTCGCTCAACCCGGCGATGCCCCCCTCACCTGCGAAGCCTGGATCAACAAAGCCATTATTCTACAGCACCTGGATTCCCCGGCCATGTGGAGTATCTTCCCACTGCAGGACCTGCTGGGCATGGATGAAAAACTAAGGCGCAAAAACCCTGCCGACGAACGCATCAACGTCCCGGCAAACCCGCGCAATTACTGGCAATACCGCATGCATTTGACGCTGGAATCGTTGCTCCAGGCGCGCGAGTTCAATGAGGAGTTGAATCGGTTTATCAGCCAGACAAATCGCACGGGGTTGGAAACCCGAAGGCATTGAAAATAACCAGTGCCACCTTCTTTGGACATTAGGCATTGGGCATTGGTCATCAACCCGCCGGTTTGGCCCTATACAGGTGCAGCGTGATTTGGTAAACTTATTTGACTTATGGCACTGGACGACATTCTGCTGGAGACGGAAGAAAAAATGATCAAAACCGAAGAGGTGGTGCAGCACGAATTCAGCGGCGTGCGCACGGGCAAGGCTTCCCCATCGCTGGTGGAAAACATCCTGGTGGAGGCGTATGGTTCACAGATGCGCATCCGCGAACTGGGCGGCATCACGACGCCCGAGCCGCGCATGTTGCTGATTCAACCGTGGGACGCCGGCACGGTCCATCCCATCGAGAAGGCCATTCAGAAAAGCAATCTCGGACTCAATCCCACTGTGGACAAAAAGTTCATCCGCATCGTCCTGCCTGAATTGAGCCAGGAACGGCGCCAGGAGTTCATCAAAGTCGTAAAAAAAATGGCGGAGGACGGACGCGTCGCCATTCGCCACGTGCGACGCGATGCCATGGAAGCGCTCAAGAAGGACGCCAAAGCCGGCGGCGTGACCGAAGACCAGGTCGAAGTTGCCGAAAAGGAAGTCCAGAAACTAACCGACGAATATATCGCCAAGATCGACACTCACCTTTCTCACAAGGAGAAGGAAATCATGACGGTGTGAGCGGCCAGAACCCAGACGGCGGCTACGATCTCTTGGAAATTTGGTGGATGAACGAACCCGGATTGCTATTTCTCTGCCTTCGCCGCACGAGGCTTTTTGTCCGTCTTCTCTCCCTTTTCAGGCTTGTCGCTCTCTGACTTCTCCGGACTGCCAGTGCGCTCGGCGCGTTCAGGACGCTTGCCGCGCTTTTCGGTTCGCTCGCCTCGTTCCCCTCTGTCTTCTTTTTTGTGCTCCGCGGGAGTTTCCACCGGCGCTGCCAGCGGCGTGCTGCTTTCCACGCGGACCTTGAGTTTCGTCACGACGTCGTGATGCAGACGGAGTTCGACTTCGTGCTCGCCCAAGTTGCGAATGGGCTGGTCCAGATGAATCTTCTTTTTGTCGAGTGCGACCTCAAATTGAGTCTTGAGCTGGTCGGCAATCGCGCCGGCGGTCACGGAGCCGAACATCTTGCCATCCTCGCCGGTCTTCACGGTAATCACGGCGATCAGTTTGGCCAGACTGCGAGAGAGTTCGGTCATGTGGTTCAACTCGTCCGCCTCGCGCTGGGCACGGCGCTGCTTGAGCGCTTCAAGCCGGCGCTTGTTGGCGCCAGTGAGCGGAATGGCGAAACCCTGCGGAATCAAATAATTGCGGGCATAACCGGCCGCCACCTTGACCTGGTCGGACTCGCCGCCGAGGCCCACAATGTTCTGGATAAGAATAACTTCGGTTTTGGGCATAAATTGAATTTGTTAAGAATTGGACATCAAACTGGCAACCAACCTCAGGCTTCTGCCCGGGTCAAAAAGGCACATCATCTTCTTCGGGCGGAGGCGGAACGTCACTGTCCGGCGGCTCGGACTTGGGCGCGGAAGGCGCCGAAGGTGAAGGTCGTGGCGCGCCGCCGCCAGAACCGCCGTCACCGCGCCCGGAATCCATGAATTGAAAGCTCTCCATCACCACCCCGAGCCGGCTGCGCTTTTGGCCGGATTGTTTGTCGTCCCACTGGTCGAGTTTCAAACGGCCCTCCACCAGAATCGGACGGCCCTTTTTGAGATACTGGCCGATGACTTCCGCCGTGCGGCCGAACGCATCCACATCAACAAACGTCACTTCCTCCTTCGTCTCACCCGCCTCATTTTTCCAGGTACGGTTGATCGCGAGGCCAATCTTGGCGATGGCGGTTCCCTTCGAGGTGTACCGCAACTCGGGATCTCGCGTGAGATTCCCGGCCAGGATGACTTTGTTGAAATTGGCCATAAGCTCGCTTACTTGGCGGCGGCTTTCGGGGCCGGCGCCTCGGAGAACATCACGCGAAACACGTCCGCGTTCAAGGCGAACCGGCTCTGTAACTGCGCCACCGCCGCGGGCTGGCTCTCGAAAATGACGTTCACATAAAATCCGGACGAATGCCGCTTATCCGCCACGCGCGCAAACGCGCGCTTGTCCATCTTTTGCACCGTCTCGACCTTGCCGCCAACGGACGAGATCTCGCTGGAGACCTTGTCAATCGTCTCCTTGACGTTCTCTTCCTTGCCCGCCGTGTTCAATATGAACAAACCTTCGTATCTTTTCACTCAGTTTTCCTTTGTTACGCGGAGTCTTTGACCACTCCGTTGAATTGACTCATGGCTTTGCCGATCCCGGCTTCCAGCCAGCATTCGATCTGCGCCGCCGCTCTGCCCAACACCCGGTCCACCAGTGGCGTTTCCGCCGCGCTGAATGGCGTCAGCACGTAATCCGTTATTTCGCGCCGCCCGTCGGCGGTCCGGCCAATGCCGATCCGCAGCCGGGCAAAATCCCGCGTGCCCAAATGTTGCTCGATCGAGTCGAGCCCGTGATGGCCGCCGCTGCTGCCCCGCTCGCGCAGGCGAATTTCGCCCAGCGGCAAATCCGCATCGTCCACTGCCACCAGCATCCGGCCAGCCGGCACCCGGTAAAAACCGGCCACCGCGCTGACGGCCTCGCCACTGGCGTTCATGAACGTCTGTGGCCGGCACAAAAGTATCACTGAGCCGCTTCGTTCCAACCGCGCCATTGCGGACTGAAACTTCTTTTCGACCGCCCAGGCCGCCCGCCACTGTTCGGCCAGCCGTTCGACCAGCTGAAAACCGACATTGTGCCGGGTCCGGGCGTACTTGGCTCCGGGATTGCCCAAACCCACGATGAGACGCAAATTCTCCATGGTCGGGGCTGATGATCCGGCCCGGTTGCGAATCCCGGACCGTCATTACTTTTTCTTCTCGGCCTTCTTCTCCGCGCCCTTTTCGGCGGCGGCAGGCTTTTCGCCTGCCTTTGCAGCCGGAGTCTTCTCCGCACCTTTGGCGCCGGCAGCGGGAGCTTCCGCGCCCTCTTCCTTCTTTTCCTTGATCATCTCCACCTCGGCGGTGGCGCCTTCGGCGGCGGCAGCTTCAGCCGCTTCCTGGGCTTCGCTAATCGGCGCGGCAACCGCGATGACCGAAATATGCTTGTCGCCCAAAATCTCTACCCCGGCGGGCGGCTTGATGTCGCCGATGTGAATCGCCTGGCCAATTTCCAGGTGGGTGACGTCCAACGTGAGGACTTCGGGAAGATCCTTGGGCAACGCACGGACCTGCACCTTGAAGAGCACGTGTTCGAGGACTCCCCCGCCATTTTTCACGCCGGTGGCCTCGCCGGTCGTTTCCACGGGAACCATGATCTTGACCTTTTCGTTTTCCGCAACCTCATGGAAATCAACATGTAACATCTCGCCGCTCAGGGCGTGATGCTGGACTTGCTGCACCAGGGCCAAGCGCTTGGGGCGTTTGTCATCCTGAACGGCCAAATCCACCAGCACGTTTTCAGAAACCGAGTGATGCACCAGGTTTTCCATGTCCTTGGCGTCAATCTCGAGATTCTGGGGCTCCTGCTGGCGGCCATAAATGACCGCCGGGATGCGCCCGTTATTACGTAATTTCTTGACCCCGCTGCGTCGTGCCTGCACGCGCGGAAAAGCATTCAATGATACAGATTTCATGTTCTAAATCGTTTGCAATGGCCAGCTCACGTTCAACTCGTGCGCCCGCCTTTAAATTCAAAAAGCGATGTTACCGACGAATTACTATGAATTCGTTTGATGGCTTCGCCCAACAAACCCGCGACCGACAGCGTGACAATTTTTAACCCGTCAATCGCAGGGCGAAGGACAGTATCAGTTGTTATTAATTCGTCAATACTCGATTTTCGCAATCTTTCGATCCCAATATCGTTCAAAATCGCGTGGGAAACACAGGCCAAAATCTTCTTCGCCCCCTTCTTTTTGAGCAAAGTGGCCGCCGAAGTCAGCGTTCCCGCGGTTTCCGTCAAGTCATCCACCATCAGCACGTTTTTGCCCCGGATATCGCCGATCACCGTCATCGACTCCACTTCCAAGGCGTTCTTCCGGCGCTTGGCCACGATGGCCAGGCCCGCTTCGAGCACCTGCGAATAGGCATGGGCCATTTTCAACCCGCCCACATCCGGGCTGACCACCACCATGTCCTGCATCTTCTTCTTTTTTATATACTCATACATCACCGGGGCCGCATAAAGATGGTCCACCGGAATGTCGAAAAAACCCTGTATCTGCTGGGCGTGCAAGTCCATGGTCAAAATCCGGTGCGCGCCCGCCGCCACCAGCAGGTTCGCCACCAACTTGGCCGTAATCGGCACCCGCGGCTGGTCTTTGCGGTCTTGCCGGGCGTAACCATAAAACGGCATCACCGCCGTGATCCGCGACGCGCTCGCCCGCCGCACTGCATCCATCATGATGAACATCTCCATCAAATGATGGTTGGTCGGCGGCGAAGTGGATTGCACCACGAAAACGTCCTCCCCGCGCACATTTTCCTCGATCTTGACGAACGTCTCGCCATCGGGAAACGAGCTCACCACGCATTTGCCCAGCTCCATGCCATTGTATTCACAAATGGCCCGCGCCAGAGGTTCATTAGAGGTGCCGCTGAAAATCTTCACAATTCAATATAAATCGCGCTGCGTTAAAACAAAAAGCCCCCCGACGCCGTAGGTTGCCGAAGGTTGGGAGACTTTACCAACCGCCCCAACCGGCGCAAGCGCAATCGTCGCGCCGATGCCAGCCAGCGCGCATTTTGGGGCAACCACTAGGGGAGCAGGAACGTCTTACCCCACGCCAGACACACAGCCGATGTGCGGACAAAAATACCCCCCTGCGGCATATTTTTTAGAGCGGACTAAGCCGGATTAAGTCGGACCAACTCGGATTCACTTTAATTTGGTTTAATTTTCTGCCTGCGCTGGCTTAATTCGCTTTAATTTCAGGTGTCAAAGAACCGCTTCGGTACCCTTGCGAGCCAGCCAAAGGCTGGCTCGCAAGGCCAGTGCCACTATCCTGGCGCCTTGGCGTCGAATAGTCAACAGAAACATACAGCCATGTAAAGCCAGGGTTGCGCTCCGACAACGTCCATAACCATCCGTAATTACGCCAAGCGTCCTGCAGTCCCAAATCTGCCATTCCGCACTCTGCACCCCACTCCCGTTCACCTGATCCATCCGCCACCCACAACCAAATCCTCCTGATAAAAAACACATGCCTGCCCCGGCGTGATGGCGCGTTGAGGCACGTGCAATTTCACCACCGCCCCCCCGCCCGCTTGAGGCCGGACCGTGGCCGGCGTCCCCGGATGATTATACCGGATCTTCGCCGTCACTTCGATCGACTCCGGTGGCGCGTCGTAAGGAATCCAGTTGCACCGCTCCACGCTAAACTCGTCCCGCTCCAGCGCCGACTCGTCGCCCACCACCACCCGGTTCCGCGCCGCGTCCAACTCGATCACATACAGCGGCTTCGGCGACGAAATTCCCAACCCCTTGCGCTGGCCAATCGTGTAAAACTCAATCCCCTCATGCTGCCCCAACACCTGGCCCTGGAGATTGACGATCTCACCGCGATGCTTTTCCACCAGCCTGGCCTGCTGCAGGAACCGCCCGTAATCCTTGTCCGGCACGAAGCAGATTTCCATGCTCTCCTCCTTGTCGGCCGTCTTGAGCTCATTCTGCCGCGCCACACTCCGCGTGTCCGTCTTCGTCAGTTCCCCCAGCGGAAACAGCGACCGCGCCAATTGCTCCTGGCGCAATGAAAACAGGAAATAACTCTGGTCCTTGCGGCTGTCCCGTCCCCGCTTGAGCAGCACCCGGCCATTATCCCGCTTCTCCACCCTCGCAAAATGACCGGTGGCGATATATTCCGCGCCCAACTGCCGAGCGCGATTGATCAGCGTGCCGAACTTCAGCTTCTCGTTGCACATCACGCACGGATTCGGCGTCCGCCCGGCCTTGTATTCCTCCGCGAAATAATTGATCACCTGCTTCTGGAAATCCTCCGCCTCATCCACCAAATAATAAGGAATCCCCAGCTTGTGCGACACGCCCCGCGCATCCATCACCGCCTGCGGCCCGCAACACTTGTCCTCCGCCCGGCTGACACAATCCTGCGGCCAAAGCTTCAACGTGATCCCCACCACCTCATACCCCTGCTCCAGCAACAACGCCGCCGCCGCCGAGGAATCCACTCCTCCGCTCATGCCAACGACGACCCGTGTCTTGTTCTGACCTGTCACTCGGCCAGAACATACGGGTATCATCGCAGCCTGTAAAGCCGCTCAAATCGTGCTCGTCCTCGTCCTCGTTCTTTCTTGTGGAGTGGGGCCGAGGACGATAAAGGCGAACTGGAAGTCGCGGCAAAGTGTCCTTGGTAATCGCTTACGCCGGTCCTTGAACGCAACCGTCCCTGAGGCACGCCTTGCGCCGATCAAGCCGGGCGAGGTACGCCGTCGGGGAAAGGCCAAAATGAGTGGTGAATGCGCGGGAAAAATGAGGCCGGCTGTACTTCATCTCGATGGCCACAGCCTTGACCATGCGCTCTTTCTCGAGCATGGCAGCGGCAAGCTCAAGCCTCAGGGTATCCAGAAATCGCTGCGGCGCGACCTTGTGTTCGGCCTTGAAGCGGCGTTCGAACTGGCCGAGCGACAACCCCATTTGCCGCGCCACTCCCTTCGCACGATACCCGGAGATTGACGCCAGCCTTCGCACTTCTTCCAACCTGATAACGACAGCAATTCGAGCCATAGGCGTTCTCTCAGTATTAATACGTAAGAGAACTGCCCAATCTTTCAAAAAACTTTCAGGTTACATTCGTCCATGCCGCAACTCGTTGTATCCAAGGAGGATGGGAATGAAAAAACTTGAGCCGCAGCATCACAGCTTCGCCAATTGGAAACCGCGCGCCGGCGTTACGGCAGAAAACCGGCCGACCTCGACTAATCGCAATTGCGTGCCCCTCTGGAAAGAAGCTTTTACGGCAACTGACAGGCGCTGTGTTGCACGAACCAAAGCCAATCAACATTGTTAATGCCGCCAGGCACAGGAGGAAATTGATTTGGGGCGCCCTCGACTACCGGAGCAGTCAGTGAGCTCGTCATCCATCGGTGGATTCCAGCATGGCCATCGGCATACCCAAAACCGCAACCGCGGGAATGCCATCCAGCGGGAGGGTTTGGAAAACCAGGAGACCCGCACTGGACCTGCATATAGCCGTCATCAGGAACCGGACGTTCGTCCGCAAAAATGAACGAATCGGCAATGGTGGGGCAGCTTAAGTCGCCCATTTTGCTGTATTGCCGCCAGCCAGTATTGAAGTTGGGAATTCCGTAAATGTTGCCCATTTGGCTATTCATTGAATAGGTTCTGAGGCGAACACCATTTGCGGAAAGCACCCTGTCGGCGCAACAACGGTATACCCCGAGCTGGCCGCTCATATACGGGGACATGAGCGACGTCAGATAGTAAACCGGGTTCGTATTTCCGTCCGCGTAGGTCCAACTCTCACCCACCCCACTGCACCAGGAATGATTGGCAGGCGCGCCCAACGGCGCGTTGGGAATCATGGTATCGTTGTTATCGTTCGCATACATGACCCAACCCGTCATCAACTGCTTTAGGTTATTGATGCAGGTCGTGTTGCAGGCCTTCTCTTTGGCCTTGCTCAGCGCCGGCAGCAGCAGGCTCGCAAGTATGGCGATGATCGCAATGACTACCAGCAACTCTATGAGGGTGAAGCCGCGAGTATTCCTCACGGCTGCTCTGCATTCGGATTTGTTCATGCGGTGATTCCGGCCTTAATTGTACTTGATGCGATAAAATGCCGCCGACGTGCTTGGAAGCGGAAACACCGCCTTGAACGTATTGGCTGACTGTTGAGTAATTGTCGCCGCTACAACTGTATCCACGTTACGCGCGTTGCCAGTAGTACCCGATCCGAGAACCGTAAATGACGCTGGCGTATCATCACCAAGAGTCGAGGTAAAGCCGAGTACGACATTTCCCCCGGTAACAGAAATGCTGGTGATCGTGGGGGGCGCAATGCTCACGACCCGGATGTTGGAAAAGTAGGCGGCCCCGCCAGAACCCACATCTCCATACGGGTCATCATAACCGAGCATGACTGTGCCATTTGTACTGATGGTGAAACTGCCGGTTCCGTTCGTGTAAAGAATGGTGTTTGTATATACGAAAACTGGCGTTTTATCGATCGCCATCGTTATCACGTTGTTAATCTGCTTGATTTCTACATCGACCCAGGAATTAAGCCGTCCACCCCCGATCTGACAATTGGCAAAACTCCCTGCAGCCAGGTACACGGTGCCAGGAATATTCTGAGCCGCACTGAATGGCCCGGACGGAATATCAAAGCTGTTTTTGAAGGCGTTGACGAAATTCGTGTATGACTCGCCTCCGAGGTTTTGAGGAACGCCGGAACCAGCGGTTCCCACGGCCAGCGGAACATAGCCATATTGAGAATTGGTTCCCTCACCGGTAAATTCCGTGTAATCACCGATGGTGGTGCTAAAGATCTGCGAATTAATGCCATACCAAACTCCATCAATTCCCTGTGGCTGGGTCCCGCTGGTAAAATCGCCGGCAAACCAATTGGTCGCCGTTCCCGTATGGTCAATGCCAAATATGGCGTATTCGGTTGCCAGTCTTTGGTCATTGCCCTGAAGCAAATCCGTTCCCTCGACCAGATTCATGCTGAATCGGCAGGCAAAATTACCAGTGAAATTCTGGTTTGTCGGATAGAGATTAACTCCAGCCGCTGCCGTATTGCCGTTTTTGTTGACGGTCACCTTCAGAGCGGTGGTTGAACCGTTGGGAGCGGGTCCGACCGAGTCGTTCGCCAAGGTATAGCCAAATTCCACGTCGTAATCGGGAACATTATTCGTGTTGGCAAACGTAAGAATCCAATTCGTCGCCCCGGCTGGATCGGTGAGCGGGTCCGCAAAGAGCAGAGGCGAGGCTGAATGAGCGTTGTCGATGTAAGTTACCGTTGCATTGCTCGATCCGATGGTCGAGTAACCCACGCCTGCATCAGCCAGTACTCCAATCGTAATGGTTTGATTGCCAACATAATTGGTATTCGTTTGCAGCGGCCGAATGACCGCCGGTTTGCTCACGTCGCCAGGACTAAACGTCAGCGACGCAGGAGTAAAGTCAACACCAACAACCGGTGTTCCCGAGTAGCTGAAGTTAGTGGGCGTATAACTGCTGGCGTTGGTGTCCCCCCAGCGAGTTACCATCACCGAGGCATAGTCGTTCGTCAGGCCCTTATACATGCTGGGTGCTCCCACGCCGCTGACAAAAAGTGCTTGCGGACCGGTGTTGGCGATCGCAACCGCCGCAGGCGCGCCCACCGCTACCGAGTACAGCGGATTGATGACAATCGTGAGGGTGACCGTCTCCGTCGGTCTCGGGACATTGACAGTATCGGGAGTAATAATGATGTTCGTGGAAAGCACCCCGCCGGGAAGCGTGACACTGTTCGTCGCTCCGAAAACAAAATTCGTAGTTCCCGCAGTCGCGGTATACGTTCCATTCGGTGCCGTACCTCCCAACACAAAATAAATCGTAAGCGGTGCTGTTGAGATGCCATTGGTGCTGCGGCTGAGGGTGAATACACCAGGGATGGGACTGCCGTGATTCTGTGAAGCGCCGGGCGTTGTCGCTGAAACACTGACCGTGGGATTGGGGAATATCAATTCGAAGCTCCCGTGATTGTCGCCGTTGGTTCCGGTCGTATCCCCGCTGGTGATGCAAAGTGTTGTTAATCCCAGAGTGAACGAGCGCAGCTTGCTTGTGCCCGAACTGACGCTATAAAAATTTTCCGCCGCATCCCACTGAACCGCTCCAAACGAGGCGGAAGCAGTCGTCGCGCCGGCTATATTTGTTATCAGAGTAGTTTCGTCGGGGATGCCATTGGTCAATTTGACAATCACATTCCCACCAGTCTCCAATCTCTGGCCAACCAGGTATTGTCCGTCGGGCGAGATAGCCATGCCATGCAGCGATGCAAACTTATCAACACCCGGAAAAAGAGTGTTGCCGAAGGAACCCCAGATCTTGTTTCCATCACCGTCGAATACCTGTAAACTGTCAAATCCGGGAGTCGTATAACTGCTGCGGCTCAGGAGAATGTAATAGTTTGTCGTGCCGCCGGTCACATAAAAACCCATGTCGCAACCCGTATTAAAGGTTGGGCCTTCGGTCGAATTGGCGATAAAAGTGGGAATATTAGTTCCAGGCACTGGTCCAGAACCAATAAACCAGTTAAGAATGCTTTGCCCGGGAGAACTTGGCCCCTGCGTCGTGCCCCCGGTATAGTCAATGTCCAAGGCGTACAACGACAGATCTCCGGTATTTGTTGTTCCCGTCACCACCGGAGTGCTATTGGGCACACCATGGTTGGCGGGCGGGGTATAGCTTGACAAGGCAGTAGCCAGAAGCAGGCTTCCAGATGTCACATCCGGATCGGTCGTTGCGTAGAATCCGCCACCTGTTAGCGTAGACGTGCTGGCAATATAAACGTGGCCATCCGGCCCGATGTACAGTTTATATGGCGAGAAACTGGATCCCACGAAAGGGAGACCGGCGGAGCGAGCGTTCGTAGCCACGCTCGGAGTAGCTCCCTGTCCCAATGCATCCGAAAGGTCAGCATTCCTGACGAAAAGCCCTCTCTGGTTGGCCCCGGAGTTGGCATCTGATACATAAACCCGCCCAAAATTCTTTGTTCCTGGATTCTTATTGATCGTGACCCCTCGCGGACTGAGCATGTTGTTCAACGGACTGGCGTCAGAACTGGTTTGAGCGATTGCTCCCGAACCGATGTTAAGCACCTGGATGGAGTAATTGGTGAAGGTAATCGCGTTCACAATCAAGGTCTGCGTGTGGAGGCCCGCGGTCGTGGCACCCAAATCGATGTTGGTGCCTTGCCCGGTTCCGTTATTCGTCAGGACTATGGTGACGTCCGTCGCAGCTTCGTTGAGGTAATAGCTGATGCTGGTGCCGGCGTTGTTGGTGATGCCGGAAGCGTATGGATGCGCCCTGGCCACTGACGCCAATGACAGCACAGCGAAGGCGACGGCCAGGCTGCACAGTGAGGAACCGAATTTAGCTAGTATTTTCATGAGGGTATGTATGGTTGGACCGCGGGGTTGCAACTGAGAATTGAGTCTTTCAGGACCTAAAATCAAACGTCGAACACGCATGTGGCTGCGAAGCATTAACAAAGTTACTTGGATGTCTTAGTCATTCTTGACCGGCAAAGCAATAAAAAACTGGGCGCAGCCGCGCCCGCCGCGAATGGAGAAATCTGCGCGGAACGGGCAAAATCACACAGGCTGCGCCGCCATAAATTCCACGCTGCGCGCGCTGATTCCGGGAGTGTCTCCGCTGCGAAACAAGGGGTTTTCGCCCTGTTGTCAATGGTTTTTCGCGAATATTTCATATGTGGCCGCGCTGGTGTGCCTGCATGGGTGCACTTGCGCTCAATCAGAATGAAACTATAAAAGCACAGCGAATACCAATTCTGTATTACATGTACATGTGGTATCTCACAAAGCGGTAAATCCGGTGGAAGTCCTCCATTGCCTCCGTCCAGGGAAATCGTGATGACAATTTAAAGCCTGTCTCGGCAGGGCGCGCCGCTCCGTGCGCCGACGGCTGCCTGCCCTGCCAGAACCCTGCGGAACGCGCCCACGCGAACGCGCGTGGATTACGACTGAACTGCCATTGTAATCCGCCCCACTGCGCTTCAGGGCAGATTCGTCCGCCCCATCAGATAGCGATCACATTCGCGCGCCGCGCCGCGGCCTTCGTTGAAGGCCCACACCACCAGGCTTTGGCCGCGCCGGGCGTCGCCCGCGGCGAAAACGCCCTTGAGGTTCGTGGAATATTTGTTGTAGTCCGCCTTGACGTTGGTGCGGCCATCGCGCTCGACGCCGAGTTGTTCGAGCAGCGGCTGTTCCGGCCCCAGAAAACCCATCGCCAGCAACACCAGTTGCGCCGGGCGCATTTGTGCCGTGCCCGGAACTTCCTTGGGCACGAACTGGCCCTTCTCATTCTTTTGCCACTCGATCTGCACGGTGTGGACGGCTTTCACGTTTCCATTACCGTCCCCAATGAATTCCTTGGCCGTGGTCAGATAAATGCGCGGGTCGCCGCCAAATTTCGCCGCCGCTTCCTCCTGCCCGTAGTCCAGCTTGTAAACCTTGGGCCATTCCGGCCAGGGATTGTCCTTGGCGCGGTCCTGTGGCGGGCGCGGCAGAATTTCCAACTGCGCCAGGCTCGCGCATCCGTGCCGCATCGATGTGCCCACGCAATCCGTCCCCGTGTCGCCGCCGCCGATTACCACCACGTCCTTGCCCTTGGCGGAAATAAAGCTGCCGTTCTGATGCTTGTCGAGCAAGCTCTTGGTGTTGGCGTGCAGAAATTCCATCGCGAAATGGATGCCCTTCAACTGCCGCCCTTCAATGGGCAGGTCGCGCGGCTTGGTCGCGCCGGTGCATAACACCACCGCGTCAAATTCCTTGAGCAACTTGTCGGCGGGATAATTCTTCCCCACCTCCGTGCCCGTCGTGAAAGTCACGCCTTCCTTGGACATGAGATCGACGCGGCGCTGCACGAGTTCCTTGTCGAGCTTCATGTTTGGAATGCCGTACATCAACAAGCCGCCGACGCGATCCGCGCGCTCGAACACGGTCACCCAATGGCCGGCGCGGTTCAGTTGCGCCGCGGCACACAATCCCGCCGGACCGGACCCGATCACCGCCACCTTTTTTCCGGTGCGCAAGGCGGGCGGTTCGGCCACCACCCAGCCTTCGTCCCAGCCCTTGTCAATGATCGCGCACTCGATGTTCTTGATGGTGACGGGCGGCGCGTTGATGCCCAACACGCACGAACCTTCGCAGGGCGCGGGGCAAACACGGCCGGTGAAATCGGGGAAATTGTTGGTCTTGTGCAACCGGTCCAGGGCTTCGCGCCACAAGCCCCGGTAAACGAGGTCGTTCCATTCCGGAATCAAATTGTTGATCGGACACCCGGATGCCATCCCGCTCAGCAGCGTGCCGGTATGGCAGAACGGGATGCCGCAATCCATGCAGCGCGCGCCCTGTTCGCGCAACTTTTTCTCGTCCAAATGCAGATGAAATTCATTCCAGTCCCGGATCCGTTCCAAAGCTGGACGGTCGAGCGGCAATTCCCTCAGATACTCAATGAAGCCAGTCGGTTTTCCCATTTATCAGTTAGTCGGGGCGGTTAGTTGGTCTTGGTTATTTCTTCTTTGAATGGCGGCTATTTCGTTTGATTCTCAAATTTGCCACGAGCGAACATCGGCTCGTCATGGCAAAGTTCCAGCGCTCTTCCAATCGTCCAGGACTTTGTCCCGCTTTTGGTGTTTGGCGCTTGTTTTTCAGTGTTTTGCATCCTCATCCGCCTCCCACTCGCGCGATATCCTTGGCGTTCTCATTGAACGCGCTCATCAATGCTTCTTCCCCGCTCAAACCCGCGGCAGTGGCGCGATCGATGGCTTGCAGCATGCGCTTGTAATCTTTGGGCATCACTTTGACGAACTTGGGCACCATGTCCTGCCAATGTTTGAGGACTTTGGTGGCTCGCGGGCTGTGCGTGTACTCCGCATGGCGCTGAATCATCTGGCGCACCTCTTCGATCTCAGTGGCGTTCTCGAGTTTCTCCAACCCGACGCCCTGCTGATTGCAGCGCCGGTCAAAATCACCCGCCTCGTCCAGGACATAAGCGATTCCACCGGACATTCCGGCGGCGAAGTTGCGGCCCGTCGAGCCGATCACCACCACGCGTCCGCCGGTCATGTATTCGCAGCCATGATCGCCCACGGCCTCAACCACGGTATGAACTCCGCTATTGCGCACGCCGAACCGCTCGCCCGCCATGCCGCCGATATAGACTTCTCCGGCGGTCGCGCCATAAAGCGCCACGTTGCCAATAATGATATTCTCTTCCGGCACAAAGGTGGAACCCTTGGGCGGATACACGATGATCCGGCCGCCGGAAAGCCCTTTGCCGACATAATCGTTGGCGTCTCCTTCGAGCGTGAGCGTGACGCCCTTGGGCACGAACGCCCCGAAACTCTGGCCGGCGGAACCGTTGAACTTGAGTTGAATGGTGTTGTCCGGCAGCCCATCCGCTCCATGCCGGCGCGTGATTTCGCTGCCCAGGATGGTGCCAACCACCCGGTTCACATTGCGAATCGGCAATTCAGCGATGACTTTCTCGCGGCGCTCGATTGCGGGTGCGCAAAGTTTCAACAGCTTGGTGTTGTCGAGCGCCTTGTCCAAGCCGTGGTCCTGCGGAATTTGCTGATAGCGGCCCACGTCGTCCGCGACCTTGGGCTGATACAGCATTTTGGAGAAATCCAAGCCGCGCGCCTTCCAATGTTCGACGGCTTTCTTCGCTTCCAACCGGTCCGTGCGGCCCACCATGTCGGTGATTTTGCGGAAGCCCAGTTGCGCCATGATCTCGCGCACTTCCTGCGCGATGAACCGCATGAAATTAACCGCGTAGGCTGGATCACCTGTGAAGTTCTTGCGCAATTCCGGTTTTTGAGTCGCCACGCCCACGGGGCAGGTGTCCAGATGGCACACGCGCATCATGATGCAGCCCAGCGTCACCAGCGGCGCGGTGGCAAAGCCAAATTCCTCCGCGCCCAGCAAAGCCGCGACGACCACGTCCCGTCCGGTTTTCAATTGCCCGTCGGTCTCGACCGCGATGCGGCTGCGCAGATTATTCAGCACGAGGGTTTGGTGCGTTTCCGCCAGCCCAAGTTCCCAGGGGATGCCCGCGTGCTTGATGCTCGTTTGCGGCGACGCGCCGGTCCCGCCATCATAGCCGCTGATCAACACGACATCCGCGTGCGCCTTGGCCACGCCGGCTGCCACCGTGCCCACGCCCACCTCCGCCACCAGCTTGACGCTGATGCGCGCGTGATGATTGGCGTTTTTCAAATCGTGAATCAGCTCGGCCAGATCTTCGATGGAATAAATGTCGTGATGCGGCGGCGGCGAAACCAGTCCGACGCCCGGCGTTGCGTGGCGCACTTTGGCAATCCACGGATACACCTTACCGCCCGGCAACTGGCCGCCTTCGCCCGGCTTGGCCCCCTGGGCCATCTTGATCTGCAACTCTTGCGCCTTGACCAGATATAAACTGGTCACACCGAACCGGCCCGAAGCCACTTGCTTGATGGCGCTGTTGCGTGAATCACCGTTCGCATCCAACACGTAACGCGCCGGGTCTTCCCCGCCTTCGCCCGTGTTGCTCTTGCCGCCGATGCGGTTCATGGCAATCGCCAGGCTCTCGTGCGCTTCCTTGCTGATCGAGCCGTAGGACATCGCGCCGGTCTTGAACCTTTTGAGAATCGCCTCGACCGATTCAACTTCCTCAATCGGAATTGGCGAACTGGCCAATTTCAGATCGAGCAACCCGCGCAACGTGCAGTGCTTCCGGGACTGATCGTTGACCAGCGTCGAATACTCCTTGAACACCTTGTAATCCGCGCTGCGACAGGCCTGTTGCAGCTTATGCACTGTCTGTGGGCTGAACAGATGCACTTCGCCGTCCGCCCGCCATTGGTATTGTCCACCCACGTCGAGCGTATGACCGTTTACCTGGCGATCCGGAAACGCGTGTTGATGGCGGACTTGCACCTCGCGCGCGATCACGTCCAGACCGACTCCCTCGATGCGTGACGGCGTCCAGGTGAAGTATTTGTCAATGACGGATTGCTTCAACCCCACCGCTTCAAAAATCTGCGCGCCGCGATAGCTCTGGATGGTCGAGATGCCCATCTTCGAAATCACCTTCACCACGCCTTTCACCGCCGCCTTGACAAAATTCTTGCACGCGTCCTTGTGCTTGATGTCCTTGAGCAGACCCTGGCGAATCATGTCATCAAGCGTCTCAAACGCCAGATAAGGATTGATGGCGCCCGCACCGTAACCGATCAACAATGAGAAGTGATGCACCTCGCGCGGTTCGCCGGTTTCGATCACCAACCCAGCCCGCGTGCGGGTCCCTTCACGAATGAGGTGATGATGCAGACCGGACACCGCCAGCAATGCGGGTATCGGCGCATTTTCACGGTCAATGCCGCGATCTGACAAAATCAGGATATTTACTCCGTCCTCAATCGCCCGGCTGGCTTTCGAGCACAACTCATTCATTGCCTGTTCCAGCCCCTGCTCGCCCTCGGCCACTCTGAAAAGAATGGGCAGCGTAACGGATTTGAAACCGGCCTGATTTATGTGCTTGAGCTTCGCAAATTCCTCGTTGGTCAGAATCGGCGATTTGAGTTCGATCAAATGGCAGCTCTCCGGCTCCGGCTTGAGCAGGTTCCGCTCCGAACCGATGGTCGTCTCGGCCGAAGTAATAATCTCCTCGCGAATGCAATCGATCGGCGGGTTTGTAACCTGCGCGAAGAGTTGCTTGAAATAATTATACAGGGACTGCGGCTTGTCCGACAGCACCGCCAGCGGCGTGTCGGTGCCCATCGATCCCACTGCCTCGACGCCATCCCGGGCCATGGGCGCCATCAGGATGCGCAAATCCTCGAAGGTGTAACCGAAGGCCTGCTGTCGTCGAAGAACGGTATCGTGACTCGGCTCCGGCAATTGGCCCGAGGCTGGCACGTTTGCCAATTCCAGCATGTATTTGTCCAGCCATTGACGGTAGGGATGCTCGTTGGCGATCTTCTGCTTGATTTCCTCATCCGCAACGATTCGACCTTCCTCGGTATCGATCAGGAACATGCGCCCCGGTTGAAGGCGGCCTTTGGAAAGAATTCGATCCGGCGGAATATCCAGCACGCCGACTTCCGAAGCCATCACCACGAGGTCATCTTTCGTCACCCAATAGCGCGAGGGCCGCAAGCCATTTCGGTCCAGCACCGCCCCAATGCGTTTGCCGTCCGTGAATGCAATCGACGCCGGCCCGTCCCACGGCTCCATCAGGCAGCTATGATATTCATAGAACGCCTTCTTCTCGTCGCTCATGCTCTCGTGATTCGCCCACGGCTCCGGGATCATCATCATGACGGCGTGCGGCAACGACCGCCCGGCCATCACAAGCAATTCGAGGCAGTTGTCGAACATCGCCGAGTCGCTGCCATCGGTGTTGATGATCGGCAAAATTTTCTTGATGTCGTCGCCGAAGAGGTTCGACTCGAACATCGCCTGGCGCGCATGCATCCAGTTGATGTTCCCGCGCAACGTGTTGATCTCGCCGTTGTGCGCGATGTAACGGTATGGATGCCCGCGTTCCCAACTGGGAAATGTGTTCGTGCTGAAACGCGAATGCACCAACGCCAGCGCGGTTTCCATCGCGGGATCGGCCAAATCCAGAAAATACTTCGCCACCTGCTCGGTGTTGAGCATCCCTTTATAGATGAGCGTCTTGTAGGAAAGGCTCGCGATGTACCAATAACGGCTGCCGGGAAAACCCGCCGCGCGAATCTCGTTGGTCGAGCGCTTGCGAATTACATAAAGCTTCCGCTCGAACGCCATGTCATCGGTCAGCTTGGGGTTGCGCTTGATGAAGACCTGGCGCATGAACGGCTCCGAAGCCCTGGCGGTCGCGCCCAGCGATGAGTTATCGGTCGGCACATCGCGCCAGCCGATAATCCGCTGGCCTTCCTCGGAAACGATCTTGCCGAAAAGCTGCTCGCACTCGCGGCGTTCAGCGGCGTCCGGCGGCAAATACACCAACCCCGCGCCGTAATGGCCTTCGCCGGGCAGATCGATGTTCGCCGCCGCGCATGCCTTTTTCAGGAACGCATGCGGCGTTTGCAAAAGAATGCCCGCGCCGTCACCCGTGTTGACTTCGCAGCCGCACGCGCCGCGATGGTCGAGGTTCAACAAGACTTGGATCGCTTGTTGAATGATTGCGTGCGATTTCCTGCCCTTGACGTTGACGACAAATCCCACGCCGCAGGCGTCGTGTTCGAACTGCGGGTCGTACAAGCCCTGTTTGGGCGGCAGCCCGTTCGTATTCAAGTGCCGGTTTTCTAGCTTCTGAATTTCTGATTGCATCATTAAGTGTGCCGTTGCGCCACAACGAAATTAATTCTCTTAGTTTTTACCGAAATGTCCACCAACTGCAATGATTAAAAAAGCCCCTTCGCCTCTTTCTCCGCGAGGCAGTCTTTCCCCTTGCCCAATTTCGACCACCTTGGCCATTTTTCCACATAAATCAGCGGCTCGCGACCCGAATAGAATGAAGGTCATTGAAGGCGGTGAGCTGTGGCAGCGAGCGCGCTATGCTGCTGTTTTGTCCAGCCCGAGGCAAATGGGGTGAATGACTCCCCTATGGCATCTGCAACCGGTAATACTGCTGAGCCGCGCCAGCGTTCATGGGATTGGTGAACTGAAAGTTTCCGCTGCCGCTGAACACGTTGGTGGCCAGGCGCGTCCATTGACTCAACGGCCGCGCCACGTTCGTTGAACTGAGCACATAATAAGCTCCGCTCGTGCTGCCGCCGGTTCCGCTCATTATCAGTTGGTTTCCATTTAACAGCAGGCTGCCAAACACCGGAGATGGTTTCGGCACGATGACGACACTCACCGCCGCGGTGCGCGACACACCGGCACTGACGCCGATGATGCTCAAAGCATAGCTGCCTGGCGCAACTGAATTCGAAGTGGAAATCGTCAGTGTGGAATTGCCCGCGCCGGACACGGTATTCGTGCTGAAGCTTGCGCTCGCGCCGGCGGGCAGTCCGCTCGCGCTCAAAGCCACCGAATTGCCCATGCTCACGGGGTCACCCACGCTCACCGTATAAGTGGTGTTGGAACCGGCCGAAATCGACTGCGACGCTGGCGCAGCCGAAAGATTGAACAATTGGTAGCCGATGTTCTCCACTGCCGCGCCACCCAACCGTTCCTTCAATTGCTCAAGATACAAGCTGGTCGGCGAAACGGTCGTGCCCGCAGCATCGTATATCCCGGGATCGGTGCTGGGATTGTTGTTGCTGCCGGAGCCGCCGATCCACCAGTTATAATGATGCGCCAGTGCCGGGCACTGGATGGTGAAATTCCCGACGTGGCAATTGTAGAAAACGCTGTAGCCCGCGCCCCAGCCATTGCCTCCACCGGTGATGATGACAATATGCACGTTTCCAACGGTGCCGTATTCATTGTCCGTCAACAAACTCACCGCCCAGTATCGATGCGGTCCGCCGTCGAAATCCGAGCCGGTGGCGTTGCAATACAAATAGACGTTGGGGCCCGTTGCCTCATCGCCCGTTTGACAGAGGTGCTGAAATCCGCTGATCCCGGTCAACCGCTGGAACAGGCACATTTGCCCGTCGATTTCGAAAGCGGGCGGGCGGGCGCTGCCGTTGTTCACCCCGTGGCTGAAGGTGCAATCCTGCACCGTACACCACTTCGTCTGGTTTGCGGTGGCCGCATTGGCGCCAATGCCAAAACCATCGAAAGCCAGGTTGCACACCCAGCAATTCTTCGCGTTCCCAAAATGAGTTCCGGTCCAGCCGAAACCGTTGGTGGTGCCCGTGGTGCCCAGCCCCCAAGCCGAGACCAGGCGCAGATTTTCCACGCCACATTGCTGCACCCGTCCCGAGTCGGTATAGGGAAATACGGTGCCGGTGCACCATTGCTGCTCGATGGGCGTCGGCAGGGCCATATCCACCGTCACCGCATTCCCGTTGATGGCCGTGATTTTGCGCTCGGCGTCATTCTGATGACCGCTTGCGCTCCAAAGGTTGCTCATGCCGATGGCGTTGATCCAATTGGTGGTCCACGGCCGCCGCACCACGATGTCCGTGCCCACTGACAACCCGGCGGTGGTGTTTAAATGAAAATTCGTTGCGCCCAGCGGCACGTACGTGTCCGCAAGGGTGTAGGTCGAAGAACCCGAGACTTGTTTGGTTCCGCTCGAGCCGGAAATCGTGATGGCCGTGCCGGAATTCGAGGTGCTGGTGAAATTCAGGACTGTGTTCGTCCCAAAGCCGCTCAGGATGACGCCGCTCTTGCCCAGGCTCAACGTGCCATCCATTTCATACGTGCCTGGGTTCAATAACACCACTCCACGAATCCCGTTGGTGTCGGCGGCCAAGTTGCCAACGGCGTTGATCGCGTTTTGAATATTGGCAGTGTTGTCGCCGCTGATGACGCTGAGGGTCTGCCGAACCGGCACGTTCGTCGGCAGCGCCACACCGCCGCTCTGGTATCCGGCATAGGAATAGTCGATGAGCTGGTTCCCCAAATCATCATTGGTATAGACGAGCGTGCCGCCGGGGCCAAAGTGCACCCATTGCGATTGAGCCGCCCGAACCGCCGTCGCCGCCAGCAAAACGGCGCATATTCTGATCAATGTTTTCACTTCAGGTTTGCTCTACTCTTACGGGCGCCGGGAATTGAAACTGGTTTCCACGCGCGTTATCGTCTAACAACTGAGCCGGCATCATGAAGCGAAATCTACGTGAAGCCGCGGGCTCACGGCATTGAACGTTCGTTCGATGGAGGAGAAATAAATGCCGGCAGGCTAAAGAGTCACCAGCGCAACCGATCTCACCGATCATTCCTGCAAAGGTCCCGCAATCAGTCCCAGCTCGCCCTGCTCCACCCACCCGGCGGTCATCACGGTGCGAATGAAAAGGTAGTGGCCGCGTTTCCTTTCGAAACGAGCCGTTTCACCGGCGGGCAGCTTGGCGATGACCTGGGCGTCGTTGGTGGGCGTCAGCCGCAGAGGCGTGTCCTTCTGGAGCACAATTCCGAGCTTTGAACGCGTCTCCACACCGACCAATGCGGGCAGGGTCAGCAGAAAGATGGCGAAACCAGCCGCCGCGACCGCCTGATGCCAGTCCGCCTTGCGCCAACGGAGCGCGCCTGGCAACGTGACCAACCCCAGCGCCAGCCAGAAGCTCAGGCAGGCAATCCAGTCCCACCAACCGGCCGGCAACCAGGCGGAACAAACCTCGTACCACGCGAGGTCGGGCGCATCGAGTTGCGCCGCCTTGCGTCCAAAACGGAGATTCGTGCGCGTGTTGCGGTCGAGGGGATTCAGCCAATGGGCGCGCTCCCAGGCAAGAACCGCCGGCCCCACGTGGCCACACTGCCATTCGGCATCCCCCAGGTTGTGCAACGTCCCCGGAGAAGGCATTGCCCTAGCCGCTTCCCCAAATAGCGACGCCGACTGCTCAAATTTGCCATCTGCATAAGCTTGCGCCCCTTGTTGGAAAGCAGCGGAACCCGCTGTTGCAGCCATGGCAAAGCTCGGAGCAAAGCAAATTACCGACAACCAAAAGCAGACGAAAAAGCAACAGCGCACCGCCAGGCGACGGAACGAATCATACGAAACGCGCGTTTTGGCCAGCGTGTTCCGCCCGCTGGAACACGGGCGGGGACATCGCAGCGCGATGTCCCTACCGCAAACCATATACAACAAACTGTTTGCTTGGTGTTTGGCGTTTGGCATTTGGTGTTTCAGAAAAACCTTCACAGCCTTGCCTTCAATTCTTCCAGCACCCGTTCCAACTCCGGCCGGAGCGCCAGCAACTCCGAACCGTCCCTCACCGGGCCGCCGAAACGGATGGCATCGTCAGCCGTAAAAAGGCGGCGCACGATGTCGCCGCCCCGGCTCTCGCGCTCGGTCGCGGGCAATTCGCGCAGGACATCCGCGCACACCAGGGCCTCCGGATTGGCCGCCCCATGAGGAGCGCACGCTTCGCGCAACGCATTGATGGCCCCGGTCACGAAAGCCCGCGCATCCTGCGCCGCCGCCGCGCGCCGCGCCGCGGCAAGCTGCTTCCGCAACCCGCGCCGCGCCTTCCGCTTCCGCTCCACTTCCGGATACTGTTCCAGGAAACGCCGCCGCTTGTCCCAGAACAACAACCCGGCAATCCCGCCCGCCGGCAAAAGTTGGAGCGCCAGGAACCACCAGCGTTGTTGCAGCGCGCCCAGGCCGCTCCCGCTCCAGCCAGGCGTTTCCGCCAATCCCGTCATCGCCAACGCCCGTTCGCGCGTCGTTCCGTCGTCGATTTCCCCATCCCGCGTGTCGGATTGCGCCGCCTGCAGTTTGGTTTCCGCGCCCGCCGGAGCCGGCGTGACCGCCAGGGGCACCGGCGGGATGGTCAAATCCACATAAGCGCCCTTCGCCGGATCGAAACTGCAGAACGGAATCGCCGGGGTCGCCTTCGACTTCTCCGTCAGCGGAATCAGTGTATAACTGAATACCGTATAACCGCGCTGTTGGATGACGAACGGCGGCGCGGGATCACCCTGCGGCGGAAAACTTTGCCAATCGCGCAGCCGGGGCGCCGACGGCATGGTCAACCGGCCCAGGTTTCCTTCACCGCGCACCGTCACCCGCAAGGTGACCGGATCACCCGCCCGCACCTGGTTCGTGGAAAGTTTCGGCGGTTCAATGCTAAAACTGCCGATCGCCCCGCTAAACCCCGGCAGTCGATCTTCGGGCAAGGCTTTGACCATCATTGGCACCGGGTCCGAGTCAACCAAGGTGCTGCCGCCCTGAAACACGCCCGGCTGCACCATGACCGGACGGCCGGAAATGCAATTGGCCTGCGCCACCAGCGTCTGCCGCCCTTCGCGCATTGGGGTAATGATTACTTCCTGGATAAAGGCCGCGTACGCCTGGCCGTTCTGGTGCACGATATCATGGCGCAAGCCATACGAGTTTGGTTCGGAAAAGATGGCATCCCCATTCACGCGAGCCTGTTGTAAGGCCACCACGCTCCCATCGCCGGGATCGATCAACATCACCGGAATCCGCAGCGTTTGCCCGACATAAATATCACCTTCCGGCAACTGCAAAACCAAATGTTGCGCCTCGCGCACACCCGGCGTTCCCGGTTCCACCACCACCAGATGCGCCTCCGGCACCGTCACCGGCTTGCCGTACGCCGTGGCGGTAAATGACGGTATCTTGAATGCGCCCGTATTGGTGGCCACGGCCCGATAATTAATGGTCGTCTGCGGTTGCAACCTCCCGGCGGCGGAAGGTTGATAGGATTGCGCCCGGCCGCCGGTCGTCACCTCCAGCCCATTGGGCGCGGGCAACTGATCGGGCAGCTTCAACGATTCATCGAGGGCATTCACGACAATGCGATACGTTGCCCGCCCGCCCGCCGCCACCACCGGAGGATCAAACTCCACGCGTGCTGTCACCACCGATTCCATATCCACCGACGCCGCCGAACCAATCAGGCTGTTAAACAAATCCGGTGTGCTGTTGGCCGGCTGCGAGCTTATTTGCATCGCGCCACTGGACGTGATGCGCACCGGCCCCGATGGCCCCGGCATGATAAGCGTCGAAGGCGGCGGAGGAGGTGGAGAATTTGTGGGTGGAGTCTGAGCGAATGCGCTCGTCAGTCGAAATGCCAAAGCCAACACCGCGCCGGTGCGCGTCAAATGACCGATGCCAAATGACCGATGGCCAAAGAAAATCCAATTTTCAATGTTCAACAGATTGGGAATCCGCGCTTTCTTTGGAGATCGGCTATTGGGCATTGGTCATTCTCCCAACTCACCAATCGCGATGTTTGCGATCCTTGGGCGTCCCGGTATCCGTGGCTCCCAACGGCAACTGGCGATTCGCGTCCAGCCGCAGCATGCCGAGCAAAGCTTCCGCTTCTTCGGGCGACAACTGGCGTTCCTTGCCGTTCCTGTTCGGCCCTTCCTCCTGGCCCTCCTTTGGCTCTGGGGGCGGCTTCGGCTTGTCGTCCTCGTCGTCATCATCCTCTTCGCCGCCCTTGAACATCTTGCCCGGGTCACCCGGCATCTTCTCCTTTAACTTTTTCATCTTCGCGCCCAACTCCTGGCGTTGCTTGCCCATGCCGGCCATCATTTGCATCATCATCTGCTGCAGGTCCACCAACTTGGCAATGTAACGGTCCACCACCTCGGCATTGGCCCGCGCATCCTCATCCTTGGGGCGCAGCTCATTGGCGCTTTTGAAATCTCCGGAAGCACGCTGCCATTTGTTCAAAACCGCGCCGTTCGACTCCATCGCGCGCTTCACCGCTTCCATGGCTCCTTTCAATTCCTTGCGCGAGCCCCGGCCGTGCAGGTACGCCGCCACCATTGCCTGCAAATCGGTTCCCGCCAGCGCCTGGTCCACGTCCTGAATGGCGCCCGTCACATTCTCCGAGGCGCGTTGTGCCGTGGACTGGGTGCCCTTCGCATTCGGCCCGTCCTTCAATTGCTTCACGCCTTCTTGAAAACGCACCTCGCCCAGATTATAAAGCGCCGGCCCCTGGATCTTCTCGTTCTGACTCGCCACTGCGGTCTGCAACGCCGTTTCTGCCTCCGGCAACTTTCCCTGCCGAAACTTCTGCGTGCCGTCGTTGTAGAAATCACGCGGTGAAACGGGAGCGTTGGTTTGCGGTGATGAGGCGAATGAAGTGAAGGCGGTGAGAGAAGCGCCAAGTGCCAAACACCAAGCGCCAGAGAAACTCCAAAAACCAAATCTCAAGGCAGCCGCCACGCCATTGGCGTTTGGTGCTTGCGGTTTATCTGGCGCCTGGCGCCTGGCGCCTGGAGATACCCCTCTCCGTCGCCGCAACCGCTGTTGGATGTTTGCCATGCCCTGATAAGATGGCAGACGCGGGCGGCACATGTCAATTTCCTGCTCGTCGAGGCCAGACAACGCGGATCAGAATATGTCTGATGAACACGACTAGGGCGGCGGCACTTGTTGCGAGGAGGCTCAGGTTTAAACAGATTTGAACGGGCAGAGCCTGGAGGTTTTGCTCTGTCAATTTCTGCAAGCAACAACTCAAGCCTGGGATTTGGGCAATCTCCGCCGGGTGCCAACCAAAGATTCGAGCACCAGCAATGCCGTTACCAATGTGACGGGCACGTGAAATCGATCCACACCCAGCTTCCGCAGCTTGGCCAGGTGGGCGGAGTCGCTCGTGTCTTCCACGCGACGCCGGACCACGTCAAGTCCCTCGCCCAACGGCCCCAGCGGTTGGTAGGTCCCGTGGGTGGCTTGGGCAATCTCGGTCAAGGTGGTTTCATCCAGCCGGCTCTGGACCACCTGTCCATCGGCGTCGCGCACGTAATCCATCCCGCCGGTGTCGTTCGGCACCTGGATGGCGCTTCCCGCCGCGGTGCCAACGCCAACCGCAAACACGACAATTCCTTTTTCCGCCAAAGCCTGCGCCGTTTTAATGCCCGTCTTCTCCAGGTCCTCGCCATCGGTCACAAGGACCAGGACTTTGCGGCGCTCGGTTTTTTCCATGGCCCGCGACGCTTCATCCAGCGCGCGTCCGATGTCGGTGCCCGGAACGGGGATCGTTTTTTCATCCACCGCCAGCAGGGCTTCGCGGAACGCATCATAGTCGAACGTCAGCGGGCATTGCAGAAACGCCTGGCCCGAGAACGCCACCAGGCCCACCCGCCCGCGGCCATGCCGTTGCACGAAATCGAGGATGGCGAATTTGGCCCGGCCCAGGCGGTTGGGATTGACGTCCGCCGCGAGCATGCTGCGCGAACAATCCACCAAAAAGAGAATGTCCTCGCCCAGTGCCTGCGAGACTTCCGTGGTCTCACCCCATTGTGGGCGCGCCAACGCCAGTCCGATGCCCGCAATGGCCAGGACCAGCAGCACGCTTTTCACAGCGCGCCGCGCGGGACTGTGTGAACGAAGCAAGTCCCCGATCAGTTCGGGCGCGGCGAACAAGGACAACTGCTTTTTCCGCGCCCACGCCGCGTAGCGATGCAGCGCCACCACGCCAATGGGGGCCAGCACCGCCAGCCACAGCCAGTGGGGTTCGGCAAAATGTGGATGAGTGAAATCCATGCTTACGGCACCCGGCGATAACGGGTATTGGCGAACACCAATTCGATCAGCAGCAGCGAAAACGCCGCCAGCAACGGCCATTGAAACAGCGGCGTGAACGTCGTGTAGCGCCGCAGTTTCACCTCGGTCTTCTCCAGCCGATCGATCTCGTTGTAAATATTTTGCAATTCCCGGCGATTCGTCGCGCGATAAAACTTGCCGTGCGACAACCGCGCCATGTCGCCCAGCACGGTATAATTGGCGGGTTGCAGCGTGATGGTGGGGATGATTTCACCGTTCGGGCCATGCTTGAGTTTGCCCGTGCTCGTGTCGAACGCCGGCAGCCGGCACGGTTCCTCGATTCCGATCCCGATGGTGTAAATTTTTGAGCCGATCGCCGCGGCGATTTGCGCCGCCGGCACCGGCTCGATCTCCCCCTGGTTGTTGTCGCCGTCGGTCAGCAAAATGATGATGCGACTCTTGCTGTCCTTGAGCATCCTGAGCCGTTTGGCGGCGGCGGCGGTCGCATCGCCAATGGCTGTGCCCAACTCCCGAATGATGCCGATGTGCAATCGGTGCAGATTTTCCACCAGCCAATCATGATTGAGCGTTAGCGGACTGGCCAGATACGGCACGCCTGAAAAAGCGATCAATCCCATGCGGTCGTTGGGCCGCCGATGAATGAAATCCTCGAGCACTGAGCTGGCAATGCCAAAGCGCGAGCTCTCCTCGTTCTGCCCGCCCATGTCCAGGGACATCATCGACCACGACAAATCCAGCACCAGCATGATATCGACGCCGCTGGCCTCGGTTTCGGTATGATCGTTGACGATGCGCGGCCCCGCCAGCGCGACCACGCACAGCGCGACCACAAGGAGGCGCATGAAAACGAGCAACCGCCCCGCCGCTGAACGCGCCACGCCGCCCACGGCCCGGGCGATGTCCGCGCTCGCGAACCGCAATGCGGAAGATTTTCCCATCCGCCCATGCAGGAAGGCATAAACTGGAAGCAACGCCAGCAACGCCAGCAGCCACGGGTATTGAAACTGAAAGTGCGAGTTCATGCGCCGGCTGGCGAAGTGGTCATTCCCTGTTCGCGCCTCGCGGCTTCCAACCGCTGTTGGCGATGGACTTCGATCCGGTCGATCAACTCACACGCCACCACTACCGCACCGAGTCTCGGAGGTTGGGGGGAAGAGCTACGACTGTCCTCCGCCGCTTTCGCGGCCAGGTTGGGGGCTGGAGCGAACTTTCTCTCGTCACACCAACGCAGAAAATCAGCCGCGGATCTGCCCAGGTCCGGGTTGTTTAATCGGGAGGATTGCAGCATCCCGCCTAATTCGGTAGTCGTCAACTCCTCTGGCGGAAGGTCGAGGGCAAAATACAAATAACGCCGAAGAACCTGCGATACTTCCCCAACCAGCGCCGAATCCTCGGTGCGCCCGCGCAACGCTTCCAGCGCCCGGCGAGCCGCGAGTTGCGGCGGCGTAACTGGCTGAAGTCTTGGCCGACGCAACCAGTTGATCAAAAAAACCAGCAATCCCAGCGCCACAAGACCGCCCAGCACAACCCACCACCCATGCTGCTCCCAAAACGAGGCCTGAAGTTCCTCCCGAGCCGGTCGCAGCGGAGGAATCCGTTCGTCCTCGGCTCCCAACATGACGTTGGCCACCAACACCAGCCCCAATCCTGCGCAACCAAGCCAAAGCGGTTTTGAAAACCAATGCAACCCGTAGCAGTTCTTGGACCTTCGGGCTTGGAGCTTTCCTGGAACCTGGTGTTTGGCGCCTGGTGTTTTCCTCATCCCCTTCTCCTTCCCCGCCGGGTCTCGAAAAACCGTTGCAGCGCCGGCGCGTACGGTTCTCCCGTGCTGAAGCGCAATGTGTCCACACCCGCGCGCCGCAGCGTGCGATCAAGTTCCGCCAATCGTTCGCTGTTCGTTTGCGCATAAGTCTGCCGCACAGTTGTCCGGACCGAATCCACTTCGAGCATTTCGCCGGTTTCCGCGTCCTCGATCGTCAACAGACCCGCGTTGGGCAACTCGCCTTCCCGTGGATCATGCAGATGCACGCAGATCAAATCGTGCCGCGCGTTCGTCATGCCAATCTCACGGACCGTGTCGCGACCTGCTTGAAGGCTGCGCGCCCCGGTGCCGAAACTGTGAAGAAAATCCGTCAGCAAAAAAATAATCGAGCGGCGTTGTACCACGTGATTTAGAAAAGTCAGCGCCGCCGGAATGTCTGTCCCCTGATGTTTTGGTTTAAAAAAAAGCATCTCGCGAATTGCGCGGAGGATTTGGCTGCGTCCCTTGCGCGGCGGCAAAAACAATTCGGTCTGGTCGGTGAACAGGAGCAGACCGACCTTGTCGCTGCTGCGCGCGGCCGAATGCGCCAACGTTGCCGCAATTTCCGTTGCAAACTCCCGCTTGCTGCGTTTGCCCGATCCAAATGACCCTGAAGCCGAAACATCCATTGCCAGGATAACCCCCAATTCGCGCTCCTCACGAAACCGTTTCACGAATGGGCGACCCATCCGGAAAGTAACATTCCAATCGATGTTACGCACATCATCGCCCGGCATGTAATCCCGCAGTTCCTCGAAATCCATCCCCCGCCCCTTGAAATGGCTCAGGTAGGCGCCCACCATCATGTCGTTCACCAGCCGATTTGTGCGGATCTCCACGCGCCGAACTGCTTCGAATATTTCCTGGAGCGTCATGACCTGGAACTGCGCCGGCACTCCCGTTTTGCCCATCGGACTAAACCCCAAATCTTCACGGCACCGGGATGGTATTGAAAATTTTCTTGATTATGTCATCCGTCGTCACGCCCTGCGCCTCCGCTTCGTAAGTCAGAATGATCCTATGCCGCAGCACGTCCGGACCGATGTTCTTGATGTCTTCGGGCGTGACGTACGCCCGGCCTTGCAACAAGGCCCAGGCCTTGGCCGCCAGCGTCAGATAAATCGTTGCCCGCGGCGAAGCGCCAAACTGGATTAAATGTTTCAAATCCAGTTTATACTGGTCCGGCTTGCGCGTCGCGAAGACCACATGAACAATATAATCACGAATCTTGTCATCCACGTGCACCTGGTCCACCAGCTTGCGTGTGCGCAGAATTTCCTCCAGCGTAATGACTTGTGTGACGGCGTGTTCAGGCACCGTGAACGCCATTTTATCAAGGATCTTTCGCTCCTCATCGAATGACGGATACCCGATTACGACTTTGAACATGAACCGGTCCACTTGCGCTTCCGGCAGTGGATACGTTCCCTCCTGGTCGATTGGATTTTCCGTCGCCAGCACCAAAAACGGCGACGGCAGCGGCATCGTCTCGCCTCCCAGGGTTACCTGCCGCTCCTGCATGGCTTCGAGCAACGCGGATTGGACCTTCGCTGGCGCGCGGTTGATTTCGTCCGCGAGCACGAGGTTGGCGAAGACCGGGCCTTTGGTCGCATGATATTTGCCATCCTGGGGATTGTAGATCAGTGTCCCGATGATGTCCGCAGGCAGCAAGTCGGGTGTAAATTGAATCCGATGAAACCGCGCGTGGATGGCCGCCGCCAGCGTGCGCACGGACAGCGTCTTCGCGAGCCCCGGCACGCCCTCGAGCAAGACGTGCCCGTTGGCCAGCAGACCCACCAGCAACCGGTCCACCAGATATTCCTGGCCAACAATCACCTGGCCAATTTCCTTGCGCAAAGTACTGATCCAGGCCGAAGCCTTTTGCACATCCTCACTCACTACATTCGTCACAGTGGTCATTGAGCCGGGCAATATAAGCAGAGAGTGCCGGTGTCGCAATGAAACTCTTGTGACTTTCGCAGAAAGCCGGCGACTCGGAAAACCGGGCACGGCGAACGTCCGGAGTTGGAAGAACGTGTGAAAGATGGCCGGGTTAGCCGCAAAACCGCAGAAGAGTTTGAGCCGGCTTGGGGGTTATCTGGTCAGCAGCCCGTCCACAAAGCCGATTTGGTACACGAGGAACAGGCCAAAGCCCACGCTCAGGCAGCCGGAAGCGATCCCTAAATACCGGTGGAATTTCACTGAACGCGTCGCCGTGCACGTGAACGGCAGCGCGATGCCGGCGGTGATGACCATCATGCCGCCGATGGTTCCAAGGCCAAAAATCAACAGGTAGGCGATGGCCCACATCGAGTTCTGGATCATCGGCAACACCAGCAATGCCACCGCAGCTGAGCCAGCCAGCCCGTGCACCACGCCGACCACCAGCGGACGCGCCATCTGGTAAAATCCCAATCGGCCAAACTTCGCATCGAGCCACGCGGTTGAAATCCCTTCGCTCTGGTGATCGTGCGTTTCAAGATCGTGCCTGGGGGAAAGTCGATCAAAACGGTTCAGGGAGGCGGCTGCGTTCTGCCGGATCCAAAGCGTAAAACTCCGAAAATTCCAAAGCCCCAGAACAATCAGCATCAACGCCACGGAAAATTCCAGTGACATGCCGAGCCTCGGCGGAATGACCAGGCCAAACAGAATGATTGCGCCGCCAACCAGCAGCAGTGTAAGCGTGTGCCCGATCCCCCACATAACGCCGATGACTGCGGCATTGCGCACCTTTAGTTCACGGCTGACGATGGTGGTAACCGCGACGACATGATCCGCATCGGTGGCATGCCGCATGCCGAGGAAGAACCCGAGCAAAAGGAACGAGAACAAGGCCATCATGATTCTACAAGCTATGGAGCACCCAAAACCGTTCCGATTCTACTGAGCGTCAGACCGGCACGAGCACTGCTTCACGATGAGTATCGGCCAGCACTTCCAGAAGAACTGATTCGACCATTGCCAACGCCCGTGGAACTGCTGCGCGTACGGCGTCGCTCAACCCTATTTGCCCGTCCTCCGATTCCAGCGCCGCCGGCTCGCAACCGACGAGATACAACCGCCCGGGCCGGCCACCCAGCCATTTAGCCATTTGCAGGGCGCGGACCACATCCATGCCGTGGCCATTTGGAACACTCCCTTCGGCTTCAATTAGCGCCGAGAAATCCGGTTCGATCAAATACAAGGTGCCTGGGGCATAGCCTCGAGGCGTCGCATCGATCAGGATCACCGCGTCGTGCTCGTCCATGAGGGCAAAGGCCAAATCATGGCTGCGGATGCCAAAATCCACCACTTCCACCCCTTCGGGCAACGTGCGTTGCGCCAACTCACGCACCGCCTCCACTCCGAACGCGTCGTCGCCCAGGAAAATGTTGCCGATGCCAGCTACGAGAATTCGTTTGCTCATGTGTCCTCCTGCAGCGAAACCATCCTGCCGCTTTCGACTTCCTTGGCCAGAGAATCCGGATCAGCCCGCCCCACCGCGATTTGCGGGTAATCGGCCAGCGTGATCGGCGCCGACAGCATCGTGGTGCGCTCAGCCTTTTCCTTGTCTCCAACCAGCACCGGCCAGATTCCGTAATTTTTGCAACTCGCAATCGCGGCCCGGCAGGCTTCAGGCGGGTTGGCCATCGAAACAAATTCGCCGTTGCGCACCTCGAGCACTGTGTGGGTGGAGGCGAAGGTCCGCATCAACACCGCTCCCTGCTCGTTGACTTCCGATCTGGGTGCAGGTGTTAGATTCACGATGCGAACTGTAATTTTGAAGAGTTTTTCCCCAACCGGCTCAGCTCCAACCTCCACCACACCCTGGAGCGCCTCGTGTCGGCGGTTGATCGCGCCCACCGGTTCATCATGCTCGCGGATTGGCTCGAAGGTGTGCCCGGCAGAAAAGCAAAAGCGAAGGTCTTCGCGATGCCGCTGGCCCGCTTCCAACAGGAGCGGGGGCGGCATGACTTTCCGCTCAACCGCTTCCTGTGCGGTCTCATACGATCTCCCTTCCACCGGCAGCTCAGAAACCAGTTCAAAGCTTCGGCCTTCACGTCCTGCCAATTCCGGCGACGGCGGCAAGAGCGCATGGACCTCGCGGGAGATAAGATGAAGGAATCGCACGCTCACCTCGATTACCAACGGCTTCCCATGGCTCTGCGCAAGACATTCGGTCTGCATGACGAACGGCTCCGCGCCATTCCGCGCTTCGCTATAGCTTTGCGGGTAAACCAGGCCCAATGTGGCACCCGGCCGGTTCTTCTTATTCGCAGCGGCTCGATGAGGATAAAGGGAATAGCCGTCATACAGCAGGGCTTCCGCAATCTGACACACGGCTGACCGTTTCATAAACGCACCTTTTCCAGTTTAGTCTTAAGCTCGGGCAGAGGGGCCGGTCCTTCATCACCAGGTTAAGCTCCACATACTCCCACAACTTCATCTTCGTTCTGCCAACCACTTTTAGGCGGGCATTTCATTACCGGGTACGTGGACTTACTTGAGCGGCCTGCCTCTGAAACGTGTACGTATCTATTAGAACTTCCAAAACTGTAACAAGATTTGCACTTCGAGAAATGGGGTGTTTACCTCAGCAAAGAATCCGGCGCGGCCTCACGGTTGACACAGACGATCCTGGGGCCGTAATCGCTGAGGGTGACGACGCTTATGGAAGCCGGGTCAACTTCGATCCGCTGGAACAAATCCAAAGGTGTGCCAAGGTAAAATGCCAGCGCGGCGCGGATCGGGTCGCCATGCGAGAACAATGCCAGCGTTTGATCCGGATACTCCCTCCATAAGCGGTTTATTTCCGCCACCATGCGTGCCTGGGCTTCGACCATCAACTCGCCGTTGGGAACACGTGTGCCGCTGCGAAACGAATTCCACTGTTGCCAGTGCGGCAGTGTCTCCAGTTGTTTGAAGGTTTGGCGCGTCCAGTCTCCGAAATCGATTTCGTTGAGTCCGTCGGCGATCTGAATGTCGAGCGCCAAACGCTTGGCCAGTGGAACGGCGGTTTCAATTGCCCGTTCGAGCGGACTGCTAAAAATGCCTTGAATCGGCTCCCGCGCCAGCCGCACCGCGAGTTTCTCCGCCTGGCGCTGCCCTGCACGGTTCAGGCTCACTCCGGGAAGCCGGCCGGCGATGGCTTTACCGAGGAACTCGTTGGCGGCGTGACGGATGAGATAGAACGTGGTCATTCGACAGCTCGCTCCGCTTGAGTTCAGACGCGAGCGGCGGCCATCGGTGAACTATGTGGCAGCCGCCCAGGCCGATGTGCATCAACCTGGAACGGCTTCCCCAACCTTGGCGTCCTGTTACAACTAAACCCATGGATCGAACAGGCGATGAAGCCCAAATGCCGACCCCGTTGATTGCCACACAAAACCCTTCCGCCTTCTTTGCTTCGGCGAGGCGTCGCTTCCATCCTCTCGAACCTATCGGAATGCCCTCCCATCCGGCAGTGGGGTGTTCACATGCTTTCACCGGCCACTGCCCCACTACGGCTCTAATTGAAGAAGCCTCCAACGTTCCGGAAAGCTGTCATGTTAATCTTGTAACAATCCACCCCTTCACACGCCGCCGACCAATAGGCCATTAGGCACTCTCTTTGAATTTCGTGCGTCTGAAAACCACTTCCCCCAATCGCTTGACCTGAACAAACTGTTCGTCAGTCATGGCTGCTCAGAAGCGCCATTCACGCTGCTCGCTTCTCCCACCCTTTTGTTTCCTGCCATGCCGCGGTCGCCCGCGCATCCGGCACAAACTCACGCAAATCCGACGATGCGCGCACGATCTCCCGCAGTTCCTTCAGATCCTTGATCTCTCCCGCCGCCCGCGCCTGCACGAGCACATTGCCCAGGACCGTCGCCTCGATCGGACCCGCCAGCACCGGCCGGTTGCAGGCGTCCGCGGTGAATTGGTTCAAGAGGTTGTTTTGCGAGCCGCCGCCCACCACGTGAATGACTTCGATTTTCTCGCCCGTCAATTCTTCCAACGAGCCAACCGTGGCGCGATACTTGAGCGCCAAGCTTTCAAGCGCGCAACGCACCAGCGCTCCCTCCGTTTCCGGCACGGGCTGAGTGGTTTCCCGGCAGTAATCTTGCATTGCCTTCGGCATGTCCGGCGGATTCAAAAACCGCTCGTCATTCGGATCCACCAACGAGCGCAACGCCGGCGCTTCCGAAGCGACGCGCACCAACTCGGCGTAATCCCAGGCGCGCCCCCGCGCCTCGAATGAGCGTTTGCATTGCTGCACGAGCCACAGACCCATGATGTTCTTGAGCAGCCGGTACGTGAAGTCCACGCCGCCTTCGTTGGTCATGTTAAGCTCGAGCGTGCGCGGGGAGAGTTGCGCCTCGGCAATCTCCACTCCGAGCAACGACCAGGTCCCCGAACTGAGATAACCCCAGTTTGCCCGGCCCGTGTGCGCTGTCGGCACCGCTGCCACGGCTGAGCCCGTGTCATGTTCGGCTGGCGCGATCACCTCGATTGTTCCCAGGCCGGTCCGCTCCGCCACAGATGGACGCAAGGAACCGATGCGGGTTCCCGGCGCGACGATCTCCGGAAAAATGTTCGTCGGCAAATCGAACTTCCGCAACAAATCGAGCGCCCACTCACGCCGCACCGGATTGAAACATTGTGTCGTCGTGGCGATGCTAAACTCGCTCACCCGCGCGCCCGACAGGCACCAGTTCAGAAAATCAGGTGTGGTCAGCAAGGTTTCCGCAGCCGCCAGCACTTCCGGGCTCTGCCGCTGCAAGGCCAGCAACTGGTACAGCGTGTTCAGTTCCATGAACTGCAACCCGGTGGCCGCAAAAATCTCGGCGCGCGGCATGCGTTTGAACGCTTTTTCGAGCATGCCCTGGGTGCGCGCATCCCGATAGTTGAAGGGCTGCCCCAGCAGTTCGCCGCTCTTCGACAGCAAAGTAAAATCAACGCCCCAGGTATCCACGCCCACAGAGACCACCGCCTTGCCGAACCGGCGCGCGGCCAGGCTCAGTCCGTTCTGGATTTCGCTCCACAAGCGCAGAATGTCCCAGCGCAATGTGCCTGCAATCGCCACCGGCCCGTTCGGAAAGCGGTGCAACTCCTCCAGACGCATCCGGCGGCCATCCCAGCAACCCGCGATCACGCGACCGCTCTCCGCGCCCACATCAACGCCCAGATAAACTTGTTCAGCCATAAATTATTAAGTGTTCTGCGTTGAGAATCACTCCGCGCCGAACCTGTTGGTAACAATCCCGTAGCAACGAGATTAAGCTTCCGTTTACAGGCATAACACTGTGAGTTTTTTTGGCCCATGTGCTCCCAGCACCAGGATGCGTTCGATGTCCCCGGTGCGGCTTGGCCCGGTTATCAGCGAAATAAAACTTGGGTAATTCGGCGCGTACTTGCTCTTGATCAACTCGAATGCCGCCGGCAGATCGGCCAGCAATTGTTCGCGGCACGCCAGCACCACATGATGCGGCGGCAGCACCGACAACGCCCGTCCGCCCGCGCTGCGGCTCGTTACCAACACGCTGCCTGTTTGCGCGATCAAGGCATCGCACTCGGTCACGCCTGCGTCACATTTCTCCATTTCGTTCACGTCGTAACCGGCGTCCGTGCCGCACACCGGCAATCCCAGCGTCTCGCATGCCGCCCGGGCCAACTCCCCGTTGTGACTGGCAATCCGCCGCCAGCCTTCAGCTTCGCGCAACCTGGTCAGGGTTTGCGTCAGCTCGTCCACATTGTTGAGCAGGTGAAAATCCGTCTTCAACTCGGCCGAATTGGCCCGAAACAGCGCCACCATTTCTTCGAATGTATCGCCGACCGCCGGCAGCCATTTTCGCGCCGCACCCGGCCCAGGCGAAACCACCGGGTCGTGGTGACTGCCTCCACCATGGTTTCCAGGCTTCGGCGCCGTCACCGTCAACGCCTCCCGCACCCGCGCTAAAATAGCTTCGCGATCGGTCATGATAAAAAGAAACACCAAGCACCAAACATCAAGCTCCAGCAGAGCCGCTGGAGGTTTGGTGCTTGGAGCTTTTCTGAAGCTTGGTGCTTGGTGCTTGATATTTTCACGTCGCCCTATCCTTCCACCATTCCTTAAAGCTTTGCGGCGGCGCCGATGGCAGATCGCGCGTTTGCGTCCACGAATACGCCGGGTCCAGTCGCGTGCCCTTCACCAGTTTGTGCAAAGGTTGGAAAACTCTGACCGCTTTCTTCACTGTCGCGTAAAGCCACGGATGATTCATGACCACGCCGGCGATTTTGAAAGCCATTTTCTCAGCCGTCGATGGCTTCTGCCGGGCGCTGTTGCGGCGATTTTGCAGCAAGTGATGATGCAAATCGATTTTCACCGGGCATGTTTCGGTGCACGCGCCGCAAAGCGAAGAGGCATAAGACAGGTGCTTCCAATCCTGCAAACCGCGCAGGTGCGGCGTGATGACCGATCCAATTGGCCCGGAATACGTGGTTCCGTACGTATGGCCCCCGACGTTCCGATAAATGGGGCAAACATTGAGACAAGCGCCGCACCGGATGCAATGGAGCGCATCGCGCTGCTCCGCATCGGCCAGCAACTCCGTCCGCCGATTGTCCATCAGCACCACATGATATTGCTCCGGGCCGTCCGCTTCGCCCGGCTGACGCGGACCACCGTAAAGCGAATTGTAACAAGTCAACGCCTGCCCCGCGCCCGCCGTCGCCAGCATCGGCAGGAATAGCGCAAGGTCTTCCAGGCGCGGCAACACTTTTTCAATGCCCAGCAACGTGATCATCACCTTCGGCAGCGCCGCCGTTAGCCGCGCGTTGCCTTCGTTTTCAGTGATCGAAATCATCCCCGTCTCCGCGATGGCAAAATTCGCGCCCGTGATGCCGATGTCCGCCGTGATGTATTTTTGCCGCAGTGCCCGGCGCGCAATCATGGTCAGTTCCTCGGGATTGTCCGTCGGCGCGCTTCCCAGTTCGCGCGCGAACAACTCGCTAATCTCTCCCCGCGTAAGATGCATCGCCGGAAACACAATGTGGTACGGTGCCTCTTTGCGGAGTTGAACGATGTACTCCCCCAGGTCCGATTCCACCACTTCAAACCCGGCATGTTCCAACGCCTCATTTAGGTGAATTTCCTCGGCCGTCATTGCCTTGGATTTGATGATCGACCGCGCTTTGCGGTCGCGGACGATGCCCAGAATGATTTCGCACGCTTTCTCGCCGGTGCTGGCCCAATGCACAATCGTGCCGCGCGCTTCCAAGCGCCGGACGAGATCGACCAGGTGCTGGTCAAGGTGGTTGATGGCTTCCCACTTCGTTTCCGCCGCCGCCTGCCGCGCCGCCTGCCAATTTTGAAAAGCCGCTTTTTTCTCGTCCCGCTTGACCTCGTATTTACCCAGCGCCGTTTGGATCAACTTCCGATGCCGCAAATCCCCCGACACCTGACGCGACTGCTCCTTGAATTGACGGACGGCGGCATTCATCACGATTGCGCCAAAATCTCCGCCAGATGAATCGTCTTTACGGAACTTTTCTGCCGATCCAGCAATCCCTGCACCTGCATCAGGCAACTTGAGTCGTTGCTCACGATATACTGCGCGCCCGTGGCGAAAGCGGAGGCGCATTTTACCTCGCCCATCGCCGTTGAAATCATGGGAAACTTGGCCGCGAAAGTTCCGCCGAACCCACAGCAGGTTTCCGCATCCTTCATCTCCACAAATTCCAAATCCCGCACCTTCGCCAGTAATGCGCGCGCCGGCTTCTTGTTGCCCAATTCGCGCAGCCCGTGGCAGCCATCGTGGAAGGTTACCCTGGCCGGAAAGCGCGCCCCTACGTCCGTGACCCCCAGCCGGTTCACCAGGAAATCCGAAAATTCATGGCATTTTCCCGCCAGCATTTTGGCCTCCCGCGAGTGCACTGTGCCTGAAAACAAATCGGGATAGAAAACTCTCAGCATGGCCCCGCACGAGCCCGACGCAATCACCACAGCCTCCGCGTCCTTGAGCCGATCCAGCACCTTGCCCGCGACCGCCCGCGATTCATCCCAATATCCCGCATTGAAAGCGGGCTGGCCGCAGCAAACGATTTCTTCCGGGCACCGGACCTTGTGCCCGAGTCGTTCCAGGATATGCACCATGCTGATCCCCACCTTGGGATACATCAAATCCACGAAACACGGAATGAACAACGTAATCGTCATGCCAAATCAACCGCTGACGATAATAGGTATTAGCCGCGCGCCACTCAAGCGGGAAGCGAGTCACCGGTTTTCTTTGGCTGTGTCTTATGGGCGAGTAGGCCTGATAAGTTGGAACTGGGGGCGAGGTCGGTCCTCATTTCAAGGCTTTCTTGATCTTTCCTGGGTGCTGTCTGCAACCCAACACACGCCAGACCTCCACAACGTCTTGGTTCATCCGATAGTAAACCGCATAAGGAAATCGCTTTGAAAGTAACCGATAATAGCCCCAATGAGTCGAGTGAGTGCCGCCATACAAAGCCAGAGAGTCAATGTCGGAGAAAAGCGAATCCATGAAGTATTGCCCAAGCCCTTCCCCCTGCTCCTCGTAAAAATCCCTGCCCCTCTCCAGGTCCGCCACGCCTGAAGATAGGATTCGAATCTTCATTCATGCCGCTTTCGCAGTTGGTCCTTTGCTGCTTCCCAATTCACAAATTGTTCCTGGCCCGATTTGACCCGCTGCTCAGCAGCCGAGAGTTCCTCGCGGTGCCAGCCGGGAGATTCAAATTCCTCTCCGTTTCGGGTGAGGTCTTCCCATAGAGCTTCCAAAGCCATAAGCTTTTCCGCTCGTGACATCTGCGTAAGAGGCAGCGAAATCATCGGAGAAGATCATACACGTCTTCTTGTCCGTTGTAAACCGCCGACGTATGAGCAAATGAACGACCAGGAATTCATTGCTTGCCGCTGGACACAGTTAACTGGCGAAAACATAATCGCGCATGGCTGTTTCCTTCGACCAAATCGTTCCGTGGGGACGTTCCCGCCAGGAATACGAGCTGATGTTCAGCCTGGATGCGGAGGATTTATCCGGCGGAGTGCTCGACTGTGGCGGCGGCCCGGCCAGCTTCACCGCGGAACTGACGGCATCAGGTGTGCGGGCGGTTTCGGTGGACCCGATCTATGCCTTCTCCGGCTCGGAGATTCACGCGCGCTTTGAAGCAGTCGTGGAGTCCATGATTTCGCAGGTTCGCGCCACACCGGGAGATTGGGTATGGAGCTACCATCGCGATCCCGATGATCTTTACGCCAACCGGCGCGCCGCCATCGAAGGATTTTTGGCGGACTACGAGAATGGCTTGCGCGAGCATCGTTATATCGTGGGCGAATTGCCTTCGCTGCCATTCAAGTCAGATTCTTTCGGGCTCGCAGTCTGCTCCCATCTGCTTTTCCTTTATTCTGATCTGCTCTCCGAGGATTTTCACGTCCGCTCAATCCTTGAGTTATGCCGGGTGGCCCGCGAGGTTCGCTTGTTTCCTCTGTTGACACTTGCCCGTGAACCTTCTCCACATCTCGCAGCGGTGCAGTCGGCCGTGCGACTGCGTGGATGGAGCAGCGAAGTGGTGCCCGTGAATTTCGAGTTTCAACGCGGCGGCAACAAAATGCTAAGAGTCTTTCGGCCTGGCGGGGTTTAGAAGCTTGCCTGCACGCCTACACTTCAATCCCCACTGAGCGCATCAATTCCAAGGCATTGCTTTTTTCAACGATGCCGGGGCGCAAACGATAGTCGAAACTCAGCCGGCCGTTTTCGAGGTAGTCTTCAAAATGAAAGTTGGCGCCATGCGGTTGCACCTGTTCAACGATTTGTGTCAATGCCAAATCGTGCGTGGTGATCAGCCCCATCGCTCCGCGCTGGACCAGGGAGCACACGATGGAAGCAGCGCCAACGCGGCGGTCGTGCGAATTGGTGCCGCTCAGAAGTTCGTCCAGCAGAAATAACAACGGCGGAGCATGGCTCGTGAGCTTCATAATTTGCCCCAATCGCGAGATTTCGGCGTAAAAACGGGAGACGCCTTCCTGGAGAGAATCAACTGTCCGCATGGACACCCCAACTTGCAATGGCGTCATCCGCAGTCCGCGAGCGCGCACCGGCGCGCCAGCCATGGCCAGGACCACGTTCACGCCGAGCGCGCGGAGGTAGGTGCTCTTGCCCGACATGTTCGAACCGCTGATCACCAGCAAACGACAATTCGAATCCAGGCGCACATCGTTTCGCACGCAACGGCCTTCCGCAATCAACGGGTGGCCCAAACCTTCCGCCTCGATCGCCATGGAAGGCAAGTCCACGATCAACGTTGGAAACGGGTCAGCCGGATGTTCGAACGCATACCCGGCCAGTGAGGAAAGCGCCTCCAGTTCACCCAGACAACGGAGCCACACTTTGATCATCGGTCCGAAGTTCGCGCGCCAGGCCTCGATGGCAAAGGCAAACTGCGTTCCCCACAAAGCGAAAGCGCAAAAAGGCGCGGCGACATAATTGTTCCGCGACTCAAGCCAGTCGCACAGCCGTGCCAGACGGCGAATCGAATCAGAAGCGGACACTCCAAGGGATCGGCACTCGGCCTGCAATTGTTGCAAACGCGCCGACTGAAACTGCTGCCGCTCCAGGCAAGCCAGCAACCCGGCCAGCCGTTTCAAGTCCCTCGCCGGTGAATTGATGAGACGAAGCACCTTCCGAACCCGCTGCTGATAAACCCACGCCAGCAAAAGTTGGATTGCGAGGGTCACTCCGAAGGGCCAGGTATTCCCCGTCGAAGCGCCGTAAATAAACAGACCCAGATTTATGGGCGGGAGGCAAAACGCGAGGATTCGAATCGGGCCGGATTCCAGGATTAGTGTATGCTCCGCCCATGCCAGCAAAGAATCCGTATGAATTTGCGCCTGCGTTTCCTCCGCCAGCATGCCCAACTGTTCCCGCAAATCGAGCTTCAGCCGCAATTCGTCCACCACCGCATGCCGCGCGTGAATTTCCCCGGCCACAGCCGGATGAAGCAACCAACCGGCCAGCGTCGCGCGCCCGCCTTGCGTTTGGGCGGCATTGATTAACTCGAACACTGAGCCTGCCCCAAACAAGTCCAGGTCAGCCGCGTAAGGATGATGCGAGTCAAGAAATTCGGTTCCAGATGTTCCCTTGCCCGCCCATTTATCATTCAAACGATCCAAACCCGACTGATAAAAATGGCTGACGCGGCGGGCCAAATCGCGCGCGTTCAGTACACGGTCGTGAACCATTCCGCTCAGGAAGATTCCGCCGACCAACATCGCAAAGACGAATCCAACGGAGACCTGGGATTGGAAAAGCAAAGCAGCGGCAACCAGCAGCACGAAAACAAACGCCAGCCGCAAATTGCCCAACGTGATGTGCCATCGTTCGTGATGACCCGCTTTCTGCTGCCAGATGGCGAGTCGTGACTGGTATTCTTTTGCTGGATCCATTTGCGGCAGGAGTCGCCTCCTCCGCCTTCTTTTACTTCCAAGCCCAACCGAATTCCAGAAGAGATTAGGATTGAGTTGCGCCGCGGGACATTGTCCTATGGAGATCAGCCATGCCCAATATGAAAATCAGGAAACTTCTCTTCGTGCTCCTTTGCTTTGCCATTGCTCCAGCCTTCCAATCGCGTGGAGCGCAACCAACCCTCGACATCTACTGGGTGGATGTGGAAGGCGGCGCAGCCACCTTGATCGTCACTCCCGAGAAGGAATCAATCTTGATCGACGCCGGTTCCGCCGGTGGCCGTGACCCGGGACGCATCCAGAAAGCGGCCGAAGCCGCCGGCTTGAAGCGAATCGATTATTTCATCCTGACGCATTTCCATACCGACCACTTCGGCGGCGCTGCCGAAGTCGCGGACTTGATGCCGATCGGGACGGTGTATGACAACGGCATTCCGGACCACGACCCGGACAATAATCGCAACGACACGCGCTTCCCTCTCCTGATCAAGCCATACCGCGAAATGAAAGTGGAAAAGCGGGAGGTCATCCAGGTTGATGATTTGATTCCTCTTCGCCAGTCTGAAAAACCCGGCGTGGCGAAACTCTCGCTTCGCTGCCTGGGCGCACGACAATCTTTCACCTCCCACGCGCCGCCCGGCGCTTCAACCAATTCCTCCTGCGATGGCGCCAAGATGAAAAGCAAGGACACCAGCGACAACGCCAACAGCGTGGTAACCCTCCTGGAATTCGGCCCATTTCGATTCTTTGACGGTGGCGACCTCACCTGGAATGTCGAGTCCCAGTTGGTCTGCCCGGTGAACCTTGTCGGGCCGGTGGATGTTTACCAAGTCGGGCACCACGGCTTGGACTTGAGCAACAATCCCCTGCTCGTTCGCGCCCTCTCACCAACCGTAACCGTGATGAGCAACGGAACTTCCAAAGGCTGTCAGCCTGAAACTTTTGCCACGTTAACCGCCGTGCCTTCGATACAGGCGCGCTACCAAATCCACCGCAACCTCCGCGCCGATTCCGAAAACAATACTTCGGACGAATACATCGCGAATCAAGCGGCGAAGTGTGACGGGAATTACATCAAACTCTCAGTCGCCTCGGATGGCAGAAGTTACACGTTCAGCATTCCAGCCACGGGACATGAACGGAAGTTCCAGACCAAATGAAAAGCTCCAACCGTCAAGCACCAGAGAAAACCCAAGCTTCAAGCATCAAGCCATGAACGCGAGGACACTTAATGAGTTCGCGGCGCAATTGAGATTTATCCGGATTGGAGCTTCTCTGGAACTTGGTGCTTGAAGTTTGGAGCTTGCGGCGCTTCGCACCGCTATTCCAGCCGTGCGATTCCATTGGCAATCGCGTACTTCGTCAACCCCGCCACCGTGTGAATATTCAGCTTGTCCATTACGCGTTCGCGATGGGTTTCAATAGTGCGGACGCCTACGCCCAGCTTGGTGGCCATTTCCTTGTTACTCTGGCCTTCGGCGATCATCGCCAAAACCTCTCGCTCGCGGCTCGTCAACCGTCCCGGAGCACCGTCTTCATCGGTCGCCCCGGCTTCCGCCAAATACTGGTTCAACACAATCTGGCTGACATCCGGACTGAAAAAAGCCTCGCCGCCGCTGATCGACTCAATCGCCCGGACGAGATCCGCCAGCGAAGCATCCTTCAATACATAACCATGCGCTCCCGATTGAATGATCTGCAGCACGTAATGCTTGTTGCTGTGAACCGAGAGGATCAACACCCTGACTTGCGGCAATTCCTTCCGTATCTGGCGCGTCGCATCCAGGCCGCTCATCTTCGGCATGTCGATGTCCATGAGCACGACGTCCGGTTGCAATTGCCGCGCTTGCGTCAAGGCTTCTTCGCCATCGACGGCTTCCCCTACAACCTCAAGGTGCTCAAGGTTGTTCAGGCAAGAGCGAATGCCCCGCCTGACTACCGGGTGGTCGTCCACCAACAATAGTCTAATCTTCTTTTTCCTTTTGTTCATTGGCGCCAATTTCACTTTGCGTGGAGTGACTTGTCGCTGGGTGAACGCTTAAATGCTGCCAATATCCGCATCAGTACGGACATACTTGCCATTCTCGACGCGCAAATCAATCAAAAACTATCAGCCCATCGGCCGGCAAACTCTGTAAGCCATTGATAGCAAACGCGCAACAATGGAATGTCACGTTTTCCAGCGCTTTTGACTGATGATCACATCCGGGCTGCGGGCAATGGATGCCGCCGTTTTTCTTTGTCCTTTTGTAGAACAGTGTGTCCCGAGACCGGAAGCAAAGCGGCCCACCAAACGAACTTCTGTTTACGCCCTCGGATGCGCCTCATCATACGCCCGTTTCAACCGATCCGTCGTCAGATGCGTATAGACCTGCGTGGTGACCAGGTGCGCGTGCCCCAGCAATTCCTGCACGCTCCTTAGGTCCGCCCCCGCATCCAACAGATGCGTCGCGTAACTGTGCCGCAACTTGTGCGGCGTCAACTGCGGGTCCAAGCCCACCGCCGCCAGGTGCCTCTTCAGCCGTTGCTGCAAGATCCGCGGCTTGACTGGCCCTGCGTGTCCGTTGTGGGACAAAAATACCGGCGCATTGCCCATGGATGCCCGTTCCAATGTGCTCCAATAATTCCGTATGGCCGCCAACGCATGCTCACCAATCGGCACCAGGCGCTCCTTCCTTCCCTTCCCGCGCACGCGCACCAGTCGCTCGCCCCAATCAATGTCCTCCGCCGCCAACCCGCACAATTCGCTGATGCGCAACCCGCACGAATAAATCGTTTCCAGTATCGCCACGTCCCGGTAACAAACGCTCGCCGTGATCGGCCGCCCGCTCGCGCCCGGTTTGCGTGGAGTCTCCAATGGTTTCAACGGGGCTTTGAGCAGGTCGAGCATCTGTTCCACTGTCAGAAACTTCGGCAATCGCTTTTCCAATTTCGGCAGCGCCAGGTTCCGAATCGGCGACGCCGTCACCAGGCCGTGCCGAACGAGATGTTTGTAAAACGACCGCAGCGCGGAAAATCGAAGCTGAATCGCCGCGCGGCTCAACTTGCCCCGGCCCAGAAAACGGACATAAGCCCGAAAATCGTCGCGCTGCAACCCCTTCCAATCCGGCGGTTGCCCTCTCTCCCCGCGATGCCAGCGATGAAACTCAACCAGCGCCTGCTGGTAATTGCGTTGTGTGTAAATGGACGCTCCACGGTCCGCCGACAAATGTTGCAGGAAACTCTTAATCCATTTGTCTGCCAATGCGGGATCCGGTCCCCGCTGCTCACTCGCATCCGATTTCGAAGACTCCCCGGCCGTTTCGCTTCGGACGGAATTCATCACGTCTTACTCCTGCTTGTCCGATTCCTTCTCCCCCTCCTCCGACTTTGGACTTTGGGTCCCTGCGCCGGAGTTTCCGTTCAAAGGCGGGGCTTTGGACTTTGGACTTCCCTTGGGCTTGTCCGATTCCTTCTCCCCCTCTTCCGGCTTTGGACTTTGGGTCCCCGTGCCGGAGTTGCCGTTCGAAGGCGGGACTTTGGACTTTGGGCTTCCCTTGGGTTCCTTCGGCGCGCGCGGCGCAAATTCAAAACCCACCTTTCCACCCTCGCCCACCACGAGAAACGCCGAGAATGGCCGCCCTTTCTTCGAGATAAATTTGGGCAGCAAATCCGTCCTGCCCGTCGTCAGCAGCTTCACCATTTGCGCGCGGTCGATCTCCCGTTGCAAAATGATTTTGCCGGAGCGGAAAGTACAGCTCGCCTTTTCCCCCGCCGCATTTTCGCAAATATAACTCATCGCGTTTTCGAACACCCGGCCGCCGCATTTCGGACATTTGCCCAGCGGCTCCTGGCCTGTGAAATCCGCCTCCACTCCCTGTTCCTGCCCAAAATCGAACTTGGGCTCAAGTTCGGGCGTCAACTTGATGACCGCCGCAAATGGTCGGCCCAGCTTGCTGCGAAAACCTTGCAACGGGCCGACGACCCGTTTCGTGATCAACTCCTCCGCCTCCTGGATTTCGAACTGCCGCCCCGCCACAATCTTCCACAATGAGAAGTCGCATTTCTGGCACTGGAATTTTTTGTAATTCTCCTTCATCTCCCCGCCGCATTTCGGGCAGGGGACTTTCAGCGTGCCGAAATCCCCCGGCACCGTGTCGCTCTCGTGGCGCTTGGCTTTTTCCACGATGTCCCGGGTCATGCGCTCGATCTCGCGCATGAAATCCACCCGCTGCAACTGCCCGCGCGACATCTGGTGCAGCTTGAACTCCCAAACGCCCGTCAACTCCGGTGACGACAGTTCCGGAATTTCCAGCCCGCGCAACAATGTGATCAGCGAAAACGCCTTGGCGGTGGGCTGCAGCTCGCGCGCATTGCGCACCACGTACTTCTCGTAAATCAAACCTTCGATGATCGCCGCGCGCGTTGCCGGCGTGCCCAGGCCCTTCTCGCTCATCGCCTCGCGCAGTTCCTCGTCCTCCACCAATTTGCCCGCGCCTTCCATTGCGCTCAGCAGCGTCGCTTCCGTGAAGCGCGCCGGCGGCTTGGTCTGGCTGGCGATGACCTCCACATTCTCGGTCTTCACCGTTTCGTTCGCCTGCACCGGCGCGAGCGTCGGCGTGTCCTCGGATTGCAGGTCCCGGCCATAGACCGCCAGCCAACCCGGGCTGACCATGACTTTTCCCTCGGTCTTGAACGGCTCGTTTTCGACCCGCGTAATGCGCGTCGTCACCAGGAACTCCGCCGCCGGATAGAAAATCGCCAGGAACCGTTTCGTGACCAGGTCGTACAATTTCTGCTCCGGCTCGCTCAGATGCTTGGGCGCGAGCGCTGTGGGAATGATGGCGAAGTGGTCCGATATTTTCGCGTTGTTGAAAATTCGCTTGTTCGGCTTGACCCAGTCCTGCTTCAAAATTTGGTCCGCGAAGCTGCTGTAGCCGGTCATCCCCGTCAGCACGCCCAGGGTCTTCTTCACCGTGGGAATGTAATCTTCCGGCAGCGCCCGCGCATCGGTTCGCGGATAGGTCAGCACTTTATGCCGCTCGTAGAGCGCCTGCGCCAGGGCGAGCGTGTTCCGCGCGGAAAATCCGAACCGCCCGTTCGCTTCCCGCTGCAAACTCGTCAGATCATACAGCAACGGCGAAAGCTGCGTCGTCGGCTTGCTTTCCTCGGTAACGATGCCCGGTTTCCCCAGGCATTTGTCGCGGATTGCCTCCGCCGCTTTCAAGTCCCAAACCCGCTCCGCCTTGAAATGTTCGTTCTCGGCGTCTTTCTTTTCGCGCGAGAATTTCTCGTCGAACCAGCGCCCGGCATATTCGCCCGCTTTCGCGCCGAAGGTGCCGTGAATTTCCCAATAATCCTTCGGAACGAATTTTTTGATCTTCTCCTCGCGCTCGACCAAAATCGCCAGCGTCGGCGTCTGCACCCGCCCGACCGTCGTCAAATGAAACCCGCCGGTCTTGGAATTGAACGCCGTCATCGCCCGCGTCCCGTTGATTCCCACCAGCCAGTCTGATTCCGACCGGCACACCGCCGCGTCCGCCAGCGGTAGCATCTCGCGATCCGTCCGCAACGCCGCAAACCCTTCCCGGATGGCCGTCGGTGTCATCGATTGCAGCCAAAGCCGCGCAATCGGTTTGTCCGACTTGGCATGCTGGACAATATACCGAAAAATCAACTCCCCTTCCCGACCGGCGTCGCAGGCATTAATCAGCGAAGTAACATCCTTGCGCTTGATCAGCTTCGTGAGCAACCGGAGCCGAGGCTCGTTCTTCTCGATCGGTCGGAGGGCAAAATGCGGCGGAATCACCGGCAACTGGGCAAAAGTCCACTTGCCCCGCTTCACTTCGAACTGCTCGGGAACGATCAATTCCAGCAGATGGCCGACTGCCGACGACAGTACATAGCTGTCGCTTTCGAAGTAATCTTCGTGCTTCGAGAACCCGCCCAGCGCCTTCGCGATGTCGCTGGCGACGGACGGCTTTTCCGCAATTATCAATGCTTTGCCCATTATTTCTACTGCTTGCCATATAAGCCAGCCGCACCTTTAGTGCAACCGGCTGTTTTCCAAGCGTGTGGAAACTGGCGTAAAATTAAGGTAATGTCAACCGGGCATCTTGCAACGTCCACAATCCAGGCGCATTTTGGCCCCGCTGTTGCAGGGACATCGTTTACATCATCAGTGTCGACGACCGCGAATGTGAGATGTCAAAATTCGTGGTTCTTCACTTTCATCCGCCCGCCTTCGCACCCGAATCACCTTTCTGTTTTTGCCGTTCCTTTTCCAACCTCAACCGTGCCGCCTCGTGGTCCCCTCGCCGCAACCCCGACACGTCCCGGCACAATTCCCGCAAGTCCTTCAACTCCAGCGGGCCGCCCTTGCTTTCAGATTGTAACTGGCTCGTCGTCGCGGCGTACTGGGCCGCCACCCAGGTGGCCAAATAATCGCTCAACGCTCCCCTGCCCGATTCCTTCAAAGCCTGTCCCCGCTCCACCAACCGCCGCACCTCGGCCATGGCCACCTCTGTCTTCAGCCAATCCCGATAACCGCCGTGCGTCCACTCAGAAAGGTTCTGTTTGCGAATCGGTTTCCCCCCAAATTCCGCCATCAGGACCGCCTGGGCCGCCGGCAGCGAATTCAGCCATTCCACAACCGACTTGCCACTGGCGCCGTCCAGAAGCCGGCGATTCAATTCCTCCCTCACCTCGTTCGGTAACCGGGCGATTTTGCCTCTGCGCGACATACCTTGGTTATTTTATTTTTTTGAGGCCGGACTAACCCGGACTAGCCCGGACCAACCCGGATTTGGTTTAATTTCGGTTTAATTTTTTACCTTAATTCGGTTTAATTCGGCTGGATTCAGCCCATTCCGGCGGGAAATCCGCCTGGCGCAATTGCCCCCAGCCCGGCATTTCAACGTCGGTTTAAACGGGAAACCCGCCAAATCCTCTTCGCACGCCCGGGCTGGGCCGGCCATGCTCACCACTCGCATTCGATTCGAGTCTTTCAATCCCTGTTGATCGCCTATTCCAATTACATTGTCAACAGATATATTCAGTTATGATGCCTGTATTCATCTTTCTGCTTCCTGAATGTAACTATGCATGACGCTGTCCGGCGTCCGCTCACGCCCGCCCGCGTTCCAGCGGGCGGAACGTGCTGCCGAAACCGTGCGATCCGGATCATTTGTTGAGAAGGCCCATAAGCCCCGCCAAAAGGCTTGCCATCTTTCCCGTTCTGTGCATAATCAGTTTGGACGCGCATCACATTAGGTGCGCCAAAAAGATTTGATTCGGGTAGCGGCACGTTTCTTCAGCGGGCTTCCTCAGCCCCACCTCCTTGGCGTCTGTTGCCCGAATCTTCCTTCCTCCTCACTTCCCGATGCAAAACTGGCTGAAAATCGCGTCCAACAAATCCTCCGTCGTGGTCTTGCCCACGATTTCCCCCACCGCATTCACGGCGATGCGCAACTCCAACGCCGCCAGCTCCAGCATCGCGTCGGCCTTCAAGAGCGCGACCGTCCGTTCGGTTGCGAGGCGCGCCCGGCTCAGCGCCTCCTGATGTCGCGAGTTGATCATTACCTGCAACATCTCCGCCCGGATTTCCCCCTTCCAAACCGTTTCCTTGATCGCGTCCTTCAACACCTCAATCCCCTGCCCGGTCAGACATGAAACATCGATTACGCGCGAAGCACAGAGCTCCTGCCCTGCGCGAACCTGAGAAGCATCACCGGGCAGCGCTGGAAATCCGCGCTCCGGCGGACTTCCTCCGTCCACCCCTGCCTTGGCAGGCAGCACCAGCCGCATCGGCAGATCAATCTTGTTGCGAACCAAAATCCGCGTCTTCCCGGCAAACTCCTCCAGGAACGCCGCATCACCCTTCGTCAGCGGCTCCGACGCATCCAGCACATGCAGAATAACCTCCGCCCGACCCAGCGCCTCGCGGCTGCGGCGCATCCCTTCCACCTCCAAAACATCCCCCGCGTCGCGCAACCCGGCCGTATCCACGAACACCACCGGCAACCCGCGAATATTCGCTGTTTCTTCGATGGTATCCCGCGTCGTCCCTGGAATCTCCGACACAATCGCCCGGTCATGCCCGAGCAATTGGTTGAGCAAGCTCGACTTCCCCGCGTTCGGACGCCCCACAATGGCCACCCGGATGCCACGCCGCAAAATCTGCCCCTCCCGCGACGTGCGCAACAACTCATCCATGAACGCCATCCCCCGCTCCAATCGCTCGATCAATTGCTGCCGGGTGTTCGGCGCAATGTCCTCATCCGGAAAATCAATGTGCGCCTCCACATGCGCCAGCGTTCGAACCATCTCGTCCCGCAGTTGATTGATCCGCTGCGACAACTTGCCCGCGAGTTGCTCGTTGGCCGCCGCCAGCGCCAATTCTGTGCGGGCATGAATCAGGTCCGCCACCGCTTCCGCCTGCGCCAGGTCGATTCGCCCGTTTAGAAAAGCCCGCCGCGTGAACTCTCCCGGCTCGGCCATCCGCGCGCCGCTCGCCAGCACCGCATCTAGCGCCAGCTTCGCCGCGAGCAGGCCGCCGTGGCACGTAATCTCCACCACATCCTCGCGCGTCAGCGTCCGCGGCGCGCGCATCACCGCCGCCATTACTTCGTCCACCGTTTCCCCGTCCCGCACCAGCCACCCATAGTGAATCGTATGCGTCGGCGCCGCTGACAATTTCACCGCCGCCTTGCCGGCCGAAACAAAGCACCGATCCGCAACCTCCACCGCCGCCGGCCCCGAAATGCGAATCACCGCCAAGCCGCCTTCCCCCAGCGGCGTCGCAATCGCAGCAATCGTATCGTCAAACATGGATCAATCGAAGTCCGCAGTGGCGAGGCAGGGCGCGCCACTCCGTGAACGCCGCGCTGACGGGCAGTTTCTCACCGATGCCCGCAATTCCCCGCCGCGTTCTCCGCATCGCGCCCTTCCAGAAACAGGCGCGCCTTCTCATAACTCTTCTTTTGAAGATAATGCCGCAGATCCGGCGACGTGTTCGGCGGCAACTGGCGCGACAATTCGTCCAGCCGCGTGAACAGCGGCACCAGGTTCGGTTTCGGATTCGCCGTGGCCATCGCCTTCACCTGCCGGTCCAGTTCCGTTAATGCCTGCAAGATCGCTTGTTCCGTTTCGGTCATAAGCCATGGTAAACCCGGGGCGGGGTAAATCGCAACCCAAAGGAAACGAATGTGGAGATGCTCCCTTTCGAGACGGCGCGTGGAGCTCCCGCTTGCGTGAACACGAGAAGTATCGCCATGCAGAGCCGAAGCTCTGCTCCCCCGCCGCTATCGCTCCGTCACAATTTCCGGCCGCGTGCTTTCAACGATGGCCAGCAATTCCTTTTGCTCCTGATTGGCGATTTGAAGCCTGTCGAGCGAGGCCTTCAGGTCGCCCACGGTCGCGTCGAACTCAGGATTCGAAATATGCATGTCAGCGTGAACACTTTTTATCTCGCCGCCCTCATAATGGGCCGGTCCGCCGGTCGCCAGCGCCAGGAACTGCACGAGGTGCTGCTTCAGTTTCGCCACGTTATCCGGGGTGGCTTTCCAGGCAACGGATTGACCCCGGTGAAACGAGAAACCGCCGCGCGTCACGCCGTTGCGCTCCCAATTGACGCGCGGATCCTGCAACACGCGCGGCGTGAAATCGTCCACAATCGCGGTCAGCCCCGCCTCGCCGCCCAGGCGGTCGAAAAGCGCCTTTTTCTGCTCGACCTTGACCGGCCCGTTCGTGCCACTGGCGCCGGTGCCCGTGGTCGATTTGGTTCCTTTCTCTCCGGCGCCTTCCCCGTTCCCGGCGAGTTGTTCAGACTTGGCCATTCGCTGGCTGGCTCGCTGGTCCGCTGCCGTGCTGCCGGAGGTGAAGAACTCGTTATTCTGCTGCTTTTTGGCGGCGCCGCGGCAGCCCGGGAGGATGAGCATGGCGCTCGACAAAAGCAGCAACACCGCCACTGCCGCGGCAAACCGTCGAAACTGAATTGAGCTTGAATTCATTGGCTGGTCACATCGGTGGAGGAGAGGGCACTGCCAAGGTCCGGGGGCGCAAACTCAAGTCCTCCCACTTCCTCCTGGCCGCCCTGCAGGCGCGGCAGATAGGCCCGGACAAAGGCGTTGCGCAGGACGTTGGCCACGGTCGCGAAAATGTCGGTTGTCGTGCTGCTGGAAAGATCGCCGCTAAATGGCACGAGCGTTCCGAACTGGTCGCGCGGCTGATTCTTGAAAACCGTCGTGACCGCGCCCACCAAAGCCTGCCAGAAAAATTGCAGCGCGTTATCTTCCTTGATGTCCTGGGTCAGGCTGAACGTTTTCAAGTTCCGAAAAAGCGGTTTCACATACCCGCTGATCAAACCTTCCTTGGCATCCGCTTCCACCACCAGGTCGAACCACCCGCGCTTGAAGTCGAACTTTCCATACGTGAGCGCAACATCGTTGAGCTTGGTAACGTCAAGGCCGATCAGGCGCAGCGCCAGATGGAACGTTGGCCGATAGGAGAATGGATCCAGGGTCATTTTGAACTGAATTTTGGCCTGGTCCATCACGAGTCCCGTGGCCTGGACGGTCGCCACGAGCGGATTAAGTTCACGCTTGATGTTGCTGAGATTATCGATCGCACCCTGGACCTGGGAAATGTAAACGTCCACGGGCTTCTGCGACTCGAAGAACCTGAAATGAACGGAACCGTCCTGCACGACGGCGCGGTTAATCGTGAACGGAAACAAGCCCTGGATCATCTGCAACCAGGGCGCGTCGGCCCCCGTCTGCGATTCGCCCTTATCCGAGGCATCCACGAAATTGATTTCGGGCTGGTCCATGACAATCTGGCCTACCAACCGGCCATGAAACAAGGCATCCCATTGCATGGCGAGTTCCACGCGCTTCGCCGAGAAGAACGGGACCGGGACGTTGCCGGTGACTTTGCTAAGCTGGATGTTCTGGATGGAATAAGCGCCATGCCACAGGTGAACCTGCACCTGGCCGATGGTTCCCGAGTAGAGCTGATTGCGTTCCAACGCACGATTAACATACTTCCTCACACTCCAGGGAAGCACCGCCCGCCCAATGCCGGCGACCACGAGGATAACCAACAGAACGGTGACGAATCTCCGCCATCCCCGGTGACGCTTGGGCGGTGCGGCGGCACGTTCGCCAGACACGCCCGTCGAAGGGGCGGCGACGTGACGGGATTGAATGCGAGTTCTCCCGAACCTTGCTGAATGAAGCCACCGGAAGGTCTTCATACGGAAATATATCATACCTCCAGCAGGCAACCCTCAGTGATTCTCCCCATAGTCGTCATGCCTCAATCCACGACTTAGGGGATCTGGAAACCGGGTTGCCGGGTGACATCGTCCCAAATTGTGGATATAAGAAATCCCATGACCTCGGCATTGGTCAAATGTGCGCTCTGCGCCGGGTTGCTGCTCGCTTTTTTAAGGCCGGCTTCCGCCCAGACATCCGCGCCGCCAGATTTCGCAACCCTGACGACGGCCGGACAAGTGCACGCCCTCTCCGCCGCCCAGGCCCGCGAGGGCCACCCCGTCAGTCTTTCGGGCGTGGTGACCTATTGCGACCGCCTGGGAACCTTCTTCGTCTCCGATGACACCGGTGGAATCTACGTGCTTCCGCCGCCCAATCTGAGCGGGTTGCAATTCGGGATGGCGGTAAAGATCACGGGCACGACCGGGGCCGGCGATTTCGCGCCGATCGTTCACGCAACGTCCATCACACCCGGAGGCTTCGCCCCGCTGCCGCCGCCACATGTCGTTTCGCTCGATGATCTCGCCAGCGGCGGCGAAGACTGCGAATGGGTTGAGATCCGCGGCATCGTCCGGGCCGCCGGCATCAGTTCGGAAACCGGCTTCGCCGAATTCCGCGTTGCCACCGGCGGACGCCAACTGCGCGTGCAAATCGCCGGCCTCGAAGCCACCACCAACTTCGACCGCTTCGTCGATGCCAAAGTGCGCCTGCGGGGCGCCGTCGGCGGCATTTTCAACCAAAAGCGGCAGCTCGTCGCCTCCAAGCTGTTCGTCCCCACACCCGAGCAGGTCGTCATCGATGAGCCGCCGCCTTCCGCGCCGTTTGACGTGCCGGTGCGGCCTGTCAAATCCGTGCTGCAATACACCCCTCGCACCTCGTACGGCCATCGTGTGAAACTTCGGGGCGCGGTCACCTTCAGCCAGTCGCCGCGCTCGGTGTTTATTCGCGACGCCACCCAGGGAATCGAAATCCGCTCTGACGCCGCGCCGCGGTTGCAAGTCGGTGACGAAGTGGAAGTCATCGGCTTCCCGGCGGTTGGCGAATGGACACCTTTGCTCGAAGACGCAACGATTCGAAAAGTAGGCGCCGTCACGCCGCCGCTTCCCGCGGTGGTCACGCCCCGCGAAGCTCTCGAAGGAGATTTTGACAGTGAATTGGTTCAGGTGAATGCCACGCTGGTCGATTATGTTCCGCGCCGTGAAGGGGAAGTCCTCCTGCTCCAATCCGGCGAACTGCTTTTCAATGCGATCCTCCCCAGTCCGCCAAGGCACAACCCGCTTTCCGCGCTGCCCAAAGGCAGCCTGCTTCGTCTCACCGGCATTTGCCAGGTTCAGGTGGGAGGGCCCGGCAAATACCGGCTCGCTTTCCGGATCCTGCTCCGTAACCCGGGCGATGTAGTGGTGCTCAGCCAGCCACCCTGGTGGACGCTCGCCCGAATCCTGTGGGTGCTGGCCATCATGACTGCGGTATTTTTGCTCGCGTTGATTTGGGTTTTCGTGCTTGGCCGCCGGGTCCGCGCCCAGACCGCGCTCATCCGCCAAAAGCTGCATCGGGAAGCAATTCTCGAGGAACGCGGCCGCATCGCCCGGGACATCCACGACGAACTCGGCTCCAGCCTCACCCGCATCACCATGCTCGGCGAACGCGCCGAGGAAGACCTCGCCAAACGCGAGGAGGTCGGCGGCCACCTGCGTAAAATCGTCGCCTCCGCCCGCGGCACGGTCCAGTCCCTCGAGGAAATTGTCTGGGCCGTCAACCCGGAGAACGACACGCTGGACGGGTTGGTGGGCTTCATCAGCCATTATGCCGACCAGTTCTTCGAGAGCGCCAACGTGCATTGCCGATTGGAAATGCCGGTCGAGCTTTCTCCGGCCACGCTGCCGGCGGAATCGCGTCACAACCTGTTCCTGGTAGTGAAAGAGGCGCTGAACAACGTCCTCAAACATTCCCATGCCACCGAGGTGCGCGTGCGCGTGGCTGAAACCACTTCCGGCCTGGAGATTGTCATCGAAGACAACGGCGTGGGCTTTGATCCGCCGATGGCCACCGCCCGCCACGCGGGCAACGGATTGGAGAACATGCGCAAACGAATTGAAAGTCTGGGCGGATCTTTTGTGATCACGAGCGTTCCCGGTAAAGGCACGTGCCTGACCGCCAAATTGAACCTGCAACCCTCGCTGGCGTAAGCCCACGGCAGTTATTCCCGCCCTGTCTCCATACAGTTCCTGCGACACGGCGCGCTCGGAGTGACGCACCTTGCCTGCCTTGGCAGGGCGGGCAGTCCCGTGCACGCTGCCGGTCCGTCACGCGCACCCGTACGTCCCGGTCGACACGACATCACTGATAATGCGGCGGCTTTTGATTGGTGGATTTGATGCGCTCCAACTCCATCGTTTCAACCGTGCGCGAGATTCGTTGCTGCTGCGCTTGCATCCGGGTGAGTTCCCGCCCTTGTTCCAACACGACCTGGTTCAGTTGCTCGTAGAGGTGCTCCAAATGTGCCACGTGCGATTCGATCTTCTCCAACCTTTCAGCAAGTTCTTTGTCCATGCGGAAACTATAGACTGAATTAAGAGCATGAGGGAGAGACAAAAAGGACAGATGTATCTTGAGCCCGCAATACTTCGTCCTTTGCAAAAAGGCGGCCCGGGTCTTTATTGAAGTGTGACCGCAAGCATGACTTCAAAGCAAACGGAACGGCTGCTGGCCGAACACGTGGACGCACTGCTCGCGTGCCGGCGCTGTCCGAACATGCACAAACCTGTGGTCAGCGGCGGCGCCGTCGTCAGCCGGGTCATGCTCGTTGGACAGGCGCCCGGTGACAAGGAGCCGGTTCTTGGCCGGCCCTTTGCCTGGACTGCGGGGAAGACTCTGTTCCGCTGGTTCAACGAGACGGCCGGAATGACCGAAGCTGCTTTTCGCTCGTCAATCTACATGGCGGCCGTTTGCCGCTGCTTTCCCGGCAAAAAAGCAACGGGCGGCGACCGCGTTCCCGCGCCGGAGGAAGTGCAAAATTGCTCGGCCTGGCTTCAGCGCGAGATCGAGATCCTCAAACCCGCGCTCGTCATCCCGGTCGGCAAGCTGGCGATTGGTCAATTCGTCCCGCTGCAAAAGCTCGATGCCCTGATCGGGCAGCAACTGCACGTGACTTACGCGCGGCACAGTTTTGATCTGATCCCGCTTCCGCATCCGTCGGGGGCTTCGCCCTGGCATCGAATGGAGCCGGGAAAAACTTTGTTGCAGCAGGCATTGCGATTGATCGTCGCCCATCCGGCATTCGAGGAGATCAAGCCGGCGTGAGGAAATTGCCGCGCCTTTTCGTGGCCATGCGAGGGCATGCTGTCACTTTTCAGAATGGAGCGCGGGCCTGCGCCCCACGGCAAGGTGGCGCGATTTGCGCCGCGAAATCCACCCTCGCCCTGCTTGAAGCACGGTAAACGCCACGCACCCCCACCCGAACCAGTCACCGTGCTGATGGTAAAATGTTGGCACGCGCTTTTCGCCGGGAAAAAGCGTGGGAATGCGCACAATTAAATAGCCCGGGCCATAGATGCCGTGCTCTTTGCTCACGAACATCTCGCGAATCTGGCCGTGCGAACCCACCCAGCAGGTCAGGCCGTTGTTGGAACAGCGCACGAGCGGCACGGCGTTTTCCACGGCGCGAAAAACCGCCCCGGCGGCGTGCTGCCATTGCGCCGCGCCCTCGCCGAACCAGCCGTTGTTCGTAAGGTTCACGAGAAAATCCGTGTCGTCGAAAACATATTCGCGCGCCAGGTGCGGAAACACATCTTCGAAACAAATGAGCACGGAGACATTCACGTTGAGGCCGCTCAGATGAAACGGGACCGGCTGGTCGCCGGGGGTGAAGCCTCCGCCAATCGGAGTCAAATACCTGGCAAACGGCAGCCATCCGGGAACGTATTCCCCAAACATCACGAGATTCCGCTTCCGATAGCGCCCAGCCAGAGTGCCGTCGGGACTGACCAGAAAACTGCTGTTGAAGAAATCCGCCTCGTTGGTTTTGGTGGGTTGCGGATGGGGTTCGGCGTCGTCCGAACCGATGATCATCCAAACCTTGTGGTCGTGCGCAAACCGGGTGATGGCGTTGAAAGTGTCCTCATCGTAACGCACCATTTTCGGAACCGCGGCTTCCGGCCAAATGACCACGGCGGGGTGATTTGTGAGTGACTGTTCCGAGAGCCGAAGCAACTCCTGAAAGCGTTGCGCGTCGCCGGCCTCGTTCCAGATCAGCGTTTGCGGAATGCTGGGCTGAATCAAGGCGACCGTAATTTCAGGATGCGGGGGAGCGCTGGCCATAATTTTATGATAGCCCAGCGCATACGCGGCACCGATGACGGCCATGGGCAGAATGATTTCGCCAATCCATGCCGAGCGCATGGCCGGCTTGCGCAAAATAGCCATGCCCGCCGAAAGCAACGACAACGACATCCATACAACGAAGAACGAAACTCCGTAGATGGCGGTGATTGAAGCGACTTGGATCAATGGGGTCAGGCGATATTGCGAAGACCCCAACAGGTTCCAGGGAAAGCCGCCGAAGATTCGCGCCACGATCATCTCGTCCGTGACCCAGAGAGCAGCGCAGGCGAGCGACCACACCACCCGGCTGGCCCAGGGGGCGCTGCCAAATCGGTCAGCGAGTTTAACCCAATCCGGCTCGGTTGCAGGCTCGCCGGTCGTTAATGCGACTGGAAAGAATTTCCAGCCAAGCCATGTCCAGGCCCCCAAGCCGAGGGCGAGGAAAGCGCTCAAAGCCGTCCACCCCAGCACCGGCGCCCACTTCCACACCAAGGGCACGGGAATAAGCAGCAACCAGTAAAGTGAAGCCAGGTAATGGACGAAACCGGCGACGTATCCGATTCGGAACGTCTGCCTGGGCGGTTTGCCAATGGCCGCCAGCAAAATCAACGCGGGGGCGATCCATGCGAAACCCGCGATGCCAATTTTTGGGAAAGCCGCCGCCAGCAGCAATCCGGCCGCGATGGCCCAGGGATAACGGCTGCCGAGAAGCGTTCGTAATCTTTTCAACCTTCACACCCTCGCCCAAAATGACGCGGGAAGAAAGCTCCAAACTCCAAACGCTAGTGAGGCGGACAAGAATGTCCGCTTGGGCGAGCGCACGTTTAAAGCGGACATGACTGAGGCATTACAACCACCAAGCGCCAGAGAAACTTCCAAGCTCCAATCATCAAAGAAGCGTCGAGCAAAATTTGCAGCTTGGAGCTCTTCTGACGCTTGGTGCTTTGAATTTGGTGTTTAATTTCTCTTGTTCCCCAGCCCTCCCAGCGGATAAAAGCAGTCCAAAACGCAGGTCGTTAAAACGATCCATGAGCAGACGCCTATCCATTGTAATTTCTTGCTTCAATCAGCAGAACATGCTGACGGAACCGTCCCGGCGACTCCCCGCATTTGTTAAAACGCGGGCGATTTCGATTGGGATGGCATGACCGGGATGTACGCGAAACTTCAACGCGGCTCCCTGGTTTTTGCCCTGGTCTATGGCTGGAAAATTGTCCTGTGCGTGCTCACTGCGCAACCCGTGCCCTCAAACGACTCGTTTTTTTACGATGGCGCAGTCGTCAATTACCTGCTGAACGGCGGTTACCATAATCCATCGCTGGCCGCGGCGCTGCCGATCTCGGGAACGCAGGTATTCAGCGCCTACCCGCCGCTGTATCAAGTGCCCCTCCTCGCCTGGGCGTCGGTGTTTGGCGTCACCGCGCTGTCGATGATGGCGTTGCATCTGTTCATCTTTGGCCTGTACATGCTGGTGCTGCTGGCCATCCTGCGCCGGTTGCAGGTGCCGGATTGGTGTGTGCAGATCGCCGGCGCTTTCCTTGTGTTGATTACTTTTCATGACCGGCCGGACACCTTCGCCCAATTGCTTGGGATGACCGCCGTGTATGCCTGGGTGCGGTCGCGGCGCATTTTTGCCGAGGAAACTTCACCCCCCGCCGCTGGTTGGACGTGGCTGATGGCGCTCCTGTTGGTAATGACCCTGTTTACCAGCCTGCAAATTGGCGGGACCTACCTCTTGTGGCTCTGGATTGGAACTGCGATGGCGTGCTTGGTGGGCAAGGAACGCTTCCCGGTTGGGCCAATGTTGGCGACGATTCTGGCGCCCCTGGCACTCGTATTCCTGATCAGCAGGTTGTTGCCAACCGCCTGGCACGGTTTTTTAGAACACGTTCATCATACACCCACGTTCGCCGGGCTGCGATTTCCTCAATTCGCAGAGTTGTTAAAAGCTGGGCGGACGAATCCGGGTGTGCTGCTGGCGGCTTTTTTCCTGCCTTGGGCGTGGTTCAAACAGCGGCGGGATTATGACTCAGTTACCGGATTGCGGCATGAGGTAGTGCTGGTTTCAGCATTATTGGCAGCCATGGCGATCCTCGCGGGTTCATTATGCGTGTTGACACCCAACACCGTCGGCATCCCCAGCTACTTTCAACCGCTGATCGTGGCGGCTTACCTGAGCGTCTGCGGCGCGCTCTTTGCCGGGAATACCTGGCTCCGGGTCCAGGTTGTTCTCGTCCTGCTCGCATTGCTGCTGGGTTCGGTGCGCGCGGTGGGAATGAGCACCTGGGGCGTGGCCTGCGCGCGGGACGTCGGCTATTCCGCCGCGATCCAGCGAGTGCGGCAGGAATTGGACCAACAACCCGCCGGTTCGACCGTAGTGCTTTCCTCCGCCTTTCTCTACGAGGCAGCCCGGCACAAAAACATCCGCTGGCTGCATTCGGATTGGCTGATGGAATTCAAGCAGGGAGAAACCCACGCAGACGCGCAAGGACTGCTCCGCTGGCGGCCCACCCAATTGATCCTCACGCAATTTGATTATTTCCGCCGTTATCGGCAAGCGATCGCGGAAGTGGAATCGGATCCACATCTCCGGCGCGCTCGAATCGAAAACACCATCCACCGCCCCGCGCCGGATTCGTCTGAGCGCTTGCAACGAGTGTTGCAGCACATCTCATGGGCGCCGGTCATCGTGGATTTGGAATGGAAGTAAGCTTGCCTGTTTTTAAGTTGGGAACTGCGCGGGGAAGATTTCGCTTTGCGCAATGGCCTCGGGGTTTTAAGCTGCCGCCGGTTTTTAATTCGATATGGAAAGCATCCCCTTGGGCGTGAGTTCCCTCCTGAGCAGCCGGCTTGGATATGGCTGCTGGCGGCTGGCGGGAACCTGGAATCCCGGCGAAGTCACGCCGGAAAACGAGGTCCTCGGAAAAAAAGCCGTCATTGCCGCGTACGAAGCCGGTTACACGCTCTTCGATAACGCGGATATTTATTGCCACGGCGTGACCGAGCGCATTTTCGGAAATGCCCTGAAGCAGGTCAGCGGCATGCGGGAACGAGTCATCGTCGCCACGAAATGCGGCATCCGTTTCGCCGGCGATTCCGATCCGGAAGCCCCGCCGCGGTATGATTTTTCCGCTTCACACATCCTGCGTTCGTGTGAGGATTCCTTGAAACGGATGGGTGTCGAAACGATTGATCTGTATCAATTGCACCGTCCAGACTATCTGGCGGATCCGGAGGAGATAGCCGCTGCGTTCACGAAATTGAAACAGGCGGGCAAGGTGCGCTACTTCGGCGTCAGCAACTTTCGCCCGACGCTCGTGACCGCCTTGCAGGTGGCCTGCCCGATGCCGCTGGTGGTGCACCAGGTCGAGATCAGCCTCGCGCGCCTGGATTGCTTCACCGACGGAACGCTGGACCAATGCCTGATCGAACGATTGACGCCGCTGGCATGGAGTCCGCTGGCGCAAGGGCTGCTCAGCGCGGAAAAGAGCGGCTTTCCAGGGAGCGTAAAGAGTTCACCGATGACCGAACGAGTCGGCCCCGTCCTCGACGCCATCGCGCGGGCGCGCGGGAGCAGCCGTACGAATGTGGCGCTGGCCTGGTTATTGAAGCACCCGACGAAAATCGTCCCGATCGTGGGTTCGACAAATCCGGAGCGCATCCGCGAAGCCGCCCGCGCCACGGAACTGGAGCTGACCCGCGAGGAATGGTACCGGCTGCTGATCGCGGCGCGAGGGGAACGGCTGCCTTAAGTGGAGGTACCCTTGCATCTTGAAACAGGAAAGGAAGTTCCCGCCCGGCTTGGTTATCGCATGCCGGCGGAATGGGAACCGCACACGGCTACCTGGCTGACCTGGCCACGGCCCGAGGGCATTAGTTTTCCCGACAAGTACGATACTGTTCCACCGGTTTATGCGGAGTTGATCCGGCACCTCGTGCAAGTTGAGGAGGTGAACATCAATGTTTGGAACGCGGAGATGGAAGAACAGGTGCGGGACTTGTTGCGGCAGCACGGCACGCCGCTGGAGCGCGTGCGGTTTCATCATTTTCCATCTTACGAACCGTGGTGCCGCGATCACGGGCCGATCTTTCTCGTGCGTGAGCACGCGGGCCGACACGAGCGGGCCATTGTGGATTGGGGCTACAACGCATGGGGTAACAAGTATCCGCCGTTCGACCTGGATGACGCGATTCCACAACACGTGGCTGCGCAGCGGAAGCTGCCACTGTTTTCCCCCGGCATCGTCATGGAAGGTGGTTCGATTGAGGTCAATGGCCGCGGCACGCTGTTGACCACCGAAGCATGCCTTTTGAATCCGAATCGCAATCCGCAACTAAACCAGGTCCAAATCGAACAGTACCTGCGCGACTATCTGGGCGTGACAAACATCCTGTGGCTGGGCGAAGGCATCGTAGGTGATGACACGGATGGCCATATCGACGACTTGACTCGCTTTGTGAACCCGACCACGGTCGTAACCGTGGTGGAAGAAGATCCGAGCGACGAAAACTATTCTCTGTTGCAAGAGAACTTGAAGCGCCTGCGTACGCTGCAGACCGAAGCTGGCCGCCCGTTGCAAGTGGTGGAGTTACCCATGCCGGGCGTGGTGGAACATCAGGGCCAGCGCCTGCCGGCCAGCTACGCCAACTTCTACATCGCCAACCAAATGGTGCTGGTCCCGGCCTACCGCCACGCCAACGATGCCATCGCGCTGGCCATCCTGCAGAAACTCTTTCCCGGGCGCCGCGTCATTGGCATCGATTCCACCGAACTGATCTGGGGCCTGGGTTCATTTCACTGCATTAGTCAGCAGGAACCGTTGTAAAAGCTCCAAGCACCCAAACGTAAGAAACTCCAAATCTGGAATAAGAGCCTATCTCGGTAGATGGCATGGGTATTGGCGGGTGAGCGAAATCGCGCTACACCAAGGTTCATATGAAAAACAAAACCAACACCAATACCCACTCCACCATTACAACCAAAACCC